>ENA-OQHA01000531-OQHA01000531.1-human-gut-metagenome-genome-assembly--contig:-NODE-531-length-18813-cov-5.904474_pt1 | contig 18813 bp, 18 predicted proteins | sample MGYA00242558_ERZ504707 | MGnify/ENA primary metagenome ERZ504707 (study PRJEB26092, sample SAMD00036197) | human gut metagenome | host: Homo sapiens | study: EMG produced TPA metagenomics assembly of...
CCGTTGCAGAAGGCTTGGTTATTTCCGTTGACCCGTCAGAGGGAAGTCAGGTTGCGCCGGAATCTACCGTTACGCTGGTGATCAGCAAGGGATCCAAGGACGCGGAAGAAATTGCAATCCGTGATGTAATCGGCCTGGATGAGGAGACAGCAAAATCAATCCTGAGCGATTTCAATATTATTGTAAAACAGGAACCAGCAGCAAGGTGGCCGAGGGCGAAGTCATGGAGGTTGACCCGGCAATCGGAACCAAAGTAAAGAAAGGTTCTGACGTTACGATTTATGTCAATAGCCCGAGTGCACAGCCAACGACGCCGGATGAGAATACACCGACCCCGACACCGGCAGAGCCGGGCGCAAATACCGCTACGGATGTTACCTGGTCCTGCAGCCAGACCTTAAGTGCGCCGGATCAGTATCAGGGTGGTATTGCAAAAATTGAGCTGATCCAGGATGATGGGAACGGAAACGAGACCTCCATCACCATCATGGACGGACAGGCCATTACGAGCTGGCCGTATTCTGTCAACACCAACTGGAGTGCTTCATCGTCTGCTTCTTCTACCGGAAGAATCGTCTTCTATGAGATGGATTCGAGCGGAAGTTATCAGGCAATTGCACAGTACCAATCGGTTCCGTTGAGTGAAGGGTGAGTATGACAGGAAAGATTATGAAAGGAATTGCCGGATTCTACTACGTAGACGTAGAAGAATCGGCATTTATGAGTGCAAAGCAAAAGGAATTTTCCGAAAGGAAGGCCAGAAACCGCTCGTCGGAGATCTTGTGGAAATCGAGATTCTGGATGAAGCGGAAAAAACAGGAAATATGACCCGGATTCTGCCGCGAAAAAATGAACTGATCCGTCCGGCAGTGGCCAATATCGATCAGGCGCTTGTGATTTTTGCGCTGGAAAATCCGACCCCGAACCTGACGCTTCTGGACCGTTTTCTTGTGATGATGGAACAGCAGAACGTTCCGACGGCAATCTGTTTCAATAAAAGAGATCTTGCGGGGGAAGATTACACAGACCATCTGCGAAGCGTCTATGAGAACTGCGGTTACCGTGTCTTTACGGTGAGTGCAGCGAAAGAGCAGGGCATGCAGGAAGTGGAAGCATACCTGAAAGGGAAAACAACGGTGGTAGCCGGTCCGTCCGGCGTCGGAAAATCTTCGATCACAAACCGGATGCAGAAAGAAATCCAGATGGAGACCGGAGAGATCAGCAAAAAGCTGAAAAAAGGAAAACACACGACGCGCCATTCCCAGATGATCCCGATCGACCATGAGACGTATCTGTGCGATACGCCGGGGTTCAGCTCGCTTTATACAACCGATATGGAAAAAGAGGAGCTGAAAAACTTTTTCCCGGAATTTCATCCGTACGAAGGAAAATGCCGTTTCCTCGGCTGTATCCACGGAAAAGAGCCGGGCTGTGCCGTCAAAGAGGCACTGGAACAGGGAAATATCAGCAAAGAAAGATTTGAAAACTATACCATGTTCTATGAAGAACTGAAAGAACAGGAAAAGAGGAGATACTAGCATGAGCCGAGTATATCAGTTGGCACCTTCTATTTTATCCGCAGACTTCAACCGTCTCGGAGAACAGATCCAAAGGGTAGAGAAAGCAGAGTGCCGGTGGCTTCATATCGATATTATGGATGGAATGTTTGTACCATCCATTTCGTTTGGAATGCCGGTGGTAAAGTCGATCCGAAAAGAAAGCAGTCTGTATTTTGATGTTCATATGATGGTAAAGGACCCGGAGCGGTACGTAGAAGAATTTCAAAGCTGCGGGGCGGATATGATCACGGTTCACGCGGAGGCATGCCGCGATCTGGCAGAAACCGTGAAAAAGATTCATGAAACAGGCGCAGATGCCGGAGTTGCGTAAATCCGGATACGCCGCTTTCTGCGGTTACGGACGTGATGGATCAGGTAGAAATGATTCTGATTATGAGCGTTTATCCTGCTTCGGCGGCCAGAAGTATATCCCGGAGTCGACGGAGAGGATCCGTACGCTCCGCAGAATGCTGGATGAAAAGGGACTGGAGCATGTGCACATTCAGGTCGATGGCGGCATCAACCGCGCGACCATCGATGAAGTCCTTGCGGCAGGTGCAACATCATCGTGGCAGGCTCTGCTGTATTTGGCAGCAACATCGAGCAGAACGTGCGCGAGCTGCAGGAAAAAATTTCTTCATACAGCAAAAAGGCAGAATAAGATACAAAAAGACAGAAAAAAGAGGCAGGGAAACGTGAGAACATGTATTATTTCGGGAGGGATGATCGAACCGGATTTTGCCTTCCCATATCTTCAGAAACAGCAGTTTGATATTATCCTGGCAGCAGACCGGGGACTGGAGTTCTGCTACCATTACCAGATTATGCCGACGTATATTCTGGGAGATTTTGACAGTTTATCTCCGAAGATTTTAAATTATTACAAGGAGAACCATGTCGCACCGATCCGGGAATTTAATCCCATGAAGGACAATACGGACACGGACATCGCATTTCAGCAGGCGATTGTTCTGGGAAGCAGTGAAATCACGATCCTCGGAGCAACAGGAGGAAGACTTGACCATTTCTTAAGTATTGTGCAGAACCTGAAAACGGCATGGGAGAAGAAAATTCCGGCTTACATCGTGGACAGCCGCAATCTGATTACGATTCCGGTGGAAACTTCGTTTGAAATCCGGAAAGAAGAGCAGTTCGGAAAGTACGTTTCGTTCTTCCCGCTGGAAAAGGAAGTCGCATCCATCACCCTGGAGGGCTTCGCTACCCGCTCGACCATCACTATCTGCCGAATACTTCGGGTGGTCTGTGCGTGAGCAATGAGATCGTCGAGGAGACCGCGCATGTATCGTACGAGGGCGGCATTCTTCTGATGGTACAGTCAAGAGATTAAATCCATTGAAATCAAAGAGCCGTGTGCTATAATTTATAGTTGCATTGGGCTCTTTTTGTGCATAAAAAAAACCCGAACAGAAAAAGAAGCGAAAAATAAAAACAAAGGAGATATAGATTACTATGAAATTAGGTATCGTGGGCCTTCCGAACGTCGGAAAAGTACACTTTTCAATTCCCTGACCAAAGCAGGAGCAGAGAGCGCAAACTATCCGTTCTGTACCATTGACCCGAATGTCGGCATCGTGCCGGTTCCGGACAAGCGTCTGCAGCAGCTCGGAGATTTCTATCAGTCCAAGAAAGTAACACCGGCTGTCATCGAGTTCGTTGACATCGCAGGTCTTGTAAAAGGTGCATCCAAAGGAGAGGACTTGGAAACCAGTTCCTTGCCAATATCCGTGAGGTAGACGCTATCGTTCACGTTGTCAGATGTTTCGAGGATCCGAACGTTATCCACGTAGACGGCAGCATTGATCCGCTCCGTGATATCGAGACCATCGACCTTGAGCTGATCTTCGCCGACCTTGAGGTACTCGAGCGCCGTATTTCCAAAACTGCAAAATCTGCAAGAATGGACAAAGAGGCAGCAAAAGAGCTCGAATTCCAGGAGCGTCTGAAAAAACTGCTCGAGGACGGAAAAGATGCCATCCTGATGGAGCTGCAGAACGAGGACGAGGAGAAATGGATCGCAGAGTACAACCTGCTGACCAGTAAACCGGTCATCTACGCAGCAAACGTAGCAGAGGATGATCTCGCTGACGACGGTGCAAACAACTCCTATGTACAGTCCGTCCGCGAATATGCAAAAGAGCACAACAGCGAAGTATTCGTCATCTGCGCCGAGATCGAGCAGAAATCTCCGAACTCGAAGAGGATGAGAAAAAAATGTTCCTCGAGGATCTTGGTCTTACCGAGTCCGGTCTGGAAAAACTGATCGCAGCAAGCTACCGTCTGCTCGGCCTCATGAGCTTCCTTACAGCAGGAGAGGATGAGACCCGTGCATGGACCATCAAAGTCGGAACAAAAGCACCGCAGGCAGCCGGAAAAATCCACACCGATTTCGAGCGCGGATTCATCAAAGCCGAGGTTGTCAATTATCAGGATCTGCTCGACTGCGGTTCCTACGCAGGAGCAAGAGAGAAAGGCCTTGTGCGTATGGAAGGAAAAGATTACATTGTCCGCGACGGCGATGTCATCCTGTTCCGTTTCAACGTTTGATAAGTAATAATAAGAGAGAATATAAGTTATGGATATGGAAATTAATTTTCCCAATCTCGGGATCTATCTCGACCATGTGGGAAAAAACATCAGTATTTTCGGATTTTCCATTGCCTATTACGGCATCGTGATCGTAACCGGTATGATGATTGCGATCTGGATTGCCCAAAGAGAGGCAAAGCGGACAGGGCAGAACCCGGAGCAGTACCTCGATCTTGCGATGATCGGCATCGCAGCCGGTATTCTCGGGGCACGGATTTACTACGTTATATTTGCCTGGGACTATTATAAGGATGATCTTTTGAGTATTTTCAACATCCGCCAGGGCGGACTTGCCATCTACGGCGGCATCATCGGTGCCTGCATTGCGGTGGTGATTTACAGCAGAAAGAAGAAACAGAACTTCAGCCTTCTGATGGATACCGCGAGCATGAGCATCGTGTTCGGTCAGATTATGGGACGGTGGGGAAACTTCTTTAACCGTGAGGCATTCGGTGACTACACTAACAACCTGTTTGCGATGCAGCTTCCGGTTTCCGCGGTCCGTGCCAATGAAATCACACAGAAAATGTGGGATCATGTGGTGACGGTAAACGGCGTCGAGTATATTCAGGTGCATCCCACCTTTTTATATGAAAGTTTATGGAATGTGGGTGTCCTGCTTTTTCTTTTCTGGTTTCGGAAAAGAAAAAAATTTAACGGCGAAGTGTTCCTGATGTATCTGATAGGATATGGCCTTGGAAGAATCTGGATCGAGGGACTCCGCACCGACCAGCTTCTGCTTCCGGTGGTGGGACTTCCGGTTTCCCAGCTCCTTTCGGGGTGCCTTGTGGTGGGATGTACCATCCTGGTGGTATGGAAACGAAAAAAATTATCATCCGGTGGGGAGACAGCCCATTCTTAAGGATAAAACCAGTGAAAAAACAGAATAAAAATACAGAAAAGGGGAAAACCGGCAAAAAAGGTTTTCTCTTTTTTGATACAAAATTGGTATAAAAAAGGCGGAAAATGCGCATAAAAATGTTGCATTTTGGGAAAAATCTTAAAAATGAAATAGAAAAAAGACCTTGCTATTTTCCCTGAGTTGATATAGAATAAAAATATAAGTGGTAGAAAGTGGTGAAAAGTGGTGCGTTGTGGAGCGGATGTGGCAGTCTGGCTGCGGCGCGATACATGAAGTGGTGCGTGGGGAGACCGCCATTTCAGGTGATAAGAGGGTTTTCATTATGTTCATGGGAGAGTACAGTCATACGATTGACGCGAAGGGAAGATTGATCATACCGTCCAAGTTCAGAGAACAGCTGGGAGAAGAGTTTGTACTGACGAAGGGATTGGACGGATGCCTTTCCATTTACCCAAACGACGAATGGGCTGCCTTTGAAGAGAAGCTGAGAGCCTTACCACTTACAAACAAAAACGCCAGAACTTTTTCCCGTTTCTTTGTAGCAGGTGCTACGTCATGTGAACTGGACAAGCAGGGGAGGATTCTCGTACCGGCAACGCTGCGGGAATTTGCTGGTCTGGAAAAAGATGTAGTCCTTACCGGAAATATCAACCGGATTGAAATCTGGAGCAAGGAAAAATGGAACGAAAACAGCAATTATGATGATATGGATGCCATCGCCGAATCAATGGAAGAGATGGGCATTGTGATCTGATCTGTTTCGTTGGGATACAGGAGATGACCATGGAATTTTCGCATACATCAGTATTACTGAAGGAAACCATTGAAAACCTTAAGATAAAACCGGACGGAATCTACGTGGACGGGACGTTGGGAGGCGCTGGACATTCCAGTCATATATGTGAGCGCTTATCTGCCACGGGGAGATTAATAGGCATAGATCAGGACGAAGCTGCGATAGCTGTTGCGGGTAAACGCCTGGAACCATATCAGAACCAGGTCACGATTATCCGCAGCAATTATTGCGATATGGTTCCGCGTCTTGCCGAAATCGGAGTCACCGGGGTAGACGGAATCCTGCTGGATCTTGGAGTTTCATCCTATCAGCTGGATAATGCAGAGCGTGGATTCACATACCGTGAGGATGTTCCGCTGGATATGCGGATGGATCAGAGAAATGCTCTTTCCGCGTACGAAGTCGTGAACGATTACAGTGAAGAGAATCTTTCGCGTATTCTCCATGAATATGGAGAAGAGCGTTTTGCAAGAAAAATTGCACACAATATATGCGTAAGCCGGCAGCAGGCGCCGATTCGAACAACTGGGGAGTTAATCGAAATCATCAAGCGCTCGATTCCGGCAAAAATAAGGGCGACGGGCGGCCATCCGGCCAAGAGAACCTTTCAGGCAATCCGTATCGAAGTGAACCAGGAACTTACCGTTCTGTCGGAGTCACTGGACGGCATGATTGATCTCTTAAATGACGGTGGAAGACTTTGTGTCATCACCTTTCATTCTCTGGAAGACCGTATCGTAAAAAACATTTTCAGAAAAAACGAGCATCCATGTACGTGTCCGCCGGAATTTCCGGTCTGTGTATGCGGAAAGAAGTCCAAGGGAACCGTAGTAACTCGGAAACCGATCTTGCCGGGAGAAGAGGAAATGGAAACAAATCCCCGTTCCAAGAGCGCAAAACTGCGCGTCTTTGAACGAAAAGTGTGACGGCTCGGCACGAAGGAGACAGAGAAGTTATGGCCAGACGGCAGATGGAAGGGTAAATTCGACAGATAGAACGAAACGTTATACGCCAGATACGTTTGAGGACGGAAGTGCGGTACGGCGTCTTGCAGCACAGCCGCAGGAAGCACCAAAAGAAGCACGGCCTCTGAAATCGGGTGTGAGCAGCCAGACAAGAAGAAACCGGGCACGGGCGACACAGATCAGCGCGGGCTACGCTGTTTTTCTTGCCATTGTCTGCACACTGTGTATCGCGGCGTGTGTTGCGTATGTCAAGTTGCAGACCGTGGTTACCACGCAGGCGGAAGACATTACCAGCAAAGAAAAAGAATTGAGCGATCTGAAGGCGGACAATGACGCCTATTACAATACAACGGTTGCCTCCGAAGATCTTGAGGCAGTCAAAGAAGCAGCACAGAACCGGCTCGGCATGAAATATGCAGATGAGTCCCAGGTAATTTATTTCGATGATTCAGAAAACAGCTATGTGAGACAGTATCAGGATGTTCCGGATGCGAAATAGGTGAAAACGTGAGTAAACAGAAAAAAAATAAAAAACGAAGCGGGGCATTCCGGAGACGGAAGACAAGTGGGCGTATGAGCAGAAAACTGGTAGCACTCTTTTTGGGAGTGATGCTGGTTTTTGTTGCTTTAGCGATTGACATTACGTATGTGAATGCCACAAAGGGAGAAAAATACGAAAGACAGGTTTTAAGCCAGACGCAGCAGTCCTACGACAGCAGGACAATTCCATTCCAGCGGGGAAGTATCACCGACCGGAACGGAACGATTCTGGCAACGAGTGAGAAGGTTTACAACGTTATTCTCGACTGTAAACTTGCCAATACGACGGTAAAAGATGAAGAAAAGAACGATACCCATCCGTACGTCGATCCGACCGTAGCAGCACTGGTTGAATACTTCGGACTCGACGAGACGGATATCCGGGATCGTCTGACCGGCGAAACGACAAAAGAAAGCCAGTACCAGGTTCTCGCCAGAGAGGTCTCGATGGACGCGAAAAAAGCGTTTGAGGCCTATGTGGACGAGTACGCGGACAAAAAGAACAAGGAGCTCGATGAGAACGAGCAGGCGGAAAAAGCATACCGTGCCAACATCCGCGGCGTCTGGTTCGAGGAATCCTACCACAGAACGTATCCGTTAAATTCACTTGCCTGCGATCTGATCGGCTTTACGTATTCAGGAGACACGGCAGACTGGGGAATCGAAGGGTATTATTCCAGTATCTTAAATGGCGTGAATGGCCGCCAGTTCGGCTATTACAACGAAGATGCGGATATGGAACAGACGATCATCGAGGCGCAGCCGGGCAAAAACGTGGTTACGACGATTGATGTAAATATTCAGAAGATCATCCGCACGGCGATCGAGAATTACAATGAGCGGATTCATGTCCAGAACGGCGCGGACGAATCGGACACTGAGACGAACCGTCAGACAAAAGCGGCAAAGAATATCGGCGTTGTCGTGATGGATCCGAACAATGGAGAGATTCTTGGTATGGATTCTTCCGACTGGTATGACCTGAACAATCCAAGAGATCTGACACCGTTCTATTCGAAGGAAGAAATTGATGCGATGAACGATAACGAGACAATGGAGGCTTTGAGTGCCATCTGGAAAAACTACTGTATTTCCGATGCATATGAGCCAGGTTCCACGGCAAAACCGATGAACGTGGCGGCGGCATATTCCCTCGATGTAATCGATGATGATACCCTGTTTGACTGTGAGGGGTTTGAGACGATTGCAGGGCAGATGATCCGCTGCGGAGCTTATCCGGGAACACATGGCGTACAGACACCGGCCGATGTACTGAAAACTCCTGCAACGCTGGTATGATGCAGATCGGACAGAAGATGGGAGCAGCGGAATTTCTCCGCTATCAGGATATTTTCGGTTTCGGCAGTCTGACAGGAATTGACCTGCCGGGTGAGGCGTACGGCCTGGTTCACACGGAGGATACCATGGGACCGACCGAGCTTGCAACGAGTACATTCGGACAGGGCTATACCGTGACGATGGTACAGCAGGCAGCTGCGTTTTCCTCTCTGATCAACGGAGGCAATTATTACCAGCCGCATGTGATGAAGACGATCACGGACAGCACAGGAGCTGTTGTTGAGAGCAATGAGCCGAATCTGGTGCGTCAGACGGTTTCCGCGGAAATCAGCGATAAAATGAGAAGTTTCCTCCAGGGAGTCGTGACCGATGGAAGCGGCCAGAGTGCAAAGGTTGCCGGTTACACGATGGGAGGAAAAACAGGTACTGCACAGAAGTATCCGCGAGGCAATGGAAAATATCTCGTTTCCTTTATCGGATTTGCACCGGTAGAAAACCCGAAAGCTGTTGTTTACGCGATTGTGGACGAGCCGGATGTAGAAAATCAGGCGAACAGTGTGCTGGCACAGGAGATCGTAAAAGAGATCTACACAGAACTGCTGCCGTATTTGAACGTATTCCCGGATGATACGGACGGTGTGACGGGCGAAGGCTCCGAGACCGGAACGGATGATCCAAACGTAGCGGCACCGGTACAGGAAGACGATACGGAAAACAGTGCTGAAAACAGCAATATCGAGAACGGCGGTCTGACAAACGCCGAGCTGGATCTCATCAATGAAGAGTAAAAAAACATAAAAAACAAAAGACATAACCCCATAGCAGTTTCCATATAGTGTTATCATAATGGATTCGGCTATGGGGTATTCTATGCGTAAAAACAAAACGTATCACCGGAAAAAGACGGTTCTTCTGTGGGTACTCTGCATGGGAATGATGGTCGGACTTGCCGGGCGGCTGGTGTATCTGTGTGTGTTCCGGTCCGTCTATTATTCCGAGAAGGCGGATGATCTGCACGAGCGGGAGCGCGGGATCAAGGCGGCGCGCGGCCGGATTCTTGATGCAAACGGGGAAGTTCTCGCGGCAAACCGCACGGTCTGTACGATTTCCGTGATCCACAGCCAGATTGAGGAGCCGGAGGCGGTGATTGCGATGCTGGTAAAAGAGCTTGGAATTTCGGAGGAGACGGCGCGGAAACGCGTGGAGAAGCGGTCTTCAATCGAGCGTGTCAAGACGAATGTGGACAAGGAGACGGGTGATACCATCCGGTCGTACGGATACGCGGGGGTAAAAGTGGATGAGGATTTCAAGCGGTATTACCCCAAAGGGAAGCTGGCGTCGCGCGTTATCGGCTTCACCGGAGGCGATAATCAGGGCATCATCGGACTGGAGGTGGAATATGAGGAAATTTTAAAAGGAATCAACGGAAAAATCCTGACGACAACGGATGCGCGCGGGATTGAGCAGAACGGCATCGGGGAGAGCCGCCAGGAGCCGGTGGCGGGAAGGGACTTAAAGGTCAGCCTGGATGTCAATATCCAGGCGTACTGCCAGCAGGCAGCGGAAAAGGCGATGGCAGAAAAACAGGCGGACAGCGTCTCGATTCTTCTTATGAATCCGCAGAACGGAGAAATCTATGCCTGTGTCAATGTGCCGGAGTTCGACCTCAACGATCCGTTCACGCTGCAGCAGGATACAACGGGACTTTCGGAAAAAGAAATTCAGGATCTGCTGAACCAGATGTGGCGGAATGCCTGCATCAACGATACGTACGAGCCGGGATCTACCTTTAAGATCATCACGATGTCGGCGGGACTTTCGGAGGGCGTTGTGTCGCCGAACGATTCGTTTTTCTGTCCCGGCTACAAAATCGTGGAGGACCGCCGGATCCACTGCCACAAGCGGACGGGACACGGAGCCGAAAACTTCGTGCAGGGCGCGCAGAACTCGTGCAACCCGGTGTTCATTGAAGTGGGGCTGCGGCTCGGTGTGGAAAAGTTCTGTGATTACTTCCGGAATTTCGGTCTGATGGAAAAGACGGGGATCGATCTGCCGGGCGAGGCATCGACGATTATGCACAAGGAGGAAAACATCGGAGAGGTTGAGCTTGCGACGATGGCATTCGGCCAGTCCTTCCAGATCACGCCGATCCGCCTGGCGGCGACGGTCTCTGCGCTCGTCAACGGTGGAAAAATGGTGACGCCGCATGTCGCAACGGATGTGCTTGATGAAGAAGGAAATGTCGTAAAGCATCTGAAATTTCCGGAAAAAGAAGGGGTTCTTTCGGAAGAAACTTCCAGGACGGTGCGCGAAATTCTGGAAAGCGTCGTTTCAGAAGGGTCTGGAAAGAATGCGTACCTCGAGGGATATTCCATCGGCGGAAAGACGGCAACCTCGCAGACACTTCCGCGGAGCGCCAACCGCTATATTTCCTCATTCCTCGGCTTCACCCCGGCGGAGCATCCGACGGTGCTGGGGCTTTGCATTATCCGCAATCCGCAGGGCGTCTACTACGGCGGAACGATCTGCGCGCCGGTGATCCGCGATATCTTTTCCAATGTACTTCCGTATCTCGGTATTGGACACAATTCTTAGGAAACCTGAGAATTGTGTCCTTCGCAGCCCTCATTTAAAGTTTTGCTTCGCAAAAGGAGGGCTGCTCACACCTGAATCACTTTCTTACGCAGCGAAACAGCAAGTGTTTCACTGCTGAGCGAACCGTAACTTGGATTATAAAAGAAGGTTGCGAAACAGAACAAAAAGCTATATACTGAATAGGCTGGAGAAAATATTTTGACATGCCTGTTCCGTACACAATCCGTACAAAAAGGAAGAGGTGCGTCTATGAAAAGAGAAATGATCCTGCCGGTTCTTCTTTCCTTTGGCATCAGCCTGGCGCTGGGGCCGGTTCTGATCCCGTTTCTGCGAAAAGTCAAAGCGGGGCAGAAGGAGCGGGAAGAGGGTGTGCCGAGCCACCAGAAAAAAGCGGGAACCCCGACGATGGGCGGCGTGATGTTTCTGGCGGCGTTTACCGCAGTTTCCCTCCTTTTCCGGAAAGAGGGAGCGGAAGTGGTTCCGGTGCTGTTTCTGACGCTTGGTTTTGGCCTGATCGGCTTTCTCGATGACTATCTGAAAGTCGTGCTGCACCGCAGCGACGGGCTGTACCCGAAGCAGAAAATGGCACTGCAGGCAGTGATTACAGCAGTCTTTCTGTGGTATTTGGCGCGTTTTTCCGGAATTTCCCTCCGGATGCGCATTCCGTTCCTTCCAGGCAAAGAGCTGGACGCAGGGATTTTTACGATTCCGTTTCTCGCCTTTGTGATTCTTGGAACGGTCAACGGTGTCAACTTTACCGACGGCCTTGACGGACTGGCGGCGAGTGTGACGATTTTAAATGCTGTTTTCTTTTCCGTGGCATCGATCGGCCTCGGAAACGGTGTTTCCCCGTCTCCGCTTGCGGTTATCGGGAGTCTGCTGGGGTTTCTGGTATTCAATGTATTTCCTGCCCGCGTCTTTATGGGCGATACAGGAAGTCTGGCACTCGGCGGTTTCGTCTCGGGAATGGCGTGTTTCTTACGTCTCCCCTTATTTCTGCCGCTTGTGGGATTCATTTATATGATGGAGATTCTCTCTGTGATCCTGCAGGTGTCATTCTTCAAACTGACGAAGGGAAAACGGATCTTCAAGATGACGCCGATCCATCACCATTTCGAGCTGATGGGCTGGTCGGAGACACAGATTGTGACGGTGTTTGCTACAATCACAGCGATACTATGCCTGATCGCATTGATGGGGCTTTAAAATATGGAGGTAATCAAACATGATTTTCGCAGGAAAAAAAGTACTGGTTTTCGGAACCGGAAAGAGTGGAATTGCAGCGGAGGAGCTGCTGCACAAGAAAGGTGCTTCTGTCGTTCTTTACGATGGAAATGACAAACTCGAAAAAGAAGAAATCTTAAAAAAATTAGAGAGCCGTGACAGCGTGGAAGTTGTCTTAGGCGAGCTCCCGGAGGAGATGCTCGACAGCCTTGATCTTGTCGTTTTAAGCCCGGGCGTTCCGACGGATCTGCCGGTTGTCCTTAAAATGAAAGAAAAAGAGATTCCGGTCATCGGTGAAGTGGAGCTGGCGTATCAGGTAAGCCGCGGAAAAGTGCTTGCGATTACCGGTACTAACGGAAAGACCACCACAACATCGCTGCTCGGCGAGATCATGAAAGCATATCAGCCGGAAGTAAAAGTGGTCGGAAACATCGGAACCCCGTACACATCCGCGGCACTCGACACGACAGATGATACCGTAACGGTTGCCGAGATCAGCAGCTTCCAGCTGGAAACCATCAAAGAGTTCCATCCGGCGGCAAGTGCGATCACAAACATTACCGAGGATCATCTGAACCGCCATCACACGATGGAAGAGTATATCCGCGTGAAAGAGTGTATCACCGAAAATCAGACGATGGATGATCTCTGTGTGCTGAATTATGAGGACGAAATCCTGCGCCCGTTCGGCGAGAAACTGATGGCAGAGAAGAAAGTACAGGTGATGTACTTCTCGAGTCTGCGTGCGTTAAAGGACGGCATCTATTATCAGGACGGCGAAATCCGCATTGCAAAGAACGGCGAGACGGAGCTTCTGACCAGAACCGACGACTTAAAACTGCTCGGCCTACATAATTTTGAAAACGTCATGGTTGCTTCTGCGATGGCACTTCATGCAGGCGTGCCGATGGAAACTGTCCGCAAAGTCATTCAGGAGTTTGCAGGGGTAGAGCACCGCATCGAGTATGTCTGCGAGAAGGACGGCGTGGCATATTACAACGATTCCAAGGGAACGAATCCGGATGCGGCCATCAAAGGCATCCAGGCGATGAACCGCCCGACTCTGCTGATCGGCGGCGGCTACGACAAGCAGTCCACCTACGAAGAGTGGATTCAGGCATTCGATGGAAAGGTACGTTTCCTGGTTTTGATCGGAGATACGAAAGAGAAGATCGCAAAAGCGGCAAGAAACGTCGGATTCAACGACATTATCATGGCAGACAACTTAAAAGAAGCCGTACAGATCTGCACGACAAGGCAAATGCAGGGGATGCGGTTCTTCTTTCCCCGGCCTGCGCAAGCTGGGATCAGTTTAAGAGCTATGAGCAGCGCGGTGAGCTGTTTAAGGAGTACGTAAGAGCACTGTAAAAAGTCATATCAGGAAACTATCCCGCATAAGCTGAAAAAGAGCGAACGGCGGGTGTGGCGCGGATGCGGAAGGAAAAGAGAAAAAAATAGATGGGACGCTGCTGGTGACGGTATGGATTCTGCTTGGCCTTGGCCTTGTGATTCTGTACAGCGCCAGCGCGTATAACGGCCGGGTCAGATTCCATGACCCGGCTTATTATTTCAAGAAGCAGCTCTTTGCAAGTGCGCTCGGTGTAATCGGTATGTATGCGGTTGCAAAAATAGATTACCGGCGGCTGTTTGCACTGGCACCGTGGTTTTATGCGGCTTCCCTTGCGCTCTCGACGGCGGTGCTCTTTTTCGGAAGTGAGTACAACGGCTCGAAGCGGTGGTTAAAGCTTGGCCCCTTATCGTTCCAGCCCTCGGAATTTGCCAAGATGGCGGTGATTCTCTTCCTGCCCTGGGTGATGGAGCACACGAAAGGCCGGTCCGACAGTCTCTGGTTTATGACAAAGGCGGTGCTGTGCACCCTGCCGATTGCAGCGCTTGTCGGAAGCAATAACTTAAGTACGGCGATTATTTTGCTCGGAATCTGTGCATTTCTGATCTTTATTTCACATCCGGGCTACCTGCCGTTTCTCGGAATCGGAGGCGCCGGCATCGGGTTTATTGCCGTTTTTCTGATGATGGAGAGCTACCGCCTCGAACGCCTTGCCATCTGGCGCAACCCGGAGGCGTACGAGAAGGGGTTCCAGACCATTCAGGGACTCTATGCGATCGGCAGCGGGAGAATCTTTGGCTGCGGGCTTGGAAAAGGCCTGCAGAAGCTTGGCTTTGTGCCGGAAGCGCAGAATGATATGATCTTTTCGATTATCTGTGAGGAGGGCGGACTGTTCGGCGCCTGCCTGGTGATCGCCGTGTTTGCGGTGCTGATCTGGCGCTTGATGGTTATTTCGATCCATGCGCGGGATCTTGGCGGAGCACTGATTGCGGGCGGAATTATGGGGCATATTGCGCTTCAGGTGATTCTGAACATCGCGGTTGTGACAAATACGATTCCGAATACCGGCATTACGCTGCCTTTTATCAGTTACGGCGGCACCTCCGTGTTGTTTCTGCTCGGCGAGATGGGGCTTGCCCTGTCGGTCTCGAGGGACACCGATTAAAAAGGCGGAAAAGCGCTGCAGAACGGGAACAAAACGGGAGTGTAATGCATACCGTAAAAAGAGAGGCCGGATGGGAGAGAACAGGTGGAGTATATCAGATTCTCGGCGGAAGGCGGCTTTGCGGAACGGTAACAGTCCAGGGTTCCAAAAATGCCGTTCTTCCCATGATCGCGGCGGCGGTTCTGACAAAAGAGGAGGTCGTGCTGGAAGGCTGCCCGAAGATTTCCGATGTGGAGGATATGGCGGAGATTGTAAGAAGCCTTGGCGGAACAGTCTGGTGGGAGAGGAATGCGCTCCACCTGAACTGTGAAAAGATCGAAAAAAGCCGTGTGGAGGGAGCGCTTTCGAAGAGACTGCGCGCCTCTCTTTTGTTTCTGGGAAGTCTTCTTGCAAGGACAGGGGAGGCATACCTTGCAGGGGCCGGCGGCTGCCGGATCGAAAGCGGCCGACGGACCTGCATCAGAGGGCAATGGAGCTTCTGGGAGCCGAGGTCTTCGAGGAGGACGGCACCATTCGGGCAAAGGCAGATCATCCGAAAGGAGCCGTGCTCTGCTTTCCGAAAAAGAGTGTCGGGGCGACGGAAAATGCGGTTCTTTTTGCTGTCGGAGCGGAAGGTGCAACAAGGCTGGAGCATTGTGCGCGGGAGCCGGAAGTGGTTCATCTCTGCCGGTTTCTTAAGGCCATGGGAGCGGAGATTACCGGCGAGGGGACGGAGCAGATTACCGTTTACGGAAGGCGGGGAAAGAGACTGCTGTCCGGCTGCCGGTATCGTGTTCCGGGTGACCGGATCGCGGCAGGGACGTATCTTCTGATGGGCGCGGCGACGCGGGGGCACCTGACGCTTTCCGGCGCGCCGCTGGACGAAATGGGGGCGGTTCTGTCCCTCTATCAGAAAATAGGTGGACAATATACAAGGAAGAGTGGTACACTGGTAGCAGACAGCAAAAACGTGCAGCATGCTGTTCCGTACGTGGAGACAGAGGAATATCCCGGTTTTCCGACGGATCTGCAGTCGCTGTATCTGGCGGCAGCGATGACGCTGGAAGGAAAGAGCTGTATCTGTGAAAATGTATTTGAGGACCGCCTCCGGACGGCAGAGGAGCTGCAGAAAATGGGCGGTACGCTGCAGATCTGCGGAAAATGGCTGACGGCCGAAAAAAGCCGTCTGCACGGTGCAGAAGTTGTTTCCCAGGATCTTCGGGCGGCGCGGCACTCGTATCGGCGGCGCTTGCCGCAGAAGGATTTTCCACAATCCGGCAGACAGAACTGATTGAGCGGGGGTATGAACGGTTTCCAGAAACGCTCCGGGAACTCGGAGCCAAGATTATCGTAGAAAAAGAAATATGAGACAGAAAAAAAACAGAAAAAAGAAGAAAAACAGAAAAATACGGATTCTGACCGGGGTGGTGCTTGGCGTCGGCCTTGCAGGTGCCTTGTTTTTTAATGTGTTCAAAATCCGCAATATCCAGGTGGCGGGGAACACCCGGTATACAAAAGATGAAATCAAAGAGATGGTCGCGGACGACAAGTGGATGAAAAACACGGTGCTTCTTACGACGTTTCATTCGAAGGTTGATATGAGCGATATTCCTTTTATGAACTCCGTGGAGTTTACGTTTGTAAGCTATGACACCATCTGCATCCAGGTAAATGAGAAAAAAGTGGTCGGTTATGTCGAGTACGAAGGCCAGAAGGTCTATTTTGACAAGAACGGCATCGTGCTGGAGTGCGTGGACGAGGAGCAGGAAACACCTGCGGAGGGTGAGCCTTCCGACGGAACCGCCTCCGATGGAACGAGTGCGGATGGATCTCTTACGAGTGAGTCGCTTGCATCCGAAAGCGTATCATCCGATGGCACAGCATCCGAAAGCAGTACGTCCGACGGTGCGCTCTCGGCGGATACGATTAAAAGTGCACGTGTGACAACGACAGACTTTCAGCCGACCCTTTCCGATGTTCCGCTTGTAACAGGACTTACGTTTGACTATGTGACCGTGAACAAGCAGCTCCCGGTTGAAAAACCGGCAGTTTTCCGCACCATGCTCGCACTTACGAGAATGACGGAGAAATACAATATCACGCCGGACAGTGTGGAATTTAATGAGAACAGCGAAATTATTCTGCATTACTATGATACCGTGCGGATTCTGCTTGGAACCGATACGGCGTTAGAAGAAAAGATGACGCGCGTAGCAGCAATCCTGCCGAGCCTTTCCGGTCTTTCCGGAGAACTCCATATGGAGGATTACAAGGACGGCGACAGCAGCTTTGTCTTCTCGAAAGATGTATAAGAGGAAAGGAAAGCCGTCAAAAAAACGCAATAATCCTGAATTTTTTATGAAATACGAAAAAAACAGTTGATTATTTTCCGAAGAAATTATATTATATCTTTATGTATGACCATCAGAATATCAGACTATTTTGAGATAGACAGCAGTTCATAATCAAAAGGAGGAAGTTGAAATTGTTAGAGATCATGACAAATGAGGCAGAATCATCTGCAAAGATTATCGTAATCGGTGTAGGTGGTGCAGGAAATAATGCTGTAAATAGAATGGTGGAGGAATCCATCGGCGGCGTTGAATTCGTTGGAATCAACACCGATAAACAGGCGCTGACCCTCTGTAAGGCACCTACCATTCTCCAGATCGGCGAGAAGCTGACCAAGGGACTGGGCGCAGGAGCAAAACCTGAGGTTGGAGAGAAAGCAGCCGAGGAGAGCATCGAAGAGCTCAAACAGATCATGGAAGGCGCTGATATGGTATTCGTCACCTGCGGTATGGGCGGCGGAACCGGAACAGGTGCAGCACCGGTTGTAGCAGGCGTTGCAAAAGAAATGGGCATTCTGACTGTCGGCGTTGTAACAAAACCGTTCAAATTCGAGGCAAGAACCCGTATGAGCAATGCGCTGATGGGAATCGAAAAACTCGAGGAAAACGTAGATACCCTGATCGTGATCCCGAACGACAAACTTCTTGAAATCGTAGACCGCCGGACAACCATGCCGGAGGCATTAAAGAAAGCAGACGAGGTTCTGCAGCAGGCCGTACAGGGCATCACAGACCTGATCAACCTGCCGGCACTCATCAACCTCGACTTCGCAGATGTTCAGACCGTTATGACCGACAAGGGTATCGCCCACATCGGTATCGGCGAGGCAAAGGGCGACGACAAAGCGCTCGAGGCTGTACAGCAGGCTGTTTCCAGTCCGCTGCTTGAGACCACCATCGAGGGTGCAAGCCACGTTATCATCAACATTTCCGGAGATATCTCCCTTATGGATGCAAACGATGCTGCAAGTTACGTACAGAATCTGGCTGGAGAGGATGCAAACATCATCTTCGGTGCTATGTATGATGATTCTGTTACCGATACAGCGAAGATCACCGTTATCGCAACAGGTCTCAACGATGCAACGGCGAAACAGGCAAGCGTATCCCGCAAAGAGCCGGCAGATGCAAGAAAGAGCGCATTTTCCAGCAGCAGCTTCTCTGCACAGGCAGCCGCTCCGGTACACACTGCTCCGAAAGCTTCCGCTCCGGTACAGCCGCAGCCACAGGTTCAGGTGCAGCCGCAGGTACAGGCTCAGCAGACCATGACAAGCAATGTTCCGAAAAAGGACATCCAGATCCCGGATTTCTTAAGAAACCGCAGATAAGCAAAGAATAATAAGCAAATAACGAATTTACCTCGACACGCCGCAGACCGAAAATGTTGCGGCGTGTCGAAGTTTGTTGATCAAAAAAAGAAGGTCATTCTTCCGAAAACGACAAAAAATTCACCCCCTTCCGTCTATAATAGGGTCTGTTAGAAATTCAGACCATGCAAAAGGCGCAGGGGGGTGTTTTTTTTG
>ENA-OQHA01000532-OQHA01000532.1-human-gut-metagenome-genome-assembly--contig:-NODE-532-length-18811-cov-4.383965_pt1 | contig 18811 bp, 28 predicted proteins | sample MGYA00242558_ERZ504707 | MGnify/ENA primary metagenome ERZ504707 (study PRJEB26092, sample SAMD00036197) | human gut metagenome | host: Homo sapiens | study: EMG produced TPA metagenomics assembly of...
TTTAAGTAGCATAGTGGCAGGCGTGCCGATGACACGCTTGCCGCCCAGCGGAAAGTCCTTTTTGGCACCGTAGCTTTCCAGATGGTCCTCACCATGGAACAGGCGGGCCACGATGGTGTCGATGGCCTTGTTGGAGGCACAGCCCACCACCGCGTCCACCTCGGGGATCTCTTCCTCGATCTGGCTGCGGTAGCGCTCGGCAAGACAGCCGGTGACGATGACCTTCAGCTCCGGGTTCTGCTGCTTGTAGGAGCAGGCTTCCAAAATGTTTTCAATGGCTTCGGTCTTGGCGCTCTCGATGAAGCCGCAGGTGTTCACAAGGATCACATCTGCTTCGGCCAGATCGGCCACGGTCTCGTGGCCGGCAGACAGCAGGATGTGCACCATCACATCCAGATCGACCTGATTCTTGGGGCAGCCAAGGGAAATACACGCAATTTTCATAGGATGATACTCTCTTTCTCTTTTGAGGGGTGCTTTTTATTCTTCTTCCGCTCTTTTTATCGCTTCTTTTATGACCGAATACGCAAAGCCGCGGCGCTGCAGGGCGGCCACCACAAGGTCGCGGCGGCCATCGGCCAGCTTTTTCATGTAGCGGCTGCGCACCAGAGCGGCGGCAGCTTCCAGCTCCGGGCTTTCGCCGTCTGCGTCCAGGGCATAGACGTTTCCAGCGCCTGCTCGATCTGCGCGCCGGAAAGGCCCTTCTGCCGCAGGTTCTGGGCCGCCGCACGGCGGCTCTTGCGGGCGACAAGCAGGCTGTGTGCCCGGGCTTCGGCATAGCGGTCATCGTTTACGTAATCCAGCTCCACCATCTCAGCCACAGCAGCCGCTGCAGCCTGCTCGGTAAAGCCATAGCACAGCCGTTCATACAGCTGTGCCGAGGACATCTCGCGCGAGGCCAGCGCATCCAGTGCGCGGGCGCGGGCCTTGGCCGGGTCGGCGCACTTTCTTCTTCCTGGCTTCGGGCGGCGGCGTTATAAAGGACATTAGTCCTCCACCATGATATCCAGTTCGCTCTCGCTGCTGCGGGCAGGAGCCTTGACCACCGGCTCCTTGGCGTCTGCAGCCTTGGCGGGTTCTTCGGCCTTGGCCGCAGCGCCCTTGCCTGCCGGGCGGCGGGATGCGTACAGCTTGTCGGCATTGGCGCGGATCTGGCCCTCGATGTCGTTTGCGATCTCGGGATTGTCCTTCAGGAACTGCTTTGCGTTGTCACGGCCCTGACCCAGACGGATATCGCCATAGTTGAACCATGCGCCGCTCTTCTGCACGATGCCCAGCTTCACGCCCACATCAATGAGTTCGCTCATCTTGGAAATGCCCTCGCCGAACATGATATCGAACTCTGCCTCACGGAACGGAGGTGCCACCTTATTCTTGACGATCTTGGCGCGGGTGTGGTTGCCGATGAACTGGCCGGAAGAGTCCTTCAGGCCCTCCACGCGGCGGATGTCGATGCGCACCGAGGCGTAATATTTCAGGGCGCGGCCGCCGGTGGTGACCTCCGGGTTGCCGTACATCACGCCCACTTTTTCACGCAGCTGGTTGATGAAGACGCAGACCGTGTTGGTCTTGCCGATGACCGAAGTCAGCTTGCGCATGGCCTGACTCATCAGGCGGGCCTGCAGGCCCACATGGCTGTCGCCCATTTCGCCCTCGATCTCAGCCCTCGGCACCATGGCGGCAACCGAGTCCACCACGATGGCATCGATGGCACCGGAGCGCACCAGTGCTTCGCAGATTTCCATGGCCTGCTCGCCGGTGTCCGGCTGGCTGACCAACAGATTGTTGATGTCCACGCCCAGCGCTTCGGCATAGGTGGGGTCCAGTGCGTGCTCCACGTCAATGAAGGCCACTTCGCCGCCCTGCTTCTGGGCTTCGGCCAGAATGTGCAGAGCCAGCGTGGTCTTACCACTGGATTCCGGGCCGTACACCTCAATGATGCGGCCGCGGGGCACACCGCCCACGCCCAGAGCCAGATCCAGACCCAGACTGCCGGTGGAAATGGCATCCACCTGCATGGAGGCGTTATCACCCAGCTTCATCACGGCACCCTTGCCGAACTGCTTTTCGATCTGGGCCAGCGCAGTGGCCAGCGCATCCTTTTTGGCCTCCGGCTCGGTCTTTTTGGTCGCCGGGGCAACGGTGTTGTTGTTCTGATTTTTTGCCATAGCGTGCTGCTCCTTTTCTTCCTGCTGCCCGCCGTGCGCGGGCTGTCCGTATACTTTCCAGTATAGTATACCACAAAATCAAAATATTACAACAAGAAGTTGTTTCTATTTTCACTTTTATTTTTCGGGTCTGTGGGCGATCATGCACCGGTCGTTGCCGCCAAAATCCTTGCGGCACTCAATGTCTGCCCAGCCGTTTGCAGCCAGCAGTGCCGCCACAGCCTGCCGCTGCTGCCAGCCGATCTCCAGCACCAACGCTCCGCCGGGCCGCAGTGCATTCTGGTAATGCTCTGCAAGGGCACGGTAAAACACAAGGCCGTCCTTTCCTGCTTCCAGCGCCATGGCCGGTTCCTGTGCCACCTCCGGCTGCAGGTGCCGCATTTCCTCGGCGGTGAGGTAGGGCGGGTTGGATACGATCAGATCAAGCTGCCCTTCCGGCAGGCCCTGCCAGTAGGTGAACAGGTCGCCCTCCACCGGTTGCACCGCATAAGCTGGCTTTGCCTTTGCGCGCAGAGCGTTCAGCGCCGGCCCCCAGTCAAAGGCCGGGGCATCTGCCTGCTCAAACGCGGTAGGCTCCAGCAAGTCCTCCGTCTGCCCGCCCTGCCCTTTCAGGGCGCAGCGGCAGTTCTTTTCCAGATAAACAAAAGCTTCCGGCTTTTTTCCACGCAGGTCACCTGCGCCGCCGGGCAGAAGCGCTTGACGCCCAGCCCCAAACAGCCGGTCCCCGCGCAGAGATCCAGCACCGGGGTGCTGCAATGCCCGTCAGGGTATTGGCAGCCGCTTCCGCTACCACCTCAGTGTCTGCCCGGGGGCAGAGCACACCGGGGCCAACGGCAAGGTCAAAATCCAGAAAGCTCCAGATCCCGCACAGGTATTGCAGCGGTTCCCGCTGCTCACGGCGCGTGCAGAGGGCTTCCAGCTTTTCCGCTTCCTCTGTGGTCAGCACCCGGTCGGAAAGGCGGGCATCCCGCCCGGCTGCCACGCGGAACAGCTCCCGTGCATCGTAATCGGCATCCGGACACCCTGCAGCGGAAAGCCGGGCTTCCACGGCCCGCACGCTTCGCGCGGGGTCAAACCAGCAATTACCATCTGCCATCCTCCGGGTCCTCGGGCAGCACAGGGGTCACAGCGGTAATGGCCACCTCGATCATGCTGTCGTCCGGTTCAAACACGGTCAGGTGCTGCACCCAGATACCGGGCTGGCGGATGATGCGGGTGGCAATGTTATCGGACCGGCCGCACCACTTGAGCAGCTCATAGCTGATGCCCATGACCAGCGGCAGAAGCAGCAGCTTGAACAGCACCCGCAGGCCGATGCTGCCCCACGGCAGCACGCTGTAGAGGAACACGCTGACGATAACCACCAGAATGAGGAAGCTGGTGCCGCAGCGCGGATGGAACCGAGTGTACTTGCGCACATTCTCCACGGTCAGCTCATCACCGGCCTCATAGCAGGCAATGGTCTTGTGCTCGGCACCGTGGTACTCAAACACGCGGTGGATCTCCTTCATCTTGGAGATGGCCACCATATAGGTGAGGAAGATGCCAACTTTCAGCACCGCTTCCAGCACCACCTTGGCCCAGCGGCCCAATGTTACAAAGTGGTTCACGCCGCCCACGATGAGGGTGGGCAGCACGGTGAACAGCAAAATCGCCAGCAGGCGCCCAGTACGGCGGCACAGGCCAGCAGTGCGTCCTCTGCCTTTTTGCCCAAGTGGTCGCCCACCCATTTTTCAAAGGCAGTCTCTTCCTCTTCGGGGTCGTAGTCGTCACCCATGCTCACCTGAGCCGAGTACATCATGTAGCGGTAGCCCACGATCAGGCTTTCGATCATGGAGATGGCACCGCGCACCAGCGGGATCTTTGCCCAGATGCCGTGGTTCTTCACAGGGTCGATCTTGGTCTCAATGGTGCCGTCCGGCTTGCGCACGGCGCAGCAGATGAGCTTCGGGCCGCGCATCATGATGCCTTCCATCAGCGCCTGCCCGCCGACGCTGGTCTTAAAACGTTCCTTTTTGGGTTGATTCATTGGGTTCTCCTATCGGATCATATTTTTCCCGGTTATTTTACCACAGAATTGTGACAAAATCTTCACGCCTTATGGTACAGCGGCAAGCCCAGTGTGACCACTGTGCCGCGGCCCAGCGTGCTCTTGATGTCCATGGTGCCGTCCAGTGCAGTCATGATGGAATCCACCAGCGCAAGGCCGATGCCGCTGCCCCGCACCGAATTGCTGCCCTTGTAGAACTTGGTCTTGACATTCTCAAGGTCTTCCGGCGGGATGCCGCGGCCTGATCGATGATCTCCGCAAAAGCCTTGTATTCGCCCGCCCACAGCTTGACCGTGATGCGCCCGCCGGGGGCCGAGTACTTGATGGCGTTGTCCATGATGTTGATGAACACCTGCCGCAGACGGTCCGGGTCGGCATAGACCGGGATCATCTCCTCCGGCTCGGTGTAGCTGAGCACAAGGCCCTCGCGCTGGATGCGTGCTTCACAGAACAGCACCGCATCGGTCAGCTCTGCCACAAGGTCCAGCGGGCGGCAGTCCATACGGATGCGGCCGTTCTGCAGACGGCTGAAATCCAGCAGCTCTTCCACCATGTTGTACAGGCGGCCCGTCTCATTGTTGATGATCTCAAGGCCCTTGCGGTAGTTCTCGTCTGCCGGGTCGTCCAGTGTGCGCAGGGTCTCCACCCAGCCCCGGATGGAGGTGAGCGGCGTGCGCAGCTCGTGAGAGACGGAACTGATAAACTCGTTCTTCATCTTCTCGGTCTCTTCCAGCCTTCGGCCATCTGGTTGATGGTGCCGCGCAGGCGGTCCACCTCGTCGTGCTCGTTGCCGGTGACCGGCAGGCGCACATCCAGCTCACCCCGGGCGATGCTGGGCTGCGGTGCGCTCCACCTGACCCCAGCGGCACCACGATGCTGCGGATGAAGTACAGGCCGGACATCACGGTGAAAGCAGGATCACCGCCGCGATCACAACACTTACCGCGATGGCGTTCTTGATCTGCGCTCCCACAAGGGTCAGGCTGGTGACAAGACGCATCGCCGCCACATCCTCGGCGGCGTATGGCACCAGATAGCAGGCCGCCATCACCAGCTCGCCGGACTGGGTGCGGTAGACCGCCACACCAAGGCCATCAGAAGCCTCCTGCGCCTGCTCAAAGTCGATGCCGGTCACAATGCCGTCCGCATTTGTGCCGCTGGAGGACGCAATGACCCCGCCATAGCTGTCCAGCAGCATGAACTCGTATTTGTCCTTATCGGCAAACTGCTCCACCATGCGGCGCAGGGCCACGCTGCGGGTAGCCGCCGTGCTCTGCACCGTATCGCCGGTGTACATTTTCAGCTGGCCGGACACCGAAGAGAACCGCCGGTACATGGTCTGCTGCACGCTGTTATAATAGCTGCGTGTGTAGTTGTACAGGAACATGGTTTCGGCCAGCAGCACCAGCAGCACGGTGATGAGCAGGTTGCCCCGCAGCCACCGGCGGGTGATCCCGCTTCTCATTCTTCCCATCTGTAACCGTAGCCCCACACAGTAAGGATATGGTGGGATGGCTGGTTCATCCTCCACCTTCATGCGCAGACGGCGGATGTTCACATCCACGATCTTCACGTCACCAAAATAGTTCTCGCCCCAGACACCCTTCAAGATCTTCTCGCGCACCAGCGCAATGCCGGGGTTGCGGAAGAACAGCTCCATGATCTGGAATTCCACCTGCGTCAGCTCAATAGGCTGGCCTGCCTTGAGCAGCACGCGGCGGTTCTCGTCCAGCACAAATTCGCCGCTGGTGAGCATCCCCAGCGGGTTTTCCTTTTCTTTTTCGTCCCCGCCTGCAGTACGGCCGACGCGGCGGCACAGCGCTTTCACACGGGCCAGCAGTTCGCTTACGCTGAAAGGCTTGGTCATATAGTCATCGGCACCAATAGAAAGGCCGCGGATCTTATCCTGCTCCTGTCCCTTGGCGCTGAGGATGATAATGCCGATCTTCTGATCGGTGCGGCGGATGGTCTCGCACAGGGAGAAGCCGTTCATGCCCGGCAGCATCACATCCAGAATGGCCGCATCGCAGCCCGGCTTCTTCTCCAGCAGCGGCAGAGCCGCCTCGGCGCTTTCGGCCTCCACAGCCTCCATGCCCGCAAGGCGCAGGTTCAGCGCGATCATCTCGCGGATGTTGGCTTCATCTTCAACGACAAGCACTCGTACCATGAACTGTTCCTCCGTTCTTTAGTTGAGCAGATACAGCGCCTTGGACAGGCGGTAATTTTTATCACGGATCTCCACATCCGGGGCAAGCTTCGCCTGCATCTGGCGGGATGCCACGATGCCAAGGCGGGTCCAGCCCTTCAGGCTTGAGGTGGTGCGCACCAGACGCAGGGTCATTACCAGCTGGTCTTCGTCCACCGTGCGCAGCTCCACTGCACCATCATATTGTTCGCTGTCGGTCAGTTTGAGGTTTCCCTCCCACTCCATGGGCAGCTCGATATAGCAGTTGGTCTCTTCGTCCAGCAGCCCGAAGCTTTTTTCCGGGTGCGGGCTGGTATAGTCCATCCACACGATAAATCCATGCGGCGGCTCTGGCTCATGTTCAGCAGGCCCGCTTCGTCCGGCTGGGTGGGGATCTCCACGATGCCGTCGCCGTCCAGATCCTGACTGACCAGACTGGGCACATTGCGCAGGGATGCGGTGTAAAGCTTTTCGGTGCTGATCTGATCGGCAGGCACCATCTGCTGCGTGTCCTCGTCAAAACGCAGCAGCACGCTGGCCAGATTGTTGCCGGAAATGCCGGTCCAGCCATCCAGCACCAGATAATGCCTGCCGTCCGCACCCACACCCGCCGCCACCGAGGCGCAGCCGGCGAACCGATTGGCGGAAAGGCCCATAACAGCCACCTGCTGGAAGCTGCCCTCTTTATCCACGGTCAGCAGTTCGATCTGCACGCCGCCGTCCTCCAGCGTGGACATCAGGATCAGGTCCTGATTGCCGCCGCCGGTGATATCCTCCACCAGATACTGCTGGTACTGCTGCTCCAGGATCGTGGAAAGCACGCCGTCGGTGTAGGAATACACAGCCAGATAATGGTCGCCTGTGCCGCTGTATAACCCACCACCAGTTGGGTGGCATCGCCGGGCTGCAGCTGGGCCAGCCCCACCGACTCTACGTGTCTGCAAGGCCCTCTACGTTCTGGCGCACATGCCAGATGTCGGCATCATCCTTCTGCAGGATGGCAATGCACACGTTGGAGCTTTGGGCGGTGGTGTAAAGCACGGCGGCATCCTGCCTGCCGTCACCGTCCAGATCCTGCAGCAGGAAAGGCGAAAGCAGGTCGCCCTGCATGGGATATTTGAGCTGCTGCGCTCTCCCCAGCCAGTCGTTCAGGGCAGTCTGCACATCGCCGTAATCGCCGGAAAGCTTGGGCGCACGCAGAAGCTCTTCCACCTGCACCTGTTCACCGGGCATGCTGCAGCCTGCCAGAAGCAGGCACAGCAGCACGCAAGCCAACCACCGGCCAAAATGATTCGGATGTTTCAACCGCTGCGCCTCCTCTGTGTGGAAAACTTGTCCGGCCAAAGGCCGAAAACATGCTATTGTCAGTATACCACGGGGCGGGCGCAATTCCAACACCCGAAAACGAGAAAAGGGGCTGCCGCACCACATTTGGTGCAGCAGCCCCTTCGGGGTCCTGATTTTTATTCTTCGGTCTTGTCAAACAAGCCTTTTTCTTTTGCGGCGTTCCAGGTCAGGCAGGTGCGCAGCTTGCTGACGGGGAAGGCCGGGTGGAATTTATTGTTGTCCGCATCGTCCTTCATCAGATCCTGCTCCACTGCCCAGCGGGCGGCCTTTTGTGCGTCGGTATCGCCCTCGTCGATGTCGCTGTAGAGGGCGGTGCTTACAGGCTCAGGCTTCCCGGCGTGCTCCCACAGCAGCTCGGCCAGCTCGATGCGGTTGGAGGGCATGGGGATGCCGGGCATATTGATGACGCGGTAGATGCCGGTGCCGGCTTCATAGATAATAGCACCTGCGGCAGCACCGATCACCACAGCAGAGATCGCGCCCTGAATGTTGCCGGTATCGCTGGGTCCAACCGGGTCGGGTTCAGGAATGGGGTCATCCGCGAAGGTTGCCTTTACTTCCACGTTCTTATCCGGCATGGTAAAGGTCACCTTGGTGGGGTCGTTCTCGTCCGGGGTCGTCAGGAAGGTGTCTGCTTTCTGTTCCTCACCGCCTACCTTCACCGTCCAGCCGGTGAAGTGCTGTCCCTCCGGCGCAATGGCTGTCAGGTGCACGGTTTCACCCACCGGCACAGTGCTGCCGCTCGGTACGGACGCATCGCTGCCTTCAATGGTCGCCGTCACATGGTCGCCGACCCTCAGAGTGGGGTTCAGAGTGGGGTTGCTCGCAAAGTTTGCCGTCACTTCCACATTCTTACTCGGCATCGTAAAGGTCGCCTTGGTGGGGTCGTTCTTGTCCGGGGTCAGGAAGGTGTCTGCTTTCTGTTCCTCACCGCCTACCTTCACCGTCCAGCCGGTGAAGTGCTGTCCCTCCGGCGCAATGGCTGTCAGGTGCACGGTTTCACCCACCGGCACAGCGCTGCCGCTCGGTACGGACGCATCGTTGTCGTCAATGTTCGCAGTCATATGATCGCCGATGTTCAGCGTGGGAATCCCCTCAAAGTTTGCCTTCACTTCCACGTTCTTATCCGGCATGGTAAAGGTCGCCTTGGTGGGGTCGTTCTTGTCCGGGGTCAGGAAGTTATCTGCTTCCTCACCGCCTACCATCACCGTCCAGCTGATGAAGTGCTGTCCCTCCGGTGCAGTGGCTGTCAGGTGCACGGTTTCACCCACCGGCACAGTGCTGCCGCTCGGTACGGACGCATCGTTGCCTTCAATGTTCGCAGTCACATGATCGCCGATGTTCAGCGTGGGATCCCCCTCAAAGTTTGCCTTCACTTCCACGTTCTTATCCGGCATGGTAAAGGTCGCTTGGTGGGGTCGTTCTCGTCCTGGGTCAGGAAGTTGTCTGCTTTCTCACCGCCTACCATCACCGTCCAGCTGATGAAGTGCTGTCCCTCCGGTGCAGTGGCTGTCAGGTGCACGGTTGTATTCTCCAGCACGGCGCTGCCGCTCGGTACGGGCGCATCGCTGTCTTTAATGTTCGCAGTCACATGATCGCCGATGTTCAGCGTGGGAATCCCCTTGAAGTTTGCCGTCACCTCTACATCAGCATCCGGCATGGTAAAGGTCACCTTGGTGGGGTCGTTCGCGTCCGGTTTCGTCAGGATGTTTTCCGGGTTGTCTTGCTTAACACCATTCAACTTCACCGTCCAGTCGGTGAAGGTCTTGCCGGGGATCTCTTTGGCGGTCACGGTCACGGTGGTATCCGCATCCACAAGGTCCGTAGGGGACACTACATTCTCACCGACCTTTGCTTCGGCATCCACGGCATTTACGGTGTGCTGCGCGATCAGATAGCGGTATTCCTTGTCAGCATCGTTTTTCTGATAGCCAATGCGATAGTTCTCGTTCTTGCTGATGAGGTTCAAGTTGTTCTGATAATTTGTACCGTTCGTTTTCGCTGTGACCTGACGGCCATGGCTTGGGTCTTCCGTCAGGACGGTCAGTTGTGCATTGTATTCTTCTGCAATGTTGATCTGCCGGTTCTTGCCCAGATAAATATCTGCTTCATCTCCGGAGATCGTGCCAGCCTTTATTGTATGCTTCAGGTTTTGTTCTTCTGTGAGAGAGCTAGACCATTCCTTCAGCTTAATACCATTTTTACCTGTGATTGTACCACCGGTAATTTCCATCGATGCCACGCCATCAAGAATAGCATTGCCCTTTGGTGCTGTAACACTGCCGCCCTTCAGAAACAGCATACCGATATTTTCAATCGCATTTGCATCTGCATTCGGATTGCTGATTGCTGTCACCATTTCACCGACTTGATCAATATACAATTCATCCTCATTGCAAATTGTCGTCGACTCGCTTCCTCCATCGGAAACTTTAAAAGTGCCGCCATTGATACACATCTTTCGACTGTTGTAAATTGCACAACCTCCTTCTGTTCCTGTGAATGTACCTCCATTGATATAGAGTGTACTTCTACCATTACCCCGCATATTATAGACTGCGCTTTCATTTGCACTATAAGTTCCGCCATTGATCGTTAGTGTTCCGTAATAATTATCGATTGCGTCGCAGTCCGTTCCTGTTACTGTCGCATTGTTCACAGTCATTTTTGTGTCTGCGCCAATATTTCCCAGCACGCCGTTGGAAATATCGTTAAGAAAGGAATAGTATATATCGCTTCCAGTATAAGTACCCCCGTTAATAACCGTCTCAGGTTTAGTTTCTGTATGCGACTCCCAGATGTGCACGCTTTCGTTCAGGACGGCTCCCTTATTCTTTGTTCCGGATACCGTTGCGTTGTTCACTTCCAGGTGTCCGTTGGTATTGTAAAGTGTTGCTTCAAGTTGATCTGCTGTTCCTGCACCGCCAGTTGCGCTATATGTGCCGCCTTCAATCGTAACTGTTGCGCCGTTGGTAACGAGCACTGCGCTGCATCCGCCCGTATGGGACACGGTTGCACCTGTTAAGTTTGTTGTATTTGCACAGCGAATCGTTGCAATATAAGAATTATACCAGCTGTTTGACGAGCTACAGTAATTACCTCCTGTAATTTTAGCAATTCCCCCATTATATACAGCCGTCGGTTCTCCAGAATACTTAATATCGTTCAGGTATACTGTTGCATTCGGATTTTCCAAATCGAACATGAACTCCTGTGTACCATCGGCTTCCGTTGTATAGGTTCCGCCATTGACATAGATCGTATATGTATGCGTATGGACAGTCGCAAGAGTTTTCAAAAACGCCTGACCATAACTGCTGACAGTATGTCCGTTATTCTTGATCGTCAGCGTGCCAACATCGTAGACAGTAATACCAGCAAATCCTGTTATCTCCCCTGTAATTTCAATTGTTACGTCCTGACCTGCTGCGTCAATATTAACGCCGCTGCTGTCTACCGTTTGAGGAAATCCATCATCATCTGTATAGTACCTTGCATAGTCTCCGCCTTTCAAAATATATGTACCGGCCGTATTAATCTCATGAAACAGCTTCGTATTATCCAGCACGGTTCCCGTATCTGCCTGCGCACTCGCGCCATTTTCCTGTTCTTCCGCCCCCGCTCCGCCGCAAACGCGCCCACCGGCAGAACCGACAGCATCATGCACACCGCAAGCGCTGCACTGAGAAGTCTCGTACTCTTTTTCTCATGTTCTCTTCCCCTTTTCGTTTGTTATTTTGCAGGCACCCACCCCAAAAGGCACCGTCTGCTCTTTAAGTTTACCCCCCCCCCATACAACATATCAAGAGGCATTTTGCTAGAAAATAGGTTCGAGTTTTTAGTGGAATTGTTAAAATGTTTGCGGTTTTGCCCGATATTCCCGGGAACATTCAGAAGCAATGAAAATGCCACGCAAAAAAGCCCTCTCCCATTGCTGGGAAAGGGCTTTTGAACACTGTATCAAACAGTCAGAGCAGATCAGACGAGCTCCAGAACTGCCATCTCAGCTGCGTCGCCGCGGCGAGCGCCGATCTTGATGATGCGGGTGTAGCCGCCGTTGCGGTCAGCGTACTTGGGCTGATCTCATCAAACAGCTTCTTTGCAACATCTTCCTTGGTGATGTAGGCATAAACCTGACGCTTGGTGTGCAGGTCGCTTGCCTTGCCAAGCTGATCATCTTCTCGGCCATGGAACGAACGTCCTTAGCGCGAGTGACAGTGGTCTCAATCTTGCCATTCTCTAACAGGTAGGTAACCATAGCGCGCATCATAGCGTTGCGGCTGTCGCTGGTTCTACCGAGCTTTCTGGTACCGGGCATCCCGTTTCACTCCTTAATTATTTTTAGTTATCGTCATCCGTGTTCAGCTTGAAGCCCAGAGAATCCAGCTTTGCCATGACCTCTTCCAGGCTCTTGCGACCGAGGTTGCGGACCTTCATCATCTCGTCCTCGCTCTTGCTGACCAGATCTTCCACCGTGTTGATGCCTGCGCGCTTCAGGCAGTTGAAGGAACGCACGCTCAGATCCAGCTCTTCAATGGTCATTTCCAGAGCCTTTTCCTTGTCGTCGTTGGTCTTCTCCACCATGATCTCAGCGCCGGCTGCCTCATCGGACAGGTTGACGAACAGGTTCAGGTGCTCGGTCAGCACACGGGCAGCCAGAGAAACGGCTTCCTGCGCATTGATCGTGCCATCGGTCCAAACCTCAATGGTCAGCTTGTCATAATCGATCGCCTGGCCAACACGGGTGCTCTCGACGTTGTAGTTCACCTTGAGCACAGGGGTGTAAATGCTGTCAACGGGAAGAGTGTTGATATCGTTCTTCTCGATGATAGCCTGTTTGTTGCGCTCTGCGGGCACATAGCCGCGGCCCTTATCGAAGGTCAGCTCCATGACGAGCTTGCCGCCCTCGCCCAGGGTTGCGATGTGCCACTCAGGGTTCAGAATTTCGATGTCGTCGCCCTGCTTGATGTTGTCAGCGGTGACCTCACAGGGGCCGACTGCCTCAACACGCACTGTCTTCGGACCATCGGTGTACAGCTTTGCAGCAATACCCTTCAGGTTCAGGACAATTTCGGTAACGTCTTCCTTGACGCCCTCAATGGTGGAGAACTCGTGAACCACGCCATCAATCTTGACGCTGGTCACGGCGACACCGGGCAGAGAGGAAAGAAGCACACGACGCAGGCTATTGCCAGTGTGATGCCAAAGCCACGCTCCAGCGGTTCTGCCACGAATTTGCCGTAGCGGCCGTCCGGGGACAGGCTTGCCGTTTCGATTTTGGGACGTTCAATCTCCATCATATCTATGCCCTCCTTGTCAAACCGGCGCTGCCGCCGGCCCATTATTAAATTCTTTCAAAGAAAAGAATGCGAAAGCGAGCCGTCCACGGGGAAGGCCCAGCCTTCTTAATGGATTACTTGGAGTACAGCTCGACGATGAGGTGCTCTGCGACTTCGTAGTCGATATCGCTGCGCTCGGGCAGCTTTGCGACAACACCCTTCAGAGAACCGGTCTCACGGTTCAGCCATGCGGGCAGAGCAACAACGGGAGCCTCGGGGCCGGTCAGCTTTGCAAACTTTGCAGAGCTGCGGCTGGACTCGCGCACTTCGATCACGTCGCCAGCCTTCACCTGGTAAGAAGGAATGTTGACCTTCTTGCCGTTGACGGTGAAGTGAGCGTGGGACACCAGCTGACGAGCGTCGCGGCGGGTCTGAGCAAAGCCCAGACGGAACACGACGTTGTCCAGACGGCACTCCATGATCTGCAGCAGGTTCTCACCAGTCTTGCCGGGGCGGGCCTCAGCACGCAGGTAAGCATTGTGGAACTGCTTTTCCAGAACGCCGTAGATAAACTTGACCTTCTGCTTCTCCTTCAGCTGAGATGCGTACTCAGACTGCTTCTTGCGCATGTTGCCATTGGAGTTGCGGGTGGTATTCTTCTTTGCATAGCCCATGACCGCAGGAGAAATGCCCAGGGCCTTGCAACGCTTTGCGATAGGCTGCGTATTCTTTGCCATAATTCAATTTCCTCCTTCGATCAGACACGACGGCGCTTCGGGGGACGGCAGCCATTGTGGGGATGGGAGTCACGTCCTTGATCAGGGTGACTTCCAGGCCGGTAGCCTGCAGCGCACGAATAGCGGACTCACGGCCAGCGCCGGGGCCCTTGACGTAGACCTCAACGGTCTTCATGCCATGCTCGATAGCAACCTTAGCTGCGGTCTCAGCAGCAGACTGGGCTGCGAACGGAGTGCTCTTACGGCTGCCGCGGAAGTTCAGGGAGCCAGAGGAGCACCAAGACACTGCATTACCCTGCAGGTCGGTGATGGTGACAACAGTATTGTTGAAGGTAGACTGGATATGAGCCTGACCAGCAGCAATGTTCTTGCGCTCTTTGCGCTTCATGCGGACATTAGCGCCCTTCTTGGCATTATTTGCACTTGCCATTTCTCAAATCCTCCTTACTTCTTCTTGTTAGCGACAGTGCGCTTGGGACCCTTGCAGGTACGTGCATTGGTCTTGGTACGCTGGCCGCGGCAGGGCAGATTCTTGCGATGGCGGGTGCCACGGAAGGACTGGATCTCAACCAGGCGCTTGATGTCCAGAGCAACGTTGCGGCGCAGGTCGCCTTCAACGATGATGTTAGCCTGATCGATGTAGTCACGGATCTTAGCCTCTTCTTCCAGAGTCAGGTCCTTGACGCGGGTATCGGGGTTGATGCCAGTTGCTTCCAGGATCTTGTTAGCAGTGGTCTGGCCGATACCATAAACGTAGGTGAGACCCACCTGAACGCGCTTCTCGCGGGGCAGGTCAACGCCGGCAATACGTGCCATAGTAGTTTCCTCCAAAAATCATCCCATGTCAGTGTCGGGGTCTGCGCCGGGACTCTACGCACTTGACCCCCAGGCGCCCGAATTAGCCTGGCGCTGCTTATGCTTGGGGTTCTGGCAGATGACCATCACGCGGCCTTTGCGGCGGATGACCTTGCACTTTTCGCAGATGGGTTTCACGGAAGGCTTGACCTTCATGATGTTGAACCTCCTTTTGGTTGATACCCTGGTGCTTATTTGGAGCGCCAGGTGATGCGGCCCTTAGAAAGATCATAGGGCGACATTTCCACGGTAACCTTGTCCCCGGGCAGGATACGGATGAAATTGGTCCGCAGCTTGCCGGAGATGTGCGCTAAGAGGATGTGACCGCTGGGAGTGAGCTTCCCGGTGTTCTTATCCTCGCTCAACATTTCCACCTTAAAGATGGCGTTGGGCATGGCTTCACGCACAATGCCTTCGATCTCGATAACGTCTTCCTTAGACAAGCTATTTGCCTCCTCATTGGATCTGCTCAGTTTGTCGTTGAACCTGAACCGGTGCCTTTGCCTTGGAACCCTGAAAGCGCCGCGGTTTTCCACGTGCCTGCGCCCGTTTGACCGCAGCTTGCCGCTTCAGCGTTCTCCAGTTCCAGTGCCGGTCCACAGACGGACAGGCGGCGATGATCGCCACATACTTCATCTTTCGCGGCACAAAATCCGCAAAACGGGCAGAAAATCCCTGTCCGCCGAGGAAGTATCTGGCTTCCACAGCCATTTATAGATTATACACCTTTTGTTGTCAATTTGCAAGAGGTTTTTTCCGTATTTCCGATAAAAAATTCTCGAAATTCAAAAGCTGCCCTTTCTCTCCCCGGTCTTGGTTTTTCTCCACCGCAAAGATGAAACTTTTTCACCAAAAGTTGTCATAATTGCACAAACAGCAGGTCTGTCCCTGCAAAAACGCCGCCTGCGGCGGAGCATTTCTGCTCTTCACAGGCGGCGCTTCTCATATTTCAGGGATCAGCTTACTTCAGGCTGAACTTTTCCGGGTCAAAATCCGGGTCATCCCAGAAGCGGGTCATGATCTCAGTGTGATCCTTCAGGATCGCATTGGAGTGCTCAAAGTGCGCAGCCAGACCACCGTCCTTGGTCTTGACGGTCCAGCCGTCCTTGGACTGGGTGATCTTGCAGTCGTACTGGCAGATCATGGGTTCAATGGCAATGGTCATGCCGGGCACAAGGCGCGGGCCGCGGCCTGATGGCCGTAGTTGGGCACTTCCGGTCCTCGTGCAGCTCACGGCCGGTGCCGTGGCCCACGAACTCGCGGACGACCGAGAAACCGGCATCCTCGCAGTAGCTCTGCACGGCATAGCCAATGTCGCCGATGCGGTTGCCGGCTACAGCCTGCTCGATGCCCTTATACAGAGCAGCCTTGGTCACGTCCAGCAGGCGCTGTGCTTCCAGATCGACCTTGCCCACCGCATAGGTGCAGGCATTGTCGCCGTTGAAGCCATCGATCTTTGCGCCGGTGTCGATGCTGACGATATCACCGGGACGAATGACGATGTCATGCGAAGGGATACCATGGATGATGGTATCGTTCAGGCTGATGCAGGCCGTGCCCGGAAAGCCATACAGACCCTTGAAATTAGGGGTGCCGCCGTGCTTCACGATGAAGTCATAGATCAGCTTATCCAATTCCCATGTGGTCATACCTGCTTCGATATGCTCACCGCCGTACTTCAGGGCAGCTGCGCTCAGGGCATTTGCCTTGCGCATGCCGTCCAGCTCTTTCGCATTTTTGATCTGAATCACGATTATGCCTCCAAAGCCTTCATGACTTCAGCCGTGGTCTCCTCGATGGAGGGGCAGAACTTGATCTCTGCCAGCTTGCCGCGGGTACGGTAGAACTCCACCAGCGGCTCGGTCTGCTCATGATATGCTTTCAAACGATCCAGCACGGTGGCAGGCTGGTCGTCCTTGCGGATGACGGTCTTGCCGCCGCACAGGTCGCACACACCCTCGACCTTGCTCTTCTTGTTGACGATGTGGTAGCTTGCGCCGCACTTCTCGCAGACGCGGCGGCCGCTCATGCGGTCAACGATCACATTGTCCTCGACCTGCAGCTCCAGCACCTTGTCGATGCGGATGCCCATGGTCTCGATGGCCTCGGCCTGAGCGATGGTGCGGGGCACACCGTCCAGGATGAAGCCGTTTGCGCAGTCCGGCTGAGCCAGACGCTCTTTCAGGATGCCGATGATGACCTCATCGGGCACCAGAGCGCCAGCGTCCATAAAGCTCTTTGCCTTCAGGCCCATCTCGGTGCCTTCCTTGACAGCAGCGCGCAGAATGTTGCCGGTGCTGATGGAGGGGATGTTCAGCTTGGCGCAGATAATCTCGGCCTGAGTGCCCTTACCAGCACCAGGTGCGCCCAACAGGATCAGATTCATAGGATCATTCCTTTCCTTTGTTAGAGGATGTAAACTCCAAAAAAGTAAAAAAGCACTGAAAAGTTCGAGCGTACTCTCCTTTCCAGTGCTTTCTCACATCTTAATTATTGTGGATCAACCAAGGAAACCCTTGTGGTTGCGCATCGTCATGAAGCTGTCGAGGCTGCGGGTGGTATCAAGTGCCACACCGACCACGATCAGCAGGCTGGTACCGCCCAGCTGGATGCTCATACCGGTCAGGTTGCCCAGAATGATCGGCAGCACAGCCACCGCAGCCAGGAAGATGGCACCGATGAGGGTGATCTTGTTCAGGGTGCGGGTGATGAAATCGCTGGTCGCTTGCCGGGACGGAAGCCGGGGATCGAGCCGTTGTTGCGGCGCAGATTGTTGGCGATCTCAACGGGGTTGTACTGGATGGCCACATAGAAGTAGTTGAATGCCAGAATCAGCAGCAGGTAGATCACAACGTACAGCCAGGAGGTGTAGTTGAAGGTGTGGAAGAATGCATACCACACCGGGTGTGCCTGCTGGTCGATCTGCAGGAAGCTGCCGATGGTGCCCGGGATGGACACCAGAGCCGAAGCGAAGATGATGGGCATAACGCCGCTCATGTTCAGCTTCAGGGGCAGATAGCTGTTCTGACCGCCCATCTGCTTGCGGCCTACCACGCGCTTTGCGTACTGAATGGTGATGCGGCGCTCTGCGTTGGTCATGACGACCACGAAGACCACAGCCACCAGTGCCAGCACGATCAGCAGCGGCAGGAAGAAGTAGTACTGGGGCTTGCCGGACGCTGCCTGAGTCAGCAGACCCTTGACAGAGGTGTACAGCGAAGACCAGTTGGAGACGATCGAAGCAAAGATGATGAGCGAGACACCGTTGCCGATGCCCTTGTCATCGATTTGCTCACCGCACCATGTGATCAGCTGTGCGCCAGCCACAAAGGTTGCGATGATGACGATGGCGGCAAAGATGCCGGCACCGCCGGAAACGTACTTCAGTGCGCCCATATTGCGGATCACGAAGTAGTAGCCGATGCTCATGATCAGAGCGACCACAGCACCTGCGTACCGGTTGATCTGCTGCAGCTTCTGCTGGCCGTCGGCTTCCTTTGCCAGATTTTCCAGCGCGGGAATTGCCACGGTGAGCAGCTGCACAATAATGGAGGCGTTGATATAGGGTGTCACACCTAACGCGAAGAGCGTGCAACGGGCCAGAGCACCACCGCTCATCATGTTCAGATAGGAGAGCATGTCGCCGTTTGCGAACATCTGCGTCAGCGCAGAGCCGGAAACGAACGGAACGGGGATGGCACAGCCCAGACGGTACACCACGAGGATCGCCAGCGTGAACAGGAGACGATTTTTAAGCTCGGGGATCTTCCATGCGTTACGGAATGTCTGGAACACCTTACATCACCTCAGCCTTTCCGCCTGCCTTCTCGATTTTCTCTTTGGCAGAAGCGGAATAGGCTGCGGCCTTCACGGTCAGAGCCTTGGTCAGCTCGCCGTTGCCCAGAACCTTAACGCCGTCCAGAGTCTTCTTGACCAGACCCTTTGCCTTCAGAGCCTCGGTATCGACGACATCGCCGGCATTGAAAGCAGCTTCCAGATCAGCCACGTTGACGATGGCGTACTGGGTAGCAAAGATGTTGTTAAAGCCAACCTTGGGCAGGAGGGCGTGCCAGAGGCATCTGGCCGCCCTCGAAACCAGCGTGCTTCACGCCGGAACGGGCCTTCTGGCCCTTGCTGCCGAAACCGGCAGTCTTGCCATTGCCGGAGCCAATGCCGCGGCCCTTGCGGGT
>ENA-OQHA01000533-OQHA01000533.1-human-gut-metagenome-genome-assembly--contig:-NODE-533-length-18800-cov-3.621700_pt1 | contig 18800 bp, 24 predicted proteins | sample MGYA00242558_ERZ504707 | MGnify/ENA primary metagenome ERZ504707 (study PRJEB26092, sample SAMD00036197) | human gut metagenome | host: Homo sapiens | study: EMG produced TPA metagenomics assembly of...
GACAAAATCCAGACACAGGCTGATGCCCGCCTTGCGCAATTCACGGGTCAGGTTTTCCAGATCCTTGTTGGTGCCGAGAGTCGGGTCTACGGTATCGAAATCCTCCACCGCATAGCCGCCATCGTTGTGGGGGTGGGGCATCTGCAGCAGGGGCATCAGGTGCAGATAGGTCAGCTTCTGTTCTTTCAGGTAGGGCAGCTTCTTTGCCAGCTCTTTCAAATTTCCGGCAAAGAGGTCGGTGTACATGGTCATGCCGAACATATTGCCCCGCTTGTACCACTCCGGATCGGCAGAGCGTGCCTTGTCCAGTGCTTTCAGCTCGGCGCTGCGGGCGTTGTAGGCTTCTGCCATCTCCCGCTCCAGAACTTCCAGCCCTTCCCGGTTGTGGTACAGTTCCATGAACAGCCATTCCAGCTCGTCCTTATGGCGGGCAAAGCGGGTGGAAAATGCAGTTTGATCCTTCATATCCTTTTATCCTTTTCGTGTAAGATGAAGCTGCACGCTGGGGTAATCGCCAAACAGCTGCGGCAGGACAAGCCCCGCATACAGCAGCGTGCTGCCGCTGAACCGCATCCCCTTGTGAATGCCGTCCTCTACGTCGTGGGCATACTGAGAGCCGAAATAGTCGATGCCGTCCAGTTCATACACAGCATTTTCTTCCAGCCCACGGAAGCACAGGTGATGGGCAATGGATTCGCCTGCGGATGGGTCACCACCAGATTCAGCAGCGCCTCGCTGCCGTCCTCTGCGGCAAACTGCCATGCCGTGAAATAGGTGTTTTCTGCCGGGTCGGTCAGCCGGTAATAATCGCCGGTACGGATCAGGTCGTTCAGCCTCTTGAACCGCTTGATCTGATTTTTCACTGCGGTGCACTCGGCGCGCTTCAATTTGCCCAGATCCAGCTCGTAGCCAAAGGTGCCGCTCATAGCCACCACCGCGCGGGTGTCAATGGGGGTCGTGCGGCCGGTCTGGTGGTTGGGGCAGGCAGAAACATGGCACCCATGGTGCAGACCGGATAGCCAAAGGAGGTGCCGTGCTGGATCGTCAGCCGTTCAATGGCATCGGTATCATCACTACACCAGATCTGGGGATAGTAGCACAGCATTCCGGCATCAAAGCGTCCGCCGCCGCCTGCGCAGCCCTCGAACAGCACCTCCGGGAAGCCTGCGTCAGCCGCTCTGCCAGCGCATAAACGCCCAGCATATAGCGGTGCATGATTTCACCCTGCTGTTCGGCAGGGAAGCACGGCTGTACACATCGCTCATGCTGCGGTTCATATCCCACTTGATATACTCAATGTGATGCTCCCGCAGCAGCTTGCCGATCAACCCCTGCCAGACTAGTCCACCACCTCCGGGCGGGCAAGATCCAGCACCAGCTGGTTGCGCCCCATGGCGGGCTTGCGTCCGGGCAGGGTCAGCGCCCAGTCCGGGTGGGTGCGGTACAAATTGGAGTTCTCGTTGACCATTTCCGGCTCGATCCACAGGCCGAATTTCATGCCCAGCGCATTGATCTGCCCGATCAGCGGATCCAGTCCGCCGGGCAGCTTTTCGCAGTTCACGATCCAGTCGCCCAGCCCCTGATTGTCGTCATTCCGGGTGCCGAACCAGCCATCGTCCAGCACCATCATCTCCACACCGAGAGAGGCCGCTTTTTCAGCAATCTTTACGATCTTTTCGGTGTTGAAATCAAAATAGGTGGCCTCCCAGTTGTTGATCAGCACCGGGCGGCGTTTGTCCTTCCACGGGCCGCGGCAGATGTTGCGCCGCAAAAAGCGGTGGTACTGCTGGGAAAGCGGGGTCAGACCCTCTGCCGCAAAGGAAAGGATCACCTCCGGGGTGTCAAAGGTCTCGCCCGGCTTCAGGTTCCATGCAAAGCGCTCCTCCTGAATGCCGCTCACTACCCGGACAAGCCCGGTCTGAGAGCGCTCCACGTCCATCTGGTAGCTGCCGGAATAGACCATCATCACCCGTAGCAGGCACCGCTGGTCTCTGTTGCATCCTGCTGGCAGAGGATCAGGAAGGGATTATTGTGGTGGCTGGAGCTGCCCCGCACCGAAGAAATGGTCTGGATATTGGTGCCCACAGCTTCCCGCTCCAGCTGCCGTTCCATAGCGTGTCTGCCGTGGAAATGCAGCAGATCCCATCTGCCAAAGGCAGATCCAGACAGGCAGATGCCGCCTTGTCCAGCCGCAGCGGGGTATCTCCGTGGTTTGTCAGCCGCGCCGCACGGGTGATGACATCCTGCTGTGCAAACACGCCGTACAGCAGTTCCAGCGTCAGACCGGTGGTCTCGTCCTGCATTCGGACGATCAGGGTCTCGGCATCGTTTTCCTCTGCGTGGGCACAGGGCAGACCGGTCAGGGAGTATTTGCCGGATTCTATTGTATGATCAACATAGGTGAAATCCGCACCGAATGCGCCTTTTTCGTCTGCGACTGTCAGACAGGAGATGCGGAAATCACCCACGTTGCAGCCGGTATACTCCTGCGGGAGCAGATCCGGGGAAATGCCCCGGTGGGTGCGGTAAGCGTAGTAATCCGGCGAGAATCCCCGGTCTGTGCGGGGATACAGCTGCATCAGATCGCCTGTACCGATTTTTTTACCATAATACAGGTGCAGAAGATGCCCCAGCGCATCCACCTTCATGTGGTAGCTGGTATGGGCGGTCTCCAACGCAAAAACGCGGGTCTCGGAATCAAATCGAATGCTCATTGGTTCAACACCTCAAAGAATTATTTCCAACAAAAACGCCGACAGGCAGGCGGTCGTATGGGAACGGCTACCCGCCTGTCGGCTATGATGAAGGAGAAATGTGAATTGCTTATTTACCGCCGGTCATGGCAATGCCCTGAATAAACTGCTTTTGGAAGATCAGGTACAAGATCACCATGGGGATCATGGCCAGCAGGCTGCCTGCCATCAGCACCGGGAAGTTGGTGGTGTACTGACCGTTCAGGGTGGAAAGGCCGGCAGACAGGGTCATCATGTTCAGATCGGTGTTGCAGATCAGCGGCCACATCAGGTCGGCATAAGCGAACACCGCCGTAAAGATGGCCAGTGCCGCCATGCTGGGGCCGGTCAGCGGCAGCATGACCTTGACGAAGGTCTGCCACTTGTTGCAGCCGTCCAGATACGCCGCCTCTGCGATCTCGTTGGGGATGCCCAGATACGCCTGCCGCAAAAAGAAGGTGCCGAAAGCGCTGACCAGACCGGGGAACACCAGCGCGAAAATGGAGTTGGTGGCTCCCATCTTTGCCAGCATCTGGTACTGCGGAATAATGAAGATCTGGCTCGGCAGCATCATCTGGATCAGCACCAGACCGAACAGCAGCTTTTTGCAGGGGAATTCCAGTTTGGCAAAGGCATAGCCTGCCATGGAGCTGAACACCACCGCAAAGATCACACGGAACAGGATCAGCAGACCTGTATTGACGTAGAGGTTGGTAAAGGGCAGGCTCTGCAATGCCTTGACAAAGCTGTCCAGATTCCAATGGGAGGGCAGGATCTGCGGCGGGATCGCCATAGACTCGGCCTGCGTCTTGAAGCTGGTGAGCACCATCCATACAAAAGGGAAGATCATGCTGATGCTGCGAGGATCAAGACCAGATAGGTAAAGAACGTTACGACATTCTTTCTGGTTTTCAGACTGGCATTCATAGTTTACACCTCGTAATTGACCCACTTCTTCTGACCGATGAACTGCACCAGGGTGACCAGACCGATCAGCAGCACGGTCCACACCACAATGGCCGATGCGTAGCCCTTATTGCCGGCAACAAAGCTCTCGCGGTAGAACAGGTACATCAGGCTCTGTGCGCTGGTCAGCGCAGGGTTCGTCTGCTCCACCATCATGTAGATCAGATCGTAGACCTTCAGGGAAGCCATCAGCCGCATAATGAGCACCACAAACAGGGTGGGCGACACCATGGGCAGCGTAATGCTGAAGAACTGGCGGATCTGGATGCGCCGTCCAGCTCGGCGGCTTCGTACAGGGACTGGGAAATGTTCTGGATGCCGGACAGCAGCAGCACGGCGTCGTAGCCGATGGAGCTCCAGATGGCAACGATGGCACAGGTGACCAGAACGATCTTGGGGTTGGTCAGCCAGCGGATATTCGCGCCAAGGACCTGATTCAGAATGCCGTACTCCGCATTGAAGATCCACTTCCAGACCATTGCCACCGCAGCAGGAGCCACCACCATGGGCAGGAAGAAGATGGCGCGGAAGGCGGTCTTGCCCTTGATCTTTGCGTTCAGCAGCACTGCCACGATCAGCGCCAGAAAAACGCCCACCGGCACAGTGAGGATGCAGAAGTAGATGGAGTTCCAGTTTGCCTTCCAGAATTCCGCATTGCGGAACATTTCAAGGTAGTTTTCCAGACCGCAGAACTGATAGGCTCCAAAGGCTTTCGTCTTGGAAAAGCTCATGTAGATGGTCTGGAAGAAGGGGATGATATTCAGGATCATCAGACCGATGATGGTGGGAGCTATCATGACCAGCCCCCAGAAACGCCCATCCCGGCCCAGCTTTGATGTGCTTTTCATTTGGTTCCTCCAAGCTGCATTTTCAGCCCGCACTGGCCTGATCCACGATGTCCTGCATCTTCTGCAGGCCGGTTTCGAGATCCTCGGTACCTGCGTAGATCTTCAGCAGCTCATCATTGACCTTGCTCTTCCACTCCGGGCGAGAGGCGTTGTTGACGCTCTGGATGCTGTACTCAAACATCTCAATGAAGCACTGGATATTGATGGGATACTCTGCAAAGCAGCCTGCCCATGTATCCTCCAGACCCTGATAGGCAGGGATGGCCGCGCCGCTTTCGCCCTGAATGCGCTGACCCTCCTCGCTGCCGAAGAACTTCAGGATATCCTTCACGGTATCCAGATTCTTGTTGCTGGCAGCAGTAGCGTAGCACAGACCGTTGGAGATGGTCGCACGGCCGTCTCCGCTTTCCGGGTCGGGGCACTTGCAGAACCGCCACATCCCACTTGCCCACCATTTCGGGGTAGTTCTGCAGCTCGGCAAGGATGTTCCAGTCGCCTTCCAGGAACATTGCACCCTTCTCGGAGAAGAATGCAGTGCCGGGAGCGGTCTCAGCAAAGTAGGTCTGGTCCGGGCACCAGTCGTTCTGCTGGAGACCGATGTAGAACTTCATTGCCTTTTCGGTGGCAGGCTGGGTAAAGCCCGCCTTGGTCTTGTCCTCGTTCAGGATGTAGCCGCCGGCCTGATACACAAAGTTCCAGTAGCCAAGCTGGTCATCGGCGTATGCCATATAGCCGTACTTGCCGGTGGCAGCGTAGATCTTCTCGGATGCGCTGACCAGATCGTCCCAAGTCCAGCTCTCGTCCGGGTAAGCTACACCGGCAGCATCGAACATCTCCTTGTTATACACCAGACCGACCGTGTCCTTGTCCTTGGGGACTGCATACAGGGTACCGTTGGAGCCCATGGCGTTGGACAGCGAGATCTCCGAGAACTTGTCCTTTTCCACAATATCGGAGCAATCTGCCAGCATTCCATTGTCAGCGTACTTCAGAATTTCATTGGTGTGCATCCAGAAAATATCCGGCATCTGGTTGCTGGTGGCTGCAGCCTCCAGCTTGGTCCAGTATTCGTTCCAGCTGGTGACCTGCACCTCAATGCTGACCTCCGGGTGCTGCTGGGTGTAGGCCGCACACATAGCCTCCATGCCCTCCTTCTGTGCAACGTCCCAGATCTGGAAGGTCAGTGCCTTCTTGCCGCCGGAAGAACCGCTGCCGCTGTTGCCGCCGCAGGCTGCCAGCATGGATGCGGCGCTCATTGCCGCCATTGCCTTTACGAATTGTCTGCGAGAGATCTTCATTTTTGTTCTCCTCCAAAGTCCTTATTCCGTAGGGTGATCTTCGTATGGTGTCGCACCGGCCGGGTCGATTTTCTTGCTTTTGTCAGCTCTTACAAAAGCAGCGAGAAAATTTTGTGCATCATCACATTGCACAGTTTCTTTTCTCTTGTTGTGTCATTATTATACTATCTGCCGGTGGTTTCGTAAATGCAAAAATGCGACTTGTTATATCTCAATTTGAAGGAATACTACGAATTATGTTGAAGTTATCACGCATTTTGGTATATAATAAGAAAAAAGCGGACAGGAGGCATCTTGTATGCAAGAATGTACAAAAAGAAACGTATCAACGGAAACAAAATGCAGGTTCCATGTGTTTCAGGATGAGCGATTCGTCGATCTCAACTTATACCAATATGGCTGGGAGCAGACAGAGCCTCTGCACTCCTATGGTCCCTATGCCCGCAACCACTATCTGTTCCACTATGTCATCTCCGGCAAAGGGCTTCTGCTTGCAAACGAGCAGGAATACACCATCGAGGGCGGGCATGGTTTTCTGATTGCTCCCGGTCAGGTCACCACCTACCGTGCCGATGAACAGGAGCCGTGGGAATACACATGGATCGAGTTTGACGGTCTGCGTGCCCACGAAGCCCTGAACCTTGCAGGCATCAGCGGACAGAACCCGGTGTACTCGCCTGCGAGCACCAAAGCCGGACAGCTGCTGCAAGAGCAGATGCTCTTTCTTGTAAATCACAGTCAGGACAGCCCCATGCGCCAGATCGGCTACGGCTTTCTGTTTCTGGATCAGCTTGTACAGTCCTCTGCCTCCCATCAGGCACAAAGTCCCCGCCGCCTGCGGGACTTCTATATGAAAGAGGCTCTGTCCTTCATCGAGCAGCATTACAGCGAAGATATTTCCATCGAGGATATCTCCTCCTTCTGCGGACTGAACCGCAGCTATTTCAGCAAGGTGTTCCGGGATACCATGGGCGAAAGCCCGCAGGGGTTCCTGCTGCACTACCGCATGGCACGGGCGGCACAGCTGCTGACCGAAAGCCGCCTGCCCATCAGCACCATCAGCACCATGGTCAGCTATCCCAATCAGCTTCACTTTTCCCGTGCGTTCAAAAATGTATATGGCATCAGCCCACGGGACTATCGTGCAAAGCATTTTGCACTATAAAAATTGCTCTCATTCTCCGCTATACGCCTTTCGTTTTTCCGACATATAAAAACACCCCATTTGTCAGACCGAATACTGTCGGACAAATGGGGTGCTGTTCATTCAGGGGCGCACCCTGTTTTTGTTTGCGTTTAATCTTCTAACCCATGGCTCCCAGTTACGTTTTTCAAATATTCCTCCGGGTCACCGTTTAGAATTAAATCGGCATAGCCCAGTGGGTCATTGTAGATGAGATAATCCAACTCTGACCTCTGCGCCATGGTCACATCCAGTGCATCCTCGACCCCGGTGCAGTCGATGGAGATCATTCTCCCATCCCGGAGCAGCAGCTCCACGCAGCCGGTATCCATATTGAAATGGCAGGTTCTTGCATCGTACTTCATGTTTGTGTCCTTTCCGCCTTACGGCACTCTCACCGTGGTCTGTCGTGCTTTCTTATGATAAGGTCTGGGACGTTTTTCGATGGAAGCAAGGGATTCGTTCTGTTTTCCAAAGAATACAAAAATCCGAACCCTTCTCCTATTGGAAAAAGTTCGGATTTTGTTGTTGTGGTGCACCTCCAGGGACTCGAACCCTGGGCCCACTGATTAAGAGAAACCAACGTGCAACAATCGTCAATTTTCAAAATTGCGTGAATTCGTTATTTTTATCGTTTTGCCGTAAATTTGAGTTTTGCATCCGCTGCATTCTTTGCACCTGTTGTTCCCTCTTGCATCCGTTATCCAGCCGTTCCGGTGTGCAAAAATGTGCAGAGCCAAAATCAACCCCTTAAAACAGGTATCGGATTTTTATGCAAAGCCGGGAAATCGGTCGGGTTCGAGCCCAAAATGACAGCTGCAATCTAGCCTGTTCAGACCGAGCATCAAATGTACATCCACAACTACGATTCATGGCAGGGATTTGGACAACTGCGATCTCTTATAAATCCAAAGCAGCTCTTTCTATGTGGACTTTTCTGGGTAGAAATACCCAGAGGGTTCACTTTTTTATTTTATCGACAGCGCCTCCATCCGGGCTATACTGCTGTTTTGACATCTATTTGGCAGCAAAACCCTGAAGGATCACGACTCGTTATAAAGCGTGACGGATTTCAGACAAAAGCGCACAAGGCTTGAACAAAGCCGTAAGATCACTTTCTGGAGCGACAAAGTCTTATACAATCTTTGTTTCGATTGCAGGACCCTTTTCCCCTCTTAATACTTTTAGCGGTATTATGGCCTTGCAAGAAAGAAATGAGGTGAACAATTATGAGCATTACAAATGCGGCGAGAAGATTTGAACAGAGATTTGACGCAAAAGCGGAGCGCTTTATTTGGCATCATCCGCTACTTGGCTCCATCTCCATCTTTGTTGGAATGCCATTACTGGTTTTGGCGTGTGTCTGTATCAGTACGATCGTTATCGCCTTTCCTATGGCATGGCTTTTGGGTTGGTTGTAATCTTTATTTCATCTTTAAACACACAAAAGATCACTAATGCCATTTTAGAGGAAAGGTTTTATGATATTGGGGACAGCAAAAAAGGAGGATGAATCTTATGCAAATGCTAATTGCACTCATAGGTGTATGTGCGGCAGCAATGCTGCTGTGGTATGTCTATATTTTAATGAAGGGAGATGATCAGGCATGAGCGCCATGATTCAGTATGTTTTATACCTTGCCATTCTGGTTGTTTTGGCAATTCCGCTGGGCGCATACATAAAAAACGTCATGAGCGGCGAGAAAACTTTTTTGTCCAAAGTTCTGACACCGTGCGAAAACCTGATTTACAAGGTTACGCGTGTAGACAGAGAAGAACAGATGACATGGAAAAAATATGCGGTAAGTGTAATGATTTTTTCCGGTATCGGGCTTGTTTTTCTGTTCCTGCTTCAACTTCTGCAGGGAGTTCTTCCCGGAAACCCGCAGAATCTTTCCGGTGTGAAATGGGATTTGGCATTTAACACTTCTGCAAGTTTCATTACCAATACAAACTGGCAGGCATATTCCGGTGAATCCACATTGAGTTATCTCACTCAGGCTTTAGGTCTGACTGTTCAGAACTTTGTTTCCGCAGCTACAGGTATCGCCGTTCTATTTGCATTGATCCGTGGCTTTATCAAGGTGAAATCCTCCGGGTTGGGAAGCTTTTGGGTGGACTTGACCCGCATTGTGGTTCACATCCTACTCCCGCTGAATCTGGTCATTTCTCTGTTGCTGGTAGGCGGCGGCGTGATCCAGAACCTGAAAAGTGCAGAAACAGTATCCCTTGTAGAACCGATTGCCGTCAGTGCAGAAGGCGAAATCCTTGAGGATGCGGTAATTGACTTAGACACCGAAACCGTCACTGTAGATGGCGAAATCGTTTCGGATGCACAGATCGTCACCGAGCAGTTCGTACCGATGGGTCCTGCGGCCAGCCAGGTCGCAATCAAACAGACCGGCACCAACGGCGGCGGTTATATGGGCGTCAACTCCGCACATCCTTTGGAAAATCCCAATGCCTTTACCAATCTGATCGAAATGATTTCCATTCTACTGATTCCGGCGGCACTGTGTTTCACATTCGGTTCTGCGGTAAAGAACAAGAGGCAGGGTATTGCAATCTTTATGGCAATGTTTCTCTGTCTGGTTGTTGCCTTGAGCTGTATCGCCGTCACTGAACAGGTTGGCACCCCCAGCTTGCACAAAACGGCGCAGTCAATATGTCAATGGCCGAACAGGCAGGCGGCAATATGGAGGGCAAGGAGACTCGCTTTGGCATTGCAGGGTCCTCTACATGGGCAGCTTTCACCACAGCAGCCTCCAACGGCTCTGTAAACTCCATGCATGACAGCTACACGCCGCTTGCCGGTATGGTGACTATGCTGCTGATGCAGCTCGGCGAGGTTATTTTCGGCGGCGTGGGCTGCGGCCTTTACGGTATGCTTGCTTTTGCTATTCTGACGGTGTTCATTGCCGGTCTGATGGTAGGCCGTACACCGGAATTCCTTGGCAAGAAAATTGAGCCTTATGAGATGAAATGGTCGGTACTGGTTTGCCTTGCAACACCCATTGCAATTCTGGTCGGCAGCGGCCTTGCCGCCGTAGTACCCTCTGTCATGGATAGCCTGCATAACGGCGGTGCCCACGGTTTCTCTGAGATGCTGTATACCTACTCATCCTGTGGCGGCAATAACGGCTCTGCCTTTGCCGGTTTCAATGCGAATACCGTATTTCTGAATGTAAGTCTGGGACTGGTGATGCTCTTTGCCCGGTTCCTGCCCATCATCGGCACACTTGCAATCGCAGGCAGCCTGGCTGGGAAAAAGAAAATTGCCACGACTGCGGGCACCTTGTCTACCACAAATGGAATGTTTGTTTTCCTGCTGATCGTTGTGGTATTGCTGATCGGTGCGCTGAGCTTCTTCCCGGCGCTTGCTCTTGGTCCACTTGCTGAGTTCTTTGGAAGCATTGCGTAACGGAGGGTTACAGATATGAGTACAAAACAGAAAACTGCTTTTGCCGACCGGAAAATGCTCGGCAGAGCAATTAAAGATTCTTTTGTGAAATTGAGCCCGAAAACACAGGCAAAAATCCGGTCATGTTTCTGGTTTTTGTGGCTGCTATTTTGACCAGCATTCTTTGGGTGGTATCCTGTTCGGGTTAAAAGACGCTCCAAGCGGATATACACTGGCGATTGCCATTATCCTTTGGTTTACCGTGCTATTTGCCAATTTTGCCGTGGCCATTGCAGAAGGCCGAGGCAAGGCACAGGCTGATTCTCTCCGGGCATCCCGTAAGGACGTGGACGCGCATAAGATCCCCTCTGTCTCGGAGAAGGACAGCGTGACCGTGGTTCCCTCCGCCCTGCTGAAAAGGGGAACTGGTGATCGTCAAAGCCGGAGAGCAGATTCCGGCAGACGGCGAAGTCGTAGAAGGGGCGGCATCTGTGGATGAAAGCGCCATCACCGGCGAATCCGCTCCTGTAATTCGTGAGGCAGGCGGCGACCGCAGCGCTGTGACCGGCGGCACCACTGTACTGTCGGACTGGATCGTTGTCAGAGTGGCCAACGAAGCCGGAGAGAGCTTTCTGGACAAGATGATTGCGATGGTAGAAGGTGCTGCCCGGAAAAAGACGCCCAACGAAATTGCTTTGCAGATTTTTCTGGTAGCCTTGTCCATCATCTTTATTTTAGTAACAGTCTCCCTCTACACTTATTCCATTTTTTCTGCAAAGCTGGCGGGAATTGAGAATCCCACCTCTGTAACAACTCTGGTAGCGCTGTTGGTGTGCCTTGCGCCTACTACCATTGGTGCCTTGCTTTCTGCCATCGGTATTGCCGGTATGTCCCGACTGAACCAGGCAAATGTTCTGGCCATGAGTGGACGCGCCATTGAAGCCGCCGGTGATGTAGACATTCTGATGCTTGACAAAACCGGAACAATCACCTTGGGCAATCGACAGGCATCGGAGTTCATTCCGGTAGATGGTGTTGATATTCAGGAACTGGCGGACGCCGCTCAGCTTTCTTCTCTGGCCGATCGAAACCCCCGAGGCAGAAGCGTTGTTGTGCTGGACAAAGGAGCAGTTTGGAATTCGTGGCAGAAGCCTTCAGGACAAGAATATGCACTTTGTCCCATTTACTGCCGTGACCCGTATGAGTGGCGTCGACTTTGACGGGAACGAAATCCGAAAAGGCGCAGCAGATGCCATGCAGAGTTATGTGACCCATGCAGGCGGAATGTATTCTCCGGACTGTGATCGAGTTGTCAAGTCTATTGCGTCCAAGGGCGGCACACCTCTGGTTGTGGCTAAGAACCACAAGATTCTCGGCGTTATCTATCTGAAGGATATTATCAAGCAAGGTGTGAAGGAGAAATTTGCAGATCTGCGGAAAATGGGCATCAAGACCATTATGATCACCGGCGACAATCCGATTACTGCTTCGGCCATTGCTGCCGAGGCCGGTGTGGATGACTTCCTTGCGGAAGCAACGCCGGAAGGAAAGCTGGCAATGATTCGTGATTTTCAGGCCAAGGGTCATTTGGTCGCCATGACAGGCGACGGCACCAACGACGCTCCGGCTTTGGCACAAGCAGATGTTGCAGTTGCCCATGAACACGGCACACAGGCAGCAAAAGAAGCAGGTAACATGGTGGATCTGGACTCTTCACCCACAAAACTGATCGACATTGTTCGCATCGGCAAACAGCTTTTGATGACACGAGGCAGCCTGACTACCTTCTCCATTGCCAACGATGTGGCAAAATACTTTGCCATTATTCCGGCGCTGTTTATGGGACTTTATCCGGGACTGTCTGCTCTGAATATTATGGGGCTGCATTCCCCGCAAAGCGCTGTCCTCTCTGCGATTATTTATAATGCACTCATCATTATCGCGCTCATTCCGTTGGCACTGAAAGGTGTGAAATACCGTGAGGTCTCTGCCGGAAAGCTGCTGTCACGGAACCTGCTGGTTTATGGTCTGGGCGGTCTGGCGGCTCCCTTTATCTTTGTGAAACTGATCGATGTTCTGCTGGTGTTTACCGGCCTGGTATAAGGAGGAGACAAAATATGAATGCGATAACAAAGAAAACAATCTCGTATTTTGAAGGAATTCTTGGCATGACCTTAGCCGTCCTATGTGCGAGTACGCTGCGTTTCGCCCTGTGGGAGCCGGAATTGCTTCAGAAAATTTTTCTCACAATCTTCGGATAAGGGGGTATATATTATGAAAACAATGAAAAGTGTACTGCCAAAGGCAGGTATGATCTTTTTAATCTTTACGCTGCTGTGCGGCGTAATCTATACGGGTGTTGTCACAGGAATTGCTCAGCTTATTTTCCCGGATAATGCAAACGGAAGCATCATTGAAGTAGACGGGAAAAAATATGGCTGTGAATTACTTGGGCAGCAATATACAGATGAAGCCATATGTGGGGGCGCATTATGAATATTGATGTTTCCACCTATACCGATGAAAACGGAAAGGCACTGATGTACGCCGCCCCCTCCAACCTCTCTCCGGCAAGCGAGGAGTATGCACAGCTCGTGGCGGAGCGGGTAGAAAAGCTCCGGGCTGCCGATCCGGACATGGACGAAACGGCCATTCCGGTGGACCTGGTTACTTGTTCCGGCAGTGGGCTTGATCCCCATATTTCCCCGGCAGCAGCGGAATATCAGGTAGTGCGCATTGCAAAGGCAAATGATATGACCGAAGATGAAGTGCGTGAGATCATCAAAACTGCACCGACGGACGATTCCTTGGCATCTTTGGTGAAGAGACTGTCAATGTGCTGGAAGTCAATCTGATGCTGGACGGTATTCTGGAGAAGTGAAATGAACATAGCTAAAATCATGATTCCCAAAATCTCCACTGTATTTCTTTATGAAAAGGATACGATTCGTCAGGGATTGGAACGGTTTATGGTACATGGCTATACCGCTGTCCCGGTACTGAATGATCAGGAACAGTATATTGGAAGCGTGACGGAGGGAGATTTCCTCCGCCACCTTCTTGCTTGCCAGACAACAGACTTGAAAGTACAGGAGGGATACCGACTTGGCAGCATTGTTCGCAGAGATTTTTGCCCTGCGTTACAAATAGATGCAGATTCCGAGCAGGTTGTAACTGCAATGCTGAATCAGAATTTTGTCCCCATCGTTGATGGCCGGAATGCTCTATGCGGGATTATGACAAGGAAACGGCTGATTGAATTTCTGGCACAAGCTCGTGATAAAAAAGAATAAGTCCTGCATCTTTAGACGATTTTAATGCAGATACGCATTCTCTTTTACCTTCTTTACTCCCTTTGATTTATAATTAAGGGCACATAAAGGGGTATAAAGGAGGATTGCAGGTATGGGGGTTATTACCATAGCCGCATCCTTTGCAATGATTTCCGGTCGGAAGATTTCTTTGATAGGAGGGTTAAAATGGAACTGCCAAGACAAGATCCGGATCAGCTTCTTCATGCGATCCGTAACGATGCATCCACTAAGAAAAGCGGAAAACTCAAAATCTTTTTCGGTTATGCCGCAGGTGTCGGAAAGACCTATGCCATGCTTCAGGCGGCTCATCAGGCTAAGGAGCGTGGCATCGATGTGGTTGCTGGATACATAGAACCCCATGCCCGACCCCAGACGATGGCACTTCTGGACGGCTTGGAGCAGCTTCCTGTGAAACAAGTTGCTTACGAAGGAATGACCCTTCGTGAATTTGATCTTGATGCTGCGCTCAAGCGAAATCCCCAGCTCATACTGGTGGATGAGTTGGCCCATACCAACGCCGAAAGCAGTCGGCACACGAAGCGGTATCAGGATATTCAGGAACTGCTAAATACTGGAATTGATGTCTATACGACTGTAAATGTCCAACATATCGAGAGTCTCAACGATACAGTAGCCTCTATCACCGGAATTCTTGTGCGGGAACGCATTCCGGATTCCACCTTTGATCAAGCAGATCAGGTAGAACTGGTGGATATTGAGCCTGCGGAGTTGCTGGAACGACTGGCAAGTGGAAATGTGTACCGGAAGATCAGGCGCAGCGGGCAACAGTTAATTTTTTCACGCTGGAAAATCTCACCGCATTGCGGGAAATCGCCCTCCGTCGGTGCGCTGACCGGGTGAACTTGCTGACGGAAAGCGCCAGAGTACAGAGCCGAGGCGATTACCATACAGACGAGCGCATTCTGGCATGTCTTTCCTCGTCGCCATCCAACGCAAAAATCATTCGGACTGCTGCAAGGATGGCAAGAGCCTTTCGGGGAACATTTACCGCTCTTTATGTGGAAACGCCAAATACAGCGGCGATGAGTGACGATGATAAAAAGCGTTTGCAGGATAATAAGCGTCTGGCCCAGCAACTTGGCGCTGCGATTGAGACAAGTTATGGCGATGACGTGCCTTATCAGATTGCGGAATTTGCCCGTCTTTCCGGCATCTCAAAAATCGTAATTGGACGAAGTACCATTGCACGAAAGAATATTTTCAGCAAGCCCACCTTGACGGAACGCCTGATTTCCAGCGCACCTAATCTGGATATTCATGTGATACCGGATGCCAGCACAGGAACCAGCTATCAGGAAAAAAGAGTAAGGCGCAGGCAGATGCGATGCCCCTGCGTGATGTTCTGAAGAGTATAGTCGTATTGCTGGCAGCTACACTAATTGGCTGTGGCTTTGACGCTCTTGGGTTCACGGAGAGTAATATTATCGCAGTTTACATATTAGGCGTACTTGTGGCCGCTGTAATCACAACCAACCGACTGTGCGGGATTCTGACCTCGGTTGTCAGTGTGCTGGTTTTCAATTTCTTTTTTACCACTCCGAGACTGACATTCCATTTTGACGATCCGAACTATATTGTTACCTTTACCATTATGTTTATAGTAACGCTGCTTTCCGGATCTCTCGCTACCCGGCTGAAAGAAAATGCGAAACAATCTGCCCATACAGCTTACCGTACAAAGATTCTTTTTGAAACCAACCAGCTTCTGCAAAAAGAGCAGGATGAGAATGCGGTAATCACCGCTACGGCAGGGCAGCTCATGAAGCTGCTGAAAAAAGATACTGTCGTCTACCTGTCTGATGGTAAAGAACTTGCCACCCCTAACGTTTTTCGTGCTGTTAATAGCATTCAGGAAGATTTAATTTCTGAGAACGAGAAAGCAGTCGCCGATTGGGTCTTCCGAAACAATAAACACGCCGGTGCCACAACAGATACATTATCCAGTGCAAAGTGTTTATACCTTGCGATTCGGGTCAACCAGCATGTATATGGAGTGGCTGGTATTGCAGTGAACGGTATTCCGCTGGACTCTTTCGAAAACAGCGTACTCCTCTCTATTCTGGGCGAGTGCGCTTTGGCACTTGAAAACATCAAAAACGCCAAAGAAAAAGAGGAAGCGGCTGTTCTGGCGCAAAATGAACAGCTTCGTGCTAACCTGCTGCGGGCAATCTCTCATGATCTTCGAACCCCTTTGACAGCGATTTCTGGCAGCGCAGACAATTTGCTTGCAAATTATAAAAAGATGGATGATGCATTGCGGGAGCAGACCTTTACCGATATTTATGACGATTCCATGTGGCTGATCAATCTCGTTGAAAACCTGTTGGCAGTCACACGAATTGAGGGCGGACAGGTCAATCTAACTCGGAGTATCGAACTCATGGATGAGGTCGTTTCTGAAGCACTGAAGCACATCAACAGAAAGAGTAAAGAACACACCATTCGTGTGACCAGCGGGAATGACTTTATCCTTGCCCACATTGATGCGAAGCTGATCGTTCAGGTGATTATCAATTTGGTTGACAACGCCATCAAATATACCCCTGTCGGTTCAGTAATTGAAATACATACCGATCAAAAAGAGCAATGGGTCACGGTTTCCGTTTCCGACAACGGCCCTGGAATTCCCGATGAGCAGAAACCCCGTATTTTCGATATGTTTTATAGTGGGGCCAATAAAGTGGTCGACAGCCGCAGAAGCCTTGGATTGGGGCTGTCCCTCTGTAAGTCCATTGTGACCGCCCACGGCGGCACGATTTCCGTATCAGACAATCAGCCAAATGGCACTGTGTTCACATTTACATTACCCGCCGGGAAGGTAGAACTTCATGAATAAACCTTTGATATTAGTGGTTGAGGATGATCCATCTATACGAAATCTCATTACAACCACATTGAAAACAAATGATTATCGTTATGTGGTAGCGCCCAGTGGCTCGACAGCCATTATGGAGGCCACATCGCACAATCCTGAAATCATCTTGCTGGATTTGGGCTTGCCGGATATGGATGGCGTTCAAGTCATTCAAACGGTACGCTCCTGGTCCAATGCCCCCATCATTGTAATTAGCGCCAGAAGTGAAGATAATGACAAGATTCATGCATTGGATGCCGGAGCTGACGATTATCTGACAAAACCTTTTTCTGTTGAAGAATTATTGGCTCGACTTCGGGTGACGCAGCGAAGACTCTCTCTGATGACGCAGAGATGTTTACTGCCAGTTCTGTATTTGTGAATGGTAAGTTGAAAGTGGATTATGTCGGGGGATGCGCTTATCTGGATGAAAACGAACTTCACCTGACACCCATGGAGTATAAGCTGTTGTGTCTGCTGTCCAAGAATGTCGGCAAGGTACTGACCCATACCTTTATCACACAAAATATCTGGGGCCGCAGTTGGGATAACGATGTGGCTTCCCTGCGGGTATTTATGGCAACACTGCGGAAAAAGCTGGAGCCAACAGAGGAGTCCCCGCAATACATCCAAACACATATTGGTGTGGGCTACCGTATGATAAAAGTAGAATAATACTATGCGGTCGGCCAGTGTTCACAGATGCATCAGATGTTCAACATACCGAATTGAAGCTCATGCCGAATCACCGTTTGAATTTGCGGTCGCTGCGAACCTTTCTGACCGTGGATGACGAAACGTTTGAACGCTTGCAGAAACGGTTTGAGAGTATGGTACGATAACCTGTTTCTGATTTAAAAAACTTGTCAAGAGGGCTGGCACCGTCCAGTCCTCTCTCTTTTTGCCAAAGTTCCCCTTTCTTTTTCTTGCAAGCTGCCGAAATCAGCGTGTTCTCAAAACTTTTTTGTTGACATGGCTCGATTTTTGTGGTAACCTATTCCAACAATTTAATATAACATATTTTACTTAGAGTTCCAGCTCGGCTCCCGAAGGAGCCGGAGCAAGTTTTTAACCTTCTATCGCTACATAACGAACCCGAACCAAGGCCATCCCGGAAGATGGTCAGGTTCAGGTTGTTGTGTGGCGATTTTTATTGCCAATCCAGCACCGCACCTTGAAAACCGCATGACCGTCTGCATGGGATACCCGGCGATGACCCCGCAAGGGAGAGCCGGAAAACGCCGCCGAGAGGGGGCAGGAAATCCATGCAGGGAGAACGGCTAAACGTTGATTCCTCAGTTACCAGAAAACAATGTGGTCAAATTGACCACATTGTTTTTCCGTAACGCCAGTGAAAGGAGGGGTATCTCCATGTATATGACAAACGAAGAATGGGAGCAGAACAATCAGGATTATTTGAAAGAATCGTATGAGGAAACGGGTTTTACCACCGGAGGATACGCTATCCGTAAACTCATCTGCGGCGGCTACGGTCGGGTGTTCTACACCACGATCTACACCAAGAAATATTGTCACAGTTACTGGTGCGGCAATCAGGCCAACAATCGGCGGCAGCGGGAATACCGCCAAATGCGCCGTCAGGATTTGGTCTGTCAGTGCTGCGGTGAAAAATTCACACCCAAACGTGCAGGTGCCCGCTATTGCAGCAATGCCTGTCGGCAAAAAGGCTATCGAAAACGTGTTACAGATGCTACAAGTGCTCAAAATGAGCACTTGGTTAATCGTAACGCATCTGCCAAATGAAACCCAGTTCCTCACGAATGAGGGAACGGAAATTTATCGACCTGTTACGGAAAACCAAGTGGTCAAAATGAGCACATCGTTTTTCCGTAGCGCCTCAAGGTCGTTGAAAATCAGGTTGCAAAGATGACAACCTGATTCTACCCGTAACAGAATCAGTTGGCCATTTTGGCCCACTGAAAAAGCCGGACAAGTTGGTGGGCAGGAATTCGCAAATCTTTGACCTCCAGCTTGCCAAAATCAACGGGCCAAAATGGCCCGTTGAAGGGAGTCAAGGGGGAACGCCTTGCCCAGTGATATGATGCTGTGCGTCATATCCTACTGGGTATTATCTGGCGCAAAAACGGCGGCAGATCCAGCAGCTCCGCTGCTGCGTTCTCCCCCACCAAGCTGTTGAAACGGAGGGATGTCTATCTGAAATTA
>ENA-OQHA01000534-OQHA01000534.1-human-gut-metagenome-genome-assembly--contig:-NODE-534-length-18763-cov-4.095031_pt1 | contig 18763 bp, 27 predicted proteins | sample MGYA00242558_ERZ504707 | MGnify/ENA primary metagenome ERZ504707 (study PRJEB26092, sample SAMD00036197) | human gut metagenome | host: Homo sapiens | study: EMG produced TPA metagenomics assembly of...
CACCCGCCGAGGCCCACGCGCCCCGAGCTCTGGGAGGCGGCCGCCGAGATCTTCTCGCGCACCGCCAACGGCTGCGGGCACCGGCAGATAGCGATGTGCCTCAGGGCGGAAGAGGGGGCCGTGATAGCCGACAAGACCGTGCTCAAGATGATGCGCGAGATGGGGATTCGCTGCGGTATCAGACGCGAGACGGCCTACCACAGGTACAACTCGTACAGGGGCGTCGTCGGCAGGACGTTCGAGAACGTGATCGCGAGGGATTTCGACGCCGGGCCCGTGGCGGAAGCTGGGAACGGACGTCACCGAGTTCAAGGTGGCGGGCGGCAAGGCCTACTGGCCCCGACGCTGGACTTCTGCACCAAGGAGATCGTGGCGAGCGACATATCGACCACGCCCGACATGGCCCAGCAGGTCAGGATGCTCGACGAGCTGCTGTCCAAGATCCCCGAGGGCGCCGCCCCGACCATGCACTCGGACCGGGGCTGGCAGTACCAGCACGCCTCGTACACATCCAGGCTCGAGGCCGCCGGCATCGTCCAGAGCATGTCCAGGAAGGCGAACTGCATCGACAACGCCGCCACCGAGCAGCTCTTCGGCCACGTCAAGGACGAGTTCTACCGGGGCCGCGAGTGGGAGACGTTCGAGGATTTCAAACGCGACCTGGAGGAATACATAGTCCACTGGAACACGAGCCGGAGGCAGGTAAGATTGAAGGGCCTGACCCCGGAGGAGTTCCGGAATCAGGCCCTCGCGGCCTAGTCGCTATTTAGGGCGTCCAAGATTTGGGACGCAGTTCATAACGGCAGCGGGGCCTTTAAGCTATGAGCGATATCGCTTAGAGCTTGATGTCGATGTCGACGCCAGCGGGGAGGTCGAGACGCATGAGCGAATCAACGGTGCCCGAGGTGGGGTCGAGGATGTCGATGAGGCGCTTGTGGGTGCGCATCTCGAACTGCTCACGGGAGTCCTTGTTCACGTGCGGCGAGCGGATAACCGTGTACAGGTTGCGCTCGGTGGGCAGGGGGACAGGACCGGAAACGCGAGCGCCGGTCTTCTGAGCGGTCTCGACGATGAGCTTCGCGGACTGATCGACGACCTCGTGATCATAGCCCTTGAGGCGAATGCGGATCTTCTGGGTAGCCAACTTAAACCTCCAAAGAGTGCGAGAGATGTTCTCGCAGGATTACGTAACAGGGAGCTCGAACTTAGGCGTTCTTGCTCATGACCTCGTCCACGATGGACTTGGGCGCAGGCTCATAAGAGTCGAACTGCATCGTGTAGGATGCACGGCCCTGGGTCTGGGAGCGAAGGTCGGTAGCGTAACCGAACATCTCGCCCAGCGGCACCTTGGCACGGATGAGCTTACTGTTCTTGCGATCCTCCATGCCCTCGATCTTGCCGCGGCGACCGGAGAGGTTGCCCATAACGTCGCCCATGTACTGCTCGGGGGTCTCGACCTCGACAGCCATGATCGGCTCGAGCAGCTGCGGGTCGGACTTCTTGAGGCGTCCTTGATAGCCATGGAACCGGCGATCTTGAAGGCGGCCTCGGAGGAGTCGACCTCGTGGTAAGAACCGTCGAACAGGGTGACCTTAACGTCGAGGACCGGGAAGCCGGCGATAACACCGGTGTTCAGGGCCTCCTGGATGCCCTTGTCGATGGACGGGATGTACTCCTTGGGCACGACGCCGCCGACGATAGCGTTGACGAACTCGTAGCCGAAGCCCTCCTCCATCTTCTCGAGCTTGATGACGGCATGGCCGTACTGACCGCGACCGCCGGACTGACGGACGAACTTGCCTCAGCCTTCTCGACGTCGTGACCAGCGGTCTCGCGGTAGGCAACCTGGGGCTTACCAACGTTAGCGTCAACCTTGAACTCACGGAGCAGACGGTCGACGATGATCTCGAGGTGCAGCTCGCCCATGCCGGCGATGATGGTCTGGCCGGTCTCGTGGTTGGTGGACACCTGGAAGGTCGGGTCCTCCTCGGCGAGCTTGGTCAGAGCCAGGGACATCTTGTCCTGCTCGGCCTTGGTCTTGGGCTCGATGGCAACGTCGATAACGGGCTTAGCGAACTCGATCTTCTCGAGGACGATCTCCTTGCCCTCGCGCACAGGGTGTCGCCGGTGGTGGAGTTCTTGAAGCCGACGCAAGCGACGATGTCGCCGGCGGCAGCGTCGTCACGGTCGATACGCTCGGCGGCGTTCATCTCGAGGATGCGGCCGAGGCGCTCGCGCTGACCGTTGGAAGCGTTGACAACGTAGGAGCCGGACTCGGCGCGGCCGGAGTAAACGCGGACGTAGGTGAGCTTACCGACGAACGGGTCGGTCATGATCTTGAAGACCAGGCCGGAGAAGGGCTCGTCGAAGGAAGGATGACGCTGGATCTCCTCGCCGGTGTCCGGATCGGTACCGGTGACGGCCTCAACGTCGAGCGGGCTGGCAGGTAGTCGACGACAGCGTCGAGCAGCTCCTGAACGCCCTTGTTCTTGTAGGCGGAGCCACGAAGACGAGGTTGAGCTCGTTGGCCAGAACGCCCTTGCGCAGAGCGGCCTTAAGCTCCTCGACGGTGAAGTCCTCCTCCATGAGGATCTTCTCCATGAGCTCGTCGTCAAAGCTGGCAGCAGCGTCAAGGAGCTCCTCGCGCTTGGTGGCAGCGATGTCGGCGAACTCAGCCGGGATCTCGTCCATCGGCTCGGGGTAGGTCATACCCTTCTCGTCGGCCTTGAAGTCCCATGCAGTCATGGTGACCAGGTCGATGACGCCCCAGAAGTTGTCCTCGGCGCCCATCGGGACCTGAGCGGCCACGGCGTTAGCGTCGAGACGATCCTTCATGGTCTCGATAGCGTTGAAGAAGTCAGCGCCCACGCGGTCATACTTATTGATGAAGGCGATGCGGGGGACGTTGAAGGTAGAAGCCTGACGCCAAACGGTCTCAGACTGGGGCTGAACGCCGGCAACGGCGTCGAAGACGGCGACAGCGCCATCGAGGACGCGCAGGCAGCGCTCGACCGTCGGCGGTGAAGTCAACGTGGCCCGGGGTGTCGATGATCTGGATGCGGTAGTCCTTACCGTCCTTGTTCCAGAAGCACGTGGTAGCAGCGGAGGTAATGGTTACGCCGCGCTCCTGCTCCTGAACCATCCAGTCCATGGTGGCAGCGCCCTCATGGACCTCACCGATCTTGTGGGTCTTACCGGTGTAGTAAAGAATACGCTCGGTCGTGGTGGTCTTACCGGCATCGATGTGGGCCATGATGCCGATGTTACGGGTATCGGAAAGCTTGTACTTAGGCTTAGCATGTTAGTTCCTTACCTTAACTTACCAACGATAGTGAGAGAACGCGCGGTTGGCCTCGGCCATCTTGAAGACGTCCTCACGCTTCTTGACGGAAGCGCCAAGACCGTTGGAGGCGTCGAGGATCTCGTTAGCGAGACGCTCGGCCATGGTCTTCTCCTTGCGAGCGCGGGAGAAGTTGACGATCCAGCGGATGCCCAGAGCGGTGGAACGACGGGAGTTGACCTCCATCGGGACCTGATAGGTAGCGCCACCGACACGCTTGCTTAACCTCGAGCGTGGGCTTGACGTTGTCCATAGCCTTCTTGAAGGTAGCGAGAGCGTCGCCACCCTCGGACTTCTCGGCAACGATCTCGAAAGCGGTGTAAACGATGCGCTCAGCGGTGGCCTTCTTGCCGTCAAGAAGGACCTTGTTGATGAGCTGAGTCACCAGGCGGTTGTTGTAAACGGCGTCAGGCTGAACCTCACGACGATTAGCTGCTGCACGACGCGGCATGTGAAATCTCCTTAAGTGTCTACCGTGCGGCGCTTAGGCGGCGCACGGCGAAGTATCAAAACGTTATCTGGCTTATTTAGCTTGGGGCGCTTAGCACCGTACTTGAACGGGCCTGCATACGGCTCTGGACCGGAGCAGCGTCGTAGGCGCCACGGATGACGTGATAACGGACACCAGGGAGGTCACGGACACGACCGCCGCGGACGAGCACGATGGAGTGCTCCTGCAGGTTGTGGCCCTCACCCGGGATGTAAGCAGTAACTTCGATGCCGTTGACGAGGCGAACACGGGCAACCTTACGAAGAGCCGAGTTCGGCTTCTTGGGGCTCGTGGTGAAGACGCGGGTGCACACGCCGCGCTTCTGGGAGTTGTGCTGCAGAGCAGCGTTCTTGGACTTCTTGGGCACGGAACGACGGCCCTGGCGAACCAGCTGGTTAATAGTAGGCAAAGCGTACTCCTTCTCGAATGATTCCAGCTTTCTGTAAAGTGCAACGGCTTGAATCGAGGGGTCAGCATCCCCCTACGAAACACGCAGTTCGATAGGATACGTGCCGTTAGCTGTGCCGTCAACAGACCACGCCGCCGGGCGTATCCCAAAATAGCCATATTTCCGCAAAGCCTCCATAAAAGGAATCCCCGCCTGTGCGCAAGTGCCATTCCAGCCGTCCATGTAACGCAAAATGGCCGCTTCCTCTAGCAGGAAGCGGCCTAGACCTTACGAATAGACGATGGTAAAGGGTACTTCTGTTTCGGTCTCTCCTGTTGATGTGCATCTCGTGCCCTCGAGGGTCACCGAGACCACTTGATCGACATTGATCAGTTTTGTCGGAACCCAGATGTTCTCTCCGCTATTGCGCGCCATCGAAACATAGAAATTGTACGCCCCTGCGTCGTCATCTTCGATAATCTGCTCCGATCCATCCTTGTAGCTGACGGTCAGTTTATGATCAACTGCTTCATAGCCCAGATCATCGATGTGCGTCTGGATGGAAAACGGGCTGATCTCGAGAGGCGAGTCGTCGGAGCGGAGCTCCTTTGTATCGACGTGCGCTCCGACGTTAACTCTGGCGTCGATACCTCGATCACCTTCGCATCCTCACCTTTGCCCTCCGTCCAACTGATATTCCAGGTGACCGCATGTCGTAAATCTCGATCGCGATTCCAAGATGCAAAGTACATCGTGCCGTTAATGACCGTGTCGCTTGATGTGTCTTTATCAATGGTGCAGCGTGTATCAGCCATTCCTCGCCGAAGTTCATGCTGGGTGTACTGACGCCCCCTTCTTCTTCACCATAGAGAACAAGTTCGCCAAGCTCTGCCGCCGGCTTGTAGTAGCTAACGCCATTCGGATTGGACAATGTAAACGTCACAGCACCGCAACCGTTCTCGTCGATTGCCATCTCATGAATGTCGAGCGTATAGCCGTTGCCCTCGACGGACAGATTGACCTTCTGGACTGCACCCTCCAGGCTTTGGGGCGCGATACCATCACCAAACTCTCTGGTGTAGGTATATTTCGTCCCCGACGAGCCGCCATTTGTCCAGGTAACGGACTCTCCGTTGCCATGGTTTCCCCAGGCAGAGGCAAAATAACTGGAATTGACAACAGCGTAGGCGACCCCTCCGGTCGCCAGCACTCCGGCAAGACATCCGATTACGGCAACATACAGAGCTTCGCGTGACCCTTTCGGCGAAGCGGCTCGCCAGCAGCGGCATAAAGAACACGGTCAGCAAGATCGCTATCGGCTTGGACGGACTCGAAGGCCTGCTTGATCTGGTTGGATTTCACGGTCGCCCTCCTCTAGGATGAACTTGAGCTTCGATCTGCCGCGAGCTAAACGCGTTCGAACGGTCGCGGCTGGCACATGCAGTAACTCGGCAATTTCTGAAGTCGAGAAGCCAGATAGTAATAGAGCACGATGGAGATACGGAATCGTTCCGGAAGCCGCATGACGTCTAATAGGACGGCCTTGGTCTCGTCCTGCGCCGTCAAGAGCGAATCGGTCAGACTTTCAATATCCTCCACGCGCCTCCACGGCTTTCGAAAGAGAGATTTGCATTCATTGATCGTGACCCGGATGAGCCATCGACGAAGATGCTCCCAGCTTTCAAAATGCGTATCGCTTTTGAGTAACTTTAGAAAGACGTCTTGAGCGACATCGTCGGCGTCAGCGCGATCACGCAGATACGTCAAGGCGATTCGGAACACGACATCTCGGTGATCCTCGACCGCCTGTCTAAAAGCTTGTTCTTCCATAATCACCTCCCGGTGACACTGATGGTTCTTGATGGGGCCCTCACCATAGATACGCTTTGACCAAACGGAATGTTTCAAATTCAAGCAGGAAAAACTACCAAAATAAACCTGTCCTTTTTTGCAAGTGATCAACGGAACGCAACAAGTTGAGCATACGCAAGCGAGCGGCCCCCAGAGCGTACAAGGTGGCATGAAAAAGGCAGGGCATTGACCTTTTGGTCATGCCCTGCCTTTTGAATGACAGATTGTAGCTCTGGGGCCGCGCAGCGACGGAGGTCGCCGCCGTTCGTTAGAACGGCGGAACTAATTACTCCTCGTCGTTGTCCTTGGCCTCTTCGGCGTCGTCGGTGTCCACGAGCTGGTTGAGCAGCTCGTCGAGGGAAGCCATGTCCTCGTTGATCGCGCCGTTGGCGGGAGCTTCTTGTCGTCGATCGGGGCGCCCAGGAGCTCCTCGTCGGCGTCGGCGTGATGCGTCGGAGCGGAGGTACCCAGCAGGATATCGTCCGGACCGTCGGGGCTAAAGACCATCTGCAGCAGCTGCGAGAGGTCTTCCTCGTCGGCAACGTCGTCGTTGTTCTCGAGGATGTAGAGCAGATCGTGGGCCTCCAGGCCGTCACGGAGCTCCTCGATCGCCTTGGCGCCGATGCCATCGATGCGCAGCAGATCCTCCTCGGACTTGCCAACCAGGTCGCCGACCGTCTCGATGCCAACCTCGCTGAACTTGTTGGTCCAGCGCTGCGACACGCCCAGATCGTCGAACAGGTACAGACGAGCCTTCTCGGCGGAGATGGTGTGGCCGTTGCGGGTGAACGAACCGTCAGCACCACCGAACTCGTCGTAGCCGGCCCAGTCGAGCTGCTGCGGGAGCTGCTCGTCCAGGTCCTTGAGCTCCACAGGAGCCCACTCGGGCAGCGACTTGGCGTTGGGCGAAGCCGGGCCGTCGATGTCCACGTAGCCGTCGGCCGTGCGATACGTCAGCTTGGCGTTGGCGTACGGCTTGAGGCCGGTACCAGCCGGGATCTTCTTACCGACGATGACGTTGGACTTAAGGTCGAGCAGGTGGTCGACCTTGCCCTCGATGGCAGCCTCGGTAAGGACGCCAGCGGTACGAATGAACGAAGCGCTCGACAGCCAGGAGTCGATGTTGGACGCGACCTTGAGCGTACCCAGGATGACGGGCTCGGCACAGGAGCCTGACCGCCCAGACGGGCAACGCGCTCGACCTCGTCGGCAAACTCGTAGCGGTCGACGTACTGACCAAGCAGGTACTTGGAGTCGCCGGGGTTGGTGATCTGAACGCGACGCAGCATCTGGCGTGCGAGCACCTCGATGTGCTTGTCGTTCAGGTCGACGCCCTGGCTGGTGTAGACGTCCTTGACGCTCTCGACGAAGGTGTGCATCGTCGACTCGATGTCGGTCAGCTTGCGCAGGTTGCGGAAGTTGACGAAGCCCTTGGTGATCTGGTCGCCAGCGCGAACCTCGCAGCCGTCCTCGATCTCGGGCATGAAGCGCACCGAAGCGGGGACGCGACGCTCGTCGAGGACACGGGTGTGATCCTCGGAGTCGGTGAGCGTCAGCACGTACTCGGACTTCTCGGCTTAATCGAGAGGTGACCGGAGTACGGAGCCAGCTCGGCCTCGCGACCCAGGATCTTCTCGTTGACGTTGCCGACGATATCGAACATACGGCTGACCGTAGGCAGACCCTGCGTAATATCGTCGACGCCAGCGACGCCGCCGGAGTGAATGGTACGCATCGTAAGCTGCGTACCGGGCTCGCCGATGGACTGGGCGGCAATAATGCCGACCGCGGTACCGATGGCGACCGGACGACGGGTGGAAAGATCCCAGCCGTAGCACTTCTGGCACACGCCGTACTTGGAGCGGCAGGTGAGCAGCGCGCGAAGCTTGACCTTCTTAAGGCCGGCATCGACCATCTTCTGGATGTCAGCGACCTTCTCGATGTAGCCGTCCTGCTCAAAGAGCACGGTGCCATCGGGAGCCACGACGTCCTCAATGAAGCAACGGCCGACGAGGTCGGTGTTGAGGTCGGTGGTGCCGGGGATGATGAGGTTGTAGGTGACGCCCTCGTGCGTACCGCAGTCCTCCTCGCGGACGATGACGTCTTGGGCCACGTCGACCAGACGACGGGTCAGGTAACCAGAGTCCGAGGTGTGGGATGCGGTATCGACCAGGCCCTTACGGGCGCCGTAGGTCGAAATGAAGTACTCGAGCGGCAGCAGGCCCTCGCGGAAGTTCGCCTTAATGGGAAGGTCGATCGTCTCGCCGGACATGTCTGCCATCAGCCACGCATGCCGCCGAGCTGACGCAGCTGGGTCTTAGAACCACGGGCGCCGGAGTCGGCCATCATGTAGAGCGGGTTCTCCTCGTCGAACAAGTCGAGCATGAGCGCTGCGACCTTGTCGGTACAAGCGGTCCACTCGTTAACGACTTCGATGTGGCGCTCCGTCTCGTTGATGAAGCCCTCCTCGAAGTACTCGTTGATCTGGTCGACGTTAGCTGGGCGCGGTCGAGCAGCTCCTGCTTCTCGGCAGGGATGAGAGCGTCCCACACCGAGATGGTGAGGCCGGCGCGGGTAGCGTAGTGGAAGCCGGAGTACTTGATGGCGTCGAGGATCGGACCGACCTTGGCCTCGGGGTAACGATCGCAGCAGTCGGCAACCAGCTTGGCCACGTCGCCCTTGACCATCTTGTAGTTCATGAACTCGTAGTCTTCGGGCAGGCACTGGCGGTTGAAGATGATGCGACCGATAGAGTCTCGAAGCGTGCGGTCTTGTTACCGGTGACGTCGTAGTCGACAAACTCGTTCTTGCCATTCTTGACGCGGAAGATACGGGTGCCGTCTCGTTGATGACGTTGGCGTTCTCGGCGGACACGCGGACCTGAATCTTGGCCTGCATGTCGACCTCGGAGCGGCAGTCATAGGCGTGCAGCGCGTCGTCGAAGCTCGAGAACACGTGGTTCTCGCCCGGCAGACCGTCGCGGACCTGGGTGAGGTAGTACACACCGATGATCATGTCCTGCGAGGGGATGTTGACCGGCTTGCCGGATGCCGGCGAGCGCAGGTTGTTCGCAGAGAGCATGAGCACGCGGGCCTCGGCCTGAGCCTGGCTGGACAGCGGCACGTGGACAGACATCTGGTCGCCGTCGAAGTCGGCGTTGAAGGGCGAGCAGACCAGCGGGTGCAGGTGGATAGCCTTGCCCTCGACCAGAACCGGCTCAAAGGCCTGGATGGACAGACGGTGCAGGGTCGGTGCGCGGTTGAGCAGCACGACGCGGCCGTCGATGACCTCTTCGAGGATATCCCACACAAAGGTGGCACCGCGGTCGATAGCGCGCTTGGCGCCCTTGATGTTCTCGACCTTGCCAAGCTCGACCAGGCGCTTCATGACGAAGGGCTTGAAGAGCTCCAGCGCCATGGTCTTGGGCAGACCGCACTGGTGCAGCAGCAGCTTGGGGTCGGTAACGATAACCGAACGGCCGGAGTAGTCGACACGCTTACCCAGCAGGTTCTGACGGAAACGGCCCTGCTTGCCCTTGAGGGCCTCGGCGAGCGACTTGAGCGGGCGACCGCCACGGCCAGAGACCGGGCGACCACGACGACCGTTGTCGAACAGGGCGTCCACGGACTCCTGGAGCATGCGCTTCTCGTTGTTCACGATGATCGCAGGGGCGTCCAGGTCGAGCAGGCGCTTGAGTCGGTTGTTACGGTTGATCACGCGACGATACAGGTCGTTGAGGTCGGACGCGGCGAAGCGGCCGCCGTCGAGCTGGACCATCGGGCGCAGATCGGGCGGAATGACCGGGATGACGTCCAGGATCATGTTCGCGGGGCTGTTGCCGCCCTTCAGGAAGGCGTCAACGACCTCAAGGCGCTTGACGGCCTTCTCGCGCTTCTGCTTCTGGGAATCCTCGTCGGCGATGATGGCCTTGAGCTTCTCGGCCTCGGAGGGGAGGTCGATGGCAGCGAGCAGGTCGCGGACGGCCTCGGCACCCATGCCACCCTTGAAGTACATGGAGTAGTAACGGGTCATCTCGCGGAACAGCGGCTCATCGGAGATGAGGTCGCGCTCGGTGAGCTTCATGAAGGCGTTGAAGGCGTCCGTGCGGAGCTGCTTCTCGTCCTTGCACTCTTCCTCGATGTCGACGATGCCAGAGGCGATCTCCTCGGGGGTCAGCGGCTCCTCGTCGGAGAACTCGTCAAAGTTCTCGGGGTCGCCCTGCTCCTTGAGGGACTCGATCTGGCGGGCGCACTCGGCATCGATCTCTTCCAGATCGGCGGAGAGCTCCTCGCGCAGGTCGTCGGCGTCGGCCTCGCGAGCCTCGTAGTCAACCTCGGTGATGATGTAGCTGGCGAAGTACAGAACCTTCTCGAGGTCCTTGGACTTGATGTCGAGCATACGGCTCATCGGGAAGCTCGTGGGGCTCTTGAAGTACCAGATGTGGGACACGGGAGCGGCGAGCTCGATGTGACCCATGCGGTCGCGACGCACCTTGGCCGAGGTGACCTCGACGCCGCAGCGCTCGCAGACGATGCCCTTAAAGCGGATGCCTTGTACTTGCCGCAGGAGCACTCCCAGTCCTTGGCGGGACCGAAGATCTTCTCGCAGAACAGGCCGTCCTTCTCGGGCTTGAGGGTACGGTAATTGATGGTCTCCGGCTTCTTGACCTCACCGTGCGACCAGGAACGGATCTGGTCGGCGGAGGCAAGGGAGATCTTTACCGAGTCAAAATCAGTAGCTTCGAAATCTGCCACAGTCAACTACTCCTTATCAGTGGTCGTGGCGGCGACAGCCTCGGGCGCTCGGCGGTCTCGGCATCCTCGGCCTCGACGTCGGCGTCAACGCCGGCGAGCGCAGCCAGGTCGTCGAGAGCGGAGGTCTCCTCGGCGGTCACAGGGGCGGAGGCGTCCTCGTCGCATCGTGCATGGGCTCGATGTCCAGTGCGAGGGAGCGAATCTCCTTGACGAGAACCTTGAAGGACTCGGGGATACCCGGGACAGGAACGTTCTCGCCCTTGACGATGGACTCGTAGGTCTTGACGCGGCCCACGGTATCGTCGGACTTGACGGTCAGGATCTCCTGCAGGACGTTGGAAGCACCGTAAGCGTACAGTGCCCAAACTTCCATCTCGCCGAAGCGCTGGCCGCCGAACTGGGCCTTGCCGCCCAGAGGCTGCTGGGTAACCAGGCTGTAAGGGCCGGTCGAACGGGCGTGGATCTTGTCGTCGACCATGTGGCCGAGCTTGAGGATGTAGGACGTACCCACGGTAATGGGCTCGCGGAACTCCTCACCGGTGCGGCCGTCGAACAGACGGGTCTTGCCGCGCTCGTCAAGCTGGGTGACGAACTCGGGGCGCATGTGATCGCCAAAGGCAGCGGTGGCCTTGTTGAGCATGTTCTTGTTGGCACGACGGATGACCTCGCGATCTCGTCCTCCTTGGCGCCGTCGAAGACGGGCGTGGCGGTGAAGAACGGACCGGGGACGTACTTGTCGGAGTCGGCCTGTTCGGTATCCCAACCGCAGGCAGCAGCCCAGCCAAGGTGGCACTCGAGCAGCTGGCCGACGTTCATACGCGAAGGAACGCCCAGCGGGTTGAGGATAACGTCGATCGGGGTACCGTCAGCCATGTAGGGCATGTCCTCGACCGGCAGAACGTTACAGATAACACCCTTGTTGCCGTGGCGGCCGGCGATCTTATCGCCCTGCTGGATCTTACGACGCTGGGCGACGTAGACGCGCACCTGCTCGTTGACGCCGGGGGCCAGGTCGTCGCCGTTCTCGCGGCTAAAGCGGACGACGTCGATAACGCGGCCGTAAGCGCCGTGAGGCATCTTAAGGGAGGTATCGCGGACGTCGCGTGCTTTTTCGCCGAAGATGGCGCGCAGCAGGCGCTCCTCGGCGGTCAGAGCGCTCTCGCCCTTAGGCGTGACCTTGCCGACCAGGATGTCGCCAGGGCCGACCTCGGCGCCGATGCGGATGATGCCGTCCTCGTCGAGGTTGGCAAGCATGTCCTCGGAGAGGTTCGGGATCTCGCGGGTGATCTCCTCGGGACCGAGTTTGGTGTCGCGGGCGTCGATCTCGTGACGGGTGATGTTGATGGTCGTCAGCAGGTCCTCGGCCACCAGGCGCTCGGACACGACGATACCGTCCTCGTAGTTAAAGCCTTCCCACGGCATGTAGCCACGGTGAGGTTCTGACCCAGTGCGAGCTCGCCATGATCGGTCGAAGGACCGTCAGCCAGAGGCTCGCCCTGCTCAACGGTGTCACCGACGCGCACGAGCGGACGGTGGTTGATGCAGGTGGACTGGTTGGAGCGCTGGTACTTGGCCAGGTGATACTCGTCCATGCCGCCGGCATGCTTGACGATAATCTTGGCGCGTCGGCAAAGATGACCTCGCCGGCGTTCTTGGCCAGGGTGACCTCGCCGGAGTCCAGAGCGGCGCGACGCTCCATGCCGGTACCGACATAGGGAGCGGCGGGGTGAACCAGCGGCACGGCCTGACGCTGCATGTTGGCGCCCATCAGCGTACGCTTGGCGTCGTCGTGCTCAAGGAACGGGATCAGCGTGGCTGCGACGGAGAGCATCTGACGCGGCGAGACGTCCATGTAGTCGACGTCCTCGACGGGCACGTCGGCGGGAGCGCCGAAGGAGCCGTCGAAGTCGCGGGTACGGGCGATCACGGTGTGCGGACGGACGATCTTGCCTCGGCATCGGTCGTGATGAACTCGTTGGTCTTGGGATCGAGCGGCGTGTTGGCCGGCGCGATGACGTGCTTCTCTTCCTCGTCAGCGGTCATCCAGTCGATCTGGTCGGTGGCAACGCCGTTCTCGACGCGACGGAACGGGGCCTCGATGAAGCCATACTCGTTGACGCGGGCGTAGAGGGCGAGCGAGCCGATCAGGCCGATGTTGGGCCTCGGGGGTCTCGATCGGGCACATGCGGCTGTAGTGCGAGTTGTGAACGTCGCGGACGCCGTCGGCACGTTGGTGCGGCGGCTGGAGCCGGACTTGTGGCCGGCAAGACCACCAGGGCCGAGTGCGGACAGACGGCGCTTGTGGGTCAGACCGGTCAGGGGGTTCGCCTGGTCCATGAACTGCGAGAGCTGCGAGGAACCGAAGAACTCCTTGATGGAGGCCACGATCGGGCGGATGTTGATGAGCGACTGCGGGGTGATCTCGTCGATGTCCTGGGAGCTCATGCGCTCACGGACGACGCGCTCCATACGGCTCATGCCGATACGGAACTGGTTGGCGACGAGCTCGCCGACGGTGCGGATGCGGCGGTTGCCGAAGTGGTCGATGTCGTCGACCTTGAAGCCCTGCTCGCCGGCAGCGAGGGACAGGAGGTAGCGCAGCGTCGCGACGATATCCTCGTCGGTGAGCACCGTGACCTCTTCCTCGGTGGTGAGGTTGAGCTTCTTGTTGACCTTGTAACGACCGACGCGGGCCAAATCGTAGCGCTGCGGGTTAAAGAGCAGGCCCTCGAGCAGGCTGCGGGAAGCGTCCACGGTGGGAGGCTCGCCCGGGCGCAGGCGACGGTAGATCTCGATGAGCGTCTCGCGAGTGAGGGCGGTGTCGCGCTCCAGGGTGCGCTTGATCACATCGGAGTTGCCGAGCAGCTCGATGATGTCGTCGTTGGTGACGGCGATGCCAAGGGCGCGCAGGAACATCGTGGCGCTCTGCTTGCGCTTACGGTCGATGGAGACCATGAGCTGGTCGCGCTTGTCGACCTCAAACTCAAGCCAGGCACCGCGGGACGGGATGATCTGGCCTTGTAGATCTGCTTGCCCGAATCCATCTCGGAGCTGTAGTACACGCCCGGGGAGCGGACGAGCTGCGAGACGACGATACGCTCGGTACCGTTGATGATGAAGGTGCCCTGATCGGTCATCATGGGGAAGTCGCCCATGAAGACGAGCTGCTCCTTGATCTCGCCGGTCTCCTTGTTGGTGAGACGGACGTCGGTCAGAAGCGGAGCCTGATAGGTCATATCCTTCTCGCGGCACTCCTCGACGGTGTGCGCGGGGTCGCCGAACTGATGCTCGCCGAAGGTAACCTCGAGAACATGGTTCTGACTCTGGATGGGGCTGGATTCCTTGAACGCCTCACGAAGGCCCTCATCCTTAAAACGCTCAAAGGATTCCCTTTGAACAGAGATAAGGTTGGGGAGCTCCATGGCCTCCGGGATTTTCCCGAAGCTGACGCGCTTGCGCTCAGTGGCAGTGTATGCGTAGGTCACCAGGTTTTTCCTCCTTCACGGAAATGCTCGGTGGGTTGGCGAGGCATAGCTTCGCCAGTTATCGCAACCTAATAGTTTATCAGGTACCGACCGTTGGGCAAGAAAAGCCTTGACGCGATTGAGTTTTTGGAGTAGCAAAGTTTTTCGACAGAAAACACGCAGGTAGATGTATGTGTATCGAACATCTGTTCATATATTTTCTGTGAACAGAGAGCCGGCAATCGCAGCTCTTATAAAAAACGGGCGCGAACCGAGGTCCACGCCCGTAAATGTCGGTGCCCGAAGGCTTACTTGCGCATCAATCCGCCGCGCTCGTCGATGGCGTCCCAGAAGGCATCGGCAAAGCGGGGGTCGTTTGCAGCCATGAGGGCGTTAGTGGCCATCCAACCAGAGGGAGTGCCGGTGTCGTAGCCCGACAGCGGGTCGATGACGACGGCATACATGGCCTCGCGGTCGAGCGAACGGGCCATGCGTCGGTGAGCTGGATCTCGCCGCCCTTGCCGGCCTGCTGATCTGCCAGCAGGTCCATGACCAGCGGGCTCAGCAGGTAGCGACCGACGATGTACAGGTTGGACGGAGCAGCCTCGGGAGCGGGCTTCTCAACCAGACCGCCGATACGCCAAACAGCGCCCGGCTCGGCATCGGCAACGTCCTCGGCGCCCTCGAGCGAACCGACGCGCTCGCCGGCGATAACACCGTAGCGGCTGACTTCCTCGGGCGAGCAAGCAGCGACGGCGATAACCGAAGCGCCACCGTGCTCCTTGGAAACGGCGAGCATCTTGTCGCAGATATCGCGGTTAGGCACAACGTAGTCGCCCAGAAGAACCAGGAAGTTCTCCCCTGCCACGGCGTCGGCAGCAGAGCGAATAGCATGGCCGAGGCCCTTGGCTCGTACTGATAACGGAAGTCGACCGGCATACCGCCAGCGTGGGCGACAGCATCGGCATAGGCGTTCTTGCCGCGCTCGCGCAGCAGGTTCTCGAGCGAACGGTCGGGCTGGAAGTAGTTCAGTAGCTCGGGCTTACCGGGAGAAGTAACGATGATGGCATCGTCGACCTCCTCGGGCTCGAGCGCCTCCTCGACGACGTACTGAATGACGGGCTTGTCGAGCACCGGCAGCATCTCTTTGGGCGTGCACTTGGTGCCAGGCAGAAAACGCGTGCCAAGACCGGCGGCGGGGATGATTGCCTTCATGTTATTCAAAGATCCTTTCGCAGGCGCAAAAGCGCCCCATGCGTGCGGCACACAGCCGCAGACCAAATTGCGATACCCAAGCATCTTACCGCTGGAACTATATGTCGCTACAAGGCAGAGACAATTCTTCAGCAGGTCAACGCAAATTATTGCTCGAATGGTGCAATTTTATTGCCCAACGGCAGGGCACCCGATACGACGCAAATCACAGAACATGGCAGTTTGAGCAACCGATGCCGAGGGACCGAAAAACAAAAAAGACGGGGCTCGCAATGCGAACCCCGTCTGCAAAGAAATCTGGCGAGAAAGCCTGATTACTTGAGGGTGACAGCAGCGCCAGCAGCCTCGAGCTTCTCCTTGGCAGCCTCGGCGTCCTCCTTCTTGGCACCCTCGAGAACAGCCTTGGGAGCGCCCTCGACGACCTCCTTGGCCTCCTTCAGGCCAAGTTGGTGAGCTCACGGACGGCCTTGATGACCTGGATCTTGTTGTCGCCGAAGCCCTCGAGCACGACGTCAAACTCGGTCTTCTCCTCGGCCTCAGCAGCGCCAGCAGCGGGAGCGGCGACAACAGCGGCAGGAGCAGCGGCGGAAACGCCGAAGGTGTCCTCGATAGCCTTAACGAGCTCGGAAGCCTCGAGAAGGGTCATTTCCTTAAGAGCATCGATGATCTCATCGGTGGTAAGCTTAGCCATTTCTAAGTCCTTTCGGTTTCCGTGCGGATGCACGGAGATCAGTTAAAACACGGCGCGAATGCGCCAGGGGTGCGGCGTTGCCGCCGCGGGTGAAAACAGCAACTAGGCTGCCTTCTGCTCGGAGACCTGCTGGATCGAACGAGCGAGACCAGAGGAAACGCCGTTGACGCAGACAGCGATGTCGCGAGCGAAACCGGAGATGAGGCCGGCGATCTGGCCGAGAAGCTGATCCTTGGTGGGCAGCTCGGCGATAGCCTTAACATCATCAGCGGAAACGGCCTTGCCGTCGGAGATACCGCCCTTGATCTCAAGGACGCCCTTGGACTTAGCGGAGAAGTCCTTAAGGGCCTTAGCGGCCTCGACCGGCTCGGTCTCGTAGAACACATAAGCGACGGGGCCCGCGAGGATCTCGTCGATCTCGGGCTGCTCCTGGTTCTTGAGAGCGATCTTGACCAGGTTGTTCTTGTAGACCTTCATCTCGGCGCCGCACTCGCGAAGCTGATGACGCAGCTCCTGAGCCTGCTTAACCGTCAGACCGTTGTAGTTGACGACGAACAGACCGGCGTTCTCGGCGATACGGGACTCGATCTCTGCAACCTTGTCGATTTTGTACTGCTGGGGCATGAATTACACCTCCTCGAATTCTTTCCGGGCACGGTCCGCCACAAGGACGTGACGGGGGCATGTCCAAAAAGAAAGCCCCCGCGCTGCATGAGCGACGGGGGCGAGAAGACATATCTACTCGACCACCTCGGCTGGCGGGAAGTCCCATTAAGCTCGCGGGCGATGCCCGTTTGCACCGGCTGTCTCTGGCAGCGGATTCGTGCGTGAACCGAAAGTATTATGGCGGGGACCCCGGCGTCGGTCAACGGGCACGAGGATTCGCACACAAACCCTGCATACGCTCCGGTCGGTGGGCTGATGGGTTGGGTCCCGTTGGGCTACAGGGTTGAAAGGAAGGTGGACAGGCGGCGGAGGCCTTCGTCCAGGTCTTTATCGGAAACGCAATAGCTGAGGCGGACGTGGCCTTCGGTGCCGAAGCAGTCGCCCGGGACTAGGGCTACGTTGGCCTCTTTGATGGCTTTGATGCAGAAGTCTTCGCTTGTCAGGCCGAATTGTTTGATGCTCGGGAAGGTATAGAAGGCTCCTGCGGGCTCTACTACGTCGAGGCCCATGGCGTATAAGGCTGCGAGTACGCGTTCGCGGCGGGCTCGGTAGACTTTGAGCATGGGGGTTGGGTCGACGGTCAGGGCTCGAGCTGCGGCGTCCATCTCGAAGGAGACGGCGCTCGATACTAGGTATTGGTGAGCTTTTGCGATCTCGGCGATGACGGGTGCCGCTGCTGCGAGCAGCCCAGGCGCCAGCCGGTCATGGCCCAGGGCTTGGAGAAGCTCTCGATGATCACCGTCTGCTCGCGCAGCTCCGGGTGTCGCTGGGCAAAACGCTCGTAACCATCCACATAGACCAAACGGTTGTACACGTCGTCGCAGACACGTAGATGCCCGACTGCTCCGCTACGCGCGCCACGGCGTTGAGCGATGCCGCGTTGAGAATGCAGCCCGTGGGATTGTTGGGCGAGCAGATAACGATGGCCTTGGTCGCCGGGGTCACACAGGCGCGAAGCGCATCCTCGTCAATCTGAAATTGCGCAGGCCCCGTATCCAAAAAGACCGCTTTGGCGTGATTGGCCACAACGATGCTTTCGTACAGGCCAAAGGCCGGCGTGGGAATAATGACCTCGTCGCCGGGGTTGAGCATAGCCATAAATGTTGCCGACAGGGCCTCGGTCGCGCCGTCGGTCAGGATGACCTCGTCGGCCGAAAACATAGGCCCGCGTCCCCCATGTAGGCAGATAACGCCTCACGCAGGGCGGGGCGACCGTTGTTGGGCGGATAGTGCGTGTCGCCGCGGTCCAACGAAGCAGTCACCTCGGCGCTAATCACATCGGGCGTGGGAAAATCGGGCTCACCTAGCGCGAGCGCGATGCACCCCGGATGCTGGGCGGCGAGCGCGTTGATCCGGCGGATACCGGAGGGCTTAAGCGTGGCAAGCGAGGTGTTCATGGGCAGACGCATGACGTTCCTTTCGTAAGGGTTGCACTAGGATAGCGCGGCGGGACGCCGCCGGACGGTGTAACCTAAACGGAAACCAACCGGAAAGAAGGCGGCATGGAGACGACCGCACGCGGCGATGTACCAAAAACGCTGCAAACCATTGCGTATATCAGTATTCCCAAGAGCGCCGATCTTGAGTTTTTGCTCTGGGACCTGCAGGATGCCATCGCCGCCTATGCACAGATTTCCGGCACCGCACTCCCCCATCCAGTCGACTTGGAGGCGGATGATGCCGGCAGCGTTGCCGGTACCGCCGATGGCATTGTGTTCGCCGTTGAAGATGCACCCAATGATGAAGCGATGGCGCCCATTGAGCAGGTGCTCGACCGCTTTGGCGGCGCAGGGACGCGTGCCTACGTTGTTGTCCAGGCCGACATCGGCGGCCTGGAGCGAGCACACGGGCTCGTCGTGCGTCTGCGAGCGGCGTGCGACCTTCGTGGGCTGTCATGGTGCGGC
>ENA-OQHA01000535-OQHA01000535.1-human-gut-metagenome-genome-assembly--contig:-NODE-535-length-18734-cov-3.684420_pt1 | contig 18734 bp, 19 predicted proteins | sample MGYA00242558_ERZ504707 | MGnify/ENA primary metagenome ERZ504707 (study PRJEB26092, sample SAMD00036197) | human gut metagenome | host: Homo sapiens | study: EMG produced TPA metagenomics assembly of...
CAGATTTGCTTTGGCCAATGGCAGTGGAATGGGGGCTCAGGGTGATCCTGTCTGTCCCATGCTGTCAGCATGAACTGAACCGTCAGATCCGAAACGAAATGCTTCAGCCTGTTATGCGTTATGGAATCCTGAAGGAAAGAATGGCAGCTCTGATCACAGATGGTCTTCGTGCCGAGCTTCTGGAAAGCAAAGGATATGAAACCCAGCTCCTTGAATTTATCGATATGGAACATACACCAAAAAATATTCTGATCCGCGCAGTAAAACCGGAAAGAAAAAGAGCAGGGACAGTTTTTCGGATACCATGAAGGCTCTTCATGTGGCTCCTACCCTGGACAGGCTTCTTTATCCGGAAGAGTCAGCCTCACAGAAGGGAGAATGACATGATGAAGATCCTACGTAAGGGAGCGATACTGCTGGTGATCTTTGTGGCAGTAGTAGCCGGGACCTCGTTTCTGATGAACAGCCAGTCTACAGATAACCGCTCTGATATGAACGATGCCACACTTCCGGAGGTTATGGTAAAGATCGGAAGTACCCAGGCAAATAAGATGTATGGATACAGACAGCAGATGCAGACCGATTTCATGAGGGGAAGTATTACTCCGTTGGATACTACCAAAAAAGTGTCTTTTGAGATCAACCATATGCTGATACAGTAACAGGGCTTGCTTATGAGGTACGGACTTCAGACGGAAGTAAGGTTATGGAGAACCGTAAGATCAAGAATCTCACGAAAGAGGACAACGGCTGTTTAAGTACAGAGATTGAGATCGGCAGTGACCTTCGCATGAACCAGGAGTATTCCATGCAGATTACGCTGGATACCAGTGCGGGGGAAGTTTACTACTACACAAGAGTGGTTTCCAGAACCCAGTTGAATACAGAAGCGTATCTTCAGTTTGTCAGGGATTTTTCCACAAAGTGTCTGGACAAGGAACAGGCAGATACGCTGACCGGATATCTGGAAGCGGAGGATACTTCCGGCGGAACGAATTACAATAATATTTCCATCAATTCCGGACTTTCCAATATCAGCTGGGGATCCCTTTCTCCGAAACTCTATATGGAAGGAGTTCCGCTGATCGATGATATCAATGAAACGACTGCAAGTATCACGCTGGATTATCAGGTTTCCGCACAGGATGATGAGGGTAAAACCGAAATTTATGATGTTACGGAATTTTACCGTATGCGTTATACAGAAACAAGGATCATGCTGCTGGATTTCAAACGTTCTGCAACGAAGGTATTTGATCCATCTCAGAAGGTAGTTTCTGATGCAGGCCTGCTTCTGGGTGTCCGTGACAAGAATGTCACCTACGCTTCAGACAGCAGTGGAAAGATTGTTGCTTTTGAGCAGGATGGGGATCTCTGGTCTTATGCACCGTCCAGCGGAAAGATCACAAGGATCTTCAGCTTCCGTAAAGAGGAAGATAACGATTCCAGATATGTGCGCGACGAACATGATATCAAGATCATCCGAGTGGCAGATAACGGGGATGTGGACTTTGTATTGTACGGTTATATGAACCGTGGTGTTCACGAGGGATACAGCGGTGTCTGTGTTTATCACTACAATAGCGACCGCAATGTGGTGGAAGAAAAAGTATTCATACCAAGTACAGAATCTTACGAGTCCTGAAGGAAGATCTCGGAACACTCACTTATGTAAACAAAAACAATCAACTGTTTCTGCTGTTTGCACAGAAGCTGTATCAGGTAGATATTGAGACAGGAACCTCACAGGTTCTTGAAGAAGGGATCAAACAGAACCATTTTGTTGTGTCAGATACCAAGGCACATGCAGCATGGCTGATCGAATCCGGAGATGATGCAGGGAAGATCCGGGAAATTGAATTTGATTCTCTGAAAACAAGAGATATTTCGCCGGAAAGCGGAAAAAATCTGAGAGTTCTGGGATTTATGAATGAAGATCTGGTATATGGGATCCTTTCCGATGAGGACATTCTTACTGATGCCAACGGACATGAAACAGAGGGAATCAGCACATTCCGCATTGAAAGCTTTAAAGGAAAAGTGAAAAAAGAGTATCGTCAGGACGGCCTTTATATCACCAACGTAACGGTTGGCAGTACCATGATGGAGTTTGAACTTTCTGCAAAATCGGGGAATGCTTATACAGTCCAGAAAAAGGATAATATCATGAATAACAAAAAAGCATCCGGAAGCCAGATAGATGTAGCATTGATCACTACAAACCGTGCAGGAACTCTGATCCGCCTGACCATGACCCAGAAACCGGAGACAGACAGTCCGCTGCTTGTTTGTTCCAAGATCGAGAGTACTGAAGACTCATCGGTAACATTGGATACCACCGTTCCGCAGGGAGAACTTTATTATGTTTATGCATATGGTTCTCTTGACCGTATCTATACCGATCCGGCTGCAGCTGTGAAACGCGCGGATACGCAGACTGGAGTTGTACTTAACCGTGCGCAGCAATACGTCTGGGAACGTGGAAACAAAAAAACAAAGCTTCAGATGAATATAGAGGATGTGCCGGAAAGTATACGTACAGCCAACTGGAAGAAAAAAGAACTTCAGGATAGCCTTGGCGATATGGGAACGGTGATCGATCTGACCGGCTGTACTCTTGACAATGTTCTTTATGAGGTCAGTGCCCAGCGACCGGTGATCGCCAAGACAGGAGAAAATTCCAGTGTGGTGATCGTAGGCTATGATGAGTATAATACCTATCTTTATGATCCGGCAACAGGCAGATCAGCCCGTATGGAATGAATGACAGTACAGCGCTGTTTGTGAGTGCCGGAAATGTATTTCTCACCTATATAGAAAACGTCATAGAGTGATGCTTACAGAGCAGGCCGGATGAAGGCCATGGGGTTACAGCAGGATGGCAAGACGGGAGTTCCCGTTTGGCATAAATCGAAAACAGGAAAAACAGGTCCTGTTTTCCGGGAAAAGTGCGACAGGAAAGGGGAAAAAGTAATGTTAAGTGAAAGTATTAAAAAATTGGTACAGTATGGGATGGAGAGTGGTATTACTCCGGAATGCGAAAGAATTTATGCAACAAATCTTCTTCTGGATGCTTTTGGGGAAAGCGAATATACAGAACCGGAGACAGAGTATGCTAAAATTGATCTTGAGGAGACTTTGAACGAACTTCTTGATGAGGCTGTAAAGAGGGGTATCATCGAGGACAGTATTGTGTACAGAGATCTCTTTGATACAAAGCTGATGAACTGTCTGATGCCGCGTCCTGCCCAGGTACAGAGAGAATTCTGGGATGCTTATAAAGAAGATCCGGAAAAAGCCACAGATTATTTTTATAAGCTGAGTCAGGACAGCAACTATATCAGACGTTATCGCGTAAAAAAAGATCAGAAATGGACAGTAGACAGCGAATATGGCAAGATTGATATCACGATCAACCTTTCCAAGCCGGAAAAAGACCCAAAGGCTATCGCAGCTGCCAAGCTGGTAAAATCCAGCAGCTATCCAAAATGTCTGCTTTGTCCGGAAAATGAAGGCTATGCAGGAAGAGTCAATCATCCGGCAAGGGAGAACCACAGGATCATCCCGATCACCATCAATGACAGTCCATGGGGCTTCCAGTACTCTCCATATGTTTACTACAATGAACATTGTATCGTATTCAACAGTCAGCATACTCCGATGAAGATCGAGAGAAATACATTTATCAAGCTGTTTGATTTTGTAAAGCTGTTCCCGCATTATTTCCTTGGCTCCAATGCGGACCTTCCGATCGTAGGAGGTTCTATCCTCAGCCACGATCATTTCCAGGGCGGACATTATACCTTTGCCATGGCAAAGGCAGAGATTGAAAAGCATGTGACGATCCCGGGATACGAAGATGTGGAAGCCGGCATTGTAAAATGGCCTCTTTCCGTACTGCGTATCCGCAGTAAAGACGAGAAGAGACTGATCGATCTGGCAACACATGTACTGGCAGGCTGGAGAGGATATACTGATGAGGCTGCATTTATCTTTGCAGAAACAGACGGAGAGCCGCACAACACAATCACACCGATCGCACGTAAAGTGGGAGATACCTTTGAACTGGATCTGACATTACGTAACAATATCACAACAGAGGAGCATCCGCTGGGGGTTTATCATCCGCATGCATGCTATCATCATATCAAGAAAGAGAATATCGGTCTTATCGAAGTTATGGGACTCGCTGTTCTTCCGGCTCGTCTGAAAGAAGAGCTGGAGCTTCTTGAAGAATACATTTTAAGCGGCAGGGATATCGCTTCCAATGAGAAAATCGAGAAACATGCTGCATGGGTTGCAGAATTTCTGCCAAAATATGAGAAACTTGATAAAGATAATATCCAGGAAGTCCTTCGCAGGGAAGTGGGCAATGTATTTGTTCATGTACTGGAGGATGCCGGTGTTTATAAATGCACACCAGAGGGCAGGGATGCATTTATGAGATTTATCAATACTCTGTAAAAAGTACGGAGGTACCCGGGGATGGATATGTATTTCAGGAGGAGTTTGTTTATATGAAAAACAGGGAAAAAACCGGTAAGGTCCTTCGCATAAAATGGCTTTTGCTGGCACTTGTGGCAGCTGCACTGATCTTTGTGCCGGCTGCATCGCATAAGGTGTCGGCGGCGAAGCTTGTTTATACCGTTAAGTTCAATAATAATTCAGGTACCAGCAAAAGTAAGACGTATACTGCACTGACACGGAATGTGACATTAAATACCACGATCCGGCTTCCGGCAGTACCCAAGGCTGTGGGATATCAGAATCTCGGATGGACCACACGGAAGAGGAGCAGCAAGGTAGTATATAAAGCAGGTGCCAGCGTAAAGGTCAGAAAAGATATGACTCTGTATGCGGTCCGCAGAAAGAGTAAGTATTATACCGTAAACTTCTATCTTGGAAATGGAAGCACCAATTCCGCATATAAGAAGCTGCAGAAAAAGTAGAAGAGGTACATATTACACATTACCTGCAGTTCCGTCCAGATCGGGATATGTAAATCTTGGCTGGTCGACAGCAAAGAACGGCAAGGCATCTACTGCAAAAAAGCAGGAACGAAGATTAAAATCTCCGGTAATATCAGATATTATTCCGTACAGATGCAATCAGTAAAAGTAAATCTCCGCAAGGCAAACGGAACCGTATGGAAGACAGTAACACTTGGAAAGGGCGGTTACCTTAAGCTCCCATCCGTATCCAATGCGACAGGTTATACGTTTATGGGCTGGTCTAAGACCAGACGGACCGGTTCTTCCACAGATCCGGATTATGAAGCCGGCGAACTTCTGCGGATCAGCAAAAACACCAATCTGTATGCGACGGTATTTAACCGTGCACTGGAGAAGGACATCAGTTCCGATGAGATGGCTCATCCGGCTATCGGTATGATGTACAGTAAGGTCATTTTTGTGGGAGATTCCCGTACTGCAGGAATACAGGCGACACTGAAAAAACAGATGAGCAGTTCTGTAACAAATGGGGTTTCTTTTGTTGCAAACCCAGGAAAGGGCTTGAGCTGGTTCCGGGATACAGGATATGCACAGCTTATAGAAGAGATCGACAAAACAGAAGGTTCCAAACCGATCGCCGTTATCTTTAACCTGGGTGTCAATGACCTGGAAAATGCAGGTAATTATATCAGTTATATGACCAATATAGCATCCACACTGAAAAGTAAGAACTGTAAACTCTTTTACATGTCCGTAAACCCGATCAACAGCATTATGATCACAAAAGCAGGAAGAGGTGCCCGTACAGAGGCACAGGTAAGAGAATTCAACAGCAAGATCCGTTCCGGCCTTTCTTTGTATTACAAGTATATTGATATGTACAGCGTACTTATGAAAAAAGGCTACGGGACCAATGCCCGCTATGATGGTGTGGATGACGGCGATGACGGACTTCACTACACAACAAAGACATTCAAGAGGATCTATTATTACTGCATTACTTATCTCAACACAGGAAGTATCAACGCATCTTATTATTAATGGTATTACAGACAGAAAAATCCCGTCTGCCGGAGACATTCCGCCAGGCGGGATTTTCTGTCCGGTGGTCCGCTATTTTTCTGTCCGGCAAGGCAATTACTCCTTGCACGAACCATGAGAATAGTCTATACTTAATTCGATACGGACGTTTGGAGGTCCGCAGGGACGTGTGATCCTGAATATGAGGAATGAGGTATAGATTATGAAACTGACAACAGTGAAAGAGATTTACAGAAACCGTGAACAGTATCTTGACAAAGAGATCACTGTAGGTGGATGGGTACGAAGTGTTCGTGATTCCAAGGCATTTGGATTCATCGTACTTCATGATGGAAGCTTTTTTGAAACTCTTCAGATCGTATATCACGATAACATGGAGAATTTCGCAGAGGTTTCCAAGCTGAATGTTGGAGCAGCATCATTGTCAAGGGAACACTGGTAGCTACCCTCAGGCGAAGCAGCCATTTGAGATCCAGGCAACAGAGATATCTGTAGAGGGGGCTTCCGCACCGGATTATCCACTTCAGAAGAAGAGACACAGTCTTGAATACTTAAGGACCATGACACATTTAAGACCGAGAACAAATACTTTCCAGGCTGTATTCCGTGTACGTTCTCTTTGCGCATATGCGATCCATAAATTTTTCCAGGAGAGAGGCTTTGTCTATGTGCATACACCGCTGATCACAGGAAGTGACTGTGAAGGTGCAGGAGAGATGTTCCAGGTAACAACACTGGATCCGAAGAATATTCCGCTGACAGAGGATGGAAGTGTTGATTATTCACAGGATTTCTTCGGAAAGGAGACAAACCTTACCGTAAGCGGACAGCTGAACGGAGAGACTTATGCACAGGCATTCCGCAACATCTACACATTCGGACCGACCTTCCGTGCTGAGAATTCCAACACTACCCGTCATGCAGCTGAGTTCTGGATGATCGAGCCTGAGTGTGCGTTTGCAGACCTTCAGGACGCTATGGAGCTTGCAGAGGCTATGCTGAAATACGTGATCCGTTATGTCTTTGAGAATGCACCGGAGGAAATGAACTTCTTCAATTCCTTCATTGACAAGGGGCTTCTTGACAGACTGAACCATGTGCTTAATTCTGAATTTGCACATGTGACCTATACAGAGGCTGTTGAGATCCTTGAGAAGAACAATGACAAATTTGATTACAAGGTATTCTGGGGATGTGATCTTCAGACAGAGCATGAGCGCTATCTGACAGAGCAGGTCTACAAGAGACCGGTATTTGTTACAGATTATCCGAAGGAGATCAAGGCATTCTACATGAAACTCAACGAGGATGGAAAGACAGTTGCGGCTATGGACTGTCTGGTGCCGGGAATCGGAGAGATCATCGGAGGAAGCCAGAGAGAGGATGACTACGACAAGCTGAAAACACGTATGGATGAGCTGGGTCTGAAACCGGAGGATTACGATTTCTATCTGGATCTTCGTAAATATGGTTCCACACGTCATTCCGGCTTTGGCCTTGGATTTGAGAGATGTGTCATGTACCTTACAGGTATGGGCAACATCCGTGACGTGATCCCATTCCCGAGAACTGTAAAGAACTGCGATCTTTGATCAGAACACTTTTGCACAGCAGGACGTTCTGTGCTCCTGAGATCAGAGAACAGCAGGGAGAAATTGGCAACAGGTATTGATATGTGTGACTGACACACAAGGGAGAACATTATGAGATTTATTCATCTTGCAGACGTGCATCTGGGCGCGGTTCCCGACAGGGGCTGCCCGTGGAGCAAAGAGCGGGAGGAAGAAATCTGGAGCACTTTCCGCCGGGTTATTGCGGGCATCCGCGAAGATCCGGTGGATTTGCTATTTATATCCGGAGATCTGTTCCACCGCCAGCCTCTTATGAGAGAGCTTAAGGAAGTAAATTATCTGTTTTCCACCATCCCGGATACCAGAGTGTATCTGATGGCAGGAAATCATGATTTTATAAGCAGAGATTCTTTTTATAATACGTTTGAGTGGAATTCCAATGTTATATTTTTCAGGAGCCGGGAACTGACCTGCGTTAAAGATCCCAGGCTTGATGTCTACGTATATGGACTGAGTTACCATGACCGGGAAATAAAAGACGGACTTTATGATCAGGCTGCCCCTGTCCAGAAAGAAGGATCCATATTCTGTTGGCCCATGGCGGCGATGAGAAGCATATTCCTCTCAGTGCAGCAGCTCTGGCGGCGTCAGGCTTCGATTATGTGGCGTTAGGGCATATCCATAAGCCGCAGATCCTGATCCGTGACCAGGCGGCCTTTTCCGGGGCTCTGGAGCCCATTGACAGGAATGATACAGGGGAACATGGATATATGGAGGGACGACTGATCAACGGAAGGATCCGTACAGAGTTCGTTCCCTTTGCCTGCCGTTCCTATCAGCAGCTGGTAATGACACTTCACGAGGAAACCACACAGATATCTCTGGAAGAAGCGGTAAAATCCCAGATTTTCCGCAGAGGAGGAAGAAATATCTACAGGATCATTCTTCAGGGAATGCGTTCGCCGGATATTCTTCTGATTCCTGAGAAACTGAAAAGTCTCGGAAATGTTACCGATGTTGTGGATGAATCCTGGCCGGCGTATGATCTTGGTGAGCTCTACAAACGCTACAGCGGTACTCTGATCGGTGATTATATCGGCTATTTTCTGGCCAAAAAGGGTATGGATACCGTGGAAAAAAAGGCGCTGTATTATGGGCTTCAGGCATTGCTTGAGACAGGTAGCCGGCGATAAGGGGCATCACAGGAGGATAGCATAAGATGGTTATCAGACGTTTAAAAATAAAAAATTTCGGGAAGATCCGGGACAAGGATATGGAGCTTTCACCTGGGATTAACGTACTTTACGGTGAAAATGAGAGTGGAAAAACTACCACACATACATTTATCCGCTCCATGTTTTACGGCGTTCGCAGACTGCGGGGAAAGGCTGCTCTGAACGATACATATACAAAATATGAACCATGGGAAAATCCGGCAGAATATGGTGGAATCATGTGGTTTACAAGCAAGGGGAAGAAGTATCGTCTTACCAGGAATTTTTATAAAGAAAAGAAGCTGGGAGAGCTTCTCTGTGAAGATGATGGCAGCCTTGTAGATGCGGAACAGGGAGCTCTTGGGACTATTCTCGGAAATGTAAGTGAGGCAGTTTATGACAATACGGTGTCTGTGGCACAGCTGAAAAGCGTTACAGGAAAAGATCTTGTACGTGAACTGCAGAATTACATGGCCAGCTACCAGGGAACCGGTGACAGTTCCATTGACATGGGACGAGCCATGCAGATGCTGAAAATGTCCAGAAAAGGATATCTGACAGAAGCGGCCCGGCGAAAAAAGGAGCTGGAAAAGGAAAAAGAAAAGATTTCCGCAAATATGGAATATATCCGCAGAGAGATCCGTGAACTGGATGAGAAGCGTGAGCGGATCATGCAGCAGCAGGATGGGATGAACATAGGGACCAGAGAACGGAGTACTGAGGATCTTCTTGAGCTTCGGATCGATCGTGTAAAAAGAAGGCGGGAGCTGACAGATGCAGTTCTGACAGTTGTGCTTCTTGGTGGGATTGCCGGTACCGGCTGCCTGGCAGCTTTTTCCGGGCAGGTCATTTTCAGTGTTCTGTCAGGCGTGGCAACTGCGGCGATTTCTGTAGCGGCATTGTTTTTCCGCATACGGCTCAGCAGGGAGCTGAATAAGAGAGAACGTCAGAGAGAGCGCTGGCTTTCCAGACATGAGGAGCTGACCTGGAACCGGAACAGTCTGGACAGTGACTACGAAGAGAAGCATACAGCGCTGGAGAACCTGCAGGCAGAGTTGACGGAATGTGAAGAAAACACAGAAGTGATCACTCCGGAGGAAACAGAAATCCAGGCGCTGAATATGGCTATGGAGACTATTGAGGCACTTTCCGGAAACATTACAGATCAGGTAGGGATCCGTCTGAAAAAACGTACATCTGAGATATTAAGTGAGATTACCGGTGGCAGATATCAGGAGGTTCTGATGGATGAGGCACTGCATATGTCTGTGAACACAGGGGAGCGTATCGTATCCATTGAGAGACTGAGCCGCGGGACACTGGAGCAGATTTATTTTGCCCTTCGTATGGCAGCAGGAGAACTTTTCTGCAAAGAGGAACCGTTCCCTGTGATCCTTGATGATGTATTTGGCATGTATGATGAAGAACGTCTTGCAGCGGCTCTCAGGTGGCTGCATAAAGAAAACAGACAGGTGATCATAAGTACCTGCCATAAAAGAGAAATGGAGATCCTGGATAAAGAGAGGATTCCCTATCAGAAGCTTCCTATGTGAGCTTTTGCAGGAAGATTTCGGCATAAAGATCAAAAGCAAAGCAGACAGAGATGCGGATCATGGATATCCGTCTGTTGCAGAAATATAAAGCGGCTGCGCTTTCTGAGAGACTGTTATATCGTTCTCAGAAGGTGCAGCGCTTTGCGTGCGTTATGATTTATTTATTTCTCATGCTCGCTCATGTAATTTGTTACGCAGCGTTTGATTCTGTCTACCGGATTCAGAAGGTGGCTGACAGAGTTATCATGATTCAGCGTATCAATGATCAGAGCGATATATTTGCTCATATCGCAGCTGATGTAGTATGGCTTCTCAAGAAGCTCCGGTGACTGATAAACCAGGTTAGTAGTAAGGAGCTTGTCGAAGTAGCCCTTCTTGTAAGCATCGTCAAATTTATCAAGACCATCGGTAAAGAATCCGAAGGTAGAGCAGATGTAAACTCTGCCTGCTCCTTTCTCTTTCAGGAGAGACGCGATCTTAATGATCGTATCACCGGAGGAGATCATATCATCGATCAGGATCATATCCTTGCCCTCGATCTTTGGTCCGAGGAATTCGTATGCTGCGATCGGGTGACGGCCGTTTACATATCTTGAGTAATCCAGACGTTTATAGTACATACCCATATCAACACCGAGGACATTGGCGAGATAGATCGCACGGTTCATGCTTCCTTCGTCCGGGCTGATCGTCATGAAATGATCCTTATCGATATGGAGTCCCTTTTCATTATTAAGAAGAGCCTTGATGAACTGGTAGGATGGCTGTACAGTCTCAAAACCATGAAGAGGAGTCGCATTCTGTACACGGGAATCATGTGCATCAAAGGTGATGATATTCTCAACACCCATATCGATCAGCTCATGAAGTGCATTGGCACAGTCAAGAGACTCTCTTCCGACACGTTTGTCCTGGCGGCTCTCATAGAGATATGGCATGATCACGTTGACTCTGCGGGCTTTTCCGCCTACAGCGGCGATAACACGCTTCATATCCTGGAAGTGATCATCCGGGGACATAAGATTCGTGTAAGGTCCGATTGGATAGGATAAGCTGTAATTTGTCACATCTACCATTACGTAGATATCATCACCGCGGACAGATTCGTTGATGGTACATTTACCCTCACCGGAGCCGAAACGTGGAGTCTTGGCTTCAATAATGTAAGAATCGCGCTTGTATCCCTCGAATGCAAAGGAGTCCATTCCAGGATACTGTCTTTCGGCACGCCATTTGACCAGCCAGTCATTCACCTTCGCGCCTAATGAGCTGCAGCTCTGAAGGGGAATCAGTCCAAGTCTTCCTACCGGGAGTGTGGAAAAATCTTTTGTATTTACCTGTGCCATTTTAATTTCCTCCTAAAAATATTTTCTGTATACGGATGTCCTTCCCGATCAACGATATCATCTGATAGTTGCTGGCAATTCGGGAAAATGTTCTCTCGGAATAGGTATCCGAGAAATTTTTGAGCGTCAGATTCGTGGAAATGATCGTGGATTTCCTGCGCATGATCCGCTCATTGAGACAGAGAAAAAGCTGTGAAGATACGAAACTGTTGGTAAGCTCTGTTCCCAGGTCATCAATGATCAGAAGATCACAATCATAGATCAGTTCCTCGTCTGTGCCGGTATCTTTTCGGGAAAAAGAATTCGCAGCCATCATATCAAAAAGATCGTAGGCTGAAAAGTACAGAACACAGTGGGTGGATCTGAGAAGCTCCCGTGCGATGCAGTGTGAAAGAAAGGTTTTTCCCACACCGGTATCACCATATAAAAACAGGTTTTCAAATTTATGGTCGAAGTTCTGCACAAAGCGTTGTGCAGTATCATAGGCCCGTCTGGCTGTTTCCAGGGCAGACAGTCCCGTGGCTTCGTTTTTTATTGTAGCAGAATAATAGTCAAATGAAAAGCTGTCAAAATTCTCTTTTTCGAGAATTTCATTCAGATTGGACTGTGCATAAAGCAGTTCGATCTCAGCTTTTTTAAAACAGGTGCATTTTCGGCTGCCGATATAGCCGGTATCCTGACAGTCAGGGCAGGTATAAGGCATCTCAAGATAGTCTCCGGGAAAGCCGTTTGCAACAAGAAGGGTGATCCGTTCATCGGAAAGCTCCTGGATGGCTGCCTTCAGATCCGAAGTTCCCTTTTCTTCGCCGTTTAAAAGGCGACGGACTTTGTCAGCACTTAAAGTTGCCACCTCGTCATCGATCTCTTTCAGACGGGGGATCTTTCCGTAGGCTTCGGCTGTGTGCTCCTCCAGAATACGGTGGTTCTGTGCCTGCCGGCGGCTGTATTCTCTCATTATAGTATCATATTGAAAATTCTGTAAAGGCATAAAGCGCTCCTTCCAGGTTCTGTTACTGATTATTTAAAAGACGTTTCTCATATTCCGCAAAATCATAATCACGTTGGTGGAAATTATTGAAGCGGTTGCTATTCTGAGGCTGAGTCTGGGGCTGCTTCTTCCTGGAAACAGATTTCTCAAGCTGGCGTTTTTTGTGTGCGGCATCCAGAAGCCGGATATCCTCCAGCGTATGTACGTTTTTCTTTTTCCAGCCGGAGAGGATCTTATCCGCATACTGGAAACTGGGCTGTCCGGTGGAAAGGACAGTACGGCTGCAGCTTCCTGGATCAGCTCCAGATCAAAACCGTAGTCTTGCGCCAGGTATCAATGTAAGTGATCTCGTTATCAACAGGGTTGCGGCCGCTGATCCCCATAGCCTTCAGGATCGTGTAATAATCCTTGGAAAAACGGGAGCTGGAATCCCGTGCCATCTCGACGGTGGTGATGCCGTCCTTTGCCCAGGCGAGTGCAACAGTTTCAATATAACGCATACTCTTGCGGCCTCTGGAAACACAGTATTCCACCAGATATTCGATGAGATCCGCAGACATATGGAGCTCATCATAGAAAAAAGGATCTTCTGCATTTCTGTAGGCGTCAGTGTTTTGGTCAGATACTGCTCTGTGATATAGAGAAGCTGACTGATCTCTTCGTTTTGCTTAAGTTCTCTGATCCGGTCAGGAGTGAGACTGAGAATGTAATCAGCGGAGCTCGGGACTCCCGGATCCGTGTTTCCGGAAACGGAAGCAGAATTGCCGGAACCGGTGAAAGTATCCATGGAAGCGCTGCTCTCTCTATGACCGGTATCAGCAAAAGGTTCCAGCAAAGTGATCCCGGAAAGCTTCTGCTCTGCAGTATAGGCTAATGCGATCAGTTTCTCACCTTCCCAGTATTTCAGTGCACGGGAAATATCTCTTTCCGTGCAGAAAAGGCTGTCTGCCATATGCTCCAGGCTGAAAGAAGAAGGAGTGGCAGATACCATCCGGAGAAGGTAGATATATACCTTTACGAACTCCCCGTTGGCACGAGGCATGAAATTGTCAATAAAGCGATTGGAAAGAATCGTTACCCCCAGTTCAGAGGAATTCTGAAGTGAAATCAGGCTCATGATCAGCAGCTCCCTTTCTAAAATACGGCAGATATTTCAGGCGATATCCCAAAGTCCGCCATGCTAAAAAGGATTATAGCACAACCGCTTTTACTTGAGAATAGTCTATTTTCACAGAAGTTGTGCACCAATTTCCATGTGGAAAATGTGGATAGTGTGGAAAACTTTGAGGATAACATTATCAGCAACTAATAAAAACCTTAATTTTGTAAGAAAAATGCGGTATTTGTTGGATTTGGCTGTTGAATTATGTCAAGTAGGTTATACACAAAAAATCCACATGCCAGGCACGTCTGAAATGTGCATAAGCATGTGGATAATGTGGATAATTATTTTCCGAGAAGGTGTTCTCCAATGTTTACAACGTCTCCGGCGCCCATAGTTATCAACAGATCACCATGTGCACAACTTTTTAAGAGGAAGCTCTCGATCTCATCAAAAGTCGGGAAATATTCGCAGGGGGTTCCAAGTTCCTGGATCTGTTTCTGGAGATCCTGGGAAGAAATACCAAGATTGTCTGTTTCTCGTGCGGCATAAATATCAGCCAGTACAACATGATCGGCCAGAGTCAGTGCTTTTGCAAATTCCGGAAGAAGAGCTTTGGTACGTGTGTAGGTATGAGGCTGGAATACACACCATACCTTCTGATGCGGATAATTCTTTGCAGCATGAAGGGTTGCCTCGATCTCGGTTGGATGATGAGCGTAATCATCAATGATGGTGACACCGCCGATCTCGCCTTTATACTGGAAACGACGGTCTGTACCGGTAAAGCTTCCGAGACCTTTGACGATCACATCATCCGGAAGGTCCAGAAGGCGTCCTATGGCAATAGCAGCCAGCGCATTGGATACATTGTGGATGCCCGGTACACGAAGGTAATAGCTGCCGATCTTTTTGCCCCGGAAGAGAACGGAGAAGGAAGGATGTCCGTATTTATCCCAGGTAATGTCTGCCGCGGTGTAATCGGCATCGTGCTCCAGACCATAGGTAAGAACAGTGCATGGAAGCTCCCGGGTGATCGTCTCATACTTCGGTGTGTCGGCGTTGATGATCAGAGTACCGTCAGCAGGGAGAAGCTCTGCAAATTTCCGGAAGGATGGCGGATGTCATCGATGTCCTTGAAGAAATCCAGATGATCGGCATCCATGTTCAGGATCACACTGATCTTAGGGAAGAAGCTTAAAAAGCTGTTGGTGTATTCGCATGCCTCTGTGATAAAGGTCTCAGAATTTCCAACGCGGATATTTCCGTGGATAGCAGGAAGGATTCCGCCAACACTGATGGTAGGATCACAGTCGCCCTCAAGAAGGATATGAGAAACCATGGAAGTAGTAGTGGTTTTTCCGTGGGTTCCGGAAATTGCGATCGGTGTATCGTAGTTCCGCATGATCTGTCCCAGAAGCTCTGCACGGGTGAGCATTGGAAGCCCTTTTTCTTTCGCACAGGCAAATTCCGGGTTGTCCGGATGGATCGCTGCTGTATAGACAACCACATCTACATCATCCTTGATATTGGAAGCGCGCTGTCCGTAATAGATCACAGCGCCACGTTCTTCCAGTGTGCGGGTCAGCGGGCTGGATTTGGCATCGGAACCGGAAATCCGGAAATTTTCTTCCAGAAGGATCTCGGCAAGGCCGCTCATGCTGATGCCTCCGATCCCGATGAAATGAATATGGAGCGGTTTATGAAAGTCTATCTGATACATAATAATCTCCTTATATATATGTTATTTTCGTAGCTCTTTTGTCTGTTTTATTATAACGCCAACAGAAACAATTGAAAAGTGGTTCTTTTGGCTAAAAAAGCGGTTTTTTCCGGAATATAAAAGTAACCAGAAAATAACATCGAAAAATGTTGAAAATTACCAGAGGAATGAAAAAATGATGAGTCTTACCAATTTATAATATACAATAGCGATAAAAAAAGTAAAATACAGCTAAAATAATTGTAAAAAATGTTCACTAACACAGTAAAGTATGCTATTATGGAATAATCATAACATACAAGAGGTGATCGCATGATTAAGAAAGAGATGATTGCCATGCTCTTGGCCGGTGGGCAAGGCAGCAGGTTAGGAGTTTTGACAGAAAAGGTTGCAAAGCCGGCAGTCGCTTTTGGTGGTAAATATCGTATCATCGATTTTCCACTGAGCAATTGTATTAACTCGGGAATTGACACGGTGGGTGTGCTGACACAGTACCAGCCTCTCCGCCTGAATACACATATCGGTATCGGTATTCCGTGGGATCTGGACCGCAATGAAGGCGGTGTCACAGTCCTTCCTCCATATGAGAAGAGCACAAGCAGCGAATGGTATACAGGAACTGCCAATGCGATCTATCAGAATCTGGCTTATATGGAGCAGTATAACCCTGATTATGTACTGATCCTTTCCGGTGACCATATCTATAAGATGGATTACGAAGTGATGCTGGATTTCCACAAGGCGAACAAGGCAGATATTACAATCGCGTGTATGCCGGTTCCCATTGAGGAAGCCAGCCGTTTTGGTATTATGGTTACTGATGAGAACAGCCGTATTACTGAGTTTGAGGAGAAGCCGGAGCATCCAAGCAGCAATCTTGCATCCATGGGTATCTATATTTTCTCATGGCCGGTTCTTAAGGAAGCACTGATCGCCCTGAAGGATCAGAATGGCTGCGACTTCGGTAAACATATCCTTCCGTACTGTAAAGAGAAAGGACAGCGCCTTTTTGCTTACGAGTACAACGGCTATTGGAAAGATGTAGGAACTCTTGGTTCTTACTGGGAAGCAAATATGGAGCTGATCGATATCATTCCGGAGTTTAATCTTTATGAGGAATTCTGGAGGATCTACACCAAGGGAGATGTGATCCCGCCACAGTATATTTCCGCAGATGCAGTTGTGGACAAGTGTATCATCGGTGAGGGAACAGAAATCTATGGTGAAGTACATAATTCAGTGATCGGTCCGAATGTTATCATCGGCAAGGGCAGTGTGATACGTGATTCTATTATCATGAAGAATACAGCAGTTGGTGAGAATGTTGTTATGGATAAAGCTATCGTGGCAGAAGATGTTGTCATCGGAAATAATGTTGTGATCGGATGCGGCGAGGAAGTACCGAATGTTCTGAAACCGGCTGTATATTCCTTTGGACTTGTGGCTATCGGCGAAAACAGCGTGATTCCGGACAGTGTCAAAATCGGTAAGAATACCGCTATCGCCGGTGTTACAACAAAAGAAGACTACCCTGACGGAGAACTGGCAGCCGGCCAGGTAATTGCAGCAAAGGACGGTGGGAAAGAATGAGAGCGATAGGTATTATTTTGGCAGGCGGTAATAATAACCGCATGAGAGAATTATCAAACAAAAGAGCAATCGCGGCAATGCCTATTGCAGGAAGTTACCGCGCGATCGACTTTGCCTCAGCAACATGGCAAATTCACATATCCAGAAGGTTGCTGTGCTGACACAGTATAATGCCCGTTCCCTTAACGAGCATTTGAGTTCATCCAATGGTGGGATTTCGGAAGAAAACAGGGAGGACTTTATGTCTTTACTCCAACCATTACCAGAGACAACAGCTTATGGTATCAGGGTACTGCAGATGCTATCTATCAGAACCTGAGCTTTTTAAAGAACAGTCATGAACCTATGTGGTGATCGCTTCCGGCGATGGAATCTACAAGCTGAATTACAATAAAGTCCTGGAGTATCATATCGCAAAGCGGGCAGATGTTACCGTTGTATGTACTACATGCAAGGATCAGAGCCAGGTTGAGAGATTTGGTGTTCTCCGCATGAATGAGGACTGTCGGATCGAGGAATTTGAAGAGAAACCGATCGTTTCCTCCTATAATACAGTATCTACTGGTATCTATGTCATCCGAAGAAGGCAGCTGATCGAACTGATCGAGCGTGCTGCCCGGGAAGGAAGACATGATTTTGTAAATGATATTCTTATCCGTTACAAAAATCTGAAGAGGATTTACGGATATAAGATCGATAACTACTGGAATAATATCTCTACTGCAGAGGCTTATTATCAGACAAATATGGATTTCCTGAAACCGGAAATCCGGAACTATTTCTTCAAACAGGAGCCAGCGATCAAGACCAAGATCGCAGATGTACCTCCTGCTAAGTACAATCCGGGTGCAACTGTGAAGAATAGTCTGGTATCCAGTGGATGTATCATCAACGGAACCGTGGAGAACTCTGTTCTGTTCCGTGATGTATTTGTAGGAAATAACTGTGTGATCAAAAACTCTGTGATCCTTAATGACGTATATCTTGGAGATAATACGCATATTGAGAATTGCATTGTTGAGAGCCGGGATACCATCCGGGCGAATTCATATTACAGCGGCGAAGAAGGAGAAGTGAAGATCGTCGTAGAGAAAAACGAACGCTACGTATTATAAATGCGGAAGATCAGATTTCCGCAGATACGGTTAGCGAAATGAAAGGGGCAAGTAGCAATGAATATTACAGATGTACGTGTGAGGAAGGTAGCGAAAGAAGGGAAAATGAAGGCCGTTGTGTCTGTCACAATAGATGATGAGTTTGTGGTACATGACATCAAAGTGATCGAAGGCGAGAAGGGGCTGTTCATCGCAATGCCAAGCCGTAAGGCAAGCGACGGTGAATATCGTGACATCGCTCATCCGATCAATTCAGCAACGAGAGAGCAGATCCAGACGATCATCCTGGACAAGTATCAGGAAGTAATGGCTGAGGAAGCTGAGAATGAGGTTCTTATGGAGGCTGCGGAGTAAGAGAAGCAGCTTCAGGGGGGATTACATCAGAGAAGTATTCTCGTAGCTGATGATTTTTGAATTGGAACAGCATAGAATAAAAACTGCCGTTTTACAGATAAATCTGTGAGAGGGCAGTTTTTCATGCTCCGGAAAACAAAAAAAACGCTTTCCAGTTCATAAACATTTAAATTATTACGTATTTG
>ENA-OQHA01000536-OQHA01000536.1-human-gut-metagenome-genome-assembly--contig:-NODE-536-length-18723-cov-7.204883_pt1 | contig 18723 bp, 18 predicted proteins | sample MGYA00242558_ERZ504707 | MGnify/ENA primary metagenome ERZ504707 (study PRJEB26092, sample SAMD00036197) | human gut metagenome | host: Homo sapiens | study: EMG produced TPA metagenomics assembly of...
CACGCATTACTCACCCGTTCGCCACTCTCACCCAGGAGCAAGCTCCTGGGATCCCGTTCGACTTGCATGTGTTAAGCACGCCGCCAGCGTTCATCCTGAGCCAGAATCGAACCCTCCACAAAAAAACCTTTTCATGAAGAGACATCGACATGATGACTCTCGAAATAAGAAAATTGACGATCGCCTTATAAGGAAAGGCGCATCGCACAAAAACCTCACCGTCCTTCAAGGCCTCCCGGCCACTCGCAAGGAGCGGACGATGAACTGGCAATCATTGACTATAAAGAAGTAGTACAAATACGCTCTTGAGTTCTCAAACCACCACCACTCACCCACCTCACGGAACCCCAGCCGGGGAACCACTCGCTGAGCGGCAGCAAGAGATAAACTTACAGCACGATCGCGATCCGCGCAACCCGGGCCGCATGAACAACGCGTGAACCGTTGGAAATCCAACGTTCCATCGGCGTGTCGAAACTTGACAAATCAGAGCCTCTTGTTCTCCCAATCGCCTATTTCGACGCCACGCAGCCACGCAACACACGTGATCACTGGCAGTTGAACTGGTACAACGCCCAGCCCTTCGCATATGAAGCCATATTCGAATAATCCTGAACCTTGCGCATCGTGCCATCTTTGGCGTACTGGTCGATCAGCTTTTGATCGTGGAACGTGTCGTACTGCTGCTTGAACGTGAACATCTGCAGGCTCGGCGCCTGGCCGCCCATGCTCAGGAAGTATGCATCGCCATCCGCGCTCAGCGGGCAGACGGTATTCGTCAGCGCCTTGCCGTCGCCCGACGCGAACGCATTCTCCGTCTGTCCGAAAATCGCACCATTCTTCTCGGCCTCGCGTTGTAAATCGGGAACAGCATATCCGCGCCGTACATCGCCGTCGCATACATGGAACCGTTCAGCGGATCGGAAACCACCACCGAATCGGTACCAGTCTCCTTCACCACCTTCTTGAGAATCTTCTCCTTCGTGGCAGTGAGCTGCTCGTCCGGCCGCGCATCGTCAATCGTCATATTCGCATAGACGGCATCCGACAGGGCGGAACGAACAGTATTGCCGAATTGGCAGGAAATGGCGAGCGCCGCAAGCAGAACAATCGCAATGATTTTCGTGACGTTCGGCAGACGGCCGGCACGCAACAATACGACGGCGGCGAAGACGATCAGCGGCAGCACGCCGAACGGAATCATGGTAAGCGGTCGGGTTTCGGCGCGATACCAGGCGGCGGCCACGATGTTGGGGAACCAGCCAGTCAGCGCGGTCGAGCAGACGTAGACGAGACCGACCAGGAAGAAGGCCAGCAGAATGGCGATCGCGTCGCGGCGGAGTTGCGAGGCGTCGGAACGTGGAGTGCGGTAGCTGGCGGAAGTCTTGCGATTCCTACGATCGGCAGGCATAGCCGCAAAATCGGCAACCTGTTCGTGCGGTTGCGCTGACGTGCTATCGGATGCACGGTCAATCGCAGAAGCGCCGGGCACAGTAGCGGAATCGGCGCGATTGGCGGCGAACCATTGCGGGCGGATGATGGCTGCGACGGTGACGGCAAACGCGATCAGCACGATTGCGGCCATGAACCAGCCTTGCACGCCGCCGATATTGTCGGTGACGTAGATTTTGAGCGCTTCGGGCACCGTGCGGTTCGGAACGAAGGTGTGGAACCAGCTGGCGGGATTGAAGTAGCGGTCCGATTTGTAGCTGGACATCATGTATACGAGGAACACGGCGGCGCCGAGAACCACTACGCCAGCAAGGCCTGCGATGGCTTTCCATGGCAGTCGCGTCAGCACGAAGGGGGCCATGAGCAGGAGCCAGGTGAACACGATGCGTGGATGGGCGAACATGCAGACGCCGGCAGTGACGAAGAACCATATGATCCATTTGACGAGGTGTTCGCGGGTGGCGAGCGCGTCGAGCAGGCGAAGTGTGGCGTACAGCCAGAACGGCAGAAGCGTGGCGGCCAGGCCGAAGGCGATCAGCGGACCGGAAGCCAGCATTTGGAAGGGGTGCGAGGCGGAAGCGACGGCGAGCGGGGGGGTGATGAGCGCGAGTATCGCGGGGAATAGCGGAACTACGACAGACGCGACATTGCGGGCCGAGGACTTTCGTACGTTCGCAAATCGGGGGGAGCATACGGATTGTGCCGAATGCGACAGGCGACGCGTGAAATAGGAAGCGTACAGCTGAATCGCAATCGGCCAAACCAAGCCGGATGTGGCCAGCCAGACCGTGTTGAACGCGGCGTAAATCGACAGATTGACGCCGAACAAGCTGGCGAGCTTAATCATGCCGGCTGCAAGCAGATGGAACAACGGCGGATAGTATTCGTCGTTCGGCCACAGGTGGGTGGCCGCGCCGACGCCTTCGCCGAGGATCTTGCGGATGAAGTAATAGTGCGCGGGCGCGTCGATTTCGTGCAATGGGTTCGTCCAAGCGGCGGAACCGTGCGGAAACCAGGCCCATACGACCGCGGCGGCGAGCGCGACGCCGATGGCGGAACAGACCGGCAGTGCGATGCGGGATAAGCGGGGAACGGCGGAATCGCAAGGCAAAGGCAAAGTATCGTTCGTTGTCTTGCTTGATATCTTGTCCGTCGTTTTAGCCGTCGTTTCGTCTGTCGTCTTGCTTGCGGCGACTGCGCTGTCGGCTTCATCGACTGCGTCGTCGGCCGCTGTGGGAATCGTATTGTCTGTGCTGTGCTGCTTCATCGCCATCCATCGTAGCCGAAGCCGCGAAAGCAAGCCACAAATCGCAATCGCACCTGCATTTTGTAATCCAAAACTGGACCGTGCGGCAACAAAAGCTGGAAAGGCATCTAAAAACGGATGGAACATGCGCGGGATGGGCGCAAGACGGACGCGGAACGCGGGAAGAATAGACGGACGTAGAGCGGAGACGAGCGCGAGCAGGAACAAAATCGCCGCTTATCCAACCTTCGATTTTCAGGAAGTATTCAGACTTCACACAGAGGTATAACAGTGTTGCGCAAGAAAACAATCACGTTGGATGGGCAGGATGATTGCACGGGGCGCATTGCGCTGTGAGCGTACTCGCTGTCGTTGCTTGACTGTGTGCGTCCCGGCCAACGCTGGCGTCGGCATGCGTCGACGCGTAACTACAGAGAACTGGAGAAGTACCGCATGTTCGTTCTCAAGAACGCATGGGCTGCGCTCGGTCGCGTCAAATGGCGTACCGCGCTGACGGCTTTGCTTGCACTGCTGGTGTCGTTCTCAGCCGCCGTGGATCTGGCGGTGCTGAGAGCAGACGACAAGGCGAATAACGAAACATACCAATCGCAGAAAGCTTCGGCGGTAATTCGGCCGAGCGCGAAAGTCACTGCGAAACGCGACGGCGCGGACTCCAATTACACCGCCAATTACATGACGTGGGACATGTACACCAAGTACGCGGAAGCGGTGCAGAAGAACAACTTGACGTTCGAATACACGCTCGCCACGTCGGTGCCGGTGCGCGCCAGCAAGTCGCTGCAGGCGATCGCGGCGAAAAGCGACACGAGCGAGGACAATACCGGCGGCAACCTGACGTTGCAAGCCTTCTACACGAACGATGCGGCGAAAATCAACGACTACGGCACGTTCAAAGTGGTCAAGGGCAAGCAGCTGAACTACAAGACGGCCAACGACGGCGTGCTGGTCTCTCAGGCAGTGGCCAAGAAGAACAATCTCAAAGTGGGCGACAAGGTGACCGGCGGCAATCCGACGAAGGCTTCCGAAACCTACAAATTCACCGTGCGCGGCATCTACGAGTACACCGGCGAGGCGCCGGCCGGATACGGTTCCGACGCGAAATACGCGAAAGACAACCGCGAGAACGTGGTGTACACGTCGTACATCAACTTCGCGCAAAGCGGTCTGGATGTGGCCGGCACCAAGGGCTGGGCCATCCCGAACCTCAACATCATCTTCACGCTGACCGATCCGGCCACATACAACAAGTTCGTGCGACTGGTGACAAAGGCCAAGCTGGACACGTCGAAGTTCACAATCTCATCGCCGTCGCTTGATGCGTACAAGAAGCGCATCGCACCGCTGGACGCCGCTGCCAAGGCCGCGCGCACGGCGTTGTTGGCGACCTGATCGTCGGCGGGCTCGCGCTGCTGGCATTGGTGCTGTGGGCCGCGATCGGTGGACGCCGTGACGAAATCGGCATGGCGATGGTTTCCGGCGTCACCAAGGGACGTTTGGGATGGCAATTCATGCTGGAAACGTTCATGATGACCGTTCCAGCTGGCAATCGGATTGATTGCCGGCGCGCTGCTGGCCAAGCCGCTTGGCACCGCATGGGCCGGTGGACAGGCTGTGGCCATCACATCCGCATCCGTGTGGAACATGATCTGGTACGGACTGGGCGCCTGCCTGGTTCTGGGCATCATCGCGTTCATGCGCGTGGGATTCTTCGATTTGGGTCAGCTGTTCGCAGGCCGTTCTGACGATTCGAACGAATCTGCCGAAGCGAAGAACGCAGACGAGCCGGAGGAAACAGTCGAGTCGACGGAACGTACGGAGGTGAACGCATGAGCGAGAAAGACGTGAAAGACAACGAAACCGAAGCATTGAACAACGCTGCCGCTGAAAACGCGGAAAACGCGGACATCGAGGCGGGCGAAACCGATATGGCCACGTCGATCGAATCGGTCGATTTCGCGGTGGTGTATGACGATGGAGGCGATTCCATCGCAACCGAATCGGCAGAAAACGCGGAAAATACGGAAGCATCGCCACGGAAGACAGCGTTGCCAGCGACAACGCGAATCGCGTGAACGAAACGCTCGCATTGGGCGCGACCGACGACGAACAGTCGCTCGACCAGCACGAAACCGTACAGGCGGACTCCGCAACCAGCGTGTCATCGCAGATCGACCGCGAAATCAAACATCATCGCAAGAAGGACGCATTCTTCTTCAAGGCGAACCCGACATTCGCGCTCGACCATGTGACGGTGCACAACCGCAAAACCGGTCGCAACGTGCTCGACGACGTTTCCCTGGCGTTCCATGCCGGCGCGACCCACGCGGTGCTGGTGGATGCCGAAGATGTCGAACAGCATCAGGCGCTGGTGGCCACCATGGTCGGCATGATGCGGACGACCAGCGGCAACGTGATGCACAAAAGCACGAACCTCGCCGACGCGACACCGGTCGACGTGCTTGGACACCGCATCGGTTTCATTCCGCAGCGGTTCGCCGTGCGCGGCGACCTTGACGCGGAAGGCAACGTGCTGTACGCCATGGACGCGTCGAACCGCAATTTCCTGCAGCCCAAGCCGGTGATTGCGCGCGAGCTGCTCAAGCGCGTGGGATTCGAGGAAGTGACTTCCGGTCTGCCGGTGGGCAAGATGAGTGCGTTGGACCAGCGTCGTGTGGCAATCGCGCGTGCGCTGAGCTGCGAGGCGGAGGTGATTATTGCCGACGAGCCGACCGCTGGATTGAACCGTGACGACGCCGCCGTGGTGCTGGGGCTGCTGAAGAAGGCCAAGCGCGATGAGGATCGTAAGCGTGCGATTATTGTGGTGACCGATAATCCGGAGGTCGCCGATCAGATGGAACATTGCGCGGAGCTTGAGTAGCGAGCGGCGTTCTGCGAGGCGAAAGCCTTGCGGACTGGTGTTGCATGCCAGTCCGCAAGGCTTTTTTCGTGCTGATTCTGGTTCGTGCCGATTCGCGCTGGTTTGCGGTGACACACCGCTAAAAACATGTCATATGCGCTATGTGTGGCAGACTCTTTCATCTTTGGAATCTCAAACCGCTATGTGTGGCAGATCGTTTGACGCCCCGTGAGTTAGAGGGTCTGTTTTATACCCCCTAATGTATGGCGGGAAAAGAGAAGTGCCACAGATAGCGGTTTTCAGTGCGCAAAACTCGGGCGGCGGCCAGGCTTCGAGGAATTTTCGGGTGTATCTCGCTTATGAATGGCGGATTTTTCCGCTCGACGCGTGCTATCTCGCTTATAGATGGCGGATGGTTTTGCCGCATGAGACTTAGAGGGGATTGAACTTGCCCCCTAACACCTAGTCTTCCTGAGACACCCGCCATTCATAAGCGAGATAGCATCCGGCAGACACCGAAATCCGCCATTCATAAGCGAGATAAGTAGGTTCGCTACTCGGCGATGCGCATGTGGTACTGCTCGGCGAGCGGTTTGACGTCGAGGACGCCGTAGCGTTCCAGAAGGCGCAGCCATTCGCGCTTGTTGCTTTCGCCGAAACGGGCGCCTTGCGCGTGTAGGCTTCGGCGGTCAGGAACTTCGGCGGAATCGACTTGCTGTTGTACTTGTCCGCCACCATGACGACCTCCTGCTCGAGGTTCATCGGCACGTAGTCGGCCGGGGGCAACGGCAATCCCTGCGATTCCACGGTTTCGCGGGTGAGGCCCACACCCGTGTGGTTGCGTGCGAACTGGGCGATCGATTCGTCAACGCCCTCGTTCAGCAAGTATTCGTAGCCCTTGAGCCCGTGCTGAACATAGTGCGGACCGTCGAATTTGAGCGGTTCGCCGTCGGAACCGTCCTGCTTGAGCAGGAAATACGTGCCGATGTCGTGCAGCAAACCGCCAATGACCACCAGATGCTCGTCGATGAGCCGCGGCGGAACGGTACCTCCGGTCAGCCCTTCCGTGGACGGCACCGCAGGCATGTGCAACATGCCGAGCGATTCCTCGCCGGTATTGTCTTTCGTCAGTTCCAGCCCGAAGTCGCCGGTTTTTTCGGGAGCGTCCCGTCGGCAGGGTGCAGCGGCGGGTGAACAGCGCGTTCTGCCGGCGGGCCATGCGGCGGGCGATGTCGGCCACGACCACGCAATGGCCGTGGATAAGGTCGTATGCGGCTTGCGATTGCGCGATTTTGCGATGTAGCTCATCCACTTGCGCAAGAGTGGGGATATAGCCGGTCGTCGGCTTGTTCGATTCGGTTGTTTCGTTCGATTCGTTCGTCATACGCCCATCTTAGGCACGTTCCATCACGCCCATCACACGGTTCCTGACGCAGTTTCCAAAACGGTTCCCAACAGCCGAAGGGATTCATACACCACACCAGGGGAATCCCGAATGAACGGACACGGATTCAACGGTTTCCCCGTCTTGTCAACGATGTTCCAAGGAATGCCGCCTTAAAACGAGCATTCATCAGCTGCCCGCAGCGGACGGCACGATACGCGGGGACGTTATGTGCGGAAAATCAGATGGAACGGACGCGGAATTCGCCGGTGCGGTTGGAAGCCACGATCATCTGGTCGTTTTCGAGGCGGGTCCAGCCGTCTTCGGCGCGCTGGTCGAAGCCGGAGCTGGCCACGACCACGCCCTTCGGCTGGGCATCGTCGTTTCCACCGAGCGCACGGTAGCGCAGCACGCAGTAGTCGCGCGCCTGCTCGCCACGACCGTACTGGTCGTAGATTTCGACGATGCGCTTGGACGTGACCTCACGGCCGGCCGCGCACAGGGCGATGAACTGGTCCTGGCTTTGGATCATGCAGTTGTAGCTGGACTTCGGATAGCTTTTGCGCAGTTCACGCACGGCCTGCGCCACCGCCTCGTCGAGTGCGAAGCCAAAGCCGATGTATTGCAGGATGACGGCGAAGAAAATGGCGGAATCGGAACGGCCGCCGGTGGACTGCACGATGCTCGGATCGACCGGGAACGCGCGATTCGTAATGATGTTGCGGCCCTGGTCGTCAGAAATGTCGCCATTGTGGATGAAGCTCAGGCCGTTCGCATAGAAGGGCTGCTGGTTCTCAAGAATCAGCGGCAGGTTGGAGCTGGCCAAGCGCAGGTGCCACAGGCCGCCGCGCGCCGGAGTGTTGGCGAGCTCGTCGAAAATCGGATCATGACGGGCGGCGATGGTGTTTTTGTAGATCGCGGTGCCGGTTTCCGGAGTCGGCGCACCGCCGTCGCGACGGTATGGCGATTCGTCCGGCACGGTGATCAGCGCGGCGCCCCAGCCGTCGTTGTGGATCTCGCTCAGATTTCGGAAATCGCGCACGTTCTGCATGCCGAGCACGCCATTGAGGTTGGTGTTGCTGCCTGCCGTCGCGAATCCAAGTAATCTGCACATGGTTGATTACTTTAGCGACGGCAGGTTTCGACGCGCGCGTGCCGTTATCGGAGTTGGTTATAGCCTGCGATTCAGCCGCCGATTCATACGCATCGCACGTCGCAAAACGCACGTCACGAACGTAAGTTGTCCCGCAAACGAGCAGGAGGACCGACATATCCTGTTGCAGACCGTAAAAACTCGGCCTAAGCGGCCCGGAGCGTGTCGGTAATAGGATATGCCGGTCCTCCTGCGGACTTGGCGGTATTCAGCCAAAGGAAAAGGGCTGGGGCATCTCTTCGTGACACACTCAAGGCCGTTCGGCCAAGCCTACGGTCACAAACGAAATGTCCCAGCCCTCCTTGCGTAGATAAGCCGTGCTCGCAGAGCGGATTCACACGCGCTTCAGACGCGGCGGACGCTCGGTGGCGAGGAACAGCGGCTGAATCTCAATCAGCGGATTGTAGGGAGCGAGTCCGAACCATTTGACCGGAGAGCCGGCCAAATGACGAATCGCGTACTTGATCTGCAGTGAGATCGCGCCCTTCTGGGACACCTTCGACTCGGGCATCAACGCCTTGTGAATCAGCACGTAGCGGATAGGTCCGATGTTCGGATCGGCATCCAGCTTCGGGTAGCGGGTGGTCTGCTTGGGCAGATCGCCGGACTTCGACAGATCGTTCATGATCTGGTGGATGTATGCAGGAATCGACTGCGACACCTTGAAGCCCAAGCGAATACGCACGCGGAACAGGAAGTCTGTGCCGAAATTCTCCACCGAATACTCGCGCGTGAACGGGTTGTCGGATGTTTCCACCGACACCGCCCACCATGCGCGGGCGCGCTTCGGATGGTCCGCGAAAATCGAGAAGAAGATGTCGGTATCGACACGCTTCATTTCCGGATCGGACGTCAGATAGACGATGTTGTCCGTGAAATACGGAATCGAATCGTCCTCATGAAGCTGCTTCAGAACCGGCACGCAATCGGCGGGCTGCATATGCCGGCGTTGCGCGCGTTCCAGCTTCGTGCCTTCGTTCCACGTGTACATAATCAGCAGAATCGCCAATGTCAGCAGCATGGTGAACCAGCCACCGTGCAGGAACTTCGCCATCGAAGCGAAGAAGAACAGGAACTGGATGGCCAGGAACACCACTGTGAACACGACCGCGCCGACGCGCTTGCCATCGTGCCAAATGTAGACGGCCAGCAGAATCGTCGTGGTGATCATCGTGACGGTCAATGCCAGGCCGTACGCGGCGGAAATATGCTCCGAATCGCGGAACATCGCCAAAACCAGCAGGGTGGAGACGCACAGCACGGCGTTGACCACCGGAATGTACAGCTGGCCGCGGGTACGAGCCGGATAGCGCACCTGCAGGTGGGGCATCCAGTTGAGTCGCGTCGCTTCGGAAACCATGGTGTAGGCGCCGGTGATCAACGCCTGCGAAGCGATCACGCCGGCGCACACGGACAGCAGCACCGCCACGTAGCGTACGGACGGGGTCATCATTTCGAAGAACGGATTGAGGCCGTGCATGTGGTTGTACGCGGTGTCGTCCCAATGGTTGAGCATCCACGCGCCCTGGCCGAAATAGCAGAGCACAAGGGCGATCTTGATGAACGGCCACGTGAAGTAGATGTTGCCGCGGCCGACGTGGCCCATGTCGGAATACAGCGCTTCGGCGCCGGTGGTGGACAGGAACACGGTGCCCATGACGGCGAGGCCTGCCGCATTGTGGTGCTGAAGAGGAACTCCACGCCGTACACCGGATTCAGCGCTTCAAGCACGCTCCAATCGGAGCTCAGGTTCACCAAGCCGACGACGGCGAGGAACGAGAACCAGATCATGACCACCGTGCCGAACGTGCGGCCGATGCGTTCGGTACCGCGCGACTGCACTGCGAACAGGCAGACGATGATCACAATGGTGATCATCAGCGTCAGTTCTTTGTTTTCGCTCATGATCGGTTCCAGCAGCGGCAGTGTTTCCAAGCCTTCCACTGCCGAGCTGATCGAGACGGCCGGCGTAAGCACGGAATCGGCGAGGAACGCGGCGCCGCCCAGCATGGCGGGAATCGCAAGCCATGCCCCATATTTGCGGATCAGCGAATACAGTGCGAAGATGCCGCCTTCGCCGTTGTTGTCGATGCGCATGGCGATGAACACGTATTTGACGGTGGTGATCAGCGTGATCGACCAGAAGACCAGCGACAGGATGCCCAGCACCGCGGCGCGATCCGTATGCGCCAAACCGCCTTGGCCGTTGAGGAACGTCTGCATGGTGTACAGCGGCGAGGTACCGATGTCGCCGTATACCACGCCAAGCGCCACGATGGCCATGGCCGGCGTGATTTTGTCCGGGCCGGACTGGAGACGGCTCCACCAGCGGCCGATGCGGCCCTTGCTGGCGGCCTCGTCAAGTTTCGCGGCTTCCTGCTGCTGCGCCTCGTGCTCCTTGATGAGCGTCTGGCGCTCCTCCTTGGTCAGGACCTTGTGCGAGACCTTTGGCGCCTGCGTGTACGTCGCTGCGTGAAGCAGCGGCTGTTCTTCTTCGTTCGGCTCGTTAGCCATAACGCTTCCTCCAAGTGGCGGGCCTTCCAACCCGCTCCCCAAAATAAAACGCAAGGTGTGACACTAGGAGCTTGGCAAACCATTGTCAAATCTTCACACGTGATTCGGCACGTCACGCATGAAATTCACATATGCTTAATCGTTTGTATTTTGCTTATTTTCTGGCGATTACGCAACTGTTACGTTGAGGCCCATGCGACCGTCACGGAACCGCCACGGGATTACCGCGAAATCGCCATTCTTTTTAGATGCCGTACACTTCGCGCGTCGTTTCACGCGTGGCTTTGGCGATTTCAGCCAACGGTCTGTCAAGATAGTCGGCGAGCGCCTGCAGGGTGTACGGGATCATATACGGCGCGTTGGTGCGGCCGCGGTAGGGCATCGGACTTAAGTAGGGGGCATCGGTTTCGACCATGACGTGGCTCATGCCGACGAGTTTCGCCGATTCGCGGATTCCGTCGTTGCCTTTGTAGCTGGATGTGCCGGAAAGGCTGAGATACCAACCGTTTTCGCGGGCGATTTCGCCCATTTCGGCGTCGCCGGAGTAGCTGTGGAACACAGTACGTTCGGGGGCTCCGTCGGCGAGCAACGTTTCGATGACTTCCTTGTGCGAGTCGCGGTCATGGATTTGCATGGGCAGGTTGAGTTCCTTGGCGAGCGCGACGTGGGCGCGGAACGCCTCGCGTTGCAGTTCCTTGGCGGATTCGCCGGTACGAAACAGGTCCATGCCGGTTTCGCCGATGGCGACGACCTGGTTGGGGTAGGTGGTGGCGAGGCGGTGTACTTCGGCCATGGCTTCGTCGAAGGGGATGTCGTGCCAGGGCTTGTATTTGATGGGCAGGCCGTCGGGGCCGGGTGCGCCGCGGTGGCCGTGCAGCACGGCTTCGTTGGGGTGTATGGCGATTGCGGCGTGCACGGTTCCGGGATGCTCGCGGGCCATGTCGATGGCGGTCATGAGGTTGGGCAGCTCGCAACCGCAGTCGATTACGCCTTCGACGCCGACTTTCTGGGCTTGTTCCAGCAGTTCGTCGACGCTGTAGACGGGTACTTCGCCTTGGCCTTTTCCATGGCTTCGTGACTCATGGCTTGGGAGAAGGGCACGACGGATGCGACGTGGGTGTGGTTGTCGATGACGTGCGCGTCTTCGGGCAGCGGCTGCGGGGCCGGGGCCCAATTGCGATTGCGGTGGTGCTTGCTCATGTTTTCCAGATTAGTCCCGATTGGCCCTGCACTGCGGGCGAACTCTCGTTCGAGGGTTCAAACGAGGGTCCGCCCGTTTCGCGGCATACACGTCACTTAATCGTGATGGTGGTGAACGACCATGCCGGTGCCGTGTAGTCGCCGTCTGTCAGATCAATCGCGGTCTGCCGCGGCCTGGTCGGTGATTCCTCACCGACCTGTCCCGCATACGGATTGTCTCCGGCTAGGACGGTGGCCGTGGCGGATGCCGCCGATGCTGTGGAAATATTCAACTCGGCAAGAATCTGACGTAGGTCGACGCTTATTGGCGCGTCCATGGCATTGACCACGCGCACGTAGGTCTCTCCGGCTTTGTCATTACGTGATACGGTGACGGTACGCCTTGGCTCGTCCTTAACCTCCGTGCCATCCGCAATCAGCGTTCCATCGATGTACAGCTTCATGGCTTGGCCGCGGTCGGTGACGTTAACGTGCACCTGCCACGTGGTGCCCGGCCGCACTTCGTTCATGGAGACTTCGGTGCCGGCAAGCGCATAGGCGGTGCGTCGCGGACCACGCGCACGCTGTGTCCTCGACCAAGTGAGATGATGTTGTGGTTCTTGCCGTCGATATCGCCACAGATGAGGTCCATGCCCCATTTGCCTTCGTAGTAGACGACGGTGGCGTCGATGCTGTAGAAATCCGCATGCAGGTCGAGCGGAGTGTCGATGGTCCTGCCGTCGTAGGCCACGTTGCGAGGTCGATTGCGTCCCCGGCTGCGGTGGTGATGGTGATGTTGTTGAGGTCGGCTTTGGCGTTGCCCGCGATGCGTAGTTTCACGGTGTCCGGCAGGCTGCGACGCAGCGTGGACGGGCCTTCGACGGTGACGGGCCACGCAGTGTCGGCCGTGGTGGTGGCGTACATCTGCTGCACCCAATAGCTGTAGGGATGGTAGGCGCGTTCGTTGTCGAAGTAGATGAGGTCCGGATTCCAGCTATGGTGCCCATTCTTGGCGAACAGCGGGGCGTAGGAGCCATGGCCACCACATCGCCGTTGAGTTCCATGCGTCCCATGAAGCCGCTTCGGACAGGCCGTTGATCAGTTGGGTGTTCCAGGAGCCGTATTCGCCGAGGTAGACCTTCGGTCCCTTGCGGTCCGTGTGGTCGTAGTGGTCGAGGTTGTGGAACCACCAGCTGGACGACTGGTAGGAATGTTCGTCGACAATCGGCAGACCCGCTTCGCGCGCGTACTTCCAGCCTTCCTCGTAATCCTGACCGCTGGGGGCGGGACCGACGGTGCCGACGACGACGATGTCCGGATATGCGGCTTTGACGGCGTCGAAAATCTGCTGGAAGCGGTTCTTGAACACGTCGTCGATGAGATCCTCATTGCCGATGCCGAGGTATTCGAGGCCGAACGGCTCCGGATGGCCCATGGCGGCACGCTTGGCACCCCATTCGGTGGCGGTGCTGCCGTTGCAGAATTCGATGAGGTGGAGCACTTCATCGATGTAAGCGGGCATATCCTCCTGCGCCACCGGCACCGGGCCTTGGCTGGTGTTTTGGCAGCTCACGCCGGCGGGCAGCACCGGCAGCGGCTTGGCGCCGATTGTTTCGCACAGGCACAGGTATTCGTAGTAGCCGATGCGGAATGACTGGTGGTAGCCCCAGAGGTTGAAGTTGTGCGGACGATGCTCGACCGGTCCAATGGTGCGGTCCCAGTGGTACATGTTGTCCATGCCGAGGCCGTGGGTGATGCAGCCGCCGGGGAATCGCATGAATCGTGGTTTGAGGTCGGCGAGCGCTTCCACCAAATCCGGGCGGAAGTGCTTGAGGCCGCGGTAGGTGGTGCGTGGCTCCAAGGTGACGAAGTCGAGGTCGATGACGCTTCGCCGTCGAAGGTCAGGCGCAATGTGCCCTGTGTGGCCACGCTCGAGCCGGCATCGCCGTGCTCAGGAACGGTCAGCGAGGCTTGGTATGTCGTCCATGCCGAGGCTGAGACGGTGATGGTGTTTTCGGCGATGATGCTGCCGTCGTCTCCGCGCAGCGAGACCGTCACCGGCATCGCGCTTTCCGATCGCACGCGCATCCAGGCGGTGAAATCGTAGGTTTCTCCGGCGTGGAACACCATGCCGTCCCAGCCGGTGTTGTCCAGCGCGGCAGGGGCGTGTTCGACTTCCACCGTCGCGTAATGCGGGTTTTCGGTGCGACCGGGTCGTTGTCATGGATGCAGAACGCGGCGAACGAGCTTCCGGCACGATTTTGCGCCAGAAGCTGTAGTTGCTCCAATCGATGGAGTCGGCGCGGTTGTATTCGAAGGCGCCGTTCTGCACGAGGTCGGCGTTGAGGCCGCCGTCGCCGGAGTAGCTGATGTCTTCGAAGAAGATGCCCCACAGGTCGGTGCTGATGGCGCGCACGCCCGCTTTGTCGAGTGTGGCGGTGAGTTTGTCGGTCATGGTGTGGCCGTCAGCCGGATATTCGTCAGCCGGGGCGACGGAAACGGTGGTTGGGATCGTCATCGAACCTCTCTTTTCGTTCGGGATCGCTATGGGGCTGTGTCGCGGAAAGCAGGACGCCGTCATGCGAACCGTATATGTATCGTTACATATACTAGCGCAAATCCAATCATCCGCAATGGAGGCAATATATCGGTGAGTCTTTGTATTTGCAACGATTTTACAGAATCAAGAGAATATAATATCGTTACATATCAATCATAAGTTTTCAAGGAGCGGCATATGACCAGCAGCACACCGACGCTACGCGACGTGGCCGCGGAAGCGGGCGTCTCCCCCATGACCGCGTCGAACGCGCTGCGCGGCAAGCCAGGCGTCAAGGAATCGACCCGCGCCAAAGTGATCGCCGCAGCGAAGAAACTCAATTACCGCATCAATCTGACGGCCAGCATGCTCAAATCGGGCCGCAGCAACATCATCCACGTCATCGTCAACGAATTCGATTCGCCGTTCTATTCAAAGCTCACGCAGGCGTTGAGCAACGAAATCGTGTCCCGCGGACTTATTCCATTCATCGAGCAGACGCAGTATTCGCCGGACGCTGCCGAGCACGCGCTGAGCAGCAATCCGTTCTCCGGGCAGCTGTTCGATGGCGAGATCCTGCACGCCACAGGCTTGGGCACAAATGTGCCGCTGTCCAAACTCAATGGCGGCAGACCATTCGTGCTGCTGGACGCCTGCGAGGAGACGCCGACCGTCGATGCCGTGAACTTCCCCAACGAGGAGGCCGAACGCGCGGCGATGCAGCATCTCATCGACCGCGGATGCCGCAATATCGCGATCGTCGGCCACCGGTTCGCCCCCCGCGCCGATCTGGCGCATGCCCAGAACGCGTTCGCTCTGCGATTGCGCGGCGCATGCGGAGCGCTGTCCGACGCCGGACTGTCCTATGACGAGTCGATGGTGTTCGAAGCCGGGGATGTGCCAATGGCATCATCGCCGGGCATGCGATTGCGGAACGTATTCTCGCCGCACGGAGCGGACATGGTGGCACCGAGTTCGACGGCGCGTGCTGCGCCAACGATTTCGCGGCGTTCGGCGTGATACGCGGGCTCGCGGACCGCGGACTGCGCGTGCCGCAGGACGTGAAGGTGATCGGATTCGACGGCGTGACCTCCGGCTCGTACACGACGCCGGCGTTGAGCACCATCCAGGTCGATTTCACGCAGCTCGCGAAATTCTCGGTCGACATGCTGTCCGAACGTATCGATCATGGAACAGACGAGGCGTTGCCGCCAAGACGGGCCATCATCGGCTACCAGCTGGTGGACCGGGAATCGACCGCGGTCTGAGGATGACGCCCGATGGCAGGCAATCCGCCATAGGAGCAGCCTTCGCGGCCAATCCCACTCAATCGGAATCACTCAATCGGAATCAATCGCCATCATTCATCAAGGAATCTCTAGGAGCATCATGAGCATCGACACCCAGGCCTATCTGTTCGTGCATTTCATCGGCGAGGAACGCAATCCCACCGACGAACAGCTGTACTTCGCGCTGAGCCGCGACGGCGTGCATTGGAGGGATCTGCGCCCGGCCGGCAGTCCGGCGTTGACGTGGCTAGGCGGCGAGAAGGGCGTGCGCGACCCGCATATTGTGCGCGACCCACGTGGTGGATTCCACATTGTGGCCACCGATTTGAGCATCTATTACCGTGGCGGCTGGGGGCCGAACGATGGCGCCACCACGAATGGATCGACCGGCCTGGTGATCTGGGACTCCCCTGACCTGGTCCATTGGAGCGAGCCGCGCCTGGTGGACGTGGCCTCGAAGATTCCGGACGCTGGCATGGCTTGGGCTCCGGAGGCGAATTGGGATCCGGATCGCGGGCAGTGGATCGTGTTCTGGTCCACGAAGAGCAACGCCGAAAGCTCCGCAGATCCGTTGGCCAACGAGCTCGGCGATCCGACGAATGTGTATTATGCGACGACCGTTGATTTCAGGGTGTTCTCCGATCCGGTCAAGTGGATCGATCGTAAGAATGTGATCATCGATTCGACCATGCTGCGCGACGATGACGGCTGGTGGTACCGCGCGTCCAAGGACTCGGAAATCACCATCGAACGCACCCGTAACCCGTATGCGACGACCTACGAGGTGCTGCGCACCGACGACCCGAATGAGTGGTCGTATGTGGGCACGCTCACCGACATCTTCGGCAATGGCCGGTATTCCATGCACTACTTGGAAGGGCCGGAACTGTTCCGTTACAACGACGAAGACGTGAAGGTGGTCAACGGCAGGACCATGCCGTTCGGCCTGATGTGCGACCAGTACGCGGAGTCCAAGGGCTACCTGTCGTTCCGCGCCGCCTCGCTCGCCTCGCATGATCCGGCCGATTGGCAGCGCGCAGACGATATCGATTTCGGCGCGCTGAAGAAGCGTCACGGCGCGATTCTGCCGATCACGGCCGCCGAATACGACGCCATCGAAACCGCCTTCGCCCTGTAGGCGGCGCGATTGCCCATCCGTCGCAACCGCTCAGGCGCGGCGGATGGCGAAGATGCGGGCGGACGGCTGCTTGGAGGTGGCCGCGTTGAGCCGGACCGTCTCGGGGTCCATGCGCTCGACGGTCCACGGCTTGGCGTCGGGCGCATGCTCGGGAACGGCCGGATTCGGGAAGATCTGCTCGATATGGCAGTCCTCGGACAGCGGCACGTTCACGGAAGGCGTGCCGCCGCGACGCCAGACAATGATGTAATCGCACGAATCGTCGTCCTCCGACGGGAGGAATGACGGATGGCGCAGACCGACGACGAGCCAATCGCCATCGAAATCAGGCAGACGGGCCGGCCAGAACGGCACCAATTCCTGCTGCTCGGTCAGCACACGGCGGTGCAAGGCCACCGCATCCCGCACCAAGGCAAGCCGATGCTCGTCCATGCGGTCAATGAATCCGGACAGGTACAACCTGCCGAGTATGCCCGTGGCCAGCGTGAAGACGGCGGTCTCATCGTCCATCTCCTGCTGGGCGTAACCCCAGTTGCCTTGCTGTTCCGGCAGGATCGTCAGTCCGGCGCCGGCGGCGATCGCGGCGTAAATCAGCGGATCACACTGGTCGGAGGTGGATTGCAGGTCCAATCGTTGCAACTGCGCGTAATCGGCGCGCATCGCACCGGAACCGCAGTTTTCAATCATAACGTCCGGATGGCGGCGGCGCAGGTCGTCGAGCCAGTCAAGATAGGCGCGGCAATGGCCGAGCAGGCCAGCGCCGGCGGATTCGGCGTCGAGATCAGTGCCGACGCCGGGGACGGTGTTGTAGTCGAATTTGAAGAAGACCGCGCCGAAATCGTCAATCAGCCGGTTGACGGTGCGAGTGACGTGCTCGCGTGCGGCGGGCGAGCGGAAGTCAAGCAGGTACCGGCCCGAATCGCAGACGCGCACACCGTGGCGCTGGAAGAACGCGTCATCGGGCAGACTTTGGGCGAGCGGCGATTTCACGCCAATCACCTCAGGCTCGAGCCACAATCCCAAGCCCATGCCATGCGCGCGGATGGTGTCGGCCAAACCCTTGAGTCCAGCTTCGCCGAAACGGTTCGTGGAGGCCTGCCATTCGCCGACCATGTCCCACCAACCGCCGTCCGTGCTGTCGTACCAGCCGGCGTCGATGCAGAAGATGTCCGCGCCGACGCGTGCCGCGCCCTCGACGAGCGGCAGCTCCTTCTCCAAGCGCGGGTCGCCGAACAGGGTGTTCATGTAATCGTTGTAGATGACGAGTCCCTGCGTGCGTTCGAACTGCTCGGAACGACCCAATTCGCGAGCTTGGCGGCACGCAACGCACGGCGCTGCAATGTCATTTCGGCGACGGACTGCTGCCAATCGCCGGCCGAGATCGCGAAGGAGACCGGCACCGATTCGAAATCGTGGCCTTCACCCAGCTCCGTATACCAATGGTGGTCCTGATATTCCGGTCCGAACGCGCTGATGTGCAAACCGGGATCATCCTCACCGACCTCCCACTCCCACGGGCCATTGTGCTCGATCTGCCACATCACGGAGAAGTCGCGCGATTGGCGGCGCGAACCCTCCACCTGCACGATACCGGCCGGCTCATGCACGCCGGTGCTCCATGTGGAGGCGGAGCTCATGGCGAATCGCGAGCTGGATTGGCCGGGATTGATGACTTGATTGCGATTGCGCACCGACACGTCGCGCAGTGGACGGCTGCGCCAATCGTTTTCCACCGCCCACGCGGAGTCTCCCCAGAATACGCGGGAATGGTCGATTTTGCCGCAGTTGACGTGCATCGGCACCGTCAGATTCAACGACGACACCGCCTCGATGGGCAGCGGGCGCGCGGAGCTCAACCGCGTGTAAGTGCGCACTGCGGACAGACCCGGGAACGCTTCGAATACGGAAGTGACTACCAGCCCAGCCGTGGCGTCGGCATGGCGGACGGTTT
>ENA-OQHA01000537-OQHA01000537.1-human-gut-metagenome-genome-assembly--contig:-NODE-537-length-18690-cov-5.336045_pt1 | contig 18690 bp, 30 predicted proteins | sample MGYA00242558_ERZ504707 | MGnify/ENA primary metagenome ERZ504707 (study PRJEB26092, sample SAMD00036197) | human gut metagenome | host: Homo sapiens | study: EMG produced TPA metagenomics assembly of...
AGGGATCATTGATATGTAGCAAACAATATTGATATATTACTTGAGTAATATTTTTTGACCAGTTTTTCACACGCATCTTCATCTCCTGCTCTTGCTAGATGTACTAACAAAGAATCAGTTTTGTATTCCATTCGCAAATTTGCCTCCTCTGTTTTCTAAATAATATAACAATCCTACTATAAAAAAAGTTAGGATTTTCTTTTGTTTTTATTTATATTTTTCTAAATATTCTTCCAAACATAAATTTTCTTCTTTCATTATTTTAGCGACAGTCGTTCCAACATAACGGTAATGCCATGGTTCATTACTAATTCCTGTTATATCCGTTTTATCTTCCGGGTAACGTTTTACAAACCCATATTTATATGCATTTTCGTCTAACCATTGATATACTTTTTCAGAAGAACATTTGTCGGTATCCGCATTAATATCAACACTCAGTCCTAATTGGTGTTCGCTTGTATCGGGAATTGCAACATATTTCTCGGCTCTTTTTTTTGCTTCTTTCGCAGAATATCCTTGTTTTTCATATTCATTGATTTTCTCGTCCATAATTTTTTGTTGTTCTTCTGTTGTTCGATATCCTTCTCTAACAAACAGTGCCAGCCCCTCAGCTCTTGCATCATTAAACATTTGTTGTAATTCTGGATAAATCCGTGAATCTACTTTTTTACCATTCGATAATTCTGTCAATTCTACTTGATAATTATTTGGAATATAATGATTTCGATCGACCAAAATAAGATTCCATTCACCCGAAGTGTCTGCAAAGGACTTTTCTGACTGCAAAATTTTCGGTAATGTTAATTCTCCAACCTGCACATCGATTTTTATTGTTCTCCACATTACAACGGTTATTATGATAGTCATTAAAAGAATGAATACTCGTAAAATATTCTTTCTTCTACGATTGCTGTATCTTCTTTTGTTCATTTTCTCTCCCACACTTTCATTATCAAAATATTTCTACTTTTAATATAATTAACAACCAAAACGACAAAAGAGTTAGTATCTAAACTTATTTATCAATAAAAAGTTTATTTTTTCTCAATTCCAGCTCAATTTTCCCTCAATGCCTTTTTCCTCTGATTTTCGTATGCTTATCCCACAGCAAAGCAGTACCACACCGGTACGACCTGCTGAATCAATCAATACGATAAAAGGAGGGGATAAACCATGCAGAACAATATCCGCAACACAAACCTGCGCTTTAATCTGGACAAAGAACAACAGCGGAGAGCCTGGGAATATTTACAGACAATGAACAGACAGGATTTTAAATCTTACAGTCAGGTAATCTCTCTTGCACTGGTAGATTATTTTGACCGCTATCTTCGTACATATAAAACCCATGAAACAGAATAGCAGTCAGTATTATCAATCCCAAGATTACATCAAATAAATTTATTTTCTTATACTTCATCTTTAGAAAGTTGGTATTTGAATGAAGATTTACTGGAATAAAGAAAACAATTCCAAAAACCTTATTGGACAACGTGGAAAAGAATTACGAACCGAAAAGCATATATCACAAAAAGCATTAGCTGAACAACTCCAACTTGCCGGATATGAATTTAGTGATTTGACTGTATTACTCATCGAACAAGAAACACGCTTTGTACCGGATTATGAAGTGGTTTCCCTTGCTGAATTTTTTCATGTATCTTGTGAATATCTCTTGGGTGTTAAAAAGGAAAAATAAGCAGTGATCTGAATTATAACTCACAGACCACTGCTTAAATTTTTATTAAAGCGATACCCTACTCCCCATACAGTCTGTATGTAAATCGGTTTACTCGGATTATCTTCTATTTTCTCACGCAGGTTACTGATATGGCTCATGACAATATTATAATCACCAAAATATGGCTCTTTCCAAACAATATTATATATTTTCTCCTGCTAAATACCATTCCAGCATTTTGCGCTAACCGTAAAAAAATCTCAAATTCTGTAAAAGTAAATTCTATTTCTTTGTTTCCTTTTACCGCCAACCGTTCTTCAGCATTTATTGTTAATCCCTGAAATTCTAAGCATTTTTTATGTTTCTATTTTCATTTGCTTATTTTCTAATATGCTTAATATCTCGCTAATAACATCATCTTCACTATTTTCAAATGACAACAGCAACATTTTCCCCATAACTTTCCACCTTCTTAAATCTTACTTATGTAATATTTTAATTATTATATAAGTAAGATTTACAGTCAACTAATTTTCCAAAATTGACATTTCAACAAATACAGAATATACTATTTTTATTACAGGCGTAAGATTTAAGGAGTGATTTACATGAAGAATTTACCACAAATTTCGGAAGCAGAATTTGAAGTTATGAAAATTGTATGGAAATATGCCCCCATTAACACCAATGAAATAACAGAAAAATTACTACAGACAACAAACTGGAGTCCCAAAACTATCCAAACGCTCATTAAGCGTCTTGTGACCAAGGGTGTTCTCACTTATGAAAAACAAAGTCGTGTTTTCGTTTATACTCCATTAGTAAAAGAAAGTGAATATATTTGCCAAGAAAGTAATTCCTTTCTTAATCGTTATTATGACGGGGATATTACAGCTATGTTATCTGCATACATAGAAAATGACAAACTGACAGAACCAGAAATAGAAACGCTTCGCTCTCTTCTATCCAAGAGAGGAAAAAAAGGAGGCGATTAACATGGCTAATTTCATGATACGCTTTTTATTATGCAATGTATTGATCAGCGGTATCATCGGAATTCTTTTGATAGCCAAATGGGTGTTCAGAAACAACTTGTCCAGCCGGATGCAGTATAATCTGTGGTTGCTGTTACTCGGACTTTTAGCAGTGCCTTTTATCCCCTTCCGTCTAATTAGTTTTCCGCAAATTTTCTCATGGCTCAGTAGCGTAAGAAACTCTTCCGCTTCTCATGCCGATGTTGGTGCAAATAATGTTATGGATACCGGTTTATCTGGTACTACAAATTGGATGAATGACTTTGCCCTTTCTGTAAATAAAGACACGCCATCCGTTACCGGATATATTTTATTAGGTATATGGATTGTGGGAATGCTTGCGATGATGATATTGGTAATCAAATCTTCTCTTCGTTTACGCATAATAAAGAGATCTGCGCTCCCCCTTCAGAACCCAGAGGTTCGCAGACTGTATAACAAATGCTTGAATGAGATGAAAATAACAAGGAATATTCCTGTGTACAGTACCGCTTTTTTGAAATCACCTATTATCGTAGGATTTTTGAAGCCATGTATTTATCTGCCAATTCATTTAATCTCAGATTATCATGAATCTGATATGAGATATATGCTATTGCATGAACTGCAACACTACAGACATAAGGATGCCATTGCCAATTATCTTATGAACTTTGCCGGAGTGCTTTATTGGTTTAACCCCTTTGTCTGGTTTGCGCTAAGAGAAATGCGTAATGACAGAGAAGTTGCCTGTGACACTTCTGTTCTAAAAATGCTGGAAGAAGACGATTATGAGAATTATGGAAATACGCTGATTAACTTTATAGAAAAGGTCTCCATTTCTCCTTTTCCGTTTGCTGCCAGCCTTAGCGGAAACATGAAACAAATAAAGCGTCGCATTATCAACATCGCTTCTTATGAGAAACCAACGTTTTACAAGAAGTTAAAAGGCATGACTGCTTTTATACTGACCACAGTTCTAATAATGGGACTTACACCTTTTATTTCTACATATGCAGCGGACGAAAGTCACTACCAATGGAAATCTTCCTCAGAAAATATTTCATATGTAGATTTTTCTAAATACTTTGGAAAATACGAAGGAAGCTTTGTTTTATACGATCTGGGAAATGATGCCTGGAGCATACATGATATAGAACATGCTACGCTACGAGTTGCGCCGGATTCCACTTACAAGATATATGATGCTTTATTTGGATTGGAAGAAGGTGTCATTACACCAGAAGATTCCTTTATTGCATGGAATGGAGAAAGCTATCCGTTTGAAGCATGGAACGCTGATCAGACCTTACAGTCTGCGATGACATCCTCTGTGAATTGGTATTTTCAAACAGTAGATGAACAGCTTGGAGCCTCTGACGTTTACAGCTATGTTCAAGAAATCGGATATGGTAACGAAAACATGAGTGGCGATTTCTCCTCTTATTGGATGGAATCCTCCTTGGAAATATCTCCAATAGAACAGGTCGAACTTTTAACCAAGCTACAGAATAACAGTTTCGCTTCGCCCCTGAAAATATCAATGCAGTAAAAGATGCCATCTGCCTTTCAGCTTCCGATGCCGGAACATTCTACGGAAAGACCGGAACTGGCCGTGTAAATGGTCAGGATATTAATGGATGGTTTGTTGGCTTTGTCGAAACGGAAGATAATACATACTTTTTTGCCACAAATATTGGAGCCGATAGAGATGCTACCGGAGGCAACGCAACTGAAATAACCATGTCTATCTTGTCAGACATGAATATCTGGGTATCACAGAAATAACAAAAACGAGTAAAGGTTAACTGTAGAATTAACTTTTACTCTGTTTTTCTTTTTTTAATTACTGCTTTTTGCAATATTCATAAATATTAAATGGTTCTTCTCTTTTTTCAAATAAGATATCAGCTCCTTTAATAATCTTAATAAGTTCTTCTGTCTCTACACCTACTGTTTTTAGTACAAGTAACTTCTTTTCATTCGTTATGAGTAAGAAAAAATCTTTGTATAAAAAGACTCTATCTATTTCTTTAAGTTCACAGATCTTTTTATCTTCTAATTTTATTCCCTGAACATCAATTTCCACTTTGTTATATCTTGATTTATTCCATACAAATTCATGGACATTATTTTCAAATTTTTTCCCTTAGATTGAAACCAAATAATCCAAATCAATGCAATAATAGAAATCCCCATGTCCACATAAAACATCGGATAACTCTTTACAAAATAGCAGCCGATTGATAACAAAAATAATACTGGTGTCATTATATAAATAATTTTCCTTCTATTATTTTTTGTCTTAAGTAATTGATATGGCATAGCATATTCTAACGAAAGCATATACTCTAATGCTTTTCTATCTTCATCGGTCATAATAGACTTTATAATCATTTTTACACCATCCTTCCATATTGGCATAAATGCCATAATTGGCACAATAGAAATATGTAAAATATGAAGCTACTGATTTTACTGATTTTGGAAATATATTTCATAATTCATCTTGCTCCTTTTTAGTGTCCACGAATATCTATCTCTTTCAGCAAAGAATTCCCATCTCCCCACGAATACACAATGTAATATCCTTTACTCTCTATCTGCTCCGCAAATTGCAATGTACTATGATCGACCACTTCAATCTCTTGTCCTTCTTGGATATCTACAAGATATTCCCACTCATTACTTCTGTACCCTGAATAGTAAGCACCAATTCTTCCAAAGACAAATCACTTCGAATTAAAATTGCTCCGAAATACTGCATTCCATTTCCGTTACCTGTCAGCTTCCCTGCCCGTGATATTGACTCTATCAATTCCGTTTTCTCTGGCAGTGGTGTTTCACATAATTCCTTTTCCACTTTATAAGCAGTGTGGTTATTTATAAGCGGAATTGAAATCACACCGCCTATTAATACAACTGCTGCCAATATTCCAACTAGTTTTAATTTCTTCATGTGTCCTCCTTCCTTTTCTTACATCTGTAAGATTACCACAAAACACAACTATTATCAAATCATTCTTCTGTTGCTATTCACGAATTCGGTATTGGTAGTCTGGTATATGCATAATTCCGTCATTTAAGATTTCATTCCCCAAATATTGAAAGCTACCATCATCAGCAAACTTTACCGTAAGTTCATGGGTTATGACCGCATCATCACAAATGACCATATCACACACCGCATCCACCGTTAATGTCACTGTTCCATCCTCATTTTCTTTGATATCAATAACCTCCGGCAGCGAAGTTCCAAAAAAGTTGGTGCATAGTTAAGGCAGCCTAGTCGTACCCATACGTAAGTCTGATTTTTTCATCAAATACCGCATATTCCTGAATTTGCTCTGCTGTTACTGGAAGATATTCCATGATCAAACTCTCAAATTCTTCTTTTGGTATTCCATTTGAATAATCCTCGGCATCAAACGCTTTCTGATGTTTCATGGCATACAGATATTCATACATTCCATTATAGTCCAGTTTTTCCATATGGTCAGTATCCCAATTCGAGCATAAAAGATTATTTCCCTGATACCCCAGACCTTGTACGCATCTTTCTGACATTTCCCGTTGTTCCTTAGATAATGGCTTTATTCTTACCAGACAGCTTCCGTCAACAATCTCTGTAACCTCCGGTGGTTCCGGAACACATAATTCATAACAAAACCATCCTTTATCCGTATATTTCCACTCCTTTATCCTTGCATAAGAAATATAGGACAATCCATATGTATCATTGGTGTTCCATGTAGCACACGCACCTATTAAATACATGTCCTTTCCATCAAAAATAAATTTATCTCTGCTTATGCCACCATCTGAATGCAACTCATAAAGCACAACCGAACCAACTTTCTCTTCCTGACAATTTTAAGAAAATCTTCGACTTTTTTATAATTTTCCATTGCTGCATATACTTTCATCGTTGTAACCGGATACCCTTTTTCTTTTATCCGATCCTGCATTTTATAAATTGTCTTATCATCCAGAACCGTATTAGCTGCCTCTCCTTTATCTGCCTGAGTATAAATATCAGAAATAAGCTCCAGAATCATTTTACACTCATCCTCTGCTTCTTTTCTTTCCGGCTCATCTATTGGAAGGTCATAACCTTTTTCCCACTGTTCTGCAACATCTTCTTTTGCATTCTCGTTTTCTTCCGTAGAATCAACATCTCTACTATCCATCAACTGACTATCTGATGTCATATCTTTCCTTATGCATCCACATAACAGGCAACTGATCAGTACAATGAACCAAATACTCTTTTTCATAAATATTGTCCTTTCCATTCAGTCACATTTCCCATATCTCCTCTGCTGATGATGTTCTCGCATTCTTTTCATAAAAAATTCCTGTACTTACAATCATCACCAATAGAATCACAAAAATGATTCCAAACTTTTTTATAAACCATTTCATATCTTCCATCACTGTCCTCCGTATATATCATTCCATTCATCTTCAGTTAAACGCGGCGTATGCATGTAATGTTGTTATTTTCTTCCTCTGAAACAATATAATTTGATACATACTGGAATCCACGGTCAGATAATGGTCTGACCGTAACATCATGCATATATACATTTGAATCGCCTGCATACGGATATACCACATGAACGTTGAGCGTTATCGTCCCATCCGAATGTTCTTTATACCCAACCACCTCGGAATACGGATATTCTGGATGCTCTATCTCATAAAATCCTCTTGGCTTATATTCGTATGTTTGTGCCTGCGCATCATAAATGGTTTTTTGCTGCAATTTATTACTGTCAATATGAAAGTATTCCATAATCACATTTTCAAACTCTGTTTTGGGAATATGATAAACTGCACCTATTCCTAAATTATCATCTGCTACATATGGAAATTTTTCATTATGCAACTTTGGATACAACAAATCAAACATGTCATAGAAATTCAGTTCTCCAAAATCATCCTCATTCCAATCCACTAAAAACATATTATTTAACTCATATCCTATTGGTAAAAGATATTTCTCATTTAATTCCCTGCACTTTGCATCCAATGGCAGTACACGAAATGCTACATGTTCTTCTGCCGAACTCAATGTTAATACATACAATTCTTCTGAAAAATATGTTCCGGAGAACATCATATATCCATCATCGGTATATCTCCAATAATCGGTTTGATATTCACCCTCATCTTCACTTTTCATAATTCCATCTTTATATCCGTAGTAACATCTTTTCACATGAACCACTCCATTTTCTGTCTGTAAATGATAGACTGAAAATCCTCCCAAACTACTCACTTGGATAATTGTCACTTCTGCTTCTTTCTGGTTCTCTACCGAATCACAAAAATCCATCACACTTTGCATTTGTGTCATATCAACTCGATTTTCACAATCAACTGCCGCATATCCACATTCCCCAAATCTTTCTACAACTTTACGTACTGTTTCCATATCCTTCAGCTTATTTTTTGTTGTGGCTTCCTCATAAATATCTATCGGAATATTTATAAAATTATCATCCATTCCTTTCTCACTGACAATTTCAATAGGTTCAGAGGATACTGGTTCTTCTATATTCCCTTTACCCCCCGAAATCCCCATCGAAAATCCTATACTAATTACCAGAAAACCACTTTTCAAGAACCTGACTATCTTTTTTGACAACATAACCGCTTCCACCTCTTCCTTTTACATCTTCTACCATGCTGACGATCATAATAGGACGCTCCATATTCTTGTCCGTTGTAAAAACAGAAAACCATCCTAATTCAGTCCCCGTTGTATCATCTTTTGATGCTTTGATTTCTGCAGTTCCAGTTTTTTCGGCTAATATAATATCCGTTCTATGTGCTGCATAGCCAGTTCCATGAGAATTGTTTATGACTTCTTTCGTATCCTCCAAAACAATTTGCGCCGCATCCTTTGTAAATGCTTCTTTGATCCAGACATCAGGCATTGCATCTTCCTTATATGTAAGATATGGTTTTATCATATTTCCTTCATTGCAAAATGCAGAATACATACAAGCCATATGCAAAGGATTCACAAGAATCTGACCTTGTCCATAGCCACTATCAGCCAACTGTACCTCTTTTTCAATTTTTTCTGTATTGGAAACTGCGATTTTGCCATCTTAATATCAAATGGAAGTACATCATTGAATCCCAGTTTTGTTAATGAACTTTCCATATCGTTTTCCCCAATTTTTAATGCCGCCTTTGCAAAATAAATATTATCTGAATAAATTAAAGCATTTTTTAGAATAACCGGCTCATAAGCATGAAGCGTCGTTACATAATAAGATCCCCATGAGGAATCTTTCTGCCAGCTCAATCCTTCATTCCCATAATCCTCATCTGGATCAATCGCCCCTGTTGTTAATCCAATAGCAGCTATAATAGGCTTAAACGTAGATCCCGGACACCAGACCTGTCGAAAACGATTATACATAGGTTTGTTCTCATCTTCATTCAGCGCATTCCACTTTTCACTTGACATGCCCCTAATAAAATCGTTGTTATCATATGAAGGTGTACTGACTAAAGCCAATACTTCTCCCGTATACTGATTCATAGCAACTGAACAGCTCTTATCATCTTTAAATTGTTCATATAATTCTTTTTGCAAATTCGAATCTATCGTTAGTTTTATATCTTTTCCATTTTCTACAATCGTGCTTACTATGATTTTTTTCTTATTGCCATTTGAATCAACAATAGTAATAGAACACCCATTCTGTCCCTTTAATTCTTTTTCAAATAATCCTTCCATTCCACTTTTTCCAATCACACTGTTCGATGTATATCCCTCTCCGGCGTGTTCTTCTAAATCTTCTGCCGTAACGTTTTGAACATATCCACTAAATGTGCAGCAGCCTCCCCCAGTGGGTATTCCCTTACAGTGATATCTGAAATTTTCACACCTGGAATCTCTAATAATTTCTCCTGTCGGTCTTTCTCTGCCAATGTTTCCTGATCTGGCTCAATCGACATCAGTTTTAATTCATTCACCTTTGGAACTGTTTTTAATGGTACAAATGAATCATCTTTTACCCATTTTGCCGCTAATTTTTTTCTATATCTTCTGTTTTCATTTCCAATAATTCTGCCAACTGGCTGATAGCATCATTCTTATTCTCTAATTTTCCGGGAACTACGCCTATAGAAGAAGCCACTCCCTCGCCTGCAAGCAAGTGACCATTTCGGTCTATAATCTGCCCTCTTTTAGCACTTGTTGTAGACACTTTTACTTTATCTGTGGAATCCAGTTCTGGAAATATCAAAGAATCATTCCATATCAGCTTATATTTGCCTTTTTCCAGTATAAATGATGCCTTATTTTCAAAAGTTACTTTTCCTGCAACAGTATCCATAGATGTTTCATAACAGATCTCTTTTTGTTCTTTATCATAAGATGTGATATGAACTTCATATTATCTACATCAATTCCCTCATAAATAGCAGAATTACGTTTTACAAAATCTTCCTGACTGATATTCCCAGATATTCCTGCATCAATCATCTCATACATTTGTTCATATTCTCGATTTGAAACATGATCCATATATGTTTTAAGAACCTTCTCCGGTGATACATCAGGTACACTTTCATACCATACAAACAAGGCAACCACAGCTGTAATCAAACATAAATTCACGAGCCATATAATGTATACCCTGCTTTTTTCTTTTTTTCGTCATAGCATCTCCTTTTTCTTACAGTTGTAAGATTTCATTTTAAAAAAAATTGTTCTTTCCATTTAAAAAGTTATGTCAAAGCAATCATGATTTCTTTTTTCGGTAAATACTATCCCTCTCATATCTTACATCTGTAAGATTTAAACGTCAAGTATTTATTTTACTTTTATTCTAAATAACAAAGCATCTGGCACATCCTAAGGAAGTGGCAGAAATGGCAAATCGAAACCGCACCAATCCAGTGCAATTTTATCTCAGCGATGATGAGCAGTACATCCTCAACACCAAATTCAAAGCATCCGGCATGAAGAGGATGTCTGCTTTCCTGCGCAAGCTGATCTTATATGGATATGTGTATGATGTCGATTACAGTTACCTGCGAAATTATAATACGGAGTTGGGACGTATCAGCTCCAATTTAAACAAGATTGCAAAGAGGGTAAACAGCACCAGAAACATTTATCAAGAGGATATAAACGAAGTAAAGGAGTTGATGAATGAGATATGGCATAGCACCTTAACAGTCTGTTATACAGAACCAGATCAACATAAAAATTTTTGTCATTAAATGTAAATCTCTTTTGGCGCTGTTCAAAGAGAAAGCCTTTCCCCAACTCCAAAAGAAACTTCTGCATTTTCCCAATTACCGCCGATTCCAGATTACTTTCATGATATGCTGCTTTATCCTCCAGTCCTGCAAACTCCAGTACATACGGAGTATGTAAAATATCTTCTGATTTCTGCGGAACGGCACCTTCATTTGCCAATCACATCACATCATTTTTATCTCTGCTCAATGCAAGTCTTTCATACAAACTGGAGTGAAATTGTCTTTTTAAGGTGCTTACATTCCAGTTAGAACGTATTGCTTCCTTTTCATAAAAGTCTCTTTCGTCCTTATCCTCTATACGCATAAGTATCTGATAATGTGTCCAGCTCAGCTTAAATGGTATTTTTTTGTATGCCGTTTCTAATTGTCCAATTCCTGATTGGACAATTCCAAAGCCTGTTCAAATTGTCCAATTCCCGATTGGATAATTTCATCTTCTCTATCTTTGTAAGCCATGTAAAATTGCCGCATTCCTGCAACATTGCTTCTTGAAAAACCTACCTGTCCTTCGGCAACTACTTTAAGGTTCTTTTTGAATTTTTTTCAGATTGAGCTGAATCTATAGCAGAGCAAAATGTTCTCTCATAGATTTCCTCAAATCCATATTGAGGAACATATTGCTCAATCTTATTAAGCAATTCAAGTTTCTCTTTCATTTTTAATACAGAATTAAAAAACAAAATACAAGACTGAATAACATGTTTGAGGACAATCAATATAAGAAAACCCGCAAAAGTGTTACAGACGCCAACGGCGGGTGTACTGTTTTTGCGGGTGTGCAGGGATAGCCGCGAAGCGGCGCAAGGGGTGCAGCCCCTTGTTGCGGCAATGCCGCCAATGTCGGTCAGACGGGGAAGCAAACTGCTTTCCCTCTGTGCCGACAAGCCCTCGGCAGAGCGCACACGCCCGCAAGGGTGTATAAGTGCGCCCTTAGTTCCTAAGGGATTTTCAGCTTGTCGCTCCCTCGGCTCGTTTTTTCAGATATTCCCGCGCTGGCTCACTCGTCAGTGCAAGCCGGAGAAGCGCGGCGGCTTCCTCGTCGGTCATGCCCTTTGCTTCCGGCACAATGCTTTCAAAGACCGCGCCCCGGACGATAAGGCGGTGGCTGCGCGTTCTGCGTTCCTCTTTGGATAACTTCTGACGCAACATCTTTTCCCGGTTCTCAAACTGCCGTATTTTCTTCTTCCCGTCCTCAATCTCGGATTGCAGTTCTTCGCGGGTTTTCTCTCTCGGTTTCGTCATGGGTGTCGCTCCTTTCTGCCCGTAGGCATGGAAAAGGGCAGTCGATTTTCTCGGCTGCCTTGCAATATGAGGATAAGATTATTCAGTTTGCTGCGGGGTCTTGTTCTGATACTTCTTCACCAGAAGTTTGGTTATTGGGGAGTGGGTCATATCCGTCTGGGTTTCCGTCGAAGTCTGTGTTATGATAGTTTTCATACAACCAGTATTTCCCCTCAATCTTGACTACAATGTTATCGCCATATTGATAAACTTCTGCGCCAACAATAGGGTGATTTGCCTGGAAGTTTTCTTTGGGTATGCCGTCCAAATAATTACCTGCGTCATTTGTGCCTTGGAAGTTGGTAACATCACTTTCAATGACACCTAAATAAACAAAATCGTCTTTCAATTCGTTGAACGATGTTTGCAAAGTAGACTGTTTATACAAGGTGTCATTAACATAAATCATCGGTGCTGCGTCTGATATACCCGGAGTAGTAACACTATCGTTGTTGTGGGGAAAAAGGGAAATTGCCGCAACGCATACTAAAGCCAAACAAGCGGCAACAACTCCCCATTTAACCCAAATCGGCTTTTTGGTTTTCTTTTTGTAGCTGATAGCCTCATCAACATACTTGGTGTCAAGCTCGCTCATGGCTTCGGAAAACTTCTTTGAGTTCATACGAATACCTCTCTTTCTGCTAAATAGCTTTTCATTTTCTGACGGATACGGGTCAGCCGGACGGAGATATTTTTCTCCGAAAGCCCTACAAACTCGGCTATGTCCTTGCAACTATCGGAAAACCAATAGCGGCGCATGAAGATAACGCGGTTTTGACCGTCAGCGTGTTCAAAAAGACCTCAATGATACGGGCTAACTCTCTGGTCTCAATCTCTGCTTCTACTGTGTTAGGGGCTGCTATGCAGGCTTCGATTTCCTCCATAGCAATCGTGTAATGGCTGCTTCGTTTTGCTGCTTCCTTTCTGTAATAGATTTTCAGTGAAATGTTCCGAACAATTTTACAGATATAGGTCAAAAGCGGGTTTGGATTCGCCGGGGGGATTGCGTTCCACGCCCCTAAGTAAGCGTCATTGACGCACTCCTCCGCGTCCTGCCTGCTGTTTACAATGTTATACGATAACTTGTGGCAAACTTTACCGTATTTTATATCCAGCTCCCGTATGCCCTGTTCTGAACGCCCAAAAAACATTTCAATGATTTTTTCATCTTCTATCATCACACCGCCTCCTTTCCGGCTTCACCTATATACTACGGTTTCAGCGGCGAATACTACATCAAATCTCAAATTTTTTCAAGAAAATTATACCACACTTCGCGTGAAATTGCTTGTGTTAGCTTTCGCCGCTTCGCTGACGGCTCTCCGGCGTTCCTCGCTATATGGGGCGGTCAGACGGAAAGAGAAACGCCCCTTTGCAATCTCAAACTCCATACAGCCCGTGTCCGGGTCTGCGTCGGTCTGGCGGCACTCGCTGGGGTGCGCTGCGGCGTAGGCGGTCAGCCTGTTCTTGAGGTCGGTGTTGTGTGTGCGGATATAGATCAGCGGGTCTTTCTCGTCAAACCAAATATCGGTGATCTTTTCCTGCTTCGTAAGCCCTGTTCTCATAAACTCTCCTTTCTGCGCCCCTGTTACGCAATAGGGGCATTTTTCGGGTGTTTTTCTTGGCTCTTGACTTGGGGAAAATGAGGATTTTCAAATAGAAACCGCCCGAACAGGGAATGGTTCGTCGGGGCGGCTGTTATCGCAAGATTTCTGTTTTTTTCGGCTCTTGACCGTCAGACGCGGATAAACGTGAGCTGTCGGCAAGTACCAGTTTGAGCAGCTTGTCGCGGAATGTTTCTGTGTTGCCGTGATTGAAAAACAACTCCGCAACAATGGTCTGCCCGTTCCTCCGGGTTGTGATGATACTGTCGGGGGTCTGTTCTGCCATAGGCGGCTCCTTCGTCGATTATCCAAAAATCCTTGTTGTCCGGGTCTTTGACATAGCCGTAAGGGGCTTCGGTGACAATCGGCTTTCCACTCATGCCTTTGGTCTTAATGCCCGTTTTCACTTTCTTGCTGATGTCCTTTGCATACCACTCCGACATGATATTGATAAAGGGCGCAAACTCCAATGTATCGGGCTTCTCGCTGTCAATGCCGTTGTTGACCGCGATAAAGCGCACATTGTTCCGTCTGAATATCTCCATCGCATTGCCTACTTGGAGATAGTCGCGCCCCCAGCGGGTAAGGTCTTTCATAATGCAGACACCGATTTTCCCGTTTTCCACATCGTCCATCATGCGGGAGTAGGCGGAACGGTCAAAAAATCTGCCGCTTTCGTCATCGTCGATGTAGTGCCGGATATTGGTTAGGTGCTGCCCTCTGGCATAGTTCTCCAAAAACATTTTTTGGTTCTGTATGCTGTTGCTCTCGCCGCCGTCCCTGTCCTCGTCGCCCACGGAAAGGCGGGAGTAAAGGGCTGTAATTTTGCTATAATCAGTCATGTGCATAACCTCCTGTGCGTCCATGTATGTGTCATTTTCACTTAAAATTATGCACTCCACCTTGCCGAACCGTATTCTACTCCCTGCCGGAATTTTTTTGCATTTTTCGCTTTATAATTTACTACCATACGAAATCCTATCCCGCATCCCACGCCAACCAGTAAATCCCCCGGCATAAAACTAGGAAACGGGTTTACAAACGCACCTCCCATCCCATTGATCGTGTCCAACAACTTCTGTAATGTGTTATCTCCTGCCTGCTGTCCATACAGCCATGAAACCTTATTAAAGACATATCCAAATATCACATAAGGAGCGCATTTGAGGGCAAGCTGTTTCCCATTTACCCCTCTGCACTTTTCTTTGAGAATTTTCGGGATTGACTGCAAATCTTTTACAATCCCGTCAATGACCTTACTTATAGGCTCTGTCCCCTGTCTTTGTTTTTCTCTCTGCTCCGCTCCCTGTTCTTGTTCTGTGCGATCATCTTCTGAAGTCCTTTCAGTTTCTGCCGTAACGACGGACGCTGTTGCTTTTTCTCATTAACTTTTACAAATTCCTTGAACGCCTGTGCAATCACATCGGCATCCTTACCCTTAAAAAATACAAGGTATTTTGGCGGCTCCGTGGTCCTATCCCGCTTCACAGCGAAATCTACATTGTACTTTCTCGCCTCACGCTCAAAAGCCTTAATGTTATCATCCGTGACCTCTATGGACTTCGCACCCGCTCCCTGACCTACCAGCTTTTTCACCGGTATTTTCCCGTGGGAAGCTCTTTATGTTTCTGATGCTCCAGATACATCTTCATCGCCTTCTGGAGAACACTTGCGGTCAGTTTGGATGTCTTGATTGCAAGGGCAATCGTTTTTTGTGTTGTTTCCTCCTGCACAGTGTACCTCCTTCCTGATCTGTCCCCCTCCTATCAGGCGGAATCAACAGCCTGTGTAATAAATACTTCATAAACTCTCCTTTCCACTTTTGGACATTATGTCCCAAAGCTCTGTAAATACAAAAAGGCAGCTATAAACCTTTATGGTCTATAACTGCCTTTACGCTGTATAAATTATTAAATATGAAAACTTCCTTCGTATAACCGAGCAAAAAAAATTTTCGAAATGTAATCATATTCTGTAATGGATACAATAACTATATTATTTTCTACTGTGTCTTGTGAAATTAATTTAACATAATTTTCTGTAGTCACTGAATTGCACTTGACGTTTTGTTCATTGACAATTTTTGTCCAAATAGGCACTGTTTTAAGCTCATTTATAAAATCAATAACTTGTATATTGTGATATTTATTCAATAATCTAAAAAGTTCATCCAAACTTGCTTTAGACGACATTGAAGTATTAAAATAGAAGAATAGAACTTGATCTAACTGGATTTTTTTTACATTTTTTATCGCCAATTCTAAATTTCTATTATGCGTTTTTGCTATCTTTCCAGATATTGAATGTGGTTTTCCAATAACATTATACAAAGCATCGCTGATCAAAAAATAGTTAATATTTTTTTTATAATCCTCGTTTACCAATTTATAAAAATGTTATAAAATAATTTGCAATTTTTTCGCATGGCTTACCTAATTGTTTTAATATCTTATAATCATTTTCCGTCATATAATAACCATATTTATTTTTGAGAGTATATCAAATAGGCAAATTGCTTCTTTTCATTATTTTCATTCTTTAATATTAAACTTAATAAAATATCACATCCACTTCTATTATTATCAACATCACTCAATACATCTTCTATAAGTCTATATCTAAAAGTAATTTATTCGCCCCCACTAAACAGTCTATATATATATTCTTTTTGTACTTGTAATAATTTCCTACTTCCGAAAGCCACCCTGTATCATACGCTAATTGTATAAAGGCATCTTTATCTTTATACCATAGACCTTTAAGTATTTCTTTTATTCTATTATCATTCTTATATATATACAAATTTTTTGTTGAACCTATGCCTCGTATATTTTGCCAATTATCCCTTGAACGATATAAGGTATATATCAAATCTACTATTTGTGCATCATTCATATTTTTAGCTAATTGAATAATGATTGCTTTATCTATTTGATGGTTATAAATATACCATTTTATTGCCTTTATATTTCCCATCACATTACATGCAAGAAGATAATTTGCAATATCTTTACTTGTTAATTTTTTTACATTTTCTTTCCAACCGCCAGTTGATCTATCATAATATTTTACTTTCTTAGGTTCAAAAAAAGTGTTTAAGCGTTTCCATATATGTTTCTCTACAACTTGATTTTTTTCGCAGGTTAAAGCACAAACACATCCTAAATAAATATTAAGATCACATACGGTAATGATAAAGTTCTCTCTATCCTTTCCATGTAAACTGTGAGACATATACTTAATTGCAGCATAATACTTATCCGATAAACACTTTTCTTTTATTTGATTTTTTCTAATTTTCACGATTGAATCACCGCCAATTCTTCCATTGCATAATAATGATCTTGATACGCTTGATGAGAAAAAACATACATATTTTCTCTTTTTTCTAATATCCCCAGCTGCAACATAATATCCAAAGCATACAAAGTATCATATTCGAATTTATATGTATCCATAGCTTTAACACAATATTTAATAATTTCTGATTCTGTCATCCCGGAATTTGCCTCTTTATTTTCTAAACTTTCAAATGCAATCATTCTAAGTAAATATGTTAGTCTCTTTATGTCCAATCTCGCATCCTGTTTTTCTTCCTTCTCACGTAATAATAAACAATTTAAAAATTCAGCAATAATTTCTCCCTCGCTATGAGGAATTTCTTTTTTATACCTCACAATTTCTATCAATCGTGATAAAATTAAAGGAGTATTTATTATCTGAACAAATCGTTCATTTCCTCTAATAGAATTAAACATCATTGATTTAACATCCTCTTCATCAACATTTTTCTTAATAAATTCTTCCATCTCATCTCTTGATAATTTCATCAAATTAAATATTGGTACATTATTAAAGTCTCTAGTATCTTGTGGTCTATTTGTAATTATCATAAACGTTTTCGGATAATCTTTTATCAATTGTTTTATTTCTCTCATTCTCACTGTTTTTAAAATTCCACCTGTATCAGAAGGGATTTCGTTTACTCCATCCAAAAATAAGTTTATTTTTCCATCATCAAGAAGAGTTTCACACATATCTATACTTATATCCAATTTATCACATATATACTGTTTGATAGTGTATTTCGAATCTGTTAATACTCCTAATGAAATCAAAATAGGAATGTTACAATTAGTGTCTTTTAACCTTTTTTTTGCATCTATGTACGTAAGATATTCCAATGTTGTCGTTTTTCCTAATCCAGCTTCCCCCCAAATCATCATTCTCCGTTCAGGAATACTATTGTCTCTCAAATATTCCACAGTTCCCTTTCTTCGCTTTGAATCCAAAGAATCATCTTGATATTCAATAACATAGCTCCCTAATACAGCAAAATTTTCCTCTCCCCTAATATGAATAAATCTGGACATTCTCTGCTTCAATTGCTGTGCAATTCCTTTTAAATACTCTTCAATATTCAATTCATTGCTATATTTGATTTTTCAAGTTAATGATTACCGGATTGCTACGTGCTTCGCACTCACACAATCCTTCCCGTACATTCGCATATCGCTCTGCTTCGCTTCGCTTTTTGCTCATGTTCGGGGCGCGTCTCAAAGTCTTTTCTGCACCTTTGTGCAAGCACAGGTGGATGACTGGACTTGTACACTGTAAGCAAAAAAATAAAAGCCACCACTTATGTTTTCTCTCATAAAGTGATGGCTTCCAATATACAGTTTTAAGATAGACGTACTATTTATAACAAATTTCTTAATTACCAATACGTAGCAATCAATTTCATTTTAATCTAGAATAAGATTCCACCATACTGTGCAATTACTGTTGCAAAAACAATGTGAAACAATTGTCA
>ENA-OQHA01000538-OQHA01000538.1-human-gut-metagenome-genome-assembly--contig:-NODE-538-length-18669-cov-6.244957_pt1 | contig 18669 bp, 17 predicted proteins | sample MGYA00242558_ERZ504707 | MGnify/ENA primary metagenome ERZ504707 (study PRJEB26092, sample SAMD00036197) | human gut metagenome | host: Homo sapiens | study: EMG produced TPA metagenomics assembly of...
GACGCCAAAACGTGCCTGAAAACTCTTTCGGATTATTTTCAGACACGCTCTCGTATCAGATTCCGGCTGTGCCGGTTTTTATTTGTCCGGTCTGCGGATGGCGGAATAGATATTTTTTACATTTTTCAGCACTACATGCGTTCTTGTCGCATCGACGCCCGGAAGGCTCATCACCTGGCGGTGGATTTCTTCGAGTTCGTCGGATGAGTGACAGGAAATGCGGATAATCAAATCAAAATCTCCGGTCTGATAATAGCAGGATACGATGTACTCCAGTTTCTGGATCGCATCTGCAAAACTGTCAAAGAACTTCGGATGCTCCAGGCTGACTTCCATCAGCGCGGTCATCTCATTTCCCGTTTTCTTTTCGTCTACAATAATGGTGTATTCTTTAATCACTCCGGTTTCTTCCATTTTACGGATTCTCTCGATGACTGCAGAAACCGATAAATGAATCTCTTTGCTGATATTGGAAGCCGTCTCGCGGGCATTTTTCTGCAATATCTTCAGAATCTTATAATCAATGGCATCCATGTATTTTTCCTCCCATAAGAATTGACAGGGCTCTTCTTTCCAGATTTTAGCATAAAATTTCCCTGTCACTACCTTTCTATTATATCAAATTTTTCAGATAAGTCCAGTTTTTCCCAAAATATTTTATAGAAAGATTAGAATGCTTCTTTAAATTGCACAGATGCTCCTTTTTTCCTATTCTCCGAAGGTTTCCGCAATATCCTGCATCAGAATGCCGATCCCGAGGTGCTGCGGGCACTGCTTTTCACAGCGATAACAGTTGATGCAGTCATCGGCACGTTTGTCCTGACGCTCATACTCTGCACGAACCGCTTCGACGCCTTCCGTCGCTGTCCGGTTGTAAAGCGCAAACAAACCCGGGATGTTGATTTTTACCATGCACGGCATACAGCTCTGACAACCGGTGCAGCAAACCAGAAGTTCTGTTCCATTTTCCTGCATAGGGAAATTCCCCCTTTTTTGCTTTTCCGTTTTTCTATTATAGTACATTTCCCGTTCTGGAACAAGGCTGATCTTTGCGGACATTTTCACGCCCCTTTCACCCTGAATTTTCTCCTTTTCAGTGTTTTGAAATTTTTAATTTTTTCAAAAAGGGTTGACTTTTTCTCAGCTTTCCTGTAGAATACGTTTTGTCAGTGAGGCACGGCAGTCAACAAGACAGAGAAAAAAAATCAGTGCCCATCATCTGCGGGTGTAGTTCAATGGTAGAACACCAGCCTTCCAAGCTGGATACGTGGGTTCGATTCCCATCACCCGCTTCATCCAAAAGGATGTATATGCGCGAGTGGCTCAGGGGTGGAGTACAACCTTGCCAAGGTTGGGGTCGCGGGTTCGAATCCCGTCTCGCGCTCTTTTTATTACCGAAATTTCTTCACAGGAATTTCGGTTTTTTGTTTTTCCAAAAACTTTTTTACCAAAGAAAGGAATTCTTATGATTCAGGACATTGCTCCGCATAAATATTATGTAGATTACCAGCTTCTGTTCCGAACGATACGGATCTTGTTTTAATTTACGGTCATCATACAATTCTGTGCAATTTCGAAGATCCCGAGATCTGCTACCCTTCCATTGCGGAAATTGCAGCTGTTTTTCCGGAGATTAAAGAAAAGGCAAAATTTCTGTTCCGCATTGATGAGACGGACTATTATGAACTGCGCAGTCCGCAGCTTCCGGAATTTGGCATCTGGAAATACGAAAATACACTAATTCTTCGCAGCGCCGTTCCGGGATGGCTCGGGTTTGCCGGTATCACCGGTTACCAGATCCACACCTGGTACACCGACCACACCTACTGCGGCCGCTGCGGAACGAAGATGCATGCGCCTGGAAATGAACGCGCGATGCAGTGCCCTTCCTGCGGCGCGCTCTCCTATCCGGTCATCTGCCCGAGCGTCATCGTTGCCATCACCGACGTGACCGCCTGCTGCTCACGAAGTACGCACCTTCCCACAGCAGCCACCGCCAGTACGCCCTCGTGGCCGGCTATACCGAGGTCGGTGAGACGCTGGAACAGACGGTGCACCGTGAAGTCATGGAAGAAGTCGGATTAAAGGTCAAAAATCTGAGATACTATAAGAGTCAGCCGTGGTCCTTCAGCGGCTCGCTGCTCGCCGGATTTTACTGCGATGTGGACGGCGATCCGTCCATTACCCTCGACCGCGAGGAACTCTCCGTTGCCGAATGGTTTGACCGCGATTCTCTTCCGGAGACGCCGAACCTCATCAGTCTGACCGGTGAAATGATCGAATGCTTCCGCCAGGGAAAAGAACCGAAATAAAAAATAAGAAATCATTTTGTGACTTAGTCACAGAACTTCCCGTTCTGCTGTGGTATTCTACAGTCACAACAGAAAAACACTTACCGGGAAATAAAAAATCCCGTTTTAAAAAAGGAGGACTTCTATTATGTCATTAATTCATGTTACATCCGAAAACTTTGAAAAAGCTCTGCAGGCAGCACCTGGCGTTGCCGTTGTTGATTTCTTTGCTACCTGGTGCGGACCGTGCAAAATGCTCGCCCCGGTCATCGAAGAGGCAGCTGAGGATATGCCGGAGATCCAGTTCTACAAAGTAGACGTTGACGAAGCACCGGAGCTGGCAAGATCCTTTAAAGTCATGAGCGTTCCGACCCTCGCTTTCTTCAAAAACGGTGAGCTCGTAAAGAAAAACGTCGGCGCCGTTTCCTATGAGGAGCTGGAAGAGCTGATTAACTCTGTAAAATAAACAGCGTAATATCGGAAATGCAGAAAAAACGTATCGGCACAAAAACCGATACGTTTTTTCTTGCATTTCTTTCTATTCTTTTCTATCATGGAAGAAACGGCTGCTGCCGTAGTTTACAAAAGAACGTTCTTCTTCCGAAAGGAGTTTTATTTATGTCATCTTTTCTGGAATCCTGTTTTCAGGAGCATTATCCATTTTATTCAAAGCTTACCGCCGATGAACAGCAGACACTCGTGCTCTCTTCCGTCCTGACGACGTATCAGCGCGGCGATTTTCTCTACAGCTGTGACGATGACTGTCTCGGCGTTCTGCTTGTCCTCTCCGGCAAGCTCCGCATCTTTATCCAGTCCGGCGAGCAGCGGGAAATTACCCTGTTTACCACCGGTCCCGGCGAAGTCTGCACGCTGTCTGCCTCCTGTGCGATGCAGGAAATCAGCTTTGATATTCTGATTGAGCCGAGGAGGAGACGAAAGTTCTCATCACTCCGGCCAGCACGTTCCGCAGACTGATGAATCAGAATATTTACGTTGAAAACTACATTTACCGGGAAACAACGGAGCATTTTTCCGAAGTCATGTGGGCGATGGGCCAGCTTCTCTTTACGCGGCTTGACCAGCGCCTTGCCGGATATCTCGAGGATGAACGCATCCGCACCGGTTCCCCGGTGCTCTCCACCACGCACGAGCAGATCGCGCGGAACCTCGGCAGTGCCAGAGAGGTCGTTTCCCGCACCTTAAGTCGTTCGAGAAAGACGGCATCGTCGCACTCTCCCGCGGCACGGTCACGATTCTCGATGTCAAAAAGCTCCGCGGCATCTGCCGGATGCGCCGATAGTTCTTCTACGCGCGCAAACATTTTCCCACAGGCTCTGCCCTGCCGCTCGAGAAAATATTTTTCAAAAGCGTTCTAACGGCACTCCATCTTAATTTCAATCTCATTTCCTTCCACGGCCACCTTCGCATAACTTCCGACGATCAGCGGCATCGCCGGATGAAGGTGTCCGATGTCGAGATCCATCACGATCGGCACGTTGTATTTTCCAAGCAGATCCGTCACGGCGCGGTACTGGTCGAGTTCCCCGAATTTCTGTCCGAACTGCAGCGGGCGGCCAATCAGAAAGCCTTTCACATATTGGAACCAGCCGGCGTGCTCCATCTGCCAGATTGCGCGGCGGATCGCAAAGACGTTCAGATCGCACGCTTCCAGAAACCAGACAAAACCGTCCTCTTTATATTTTTCCACAAAATCAACCGTTCCGTCGTACTTCGTTCCAAGAATATTGACGAGACAGTCGAGACAGCCGCCGATGAGCCGTCCCTCAAATGCACTGTCCGCATCCGGGAAGCGGCGCAGAACGCGCGGTTCTGTAATCTGGTACGGCAGATACGGATTTTCCTCGCTTCTGCCCTTCGCATCGTCTCTTTCCCATCCCTCATAGCCGCGGACGGTACGCACTTCTCCCGTCAGTACGCCAAACGCATCCGCTACGGATTTATGCCACGGCTCCATGCCGAAATCACTCGCACACGGACCGTAAACAGCCGCCGTATCGCAGAGGGTCGGCAGAAGATACGTAAAATGCGTATTGTCAGAATAGCCGAGATACCATTTCGCCGGTGCCTTTCTGATCTTTTCAAAATCCACGTAATCGAGATCCTCGCACATCAGCTCTCCGCCGCCGCAGGATATCAGACAGTCATTCTTCTCACTGACATAATATTCCGTCAGTTCTTTTCCGCATTCTTCCGGCGCCGCACTGATGCCGATGCCGTGGTCCGCATAGCAGTTTGGCCCAAGATCCAGCTGATATCCCATCTCTTTCCATTTTTTCTGTGCATTTGCAAACGCGGACTTGTATGGCTCTGTTGTGCATCCAAACGATGGTGCCACAAAGCCGATCGTTCCGCCCTTTTTCAGATTTTCCGGAAACCTCATGTCGCATCCTCCTTTATCCTAATTCTTCTGCCTCCAGATTTTTATACTGCGTCAGCTCATCCCCGAAGATCAGCTCTCCGTCGTTCTGCGCAAAGTACAGCTCCTCTTCTTTTTCCAGTTTTGCCTTTCCGTTCGTCCCCTCGGTAATCTCCGCGCAGAGACGGTCCACCTCCGTTTTCGGAACGAGAACGCGGATTTTCACCTGATCGGTGTACTCGGATTCCAGAATCGGAATCCCCCGCTGGCCGAGCAGATACTGGATTTTACCGATGCCGTTGTAATCCGTCTCAATCAACAGCCGCACGCCGCAGATCTCGTCAATCAGAACACTGTTTGCCAGCCCCTCCTGCACCGCCTGCGAGTACGCGCGCACCAGCCGCCCGTTCCCAGCAGCGTACCGCCGAAATACCGCGTCACCACAACAAGCACATTGCGGAGCCTGCTCCCTGTACCACATCGAGCATCGGCCGCCCTGCCGTGCCGGAAGGCTCCCCGTCGTCGCTGCAGCGCACCGTCTCCTGATTTTCTCCAATAATATACACAAAACAGTTATGCCGCGCATCCCAGTATTTTTTCCGCAGAGCTTCCAGGCAGGAAAGTGCCTCCTCCTCAGATTCCACCAGACGCACCGTCGCAATAAAACGTGATTTCTTCTCCACGATTTCCCCGGTTCCACCCCGGTAAACCGTCCGAAACTGATCGATCATATGTCCTTACTCCTTCACCCAAATATGTACCTATCTTACCATATCATTTCTGAAAAATCAGCATTCTTTTCAGAAATACTTTTATTCCAGCCCTTTGTTTGGTATAATAAAAATAAGTATACCCTGCTTTTTGCAGGGCAGGAACACCATTGATTACTGAACTGAATCAGTTTTGCAGGAATATGACATAAGGAGGATTTTCTATATGCACTTTGGAAAAAGTCATCTGGAAGACAAACGTGAAGATCTGCAGTCCCATTACGGAAAGATTGAAAAGACGGCTGGCGTGACGGCGCTGCGCATCGCGTTCTGTCTTCTTCTTGTCGTTCTCGTCTGCGGTGCCGGGCTTGTGATCGGCGCTGTCCGCGGCGTGATTGACAGTGCCCCTGATATCTCGGAGGCAAATATCATGCCGCTCGGCAACGCGTCGTTTATCTACGATGCTGACGGCAACCAGGTACAGAAGCTGACCGGGGCTCAGGGAAACCGTGTCTCGATTTCGATTGAGGAGATTCCGCTCGATATGCAGCACGCGATCGTCGCGGTTGAGGATGCCCGTTTTTATGAGCACAACGGCATCGATCCGAGCGGTATCATCCGTGCTTTCGTTGTCGGCGTCAGCCACGCTTTCATTTTACCGAGGGCGCCAGCACGATCACACAGCAGCTCTTAAAAAACAATGTTTTCACTGACTGGATGGAAGAGACGCGGATGCAGAGCTTCAAGCGGAAGATCCAGGAACAGTACCTGGCGCTGAAGCTGGAAAAAACACTGACCGCAGAGGGTGAAAACGCCAAAGACGTTATTCTGGAAAATTATCTGAATACGATCAACTTAGGTTCCGGCTGCTACGGTGTCCAGACGGCAGCGCAGACGTATTTCGGAAAGGATGCAAAAGATCTGACGCTCTCTGAATGCGCCGTTCTTGCCGCAATTCCAAAGGCGCCGACGGCATATAATCCGAAAAACCACCCGGAGAAAAACCAGCAGCGCCGCGACAAGATCCTGAACAACATGAAAGAGCAGGGCTACATCACCGAAGAAGAATACACCATTGCCATGAACGACAATGTTTACGACCGCATCGCCATGCACACGCAGTCCCAGGCGGAGAGCGCGCCGTACTCCTACTTTATCGATGAAGTCATCACCAACCTGATCAACGATCTGATGGTACAGAAAGGCTACACCGAAGTGCAGGCAAAGAACGTTGTCTACAGCGGCGGCCTCAAAATTTATACCACACAGGATTCCTACATGCAGTCAATCCTCGATACGGAATTCCAGAATCCGGAGAACTTCCCGGCGAACACGCAGATCGGTCTCGACTGGGCGCTCACCGTAGAGCAGGCAGACGGCGAGGTACAGAACTACAGCAAAGAGATGCTGCAGCTCTACTTCCGCAACAGCGATCCGAATTTCGATCTGCTCTTTGACTCCCAGGAGGAGGCACAGAGCTATATCGACCAGTACAAAGCCGCTATCATGCAGGAGGGCGATACGATTGTTGCCGAGCGCAGCAGCTTCACCCCGCAGCCGCAGGCGTGCATGACCGTTATGGACCAGCGCACCGGCTACGTGAAAGCGATCGTCGGCGGACGCGGCGAAAAAACAGCAAGTCTTACCTTCAACCGCGCAACCGATAATTATTCCCAGCCGGTTCCACGTTCAAGATTCTTTCCGCGTACGGACCGGCACTCGACCTTGGAAAGATTACACTCGCTACGGTAATTAAGGATGAGCCGTTCAACTACAGCGACGGCACACCGCTGCAGAACTCGGATCTTACCTACCATGGTGATGTTACCGTCCGCCAGGCGATCATCAATTCCATCAATATCCCGGCCGTCAAAGTACTGACCGAGCTTACGCCGAAGGTCGGCTTTGATTATCTGAAGAAGCTTGGTTTTTCCAAACTCTCCGAGGAATACGATGTGATCCAGCCGCTGGCTCTCGGCGGTATCACCTACGGTGTCAGTGATCTCGAACTGACGGCAGCCTACGCGGCAATCGCAGACGGCGGCCAGTACCGCAAGCCGGTGTTCTACACAAAGGTTACCGACAGCAAGGGAAATGTTTTAATTGACAACACAGAAAACAAGGCAACGCAGGTCTTCAAGGCAAGCACTGCCTCCCTCCTCACCAATGCCATGGAGGATGTTCTGGAAAAAGGTACCGGTGTTGCCGCCCGCCTCGACAATATGCACGCAGCTGGAAAAACCGGTACGACGAACGAGGCCAAGGATCTCGTCTTTGCAGGCTTTACACCATATTATACCGCTGCCATCTGGGCAACGTATGATACACACGCGGAGTTTCCGGAGAGCGACCGTGAATTCCACAAACGTCTCTGGGCAAAGGTCATGAATGAAATCCACGAGGCCTTGCGATATGGATTTCGAAACTTCCGCAACAGTACAGGAGGCAACGATCTGTACGAAGACCGGCCTGCTCGCCCGCTCAAGCTGCCCGTCCATCACCGAATACTTTGCGGTATCCGATCTGCCGACCGAGCGTTGCAAGGGCCACTACACCGCGCCGGCCTCAACACCGACGCCGACCAGAACCCCTTCTGCAGCATCAACTCCGCAGGCAACCCCGACACCGACGGAGGCACCGCAGGAAACTCCGGCTCCGCCCGAAACACCTGCCGATCCGCCTTCTAATACACCGGAGACTCCTGACACACCGGAGACTCCTGACACACCGGAGACCCCTGATGCACCGTCAGAACCGGATACCCCGGCGGAGATATCGGAAGTACAGCCGCAGTCCGAAGAGAGCGGCTCTTCCGAATAACTTTTTCAGTCAGTCTATACACAAAAAACCGGCCCTCTGGCATATGCCAGCAGGACCGGGTTTTTCTATACTTCTTTTTCCATCTGAATCAATTAGTCAATCAGCATTTTTGCTGCGCCGTAGATACCAGCATCGTTTCCAAGGGAAGCGAGTACGATCGGGGTATCTTTGCATGCGATGAATGCTGCTTCACGGTAGTATTTAGCTACGCCGTCGATCAGGATCTGCCTGCTTTGGATACACCGCCGCCGACTACGATAACTTCCGGGTCAACAACGCATGCGAATACTGCAAGTGCTCTTCCGAGGTACTCGGAGAACTCCTGAACGATTGCTTCTGCTGCTGCATCGCCTTCTTTTAATGCATCAAAGACAGCTTTTGCACTGATGGACTCTCCTCTTTCTCTTAAAGAAGACGGAGTATCATGGGATGCCAGATATTTCTTTGCCAGACGAACGATACCGGTTGCAGATGTCATCTGCTCGAGGCATCCGTGGTTTCCGCAGTTGCAGACCGCTTCTTCTTCCGGCTCAACACATGCATGACCAACCTCGCCGCCTGCGCCGTGAGCACCTGCTACGATCTTGCCGTCCACGATGATTCCGCCGCCGACACCGGTTCCAAGGGTAACCATAACCAGGTTCTTGCTTCCCTTTCCGCCGCCTGCCCACATCTCACCGAGAGCTGCTGCGTTTGCGTCGTTTGCTGCTTTTACTGCCATTCCGCCGAGTTCGTCGGAAAGCTCTTTTACGATATTTTTATATCCCCAGTTCAGGTTGACTGCGATGGAAAGCTCACCTTTGTCATTAACCGGGCCAGGTACGTCAATGCCGACACCGGCAACATCATCTGCCGCGATACCCTTCTCAGCCATTTTTGCTTTTACGCTTTTTGCGATATCCGGCAGAATTTCGCTTCCGCCGTTTTCGGTGCGGGTCGGGATTTCCCATTTTTCCAACAGAGTTCCGTCTGTCTGGAACAGTCCGCATTTTACTGAAGTACCCCCAACATCGATTCCAAATACATAGTTTGCCATTTTCTTACTTCTCCTCTCTTTTTTTCACTAAGTTAGCCTGTACACGGCGGTACAGCTCCTGTGCGGCATTGTAGCCCATCTTCTTCTGTCTGTGGTTGACAGCAGCGGTTTCTACGATGATCGCCAGGTTACGGCCCGGACGGATCGGAAGGGAATGGCAGACAACCTTGTTTCCAAGGAACTCAATATACTCTTCTTCCAGCCCAGACGGTCGTATTCTTTCTCTTTGTCCCACTCTTCAAGCTTGATAACAAGGTCGATAGACTGGGTATCCTTTACGCTCTCGACACCAAACAGCGTCTTGACGTCGATGATACCGATACCGCGCAGCTCGATAAAGTGACGCGTGATATCCGGTGCCGTTCCGACCAGCGTAATGTCGCTGACACGGCTGATTTCAACCACATCATCACTGACGAGACGATGGCCTCGTTTGATCAGCTCCAGTGCAGCCTCGCTCTTTCCGATTCCGCTCTCGCCCATGATCAGAACGCCCTCGCCGAATACATCGACCAGCACGCCGTGGATGGAGATCATCGGGGCAAGCTGGACATTCAGCCAGCGGATGATTTCAGCCATGAAAACGGAAGTCGATTTGTCTACCGCAAAGGCCGGTACCTGATAACGATTGCACAGCTCCAGAATTTCCGGTCCCGGAATCATCTTCGTGGTGAAAATGACACATGGGATCTTGCGGCTTACAAACTCTTCAAACGCGCGGACGCGCTCGCTCTCTTCAAGATGCTGCAGATACGTGAACTCTACATAACCTATGATCTGCACACGCTCATTGGCAAAATGCTCATAGTAACCGGTCAGCTGCAGTGCAGGACGGTTGATATCCGGTGTGGCAATGACAAGATCTGTCATATCAACCTCTGGTGTCAGGTTGCGGAGATCCATTTCCTCCACCATTTTGGTCATTTCAATTTCTTTCATTTTCCTGTCCTCCGACTTCATTCGACGTCTTTTTAAATCCGTCTCTTCTATGATTTTAGCACAATAAAGCATCACGGGCAACCTAGAAATTTAACTATTTTGACGAATCCTCATTTTCCTCCTGTGCAGGTGCGTGAAAGAATGTGTAAACCTGCTCCGCCGCCTTTTTATTCATGCCCGGAAGTCCGGAAAGTTCTTCCACGGTTGCCGCCTTGATATCATCAATTCCCTGAAAGTGGCGCATCAGTTCTTTCCTTCTTGTCGGCCCGATGCCCGGGATGTCGTCGAGAATCGAGTGGACCTGGCCTTTGCTCCGCAGCAGGCGGTGGTATTCGATTGCAAAGCGGTGCGCCTCGTCCTGCACGCGTGTGATCAGTTTGAAGCCCTCGCTGTTCCGGTCGATCGGGATTTCCACGTTTCGGAAATACAGACCCCTCGTGCGGTGCTTGTCGTCCTTTACCATACCGCAGACCGGAATCGCAAGATCCATTTCTTCAAGCACCTCAAGCGCAATGTTAACTTGGCCGCGTCCGCCGTCCATCATGATCAGGTCCGGCAGCCGCTCGAAACCGCTGTCCTCCTGGATGCCGCGCAGAAAACGGCGGCTTAAGACCTCTTTCATACTGGCGTAATCGTTCGGTCCCTCGACGGATTTGATCTTGAATTTTCGGTAATCGGCGCGCTTTGGCTTTCCTTTCTCGTAGACGATCATCGAGCCGACCGACTGGAAACCGCTGATATTGGAGATATCGTACGCCTCGATGCGGTCGATTGACGGCAGGTTCAGCCATCTGGCGATCTCTTTTACGGCACCGACCGTCCGACCCTCTTCCCGCTTGATCCGCTCGCGGTCCTGGTCGAGAACGATCTGTGCGTTCCGCTCTGCCAGTTCCACCATTTTTTCCTTGCTGCCCTTTTTCGGCACGCGGATGCGGACCTTCTGGCCCCGTTTGCTGCTTAAATACTCTTCCATCAGCTCCTGCTCGGCAATCTCCTCGGAAATCATGATTTCCCGCGGGATGAACGGCGTGCCGGAATAGAACTGTTTCATAAACGTGAGCAGCACCTCGCTTTTCTGCTCCTCCTCGCCGATCCGCAGATAATAATGCTCCCGCCCGATCAGCTTTCCGTTCCGGATAAAGAAGACCTGCGCCACCGCATCCTCTTTGTCCATCGCAAGCGCAATGACATCCTTGTCCTCGCCGTCACTGTTCGTAATCTTCTGCCGCTCGCCGATCCTGCGCACGCTGTCGATCAGATCACGGTACTCCGCCGCCTGCTCGAACCGCATCTCCTCAGCCGCCTCCGTCATTTTTCCAGTCAGCTCTTTGATCATGTCATTGTAATTTCCATTCAGAAAACTGATCGCCTTTTTGATCTGCTCGCCGTACTCTTCTTTGGAAATGTATCCCTGGCACGGTGCCTTACACTGGTGGATGTGATAGTAAAGACACGGGCGGTCTTTGCCGATCTCCTTTGGCAGGCTCTTATTGCAGGAACGGATATCGTACAGCTTCCGCAACAGTTCGATCGTATCTTTCACAGCTCCGGCGCTTGTGTACGGGCCGAAATATTTCGCCTTGTCCTTCTTCATCTGATGGGAAAACAGAATGCGTGGAAAATCCTCGTTCACGGTCACCTTAATGTACGGGTACGCCTTGTCATCTTTCAGCATCGTATTGTATTTCGGACGGTGCTCTTTGATAAGGTTGCACTCCAGCACGAGCGCCTCCAGTTCGGAATCCGTCACAATATACTCAAAACGGGCGATATGCGTGACCATCCGCTCAATCTTCGGCCCTTTGTTGCGGCTCGTCTGGAAATACTGGCGGACACGGTTTTTCAGCGAAATCGCCTTTCCTACGTAGATAATTGTATCGTCCGCGTCGTGCATCAGATAGACGCCGGGTTTCCCCGGCAGTTTTTTCAGTTCTTCCTGGATATCAAACGCCATATGACCCTCCTCTTTTTGGGACTGTAATGTTGAAAATGCCCAGCGTGCAGAGATCGTTTTCTCTGCTCCCGCCGGGCCTTTTCGCTTTCTTTTTATATTTCTGGATTTTCAACCGCTTCTTCCGCGTTTCCATTCCGTTTTGCAATCACCTGATGAAAAATCTCCATAAATTCTTTTCCGGTGATCGTCTCTTTCTGGATCAGGTAAGCTGCGATTTCATCCATCGCATCGCGGTTAGCTGCCAGAAGTTCTTTTGCCTGCTCATACGACTCTTTCAGGATCTTCATGACCTCGTGGTCAATTTCGGTTGCTGTGGCATCGCCGCAGTTTAAGACCATTCTTCCGTCGAGGTACTGATTCTGCTGGGTCGCAAGACCGATCAGACCGAATTTCTCCGACATACCGTACTGCGTGATCATCGCGCGGACAATCTTCGTCGCTTTCTCGATATCATTCGAAGCTCCCGTTGTCACATTGCCGAATACGATCTCCTCTGCCGCTCTTCCACCGAGGCACTCGACGATCATCGCCTCGAGTTCGCTCTTCGTGTTGAGGTATTTCTCCTCCTCCGGCACCTGCATGACGTAGCCGAGCGCACCCATCGTACGCGGCACAATCGTGATTTTCTGTACCGGCTCGGAATCCTTCTGCAGTGCAGTAACAAGTGCGTGGCCTACCTCGTGGTAGGAAACGATCTTTCGCTCTTCCTGGCTTAAGATGCGGTCCTTCTTCTCTTTTCCGACGAGGACAACCTCGACTGCCTCGAGAAGATCCTTCTGGGAAACGGCTTTTCTTCCGTTCTTGACCGCAAGAATCGCTGCCTCGTTGATCATATTTGCAAGATCAGAACCAACGGCTCCCGATGTCGCAAGTGCGATGCCGTCGAGATCAACCGTCTCATCGAGCGATACGTTCTTGGCGTGTACTTTCAGGATTTCCACACGGCCTTTCAGGTCCGGTCTTTCTACGATAATCCGGCGGTCAAAACGGCCTGGACGCAGCAGCGCCGGGTCAAGAACCTCCGGGCGGTTTGTGGCCGCAAGGATCAGAATACCCTTGGAGCTGTCGAATCCGTCCATCTCGGCGAGGAGCTGGTTTAACGTCTGCTCCCGCTCGTCGTTGCTGTTGTAGCTGTTGTCACGGCTCTTTCCGATCGCATCGATCTCATCGATAAAGATGATGCACGGTGCGTTTTTCTTTGCTTCCTCAAACAGGTCACGCACACGCGATGCACCGACACCGACGAACATCTCGACAAATTCCGAAGCGGACATCGAGAAAAACGGTACGTGCGCCTCACCGGCTACGGCTTTGGCAAGCAGTGTTTTTCCGGTTCCAGGAGGGCCTACAAGAAGTGCTCCTTTCGGAAGTTTTGCACCGATTGTCGTGTATTTTCCAGGGTTATGCAGGAAATCCACAACCTCCTGGAGCGATTCTTTTGCCTCGTCCTGTCCCGCAACATCGCGGAATGTCACGCCGGTTTCTTTCTGTACGTAGGCCTTTGCTCTGCTCTTTCCTACGCCCATGACTCCGCCGCCTTTGTTCATGCTGCGCATCACCCATACCATGACAGCGACAAGCATCACAACCGGCAGAATGACGGTCAGCAATGTGTAAATGATCGTTCCGGTAGAATCCGGCGGATCTTTGTGGTACGTAATGCCTTTCTCCTGTAACAGATCGACCAGCTCCTGCTCATCTCCCATCATCGTTACCTGATAGGTGATTCCCTCCGATTTCTGGTCTTTCGGCGTTACGGTCAGTGTTCCCGATTTCAAGACAACTTCCTGCACTTCATCGTTGTTTACCATATCCAGGAATTTGCTATAGTCAAGATCCTCGGAAGTAATTCCCCCAAGGGCATTGTTCAGAAGTCCCATCACCATCAGGCTGACGAGGAGGCAGATCAGGATAATGAGTATCGTCTGTCTGTTTTTCGGTCCTCCCCCGGAGCCGTTTTCTGGTTCCCGGTTCTGATTTTTTCTATCGTCCATGCTTTTCCTCCTTGTATGTCAAACCGCCCCTCTTTTTTTACGGACACTTTAACTCTTACATTATATCGGATTCCCTCTTAATTAGCAAGCCGGACTTTGTGAAAAAAGACTGAATTTATCTATACAAAAACGGCCCGCCGACACTCTTTCAAGTATCGGCGGGCCGCCAGATAACACTCACATTACATTAGTCGTTATATCCGTTCGGATTCTTCTGCTGCCAGTTCCAGGAATCGGCACACATCTCCTCGATGCCGTACTCAGCCTCCCAGCCAAGCTCCTCTTTTGCTTTGTCGCATTTGGAGTAGCAGGTTGCGATATCACCGTCACGGCGCGGTTTGATTTCGTATTTCAGCGGATGGCCGCATGCTTTCTCGAATGCGTGGATCACATCGAGTACGCTGTAGCCTTTGCCGGTTCCGAGGTTGTAAATGGAAACGCCCTCGTTGTCAGCCAGTTTCTGGATGGCTTTTACATGGCCGCGTGCCAGGTCAACAACATGGATGTAATCGCGGACACCAGTTCCGTCCGGAGTATCGTAGTCATCACCGAAAACGCCGATGCACTCGAGTTTTCCGATGGCAACCTGTGCGACATACGGAAGCAGGTTGTTCGGGATGCCCTTCGGATCCTCTCCGATAAGGCCGCTCTTATGCGCTCCGATCGGGTTGAAGTAACGAAGCAGGATAACATTCCATTCTGGATCTGCGGTGTGGATGTCGGTCAGAACCTGCTCGAGCATGCTTTTTGTCCAGCCGTATGGGTTGGTCGGGGTTCCCTTCGGGCACTCCTCGGTGATCGGAATCTGTGCCGGATTGCCGTATACGGTTGCAGAAGAACTGAAGATGATGTTCTTTACGCCGTGGTTTCTCATCTCATCGCAGAGAATCAGGGTTCCGGTCATGTTGTTGTGATAATATTCAATCGGTTTATGTACGGACTCGCCGACTGCTTTTAAGCCTGCGAAATGGATGACAGCGTCAATTTTCTCGTTGTCGAAAATTTTCTTTACGCCTTCGCGGTCCAGCATATCGGTTTTGTAGAAGGTTACTTTCTTTCCGGTAATCTGTTCTACACGCTCGATGGCTTTCTCGCTTGCATTGTAAAGGTTGTCCATGACAACAACGTCATAGCCTGCGTTCAGCAGTTCCACACAGGTGTGGCTTCCAATATAGCCTGCACCGCCAGTAACTAAGATTTTCATTTTGGTATCCTCCATGTTTTCCTTCGCTGCTGCTTTTTTGCCGCAGCGGGTTAATTGAAGCATTTAGTTTATTCTACAACGTTTCCATGAATTTTGCAAATGCACTTCTGCCTTCCTCGGTGCACTTGTAAACGCCGGCATCCTCGAGTACGCCGACAAAGACTTTTCCGACTTCCTCTTTCAGGATATCCATCACATTTTCGCTGTTCAGCTCCGGATGGCGCGGCAGGAATTCGTCTACCCAGTCGGCATGTTTCTCCAGCTCTGCGACAGCGCGGACATCTTTTCCCTCTACGAGGCATTTGGAAAGCTCTTCCAGCTCATCTTTTAAGCGCGCCGGCAGAATCGCAAGTCCCATAACCTCAATAAGGCCGATGTTCTCTTTTTTGATGTGATGATACTGTGCATGCGGATGGTAAACACCGAGCGGGCATTCGTCCGTCGTGATGTTGTTGCGCAGTGCCAGATCGAGTTCGAACGTATCGCCCACTTTTCTTGCGATCGGCGTGATCGTGTTGTGCGGCTCTCCGTCAGTCTCGCCGAATACAAACGCATCCTCATCCGTGTAACCTCTCCAGCAGTTCAGGATATGCTCTGCCAGATCGATCAGCCGTTTCTCATCTTTGTGGCGGATCCGGATGACGGACAGCGGCCATTTGACAATGCCGGTTTCCACATCCTCGTATCCTTTGATGGTAAAATAGCGCTCGATCGGCGCTTTCGCCATTGCGAAGGTATAGTGGCCGCCCTGATAATGATCGTGGCTTAAAATGGAGCCTCCCACGATCGGCAGATCCGCATTGGAACCGATGAAGTAGTGCGGAAACAGCTTGATAAAGTCAAACAGCTTCACAAAGGTCGCGCGTTCGATCTTCATCGGGTTATGCTGGAAATTGAACACGATGCAGTGCTCATTGTAATACACATATGGCGAGTACTGGAATCCCCACTCCGTCTGATTGATCGTCAGCGGAATGATGCGGTGGTTCTGGCGCGCCGGGTGGTTGACGCGTCCCGCATAGCCCATATTCTCCTTGCAGAGCAGGCATTTCGGATAACCGCTCTGTTTTGCCAGTTTTGCAGCCGCGATCGCCTTCGGGTCCTTCTCCGGTTTGGAGAGGTTGATCGAGATATCGATATCGCCGTAGGCACTCGGTACGCTCCAGCGGATATCCTTTGCGATGCGGTATCTGCGGATGTAGTTGGAATCCTGGCTCAGTTTGTAGAAGTAATCGGTTGCCTCCTGCGGGCTCTTCGCATAGAGTTCCTCAAACTTCTTTACCACCTCTCCAGGGCGCGGCATCAGGCAGTCCATCAGTTTCGTATCGAACAGATCGCGGTAAACGACGCTGTTGTGTTCGAGAAGACCGCGCTTAGCTGCATCATCAAGCAGTTCATTTAAAGTCTCTTCCAGATCCGGGGTCTCCGGAATCTGCTCCGGCTCTTCGTAATCGGAAATCTGCATGACTTCCAGAAGCCGGTTTGTCGCATAGATTTTATCCAGTCCCGAAACAAGACCGGCATTTTCTCCATATTTTACCAGTTTTGCAATACTCTCGTTAATCACTGTAGCTTCCTCCCTGCTGCCGATCCAGCTTTTTTATTTCTTATTTTAATACGCCTGCGCCGTCTCCGATGTCTACGACATAGAAGTCTGCGGCATAGCCGATTTTTTCTTTGTAAGCTGCGCCTACTTTTGCGATGAAGTTGTCAATATCTTCTGTTTTTACGATGCTGACGGTGCATCCGCCGAAGCCTGCGCCTGTCATACGGGATCCGATGACACCCGGGCAGTTCCATGCTTCTTCCACAAGAGTATCCAGCTCGATGCCGGTTACCTCATAGTCATCACGCAGGGAAACGTGGGATGCGTTCATCAGCTCGCCGAATTTTGCGATGTCGTTTGCCTTTAAAGCTGCAACGGCCTGAACGGTTCTCTGGTTCTCGTAAACAGCATGTTTTGCACGTTTCTGGCGGACCGGATCTTTGATGGCATCTTTCACTGCCTCAAACTCTTCCTCGGTCAGCTCGCCAAGGCTCTTGATGTCTTTGACTTTCTGAATCTCAGCCAGAGCAGTCTCGCACTCGCTGCGGCGCTCGTTGTATTTGGAGTCGCCAAGGCCGCGTTTCTTGTTGCTGCAGGAGATGACAATTCTTGCGCCTTCCAGTTTAACCGGTGCGTACTCATATTTCAGATCGCTGGTGTCAAGGAAGATCGCACAGTCCTTTTTGCCCATGGCGATGGCGAACTGATCCATGATACCGCAGTTGACGCCGTTGTAGTTGTTCTCGGAGAACTGGCCGTACAGAGCGATGCCGATCATGGAGATGGTGTCGTAGCCGAACATGTCACGCAGCATTACGCCGGTTACGGTCTCAACGGATGCGGAAGAGGAAAGGCCGGAGCCGTTCGGAATGTTTCCGTAGAGCACGATATCGAAGCCCTGCTCTACCGGGAAGCCCTTCTGGCAAAATGCCCACATCATTCCCTTCGGATATGCGGTCCAGTTGCCTTCTTTGCCCATCTGAAATTCATCAAGGGAAGATTCTACCACGCCGAGTTTTTCAAAGTTCATAGAGTAAAAACGAAGCTTTCTGTCCTCTCGTTTTCTTGCTGCCATGTAGGTTCCGATGGTCAGTGCACATGGAAATACGTGGCCTCCGTTGTAATCGGTGTGCTCACCGATCAGGTTTACACGTCCAGGTGCGAAGTAGGTGCGGATGTCGCCCTCTCCCCCGAACAGTTTTGCAAAACAATCCAGTACCTGCTGTTTCATTTTGTTGTCTCCTTTTCTTTTGTTCTTTATTATTTATTAGCTACTCTGACTTTCTTGTGCTTTTTCTCTTCCTGTATTCCGTAGCTGTCACTAAGCAAAGAAGCAGAACACCTAACGTGTAGAGCAAAGCTTTCCCATTCCTCCTGTTTCCGGAAGAAGGCTGTCAAACCAGTTTTTCGTATTTGTCACCGTAATACTGTATTGACGATCGCTTTGTAAGTTATTTCTGTTGTATATCCGTCCACTTTCATCTCGCTGACATGATATGTGTAATAATATTTCTTTCCATCCGTGCCAACATGATATGCTGTATATTCAGCTCCCGTAAGAACCTTTTCCCATATGTCCGATGTTTGTGCATCTTTTTTGTCAAAATAACTTCTTTATTGAAGTTTGTATCTACAACCGGTTTTCCGTCTTTTTCATAGCTTCTTGTAATGTTAAAGATGACCTCATTCGGACGATCTTTTTCCTCGTCCCTTTTCCAAACCTTTTTCAGACGAAGTTCAATAAGATCCTTACACGGGTCTTGAACATCCGGCGCTTCCTCATTGCCACCCGGTTCTG
>ENA-OQHA01000539-OQHA01000539.1-human-gut-metagenome-genome-assembly--contig:-NODE-539-length-18639-cov-2.278090_pt1 | contig 18639 bp, 28 predicted proteins | sample MGYA00242558_ERZ504707 | MGnify/ENA primary metagenome ERZ504707 (study PRJEB26092, sample SAMD00036197) | human gut metagenome | host: Homo sapiens | study: EMG produced TPA metagenomics assembly of...
AAATCTTCTGAATAAGATAATCTTTGCCTTTCAAATGAACTCTTGCATTGTATTGATATTAAAAACAGTCCATATCCTTACTCTGAAACAGACTTTGACATGGGCTGTTTTATTTATTGTAGGCGGCAGACTGTAGCCGCCTATAATTGGGGGATATTTACTCAAACTTTCCGTAGCGGGTCGGCAAAGTTTGCGGTCGCCCAACGTATTATCTACTCTCGCTACATTAATCCAGAACTTGTTCTCGCGTACTGTTTCTATAGGATAAGCAGCCTTTTCGCGGCTGTAGCTGTGGTTCCATTCATTGGCAACTACTTCGTATTCGGGATGCGGAGCGTTGAGCAATACATTGTCTTCCTTGTCTGCTTTGCCTTCTTTCACTTCTTGAATTTCTTGCCAGATAGTCTGCATTACATTCACAAAGTTATCCAGTTCCCACAGACTTCACTTTCGGTCGGTTCGATCATCAAAGTACCGTGTACGGGGAACGACAGGGTAGGTGCATGATAACCGTAGTCCATCAGGCGTTTTGGCAATGTCGTTTTCGCTGATGCCCGATTCCTCGTGCAGGTAACGGCAGTCCAAAATCATTTCGTGACCTACGAATCCTGTCGCTCCTGTGTAAACAATGCCGTAAGTGTCTTTGAAGCATGCACCAGATAGTTGGCGCTCAGGATAGCAGTCTTGGTGCACGTGTCAGTCCTTCGGCACCCATCATGCAGATGTAACCGTATGTGATGGGCAGGATACCTGCACTGCCGTATGGGGCAGAGGAAACTTCGTTGGTGCTGTTGCCGAAATGGAGTGTCCCGGAAGGAACGGAACCAGATGCTCGGCCACGCACACCGGACCTACACCGGGACCGCCGCCACCGTGAGGACTGGCAAAGGTCTTGTGCAGATTCAGGTGGCAGACATCAGCTCCGATGGTTCCGGGATTGGTCAGGCCTACCTGGGCATTCATGTTGGCCCCGTCCATATAGACCTGGCGCCGCATGCATGGATAATCTGGCAGATTTCTGCAATTTCTTCTTCAAAGATTCCATGGGTAGACGGATAAGTGATCATCAGGCAGCCAGATTGTCTCGGTTAGCTTCTGCTTTTTCGCGCAGGTCATTCAGATCCACGTTTCCATGTTCGTCGCAGGCGCAGGTCAGCGGCTGGTAGCCGGCCTGTACAGCCGAAGCCGGATTTGTTCCGTGAGCCGAAGCCGGAATCAGCACGAGGTTACGGTGTCCCTGTCCGATACTTTCCAGATAACTTCGGATGATACGCAGGCCGGTATATTCTCCGGCAGCTCCGGAGTTGGGCTGTAAAGTTACTCCTGCAAATCCGGTAATGGTCTTCAGCTGTTCGGAAAGATTGGCAATCAGCGTGCGGTAGCCCTGTGCCTGGTCTTCCGGAACCAATGGATGCATACCCATCCAGGCCATGTTGCTGAGTGGCAGCATTTCGGATGCGGCATTCAGTTTCATGGTGCAGGAACCAAGTGAGATCATGGAGTGAGCAAGGGAAATATCTTTCCGTTCCAGCCGCTTGATGTAGCGCATCATTTCTGTTTCCGTATGATAGCGGTTGAAGACTTCGTGCGACAGGAAACCGCTTGTTCGTTTCAGGTCGCCGGTGAAAGCCGGGGCATCGGGGATTTCGGCAACGTCAGGAACCGGTTCTTCTGCTGCAATGCCGAAGACGGTCATCAGCAGGTTGGCATCGGCCACGGGTAGTTGCCTCGTCAATGCTCAGTCCCACTTCTCCATTGTCAAAATAGCGGAGGTTGATTTCCTTGCTCAGGGCGATGGTACGCAGCTTGGGAACAGAAACATGATCCGGCAACTGCAGGCGCAAGGTATCAAAGAAAACTTCATTCAGCTGCTTGTATCCCAGTCTGGTCAGCTGTTTGCTCATCCAAACGGCGATGCTGTGAATTCGTCCGGCAATTTCTTTCAGGCCTTCCGGTCCGTGATAAACGGCATAGAAACCGCTCATGGTTGCAAGAAGGGCCTGTGCGGTACAGATATTGGAAGTCGCCTTTTCACGCTTGATATGCTGCTCGCGGGTCTGAAGTGCCATGCGGTAACACAAGTGTCCGTATTTGTCTTTTGAGAGACCGATGATACGTCCCGGCATATTCCGTTTGTATTCGTCGCGGGTAGCGAAGTAGGCTGCCGACGGTCCGCCATAGAACATCGGGATACCCAGCCGCTGGGTGCTTCCGAAAACGATGTCAGCTCCCCATTCACCCGGAGGAGTCAGCAGTACGAGTGCCATGATATCGGCATCAACGGCTACTTTGCAGCCGGCTGCATGAGCCTGTTCGGTGAAGGCGCGGTAGTCTTCCACACTTCCGCTGTTGTTCGGATACTGAACGATGCAGCCGAAGATATCGGGGGTAAATTCCAATGTCTTGTAATTGCCTGTCCGGATCTTCATGCCTTGCGGAATGGCACGTGTGCGGATCACTGCCAGTACTTGCGGGAAGACCTCTTCGTCTACGAAAAGTGTATCGGCTCCAGCTTTCTGCTGGGCACGTGAACGCAGGCCGAACATCATGGTAGCTGCTTCGGCAGCAGCTGTTGCTTCATCCAGCAGGGAGCAGTTGGCCAGCGGCATGGCGGTGAGGTCACTCACCACTGTCTGGAAGTTCAGCAGGGCTTCCAGTCGTCCCTGTGAGATTTCAGCCTGGTAAGGCGTATAGGAGGTGTACCATACGGGGTTTTCAAAGACATTACGCTGGATGACGGCCGGTGTAACGCTGTCATACCATCCGGCCCCGATGTACGTTTTGTAAAGTTTGTTTTGTGATGCGAGTTCGCAATGTGCATGGCAAATTCCCGTTCTGTCATAGCCGGAGCAAGCGGCAGCGGCTGTTTCAGACGTATCTGTGACGGAATGGTCTTGTCAATCAGCTCATCAAGTGTTTTTACACCTATTTTCCCCAGCATTTGAGGAAGATCTTTCTCCTCAATGCCAATGTGTCGGTTCGCAAATTTTGTTGTTTCCATGATACGTATAAGGTTTATTTCGTTAAAAAGATTTATCTGAAAAACGGATTGGTCATTTTTTCCGCTCCGATGCTTGTCGGTTCTCCATGGCCCGGATAGACAACGGTTTCAGCCGGAAGCGAAAACAGGTTGCTGCAGATGTGTTCTCTCAATGTTTCAAAATCGCCGCCTTCCAGGTCTGTACGTCCGATGCTTCCCTTGAAGAGAGCATCTCCGCTGAACAGACAGTTGGCTGCCCGGCAGTAGAAGACCAGGCTGCCCGGGGAGTGGCCGGGTACATGGATGCTTCCAGATTCGTGTTTCCAAAGCGGATCACATCGCCGTCACAGATATATCCTCCCAGAGGAGCCGGTGATTCGTTGATCTGAAAGCCGAACATACGGCAGTGGCCGGCAGCTTGGCCAGCCAGAATTCATCTTCCTGATTGGCCTCAGGCTTTATACCGAATTCCCGTTCCATGAATGCATTGCCGAAAATGTGATCCAGGTGAAGATGGGTATTCAGCAGATGTTTCAGCTGAAGGCCGTTATTGACCAGAAAATCCTTGAGACGCTGTTGTTCTTCCGGGTAATAACATCCGGCATCGATGACTACAGCTTCTCTGGTGTCGTCCCACAACACGTAACAGTTGACGGGAAACATATTGAATTCAAAACGTTTTATATTCATAGCGGTAGAGTTTTAAAGTCTGATTCATTGTCCGTTGATGGTCACGTAAACCACTTTCTTGGTTTCGAAGAATTCTTCTGTGAAGTCTTCCTTGAGATCGTAGATCAGCGTCTGGTGCTTGACGGGGAATACTTCTTTTTCCAGTTCTCCTCCCTTCAGGCAGATCAGTCCGTTGGAAGGGCATTCCGCTGTTCCTTGCTGATATTCTTACGGATGATCTTCAGCAGATCGGTCAGAGGCATGACTGCCCGGTCACCACAAGTCAAAGCGCTGTTTCTCTTCCTCAGCCCGGCAGTGACGGGTCGTGACATTTTTCAGTCCGACGGCAGCAGCGATTTCCGTAGCTACGCGAACCTTCTTGCCGATACTGTCCACCAGATGAAAGTGGGTATCGGGGAAAAGTATAGCCAGAGGAATACCGGGGAAACCGCCTCCTGTTCCCAGATCCATCACCTCTGTACCGGGCTTGAAGTTAATCACCTTGGCGATGCCAGGGAATGCAGCACGTGATGTTCATAAAGATTGGTTATGTCCTTGCGCGAAATGACATTGATCTTGCTGTTCCAGTCTGTATAAAGATCATAGAGGGCAGCAAACTGTGCCTTTTGCGTATCGGTCAGGTTAGGAAAATATTTCAGTATAATATCCATATCTTTTTCTTTGTTTCGGTTTTATTTTTTCAGTAAGCAGTTTTCTATCTCGGCATAAGGTACGGTAAGCTGGAAATCTCCCATAGTGTAGGGAGCAATGTCATAACGGTTGTAGAGGAAAGTCACTCCATCCTTACCCAGCTTGAAGTTGTCGGGGACGAACAGGTCACCTTCCAGCAAAGCTCCGACGGAACGAAGTCCTTCGATGGAACTAATCGTGTCTGTTTCAAGACGTTTATTCGCTTCGTTCAATAATTGCTTTAAGATCATTTCGCAGATGGCCTGATCGGTGTTGGGGAGGAAAACATCCTTGCGTGTCAGCAGCTTTCCGGTGGCAGCATCAATGTTGACCCATTTTCCGCGGGTGTTGGGATGTGCACCTCCGGTATCTTCAAAAATGGATACCTGATAATTCCATACGCTGTCGCGTCCCATTTCCAGGGTGGAGGTAATCTCATACTCGTTGTTATACCAGGCAGGGATATCTTCTTGCTTGACTCCGTTGTGCAGATCTGCGTCGTAGAATTTCTGAAGATTTTTTCTGTATCCGTCGATGTAGCCCTCTTTCATGGAATTGACAAAGGCTTCCGGAGTCAGTGAACCTGCACCTGCCGTCTTCTCTGAAACGGTCTCATAGAATATCCGGTTGACAGCTTCCGAAACGGAATCTGTGGGAGAAGCCGGCTTCAGATACATAAAATCAATGGAAATGCGGCAGTCCGGTGAAGTTTCCACTTCCGGTTTCAGCAAAACGGTCGTGTCTGCCTGAATACTGGCAATTTCGGGGAAGGCAGGAGCGTGCTGCTGGATGCATCCCTGCATGAAAAACATCCGGTAACGGCCAGTACAGTGGCGGTAAGTAAAATAATTCTTCTGTTCATATATTCATTTTTTTGTCATGGACACCGGAAGCAAAAGTTCCGATAGGACAAATATAGCATAAGTTCCCGAAACGACCATTTAAAAAAAGTAACTAATTTCTTGCTATATGTTAAAGAAATGTGCTTATTTTGCACGAGTAATTCATTAACAGACTGATATGGAAATAGAAAACTGGGGAGTAATCTCGTATCCGGAAGCCTGGCAGCGCCAGACAGAACTGTTCGACGAACTGGTAAACGCCAAACAGGAGGGACGTCCGTACGTCAATCGCATCGTGTTTTGCCAGCATCCGCATGTATACACCTTAGGCCGCCACGGCAAGGCAGCCAATATGTTGCTGAGTGAAGAGCAGCTGGAGCGCATCGGAGCTTCCCTGTTTCATATTGACCGCGGAGGGGACATTACTTATCATGGTCCCGGACAGCTGGTGTGTTATCCGATTCTGAACCTGGAAGATTTTCATCTGGGACTGAAGGAATATCTGCATCTGCTGGAAGAAGCGGTCATCAGGGTCTGTGCGTCTTACGGCATTGAAGCGGGAAGGGTGGACGGAGCCACCGGAGTGTGGCTGGAAACGGGAACTCCCCGGGAACGCAAGATTTGTGCCATGGGAGTGAGAAGCAGTCATTTTGTTACCATGCACGGGCTGGCGCTGAATGTCAATACGGATCTCCGTTACTTCAGCTACATTCATCCTTGTGGCTTTATAGATAGAGGAGTCACCTCCATAGCCCGTGAAACAGGGCATGAAATATCAGTGGAAGAAGTGACGGAACGTCTGCAACGGGAACTGGAAACGTTGCTGGCCGGAAGATGAATGAAGGTGTAGACTGGCGGATCATAACGCACGTAATCAAGATTAGAAAAGGATAACAAAAACAGCAGTAGAATGAGAAAAACGATGATGGCTGCAGTCGCAGTGGCGATTGCAGGGATGGGCTTGTGCAGAAAAAGTACAGGCAGGTGAAAAAGTGGAAGCAAGTGTAGGGGCTGATCTGGTAAGCCGGTATGTCTGGAGAGGACAGGATCTGGGAGGTGTCAGTGTCCAGCCAACCATCGAACTGGGATGGAACGGGCTTTCACTGAGTGCATGGGTTCTGTCGGCTTACCCGTGAGGATACGGAAGAAATAGATCTGACTCTCGGCTATGAGCGGGCGGATTCAGTGTGTCCGTTACGGATTACTGGACCAATGAAGGACCTGGGTATTTTCATTACGGAGCGCACAGCACCAGTCATGTCTTCGAGGCACAGGTCGGTTATGATTTCGGCTGGGCAGCTCTTAACTGGTATACAAATTTCGCCGGTGGTGACGGACAGACGGAAAGCGGGAAGCGGGCCTATTCTTCTTTCCTGTCAGTGAATGTTCCCTTTGCTTTGGCAGGGATCGACTGGAATGTGGAAGCCGGTGCTGTTCCCTGGGCAACCGACTACTATAATGCAACCGATGAAGAAAGTTCCGGAGCCAATGGATTTGAAGTAACGGAAGTCAGTCTGCAGGCTACGAAAGAATTGCCGGTGACGACTTCATTCACATTACCCGTTTTGCCCGTGTAACATGGAATCCGGCTACGGAAGGAGCGTATTTTGTCTTCGGCCTCAGCCTGGGCTTCTGAGGCTTTTCAGGAGAAACAGTTCCCTTTTATGACAGTATCGAGGACTTTCCGTACAAATTTCTGTCCGTTTTTTCGTTAGTTCCCGAATATTCTCTATATTTGTTCGGGCAAAAAAGCCTGAACTTAACTAACAAACTGAAAAACCATGAACATTAAAGCCCGACTGATTTTGATGAACTTCCTGCAGTTTGCCGTGTGGGGGGCCTATCTGACATCGATGGGGACTTATCTGGCCGGAATCGGTTTGGGTAATCACATCGGAATTTTTTATGCCATGCAAGGAATCGTTTCCTTGTTTATGCCCGCCATTATGGGAATTATAGCCGACCGCTGGGTGCCGGCACAACGTCTGTTGGGCATCTGTCACTTATTGGCCGCCCTGTTTATGGGAGGGGCGGGATATTATGGAACGGTTTCCGGAAATGCAGTATCTTTTGAGGTCCTGTTTGCCTTCTATTCCGTCAGTGTTGCATTCTATATGCCGACACTGGCTCTTTCCAATTCCGTTGCATATTCGGCTCTTGACCAGGCCGGTCTGGATACCATCAAAGCTTTCCCGCGATCCGGACTTTTGGAACCATTGGTTTTATCTGTTCCATGTGGCTGGTTGATTTACTGGGATTCCAGGCTACCCCCAACCAGTTCTTCACCTGTGCTGCCTGGGGAGTTCTGCTGGCTCTTTATGCCAATACGCTGCCGGAATGTCCGACAAGCGGAGGTGGCCAGGAGAAAAAATCTTTTGTTGAAGCCCTGGCCTGAAAGCCTTCCTGCTGTTCAAGCAGCGGAAGATGGCCGTTTTCTTTATCTTCTCCATGCTGCTGGGAGTTTCCCTGCAGATTACCAACGGATTCGCCAATCCTTTCATCACCAGCTTCAGCGTGATTCCTGAATATGCGAATACATTTGGCGTACAGCATGCCAATCTGCTGATTTCCCTCTCTCAGATCAGTGAAACCTGCTGCATTCTGCTGATTCCGTTCTTCCTGGGACGTTTCGGAATCAAGCGGGTCATGCTGATTGCCATGGGAGCCTGGTACTTCGCTTCGCCTTGTTCGGTGCCGGTAATCCGGGAAACGGAGTCTGGATGTTTATTCTGTCCATGCTGGTCTATGGCGTTGCCTTTGACTTCTTCAATGTCTCCGGTTCCTTGTTTGTTGACAAGGAAACTGATATTTCCATCCGTTCCAGCGCACAGGGACTGTTTATCATCATGACGAATGGTATTGGAGCTACAGTCGGTACGCTGAGTGCCCAATGGGTGGTCAACCGCTTTGTTGATTTCAACAGTACAGCTCCCCAGATTGAAGGCTGGAGCTGTGCCTGGTACATATTTGCCGGATACGCCTTGATCGTAGCTGTCGTTTTTGCCTTTGTCTTTAAATATAAACACGTAAGGAAATGAGAATGATTGAAATGTTTTTCGGCGATATGTCAACGGTGTTGAAACCGTCTGATTCCTATGCAATGGTACTGACAGAGGCTGAAGGAGGAAAGGACAGAAAACTGGCGGTGATTATCGGGGCTCCGGAAGCCAGGCCATCAAAATGGCCCAGATCGGTTACCGGACACCGCGTCCATTTACCCATGAACTGCTGATGAACCTGATCTACGAAGGAGGAATGGATTTCATTCAGGCAGTGATTTATGATGTCAAGGATGGAATCTATTATACGCATTTGTACATGGAGCGTCCGGATGGTTCGGAATATGAAGCGGATGCACGTACGACAGACGTCGTGGCTTTGTCCATGCGTGCTCATTTCCCGATCTATATCGAAGAAGAGTTGCTGGAACGTGAGCGTCTGAGAAATATCTCTCCGGACGGATCTGTCTATACGCTGACGGTCAATGCTGTCAGCACTGATATGCTGGAACAGGCCCTGGCAGAGGCTGTCAAACAGGAAGATTATGAGCGTGCATCGCAGTTGCGCGATGAAATCAAGCGCCGGAAAGAAGAGAAAGAAACAGAGGAACCCAATCCTCTTCATTTATAAAACAAGGAACAATATGCATGTATTTTATACTCCGGACATTGCTGTCAGCAATGAGCTCCCGGAAGAAGAAGCCGGACATTGTCTGCGGGTGCTCCGCCTGGGTATAGGCGATGAAGTTATGCTGACCGATGGAAAAGGCTGTTTCTACAAGGCTGTCATCAGTGCGGCTACGAACAAACGCTGTCAGGTGAAAATTCTGGAAACCATTCCGCAGGAACCTTTCTGGAAAGGACATCTGCATCTGGCTTTGGCACCTACCAAGAATATGGACCGCATTGAATGGCTGGCTGAAAAAGCGACGGAAATCGGTTTTGATGAATTGAGTTTTCTGAACTGCCGTTTCTCGGAGCGCAAGGTTATCAAGACGGAACGGGTGGAAAAGATTGTTGTTTCTGCGGTAAAACAGTCGCTCAAGGCCCGGAAACCTGTCGTCAACGAGATGACGGATTTCATGAAATTTATGGAGCGCGATTTTCCGGGACAGAAATTCATTGCTCACTGCTATGAGGGCGAGAAACCCCTGCTGAAGGATGTGCTGGTTCCGGGCGAAGACGCCTGGTGCTGATCGGACCGGAAGGGGACTTTAGTCCGGAAGAAGTGGCCAGAGCCGAAGAAAAAGGCTTCCGTGCCGTCAGCCTCGGCAAATCCCGCCTGCGTACGGAGACGGCTGCACTGGTTGCCGTACATACCATGAACCTGATAAACAGCTGACCATGCATGTCATTGAACTCCAACAGGTCCTGCCGGAAGTATTTGCCGGTAATGACCGCATCACTTCGGATGTCTGGCATCGTCAGCTGGCCTTCCAGAAAGGACAGAAATATCTGGTAGAAGCTGCTTCGGGTACCGGAAAATCTTCTCTGTGCAGTTTTATTTATGGATACCGGAAAGACTATCAGGGCATCCTGTCCTTTGATGGAGAAAATATCCGGAACATTTCCGTATCCCGCTGGGTAGAAATCCGGAAACGTTCCCTGAGTATGCTGTTTCAGGAACTCCGTCTGTTTGAGGAACTCACAGCCTGGGAGAATGTGCAGCTGAAAAACAACCTGACCGGTTACAAGAAACGTTCGGAGATCCGGCAGTGGTTTGAAGAACTGGGCATTGCTGATAAATGGGACCGCAAGGTGGGGCAGATGTCGTTCGGACAGCAACAGCGTGTGGCATTTATCCGCTCCTTGTGCCAGCCTTTCGACTTTATTTTTCTGGACGAACCGATCAGTCACCTGGATGACGGGAACGGACGTTGCATGGCCCGTATTCTGACAGAAGAAGCCGCCAGACAGGGAGCCGGAATCATTGTAACCTCCATCGGGAAACATCTGGAACTGGCGTATGACCGGGTACTTTCGCTGTAATACATTAATTTGAAATCGGATGAAGATATGGTTTGGAAATTATTAAGGCAGCATCTGAGCGTGTCGCAACTGACCGGGTTCTTTCTGGCAAACCTCTGCGGTATGGTTATTGTCCTGCTCAGTGTTCAGCTCTATAAGGATGTGCTTCCGGTATTTACACAGGGAGACAGCTTTTTGAAAAAGGATTACCTGATTATAAATAAAGAAGTCAGTACACTCGGTTCGCTGGTCGGACGGGACGGCACTTTTTCGGATGCGGAAATGGCCAAACTGGAAAAGCAGCCTTTTACGGAGAGCGTGGGGGCTTTTCAGCCAGCCCGTTTCAAAGTGTCTGCCGGTATGGGAATGCAGGGCATGCAGCTTTCTACGGCCATGTTTTTTGAATCGGTTCCTGACCGTTTTGTCGATGTGAAGGTAGATGACTGGACTTATCGTCCGGGACAGGAAGAAATACCAATCATTATTCCCCGGAATTATCTGAACCTCTACAATTTCGGTTTTGCCCAGAGCCGGAATCTTCCCCAGCTTTCGGAAAGTGTCATGGGAATGATGACGCTGGATATCCGGATGTCCGGACGCGGACAGGTGAAGACACTGAAGGGACGTATCGTGGGATTCTCGAACCGGCTGAATACGATTCTGGTTCCCGAAGATTTCATGAACTGGGCCAACAGCACTTACGGAGAAGAAAAAGAGAAGAGTCCGTCACGCCTGATTCTGGAAGTGAACAATCCGGCTGATGAACGGATTGCCCAATACTTTCAGCAGCAGGGTTACACCACTGAAAGTGACAAACTGGATGCCGGGAAAACAACCTGGTTCCTGCGAATGACGGTCGGACTGGTACTCTCGGTCGGGCTGGTGATCAGTTTCCTGTCATTTGCCCTCCTGATGCTCAGCATTTATTTACTTTTGCAGAAGAATACGGTCAAGCTTGAAACCTTGCTGCTGATCGGCTATAGTCCGGCCCGGGTTTCACTCCCTTATCAGATGTTGGCCGTTCTGCTGAATGCAGCCGTCCTGCTGATCGGTATGGCTCTTGTATTGCCAGTCCGTTCTGCCTATCTGGGAACTCTGGAACATCTGCTTCCGGGCATGGAGCAGGGAGTCTGCTCCCAGCCTGGATAACCGGTCTTTTCCTCTTTATTCTCGTCTCGGCAGCCAATGTTCTGGCCATCCGCCGGAAGGTCCAGGTCATCTGGTTAAAGAAAAAATAAGAAATCTGAACATTTCACTTTTGCACAAAAAACGGCTTTCTGTGTACTCCAGAGCCGTTTTTTATTTTTCTCCGTGTGAACAAATGTTTAGAAACCTTTTGTTCTATAAATACACTTGTTCTATATCCCTTGATTTATGTCTGATAACATAGTTTTAGGGCTAAAAAATGTTACATGCGATAACACCTTAGTGATTTTATTCAGTAAATTTGCGTAACCGAAACAAACGGAAAGGCACTTTCTGAAAAAGGAAAAACCAGACGTTTGAAGAACAAAATCGGAGATACTTTTAATTTAAAAAGAATTGCTTATGTCAAAAATCGTTGGACACATTTCGCAGGTAATCGGACCGGTGGTCGATGTGCACTTCAATCTGGAAGGGCAAGATGCGGACATTGCGTTACCTAGTATCCACGATGCGCTGACAATTGTGCGTAAAGATGGCCGTACACTGGTCGTTGAAGTACAGCAGCACATCGGAGAAGATACGGTGCGTACCGTAGCTATGGACAGTACCGACGGATTGCAGCGCGGAATGGAGGTCGTCCCGACCGGACAATCTATCACGATGCCGGTAGGAAACCAGATCAAGGGACGTGTGATGAATGTAGTCGGTGAAACCATCGACGGAATGAAGGAACTCAATCGTACGGACGGTTTCCCCATTCACCGCGAACCGCCTAAGTTTGAAGATCTGGCTACGACCCAGGAAGTCCTTTTCACAGGTATTAAGGTAATTGATCTGCTGGAACCTTATTTGAAAGGTGGTAAGATCGGATTGTTTGGAGGTGCCGGAGTAGGTAAGACGGTCCTCATCAAGGAATTAATCAACAACATTGCCAAGAAGCACAACGGATTCTCCGTATTCGCCGGTGTCGGTGAACGTACACGTGAAGGTAACGACCTGTTGCGTGAAATGATTGAATCCGGAGTTATCCGCTACGGAGACGAGTTCCTGAAGAGCATGGAAGAAGGCAACTGGGACTTGTCAAAGGTAGACTACAACGAAGTTGAGAAGTCTCAGGTAGCGATGGTGTTCGGACAGATGAACGAACCTCCCGGCGCCCGTCAGTCTGTGGCTCTTTCCGGACTGACCCTGCAGAATCCTTCCGTGACCGCAAGACCGGTGACAACGGTCCGCGTGATATCCTGTTCTTCATTGACAACATCTTCCGTTTCACCCAGGCCGGTTCAGAAGTTTCAGCCTTGCTGGGACGTATGCCTTCGGCCGTAGGTTACCAGCCGACACTGGCTACGGAAATGGGACAGATGCAGGAACGAATCACTTCTACGAAGAACGGTTCTATTACTTCAGTACAGGCTGTCTATGTGCCTGCCGATGACTTGACAGACCCGGCACCGGCAACCACCTTTACTCACCTGGATGCCACAACCGTGCTGAGCCGTAAATCACCGAGCTGGGTATCTATCCGGCTGTTGATCCGCTGGAATCAACCTCTCGTATTCTGGATCCGCTGATCGTGGGCAAGGAACACTACGAGACTGCACAGCGTGTGAAACAGATTCTGCAGCGTAACAAGGAACTTCAGGATATCATCTCCATCCTGGGTATGGACGAACTTTCTGACGAAGACCGTCTGACAGTCAACCGTGCCCGCCGTGTACAGCGTTTCCTTTCACAGCCGTTTGCCGTGGCCGAACAGTTTACCGGCGTTCCGGGTGTGATGGTTTCCATTGAAGATACAATCAAAGGTTTCAAGATGATTCTGGACGGTGAAGTCGATTATCTGCCTGAACAGGCCTTCCTGAATGTAGGTACGATTGAAGACGCCATCGAAAGGGTAAGAAACTGCTGGAGGCAGCAAAGGGATAAGCGTATGGATACGAAAGAATTACATCTGACAGTCGTTTCACCTGAACGGACCGTATATGACGGAAAGGTACTTTCGGTGACATTGCCCGGTGAAGTGGGTAGCTTCCAGATTCTTCCGGGACATGCTCCGCTGATTTCTTCATTAGGGGCCGGAGAGTTGAAATATACTGTCGGACAGGAAACACAAGGCCTGCAGATTGCAGGAGGATTCGTGGAAGTGAGAGACAATTCGGTTTCCGCATGCGTGGAACTTTGAAAAGTCATTTTTCCATCAAATAGGCATTTGTTGAACATAAATTTTTGGCAGCTTTTCTGAAAAACTGCACGATACTATGTTTTTGTTAACCGTAAGAAAAAAGTTTATCAAGGAACTCACCGTCATCGGTGTAGTGTTGACAGGTCTGGTGGCCATAGTGTATCACCTATTTATACCGGAAAGGTATTTCCTCTGGTTCCCTGCCATTCCGATATTCTTTTATCTGTTCGGTTTGCTTTACATAGCATTCTTTTCGTTCAGCTATCGCCTGGGTCTGGAAAAACTGACCATGACCTATCTGGTCTGTAAAGTGCTGAAATTTATATTAAGCGCTTTCGTCCTGATCTTCTACGGATTCGTAATCAGGCATGAAGTGGTGGCTTTCATTGCTACATTCATGTTCTTCTACTTTGCGTTTCTGATTTTTGAAACTCGTTTTTTCCTTCGCTTTGAGGAGAAACTGAAACTAAGACAAAAAGAATAAAAAAATGAAAAAAATTACGGTACATAGTCCTAATGCTTTCCCTGCTGCTGGCAACGTCGGCCAGTGTTCAGGCACAGGAGGCGTCTGCAACGGAAGCCGGGGAAGTAAATGTGAATGAACTGGTATTCGGACACATCGGTGACGCTTACGAGTGGCACATCGCCACCATCGGGGGCAAGACGCTGAGTATTCCGCTTCCGGTCATCGTGCATAGCAGTACCGGCTGGCATGTCTTTTCTTCTTCCCGTCTGGAAGAAGGGGAATATGAAGGCTTTTACATCGCCAGGGGAGGTGCTTACGACGGAAAGATCGTGGAGCGCAACGCTGCCGGCGAGGAAGTAAGACCGCTGGATATTTCCATCACGAAGAATGTGCTGGGACTCTTCATCAACAGTGCCGTGCTGCTCATTATCCTGATGAGCTGTGTCCGCTGGTACAAGAAGCATCCGGTAGAACAGGGAGCACCGAAAGGCGGAGTCGGCATGATTGAAGCTCTGGTGCTGATGATCTACGAAGATGTCATCAAAGGCTGTATCGGTGAAGACTACAAGCGTTATGCCCCTTATTTGCTGACCGCCTTTTTCTTTGTGCTGGTCAACAACCTGATGGGACTGATTCCTATCTTTCCCGGAGGGGCCAACGTAACCGGTAATATTGCGATCACACTGGTGCTGGCATTCTGTACATTCGTGCTGACTAACCTTTACGGTTCAAAGGAATACTGGAAGGAAATCTTCTGGCCCGATGTTCCGACCTGGCTGAAAGCTCCGGTACCCATGATGCCGCTGATCGAGTTCTTCGGAATATTCACCAAGCCGTTCGCCCTGATGATCCGTCTTTTGCCAATATCATGGCAGGCCACGCAGCCATTCTGAGTCTGATCGCTATCATTTTCATCACCGTAAAGGCCGGACCGGTCATCAACGGTTCCATGACCTTCGTTGCCGTGGTATTCGGTATCTTTATGGATGCGCTTGAAATTCTGGTAGCTTTCATCCAGGCTTATGTATTTACGATGCTGTCAGCCGTATTCATCGGACTGTCACGCGTGAAAGGTCACGCAAAAGAAAACTAAAAGAGATAAAAACAGAAAAAGTATAACCATTTAAATTTGAAGAATTATGTTAATGTCAATTTTATTGCAGGCAGCTGCAGGTGTTGGAATCAGTAAGTTAGGCGCAGCAATCGGCGCAGGTATCGCAGTTTTGGGTGCAGGTATCGGTATCGGTAAGATCGGTAGCTCAGCCATGGAAGGTATTGCCCGCCAGCCGGAAGCTTCAGGCGATTTGCGTATGAACATGATTATCGCAGCAGCGCTGGTAGAAGGTGTCGCTTTGATTGCGATCGTTGTTTGTCTGCTGACATTGTTCTTATAATTTCACCGTCCAACTTAAACAGGTAAAAGATTATGGGATTATTAACTCCGGATCCGGGGCTGCTCTTCTGGATGATTATCGTTTTTGGAGTCGTATTTTTCATCTTGGCAAAATATGGCTTCCCGGTAATCATCCGGATGGTAGAGGACCGGAAAGCATACATTGACCAGTCGCTGAAGGCGGCACGTGAAGCCAACGAAAAGCTGGCCAGCGTGAAGCAGGAGGGTGAAAGAATCCTGCACAGGCCAATGAAGAACAAGTCCGTATTCTGAATGAAGCAGCTGCCACTCGTGACCGCATCATCAACGAAGCCAAGGAACGGGCCCGTCTTGAAGGCGACCGTCTGATGGAAGAATGAAGAAGCAGATCGAGACCGAAAAGGAAAGCGCCATTCGTGACATCCGCCGTCAGGTAGCCGTATTGTCTGTAGGAATTGCCGAAAAGGTAATGCGCAGCAAGCTGGCTGACGAAAAAGAGCAGATGGAACTGATCGACAGAATGCTGGACGAAATGATAGAAACTTCTAAGAAATAACAGGTCTTATGAATACAGGAGTCGTATCAATGCGTTACGCAAAGGCACTGCTGGCCTATGCCGATGCACAGGGAAAGGAAGACCAGGTCTATGAGGAAGTCAAGACTTTAGCCGACCATTATGTGACTGTTCCCGGATTGAGGCGTGCCGTAGAGAATCCTGTACTGGATATCGAAACGAAGCTGCAACTGCTTCAGGAAGCGGCAGGCGGTAAGGATGTCAGTGAGGAGCTGAAACGCTTCTTCCGGCTGGTGCTGGAAGCCAAGCGGGAGAAATTTCTCCAGTTTATGACATGGTCATACATCGATCTTTACCGGGAAGAGAAGCATATCCTGATCGGAAAGCTTACTACTGCTGTTCCTTCGGAAAGACTGGTGCAGCATCTGGTGGAACTGATTGGTGCCCGGACGCATGAAAATGTGGAACTGGATGCACGGATTGATCCGAACATTATCGGAGGATACATCATTGAATTGTCCGGTTTCCGGCTTGATGCCAGTGTTGCCAATCAGCTGAAGCGGGTGAAACAGCAGTTTATCGCCAGAAACAGAAGAATTGTTTAATCCAAATCGATTAATTATGCCAGAAAATGCAATCAAACCCAGCGAAGTCTCTGAAGTGCTCCTTCGCCAGTTGCAAGGAATCGACACCTCCCTTAAATTCGACGAGGTAGGTACCGTCCTGCAGGTGAGCATGGTGTGGCACGTATCTATGGCTTGCGCAATGCAGAAGCCAACGAACTTCTGCAATTTGAAAACGGTATAATGGGTACCGTGATGAATCTGGAAGAGGATAATGTCGGAGCTGTGCTGCTCGGTCCTACTGACCAGATCAAGGAGGGCATGATCGTTAAACGTACCCGGAGAATTGCTTCCATCAATGTGGGAGAAGGAATGCTGGGACGTGTCATCGACTCTGGGTGTACCGATGGACGGACGCGGCGAAATCAGCGGCGAACGTTTTGAAATGCCGCTGGAACGCAAGGCTCCGGGAGTTATTTTCCGTCAGCCGGTAACAGAACCTCTTCAGACCGGTCTGAAGGCGATCGATGCCATGATCCTATCGGACGCGGACAGCGTGAGCTGATCATCGGTGACCGCCAGACTGGAAAGACGGCTATTGCCATCGATACCATCATCAACCAGCGTTCCAATTACGAAGCCGGTAATCCGGTGTACTGTATCTACGTTGCAATCGGACAGAAGGGTTCAACCGTTGCCAGCATCGTAAGTGACTCCGTGAAAAGGGAGCCATGGATTATACGGTGGTTGTGGCTGCTACGGCTTCCGATCCGGCTGCCATGCAGTATTTCGCACCGTTTGCCGGTGCAGCCATCGGTGAATACTTCCGTGATACCGGCCGTCATGCCCTGGTAGTTTATGATGACCTGTCCAAGCAGGCGGTAGCCTATCGTGAGGTATCTCTGATTCTGCGCCGTCCGTCAGGACGTGAAGCTTATCCGGCGATATCTTCTATCTGCATTCCCGTCTGCTGGAACGTGCAGCGAAGATCATCAGCCAGCAGGAAGTAGCCGAGCAGATGAATGACCTGCCGCCCAGTCTGAAGGGAAAGGTAAAAGCCGGCGGTTCACTGACCGCACTGCCGATCATCGAAACCCAGGCAGGCGACGTTTCCGCTTACATTCCTACCAATGTGATCTCCATTACCGACGGACAGATATTCCTGGAAAGTGACCTCTTCAACCAGGGCTTCCGTCCGGCTATCAATGTCGGAATCTCTGTATCCCGTGTCGGTGGTAGTGCGCAGATCAAGAGTATGAAGAAAGTGGCCGGAACCCTGAAGATCGACCAGGCACAGTATCGTGAACTGGAAGCATTCTCCAAGTTCAGCAGCGATATGGACCGGTTACTGCCATGGCGATCGACCGCGGACGTAAGAACAACCAGCTGCTGATTCAGCCTCAGTACTCACCGATGCCCGTAGCGAACAGGTTGCCATCTTGTATTGCGGAACTCATGGTCTGATGCGTGAGGTACCTCTGAGCAAAGTACGTGCTTTCCAGGATACCTTCCTCACAACCTTGCGTGCCAACCACAAGGAAGATGTGCTTGATGTGCTGGCATCCGGTAAGATCAACGACGAAGTAACAGCAATCATTGAAAAAGTAGCGGCCGCAACGGCTTTACAGTATAAACAATAAGCATCATGGCATCACTGAAAGAAGTAAAGGGAAGAATCAACTCGATAAACGGGACGCTGAAGATCACTTCGGCCATGAAGATGGTGGCCTCTTCCAAGCTCCACAAGGCGCAGGAGGCCATCGAGAACATGCTTCCTTACGAACGAAGACTTCACCGCATGCTGACAAACTTTCTGAGTGCGGAGCAGAGTGTGGAGTCACCTTTCATTGTGAAGCGTGAGGTCAAGAAAATAGCAATAGTCGTATTTGCATCCAACAGCAGTCTCTGCGGGGGATTCAACATGAATGTCATCCGCCATCTGAATGAGATGATTGCTGAATATGAAGCCAAAGTGGGAAAGGAGAACTTGCTGGTCTATCCGGTCGGCCGTAAAGTGGCCGATGCGGTAAAGAAACTGGGAATCGATCCGATGGGAGATTTCCAGCACATGAGCGGCAAACCGAACTATAAGGAAGCATCTGATCTGGCAACCGATCTGATCAACCGTTTCCTGAGCGGAGAAATACAGCAGGTAGAACTGCTGTACAATCATTTCAAGTCGACTTCCACACAGGTGCTGACGCGTGAGACTTATCTGCCTTTCGACCTTTCGGCTGAAGCTGCCGGC
>ENA-OQHA01000541-OQHA01000541.1-human-gut-metagenome-genome-assembly--contig:-NODE-541-length-18510-cov-4.794484_pt1 | contig 18510 bp, 19 predicted proteins | sample MGYA00242558_ERZ504707 | MGnify/ENA primary metagenome ERZ504707 (study PRJEB26092, sample SAMD00036197) | human gut metagenome | host: Homo sapiens | study: EMG produced TPA metagenomics assembly of...
TCTCTGCAGATATACTTCTTGCCCTCTTCCTCTTTCTGATCTTTCTCTAAGCCTTTCTCTGCTGTAATTGTCAGATAACCATTCTCTAAGGAAGCCTTAATCTCATCCTTTTTGAATCCCGGAAGATCCATCTCAAGCTCATAGCCTTTATCGCTTTCCTTGATATCGGTGAGCATCATTCTCTTTCCGTTGTGTCCGTATAATTTCTTCTGTGCCTTCTGTACGTCCCTGTCATCATACCAAGGATCATTGAACCATGGATCACTGAAAAATGTATCAAATAAGTTGTTGTTTGTAGTTGTTAATAACATAGGTCATACCTCCTTATATACCTGTAACTTTCCTTTCGGAAATTTGCTTTCTTTTGTTTACAAGTATGTTATAGCACTATTATTAGCACTCGTCAATAGTGAGTGCTAATAAAAATTATAAACTTTTTATTAACTGAAATTTCTTATGTTTCCCAGCTCCATTTCATATACTTCATCACAAAGCAGCTCGATATCTGCTGGATTGTGGCTTGCCAGAAGTATGAGCTTTCCCTGCTTTTTAAGCGCCATCAAAAGCTCACGTATATCAGCCACACCGTGTTTATCGAGTCCGTTCATCGGCTCATCCAGTATCAGTATGTCCGGCTGCTCCATGATTGCCTGTGCAATCCCAAGGCGCTGCCTCATTCCAAGACTGTACTTGCGCACCGGCAGTCTGCTGTCCGGATCAAGTCCTGTTATCTTAAGAGCCTTACGTATCTGATCATCCGTAACCTTTCTGCGTATTCCGGCAAGCAGCCGTAGATTTTGCAGCCCGCTGTAATATGGTATAAATCCCGGTGTTTCAATGATTATTCCTGCATTTGGCAAATAATCCACATCTTTTCCCACACGCCTGCCGTCTGTTTTTATCTCTCCCTCTGTCGGATGCACAAATCCGCAGATGCATTTCATCAGCATTGTTTTGCCGCTTCCGTTGCTGCCAACAAGTCCATAGATTTTCCCCGGTTCAAGTGTCAGCGAAATATTATTTAAAATTGATTTGCCATCCAGTCTTAGTGATACATTTCTTATTTCTATCATGCGCGGTCCCCCTATTCCTTTACCTGATAATGTCCTGCCCTTGCAAAGCAAAGCACAAGAAGCAGCGCACTTATGGCTCCCAGATAAAGATATGATCCCCACATCGGAAAATTCATCCTGTCAAGATATTCATCATAGTGCAGCCACGGTATCGTATGCGCCATCGGAAGTATCCACATCTGCTTCATTCTGACCTCACAGGTGACTGCTCCGAGTATGATTGCAAAGCCATTTACGAGTATCCCCACATATCTGTGATTGCTGACAGCCGAAAAAAGCAGCACATATGATATGAGCAGAAAATATAAAAGCAGCAGACAAAATGTGTGTATAAGTGCCTGTTCAAGTGTCATCTGCTGATACAGATTTCCCGGAAGAAGCTGCACCACATAATCTCCCGTCCTATCCGGATAAACTGAAGTAAAATGTGTGACCGCATCAGAAAATGAAAGACTCCATCTGCCTGTTCCTATCATAAGAACGCACGATGACACCAAAAGGAATAAAAGCACAAAACAGGATGCCGCTGCCGCAAAAACTGCCTGTCCAAATATCCATGTCCTCTTTGTACAGCGCATCTGATAAAACCTGTCAATTCCCGTCCTCTGTGGAAAATCAGCCATCAGCACAAGAAAAAGTATAGGTATTATAAGAAGGATAACTCCCGAATTTCCCAAAGCCACAAAAGCCTCAGGTATAGAAAGCATTTCTCCCATAAGCATTTTGCACTGTCGAAGCGGCCCGATCACCTGCACATTCACAAATACGAGCATGACAAACAGTATGATTATCCTGCTGCTGCGCAGCCACTGCCTGAATTCAGCTTGCGCAATGTGCACTGCTGCCCGAAACGAAAATCTATCCATCGCAATGCCTCCTTTTCACCTGTGCATAATACAGCAGAACAAGTATCACATAACAAACTATAGTAAGTCCTACCGTCCATCCCCAGCCGCTCTCACCCGACACATTCATCAGATTTGATGAGTTAAACCTCTCCACTGCCGGGTTTTCAAGTGTAAGTCTCTGCAGAATCTGCGTGTATATGTAATTAAGTAGAAACGGAAGGCACAGCAGCATATACCGATCCCTAAAAAATATTGCTGCTCCTATTCCAAACATACTTGCCGCCATACCATATAAGAAAGAACCTATAAGCCGTTTTACCACATATATGAGCACCATACTGCCTGTTCCGTACCAGTCTGCATACATCATCTGCTCATTCACGGAAAATGATATATATGCCGGAAATGCAATAAGCATCATAAGTCCGAAAACAATGTTCGCTGTCATGAAAAGAATTCCACCTGTAAGCACTCCTGCTGTCACCTTTGTGGCACAATACTTTGCATTTTGCGACCTTATGAGCAAAAAACCTGTCATGCCGTTGTGCCGTTCCGCGGAAAGCACTGCGATATATCCAAATGACATTAAAAGCGGCAGTATAAGCGGAAGCCAGCCGTTCATCCCTTTTATCCACATAAAAAGTGCGCTGTATTCTATCGGCTGCTCACTTTTATGTGCAATGCCGGTTATTGCAAGCCTAAATACCGACACGGCACTGCCTGACGGATCATAATCCGCATTTGCGCTAAAAGCAAGTACAACACATCCTATGACCGCAAGAAGCAGATACGGAAAATACAGATATTTTTCATTTCCGCCCTTATCATACTAAGCCGCCTCCCCATAGGTATAGTAATAGACCTCTCCTGTAAATGCATCAAGATACATCCTGATGTTTTCGTCCTTAGTCCTGTTTATTCCGTCAAACTGCCATGCCGGAAGATATATTTTGCACTCAGAACCATCTCCCAAATTAAGCGGTACATATGTAAGACATACACTTTGTACATCAACATTTAAAAACTTTGCCATCTTCCCGCTTAAAATATCTGCGGCATCCTTTATTCCCAATATCTCATCCGACGAATACAAATTTTCCAGCGGTTCCGAATCGTTAACTCCCGCATAAGCACTGACTCCATCAGAATCCACTACATATGCATGTTTGATATCCTCTTCAAAATTATACTCATTTCCATATATCTGATAATTTCCATAATCATGATATGCTATTGGAACACCATGGTACTGCCTTTGAACCATATAATCATATCCGTACACCTGTCCGAGCCTGAACACGCGAACCTCAGGAACTGACAATGTAATGCCATCTGTGGGTACAAACGGAGTACCTTTTTCAAAATATTCCCCTGTAAGCTCTGCCCCCTGTTCAATGGTCAATTCACCATTTATAAGCTGATAGCTTTCTTTTCCAAGCTCGTCTATTGTCCCGATTTACAACATCATCTGTGTATGTTCCAAGAGCGTCACTGCTCGCATTCGCGCATCCGTATTCAGATATGCTCCTATCTTTCCATCACTCATGGAATATATGCCATTATCCGCTATCTGTATATGACACTCATTCGTATTTACAAGTGCTCCTGCCCTGATGCAAGATCCATATGATCCTTAAGAGCCGGATAACTGTATGGTGTTTCCTTTGTATCATCCATTCCAAGGTCACTGTTTACGATCCTTACCTCCGAATCCATATCAGTTGTATCGAGCTTACCGATTGATTCAAGCCAGTCCTTTATTGTATCCCAGCTCTCCTGTGTAGTAATGCCGTGTACTCCACCCTCCATGACATACAGCTCATCCGTTTCCGGCATATCTTTAAAAGTGCAGTTTGTAAACGATAAATTCCTGTAATCCGTGTTTTTTACCATATCGGTATCTGTGCTGTACTGCTCACAGCCTAGCTTATAATTCTCCCTGTTATCGGCAAGCTTTTTCTCATACGCAGCTATATCAATCCCCTGCTGCGTGTCTGATTTATCCGCTGTATTCTTCTGTGTATCTGCCATTTTGCTGTCTGCACATGCAGACATGGTAAAAAATGCTGCAATGCAAATGGCTGGTATTAGTATTGTTTTATGATGTTTGTTCATATATAATTCCCCCCATTTTGTAACACAATTAGCCGGTATGGAAAACATACCGGCTAACATATTTTTATCTTTTTTATACGACTTTATAAATCATACCTTTTGCATTGCATCTTTTCCCCATAGACTTCTCCTTTACTATACTATGTTTTAAGTTACTTAATAACAATAATTATTGTTATTAGAAATCGATTACAATTTCAATTATATTCATTTCCCCATTTTTTCAATACAATTTACATGAGATGACATTTTTATTCACTTTTGGTACATTTTATATAGATCAATTAAAATTAAAATCAGTTACAACACAACCTTATCTTCTGCGGATAATACTGCAGCACCATATACAGCTTCATCTTATCTACCCTGTTCCAGTCTTTCTTTGATACCTGCTGCTCATCCATTATATACGGTATCACAAAAGATACATCCTCACCGGCATTAAGCTTTATCTCCAAAGCTTCCAAAGTAGGATTTAATGCAAAAAACAGTTCCATGTCATACTGATCACCATTGGTTCCCATTTCAAATGCAAGGCTTGTAAGATCAAGTGATGTTGTATCGTCCTTTACTTTGGTAACTGACAAGGTTATAAAACCCACACGCACACTGTCGAAAGGATATTCTGAACCATCATCCGTCTGATCATATGCATAATCAGGACATTTTTCTTTTAGGAGACTGCCATCGCCCCACTCCCATCCGGTCTGCTTTATCTCATAATTTCCAAGCTTTATAGTGTCATTGTCTGTATATGTGATGACCTTTGGGGATGGATAGCAATGATTCAGATAAACAATCCTTGCCAAAACAGCAATCATCACAATTCCTATGAGCATTCCCGAAAAAAGCCTTACTTGTTTTGATTTTCTTTGCTTCATAATAAATTCTCCTCGTCACTTCAATTTAAACCTTCCGCTGTCCACCAGATAGATTACATCTGATAGATTTTCAAGCTCATCCTTATCGTGAGAGCTAAGCAGTATAAGACTTCCTTTATCACGCATATCCCTTATGATTTCTGACAGTTTTTCCTGCCCCTCCTTGTCCAGGGCGTTAAAAGGTTCATCCAGCAAAAGAAGCTTTGGTTCCTCCATAATGGCACAGGCAATACCCAGTCTCTGCTTCATTCCAAGAGAATATTTTCTATACTTTCTCTTATCGTGTGGGTTCAGTCCAACCGTTTCAAGTGCCCTGCTTATATCAACTTCACCTTTATTTATTGATGCAAGCATTTTTAGATTGTCATAGCCTGTATAACTATCTATAAAGGCAGGATTCTCAATAAGCATTCCTATCCTTTCCGGAAAAGCCATATTTTTTCCAAGCACCTTGCCGTCGATACTGATGGTACCGCTTGTAGGATACATAAGTCCGCTTACCGCTCTCATCAGCATTGTCTTGCCGGAGCCGTTTACGCCCTTAAATCCATATATATTACCACTTTCCAGTGTCATGCATACATCATCGAGTACCAGAGCATCCTTTATCTTTTTAGAAACATGTTCTATCTCTATCTTCATAAAATACCTCACAAAATATTCTTTCTGTTAAAATACACACTTCCGGACACAATAGAAACCACCATCACAATAATGCAGCTTATTATTCCGGCAGCCGCATCCATTCCGCCCGCACAGAGCCTGTTGTTTCTGATGATCATAAGATAATTGCCCATAAGAAACGGACTCACCCAGTAAACAGACACCACAAGATAAACTATTGAAACAATATATCCAGCGATCGCACCGGCAAAAATACTGATAGTAAGCTGCACCACCGCAATTGTACAGGCGCATAACATTGGCAGTATCAGCCATACAATCACTTCATTTCCGGTCGAAAACCGCTGCATATCTATTCCCATTTCCATGAGCATATCATCAGGCTTTGTGCTCCACTTCCCGATTGCACATGTCACAGCCGCAAGAACAAGTATCATTGCAGCATAATACATAATCACATTTATGAGCGTCCATATGTACTTACTCCATAACCACTTAAACCTGCTGCCAGACAATATCAGTGTCTTTTTGCCTGCACCATACAGATCTGACAATGGATAAAATCCTACCATAAAAAATAAAAACGCATAAAACAAAAACCACGACACCGGAATGGTAAATACGCTGTCATCTGTCTTTATGTATGGCGGCATACCCTGAAGTATATTTGTAAAGTATGCCAAAAATCCAAGCTCCGGTGAATTTACACTAAAATCACTGACGGTGATAAATGAAAAAAATACAAATATGAATACTCCGACTATCCATTTTATCTTGTTTTCCCTAAATCCTTTTCTGATATCATATAAGATCAGATTTGCAAAAATTCTCCTATTCATAAGCAACAAGCTCTTTCTTTACCGCATGTATGTAAAATATAATATTTACCACTATAAGGATAATAAACGCACAGATCACAACCCGGATATCACTTCTAAACGGTGCACTTGGTCTAAGAAACATTACCGGTGATAAACTCACCCTGTTTACAAAATGAACCATGCAGAACACAAATATGTATATGATAAACGGTGTCAGCAGGATCCAGAACCGGCTTCTTACAAAATTAACAGCCCACAACACCGCACAGTTTAAAAGTCCCCAGAAGCAGCCATCAATCAGCACAAAAATCAGATTGTATACAAGTGGATGTGTATAAAATACCCCTGACATGATATCCATTGCCGCTACCGGGAATGTGCCTGTTCCTACCTGTGGTATTACCATCGGAAATACCATTGCAGTAAGCATAAAGTCAAACACCAGTGGTATCATTCCAATAAGCGCACCGCTTACAAATGCAGCTCCATATTTTGCTCTTATATAATCGCTCTTCTTTCCTCTTGATATGATCTGGGCAGCATACCCTGATTTAACATCAAAATAAAAGCTTCTGCCATACGGTATGGCACACAAAGCAGGCATTATCAGATAAAGCAGCAACGGCTGCACACTTGCATTATCCGCACCTATCCATTTCTCATATGCAGACAATGGATACGTGTCGTAGTAAACATACATCCTCCATATCCACACATTTTCCATAAAATGCCATACACATATTGCAAACGCAACACACAATGTGGCAGCAAATAATCTGTTTCTAAAAGCACGTTTTATTTCAAGTTTAAATATTCTATTCATAACTACAGCTCCAGTTTAAAATATTTTTGCACCTTATCATTGGTTTTTGAATCTATACCCTCTATACAATAATAAATATACTTAGAATCTTCAGGTATTCCCTCATCCTGAATAATATATCCAAGCTCTGATGTAATACACTCGCCTTTGCCTAAAACATAATGATATACGTCACTTTCATCTCCTCCAAGCCAATAGTTGTCTATATATACACAATCTGAGTTTTCCTGTATTCTCTCCATATCATCCTTGATGGCATACAGAACACCCACATTTCTATTACCTTCAATCTGCTTATCATCTCCATCCTTATAAACGATTGTCAATGTTATAAAAATATAACTATTACCATTACTCAGATTATAATTATCATCAATAGCTTCACCATATAAATCTTTCAAATAATCCAAAACAGTATCCTTATTTCTGTTTCCAAACTCTGTGGTATGCTCATACTTTTCAATTTTATAAGTAATTCCATTTATCTCAATTGTATCATCAACTGACACGATATCGTCTTTGTTAACATACTCCGCATCCAGCACATACGTAGCAGGAGCCTGGTCTACTACACCGGTGTCACCTTCTTTCTTTGAAGCCTCATCCTTTACAATACCGGATTTTCCCTCTAGCCTGGCATTTGAATGTGAGCAGGCTGAAAGCCCCGCTGCCATCATGATCACCGCCATTATTGCTGTAATTTTTTTCCTCTTCATACTCTTTCTTCTCCTTTGCTTGCTGATGTTTAATTGTTATGATGATTATAAACCTGTGATGTGTCATAGTTGTAAAATAAAAAAATCCATTGCAATTTTAATTATTGCAATGGATTTTTGTCACGACTTTACTATCAACCTATTTATCAGAATATCTTTTTATTAAGTCTATTTACTTATCCGATACCACCTTACAGCGCTTCTTATGAAATGCAATTCCGTATTTTATGATATTGCATCTGCCCTCTTCACGAAGTACAGCATCATATCTGCGTGTATTTATCTGATTCATTGCATCTTCACAAGATTTATCCAATCCTTGAAAAGACGTTGCATATTTGACCTCTATGATAATTCCCGAATCAGGATCCTCCGGTTTTATGATAATGTCACTGAATCCATCCCCTGATTCCCTGTTCGATTTGATCAGCCAGTTCGGATTGCTTCCTCTCAAAAGGCCAAGCAAAAGACCATGGTAGAAATTTTCTTTCTGTCTATCGCGAGCCTTAGTGTCCAGAATACTTATCATACGATCCATGATTATATTGAGCTGTCTCTGAATCTTTTCAGTGTCAGCCTCAAGAATAGCCTTTGACAGCACTCTGATCTCATCATTGTCCTTTGCTACAACTTCCTTGAACCATTCCTGTATCTGCAGAATAAAAACTTCTCTGACCTCTTTGTTTGGGATAACAAGTTTAAGTGCATAATTCTCACTATCCGGCAATTTCACTTCACCTACTTTTGTCAGGTATCCTGTAGTAAAAAGTACACTCCATATATTATCTATATTTTTGTCTATTTCATTGTACGTAAGTTCAAGATGAACCACTTTTTCAATAGACTCTCCGGCAATTAAGCGCTCAACCTCATCCTTGGTTGTCGAATCAGCTATATTTATAAGGCGTCTTACAAGGCTGTTTCCGCTACTGTTTATCCAGTAAGTCTGTGGTCTGGCAGTTGGATTGGCAACAAGATTGTCCACATAATTTATAACATCCCAAGGACAGTATACATCCACATTACCAAAATGATAACCATCATACCACTCCTTTGCCTCTTCAAAATGTGATGCCAGTCCATAGTCTGCAAGAAGATTTTTCACCTCATCATCCGAAAATCCAAACTGCTCGTCAAATCTGGCATCAAGAATCGATAAAACTTTAAAATTATTTATTCCGGTAAAAATGCTTTCTTTCGAGATACGAAGACACCCTGTAAGAATTGCAAATTGTAAATAATCATTTGTTTTTAAAACTTTTCCCAAAATACCTCTGATAAGCTCGACCATTTCATCGTAGTAACCGTGCTGGAATGCTTTATCCAGCGGTACATCATATTCGTCTATTATAAAAATAGTATTCTTGCCATAGTGTTTAGTCAAAAGCTGAGATAACACTTTTAATGATGAAATAACCACACCATCACTCATATGATATTTTCCATCTTTAATCTGTATAATTCCCTGATACTGCTCTTTTTCATTTTTACTGAGCTTATCACTATTCATTAGGAACGAAAATCCATTTGCTATTTCACCTATTATCTGGACAAGTGCATCATATGCCCTGTCAAACGTTAACCCGTTAACATCTTTAAATGATATAAACACAACCGGATATTTCCCCATGTATTCATTGCATAAAGCTGTATTTTGTGAAATATACAAGCCATCAAATATAGATTTATCCGTACCTATTTCAAAAAAACTCTTAAACATACTCATATTAAGAGTCTTACCGAAACGACGCGGACGGGTAAAAAGATTTACTTCTCCCCAATTTTGCAGGAGCTGCTCTATAAGCCTCGTTTTATCTATATAATAAAAGCCCGATTTTCGTATTTTTTCAAAATTATCTATTCCAACCGGTAATTTTAATGTTCTATCCATCAAAGCCTCCATAAAAAATCCGCTATAACTGTTAATCATAGTATAGCGGATTATTTTATAAAATACAATAATTGTGTTATTGGGTTCTCTTTTACATCTTACTGACCTTTCCATCCTCTATCTTCATGACCTCATCACACAATATTTCTATATCCTCATGTATGTGACTGGCTAAAATAACCAGTTTCCCCTGCTCTTTAAGATCAAGCAGTATTTCTCTTATATCACTTACGCCTATACTATCAAGTGCATTCATCGGCTCATCCAGTATAAGAATGTCCGGATTTTCCATCATAGCCTGTGCAAGACCAAGTCTTTGTTTCATTCCAAGAGAATAGTGCTTTACTGATTTTTTATCGTCCGGATCCAAACCAACAGTTCTAATACATCTTCTTATATCATCATCTGTTATCGTTCCTCGTATTGATGCAAGATATTTCAAATTTTTAAAACCTGAATAATGTGGTAGAAATCCGGGATTTTCAATTATAAAACCTATATTTTCCGGAAAATCCACATCTTTTCCTACTATTTTCCCATTGACTGACACCGTGCCATCAGTTGTATCCATCAATCCGCAAACACATTTAAGCAACACTGTTTTTCCTGAACCGTTTCGTCCTATTATTCCATATATTTTCCCAGATTCAAATTCCATACATACCTTGTCCAATACTAAATGCTCTTTAAACTTAACCGTAACATCATTCAGCTTAATCAAACTTTTATTTTCCATTCTTTAACCTCTTTACCAGTTTTACCTTATTATTTGCAACAATACATAAAGTTCCCAGTCCAATTAGCGTTATGCTAAAGAACCTAAATGTATATCCAAGATTGAGCCCCCATTTTGCCGCATATCCATAATACAGCGCTAACTGGGACAAGCTCATAGGTGAAAACTTATACGCATAACCCATCCAATCATTTGCTATACACACATCCAGCACCGATAATATAATACCAATAACAGTTCCTACACCCTTACCGGTTATTTTATTGCCCCAATATATCACCAGTCCCAGCCATAACACACTGCAAAATTCGAGTATAACACTTATTACCAGTGCTAAAAGAGGTGTGTAATTTGCTATTATATTTGGAGACACCGCTAATTGTATGCCATACTGTGTTCCTGCGTTAGTTTTACCTAATGTTCCCCATATTTTACCCCATTCTCCGGAAAAATCTATTCGGGTTATATATGGAATTATGCTTGCAGCAAAAATACCTGCAACATATATAAGTGTCATTTTAATAATATATATGACTTGTCCAAGTCCCCATGCCGTTTTTCCGGAACGTGATACCATATACCGATATGTCTCATTTTCATATGGCGCATTTCCGAAAATAATAATCGCACATGCTGCTATTATAAACTGTACTCTATAGTTGTTTATAACAAATACAAAAGCATACGGTGTTACTTTTACATTAACAATACTGCTAAAAGATGCAATATCGGTAAGTGATTCCATTACATATATCATAGCCACAAATATTGCAATCGGAATTCTTATATTCTCATATAACATACGAAGATTATATCTTGATACCCAGTTTGCTTTAATAAATAGTTCCACTTTTTAAGCCCTCCTTCATTTTTCCAACAAAAAAAGCACCTATAAGTGTGACAATTGTAAGTGATATGGCAATAGCTATAAGCAACGTCAATCCACTTGATTTTATAACTACCTGCCTATAAGAATCATATCCGGTCTAACCATATCAGGTACCCTTATTATCTGAAATATCCGCACCAGCACATAGCTTCCCAAAAAAGGAGAGAGAAGTACTACCATAAAATCGCTTGTATACAATGATACACAAAGAGCCAGACTTGACCATATAACACCACGACAAAATGCCAATATACTCAACGTCAGTATATATAACTGCGGATAATATACAGCGCTCCATTCATGAAAATAATCTGATACCACTGCTCCCTCAAACTCGTCTCCGGCAATAGGAAATCGCATTGCAAGCATTAAAAACAACAATACAGTTCCACATGCCGCAACAAATCCTCCGGATATAGCACTAACGATAAATTTTGCAAATATATATCTGTTTTTTCCTTCTCTGGAAACAATATAGGAAACAGCTTTATTATTTCGTTCCTGACACAAGCTTACAGAAAATGGCAATGCTGTAAATACCGGCAGCATATAATGGGTACACATTCCACCAAAAGCAGCATTGGAGAAAAAATATCCTACATATCCCTGTCCGTTTCTTAAGCCGGCTATCAAATCGTTAAATGAATCAAAGCATATTGAAAAAATAATACCTGCTATCGCAATTATAAGTCCTGCATTTATTGTCCTGCCAAATTCTGCCCTAATGACTTTATTCATGCTATTTCATCTCCCGTAATTGCATTTATTCTAATTGTATATCCACCATCTTCAGCACCATTTCCATTTACTTCAAAATCAAGACACCATACAGGAATAAGTTTTATATCCGTAAATGAATCATTCTGCAAAAGCGGGAAATATTCCATCCATATATTAGTAACTTTATATTCATCAGTAAGTATCACGTCTCCGAATTTCTTATTTAAAGCCTCTGTAATTTCCTTTTCTCCGATAATATCAACATTTGCATTACATACATCAGGCTCATCCATAATTCCTGATACAAAAACTGATTCTATTCCTCTATTTGATATCATAACCTCAATGTTTACAGGCTGTGCAATCAGCACATCTCTTGTCTGTTGCAATATCGGATCATCATTTGCATACACCTGCAGACCGTCTATCTTTATTCCATATGTAAAACAATAGATTTCTGTATCTATCCCAATTGTACTGCTCTGCTGTTTTTTTGCACTTAGAAGGTCTTTATAATCAGAATCCTGTTCCATATTGCTTTGTATATTGTTTAAATCAGCACTATTAAATGCCGTAATATTCTCTTTACCAAGCTCGCCCGGTATTCCCATTTTATCAGTCAGTTCTTTTACCTTTGCCCTTGCATCGGTTATAGATTCAAACTGTAGCGCCTTAGTTTCTGCAAGCTTTTTTTCATCTGCATATCCACAAAGCAACTGCAGATATGATGTATCATCATCCTTTGAATAGCTCACGGAACCTGATTCTCCGCCAATATAAGCAGCACCATAACCGATTCCTCCACTTTCATCAGTTACCAGCTCTGTTTCCTCTATATCCGGATACAGATAAGTCATAATATCCTTCAGATTAAAATCTTTTAATTTAGTGTTATATTCATTTAACTGTGTTTCAGGCATTTGCAAGGTTGCATCAATATATAGATTTTCATCAATTTTCTTATTTATTATTTCTTTGCTTCCTGTTTTTCAGTATCTTGAGAATTAATTTCTGTATTATAATTTCTGTATTGTTTATGTCATTACTATTGTTTGAAGATGTACATCCAGCTAGTGTCAGACTTAATCCACATGTAACTGCGCATACTTTAATTAGTGTTTTTTTATTCATTTATATCAGTTCCCTTCTTATTTAAGCTCACATGCAAAATCAGCTACCTCACATGACTGTTCTCCGTCATTTTTTATAGTTTTTTTAATCCCTTTAAGACCAATCTCCTTACTTTCTGAGGTTCCATCATTATAGGTAACTGTACATGTTATCACTACATCATCAGTAAGTTTGGTAATTCCCTCAACATTATCATCCACAAAATCAGATTCAAATAACTCATAAATATTCTTATTTTTTTTCATACCTTTGATAGCAAATATAGATGTATCAGACTCCTGCTTATCATATGCTAACGTATAACTTGAAAGCTCACGTATATCATAATTTTCTTCATCTGTCTCATCTTCCTTGCACCTTCCGGCGCAAAACCACCAGCATTAAAATATTTCCCTGTATACTCTGTACAATCAGTTATTATACTATTTCCATGTTTTTCACAAATCCAAAAGGCAGCTCCCTTTATACTGTAAGTTACTGTGGCAATATTATCGCCTTCACATTTAAAGCGTATCCCGGTATTATAAGCTACACTCTCACCATCTTCTCCTCTGTTTATAACATAGCCATTTTCATCATATCCGGCAAACTTGAGCGGTACACTTACCCCCTTTTCCAATTCTTTTGCATAGCAGGTTATAACAAACGGACTATTTTCGGCTACTGTTTGGTCTGTATCTTTATCTGTACCAATTGTAAAAGTTCCGCTTGCATTAATTCCTAAAATCAGTGCCAGACATGCCGCTACTGCTGCAAATATCTTGACAAACTTCTTTCTGCTTTTTCGCACTTTTCTGTATAGATAAATATCCTCATCTGCCACCTTCGGAATAAGCGTCTGTTGTAATATTTTTTCCAATTTTTCATCTGTCATATCCTATAGCCTCCAGTCTCTCCTTTAACATCTTTTTTGCTTTCCTGATACGTGTCTTTACAGTTCCAAGTGGGATGTCCAATGTCTTTGCAATATCTTCGGCACTCATATTTGCAGAATAATTCATATATAATGGAATTTTGTACTTTTCCGGGAGTTCATATACGAGCTGCTTTACAAGATATGTCTCATCCTTCTTCATATATTGTTCTTCAGGTGTAAGTATATTTTCATTTCGTATCTGCTTTCCATCTTCATCCGCCAAATCATTCAGACTTACAAACACGGCCTTTTTATTTCTGACCGCGTACTTACGTTTTTTGTTCTTTAAAAGCAAAATTGATATGGATATTGCATAGCTCTTTATATTCTGCTCACAGTCTAAGCTCTCTTGCTTTTCTAGCAATTTTAACATTGTGTCCTGATAGAGTTCATTTCCGGCTTCATTGCTATATGCAATCATGCGGCAATATCTTAATATGTCTTTTCCACTCTCCTCAACAAATTGTTCAAATTCCTTTTTATTCATAAGCTCCTTATCCAATCTTTTTATCCTCAAGCGCTTAAGGTTTTGCCCTTATACTTTTATATTGTAATATATAGTGGTAATAGATTTAAACAGGTAATAAAAAACTCCGGAGCAGCAATCTGCCCGGAGTTCTCATATATAGTAAGCTTATCTTACTCTAACGTATACTCAACATCATTAACTGTTATAGATGAAATCTGATCAGTGTCTACCAGACGATTAAACAACATCACATATTCTCCCGTCAGAGTGCCACAACTGTAAGCCGTGTTATCTTTTTCAACGTCACACGAATGACGTCCGTCAGCATTACTTTCCATAACAACATAATTTGTTCCATCTTTATAATTTATAGCTACATAATAGCAGTTCACAGGATCTGCTGCCTGAACCTCGCTGAGCCCGAATCCTTTGCTCATGTCCACTTTAAGAGATAAAGGTGAAACTTTTATTTTACCTCCGGCAGGATTAACAAATGTTGTCTCCGCTACCACATTACTGCTAAATGGAATTTTGGTTGATGATGATACAACCTGATTTTCTAATTCTTCACGTTTAGGATCTTTGTAATCAAGCGCATAAATTTCCTTTAATTTACATGGATATTCCTCTATCTTCATTTCAACATAATTTTGATCATCATCTAATGTTATATATTCATAACAATACAGTTTTTCATCTGTCGAATTTTCTAAATCTACTATTGTACTTCCATTTCCTATACTAAAATTAAAAGTAGATTCCTCAGAAATCCATGCTCCTTTTGCCTCATTATCCAACTGACTATAATTTAAAGCATCCACCCCACCTGCTTTTTCAAGAGTATACTCGATCACTGCAGAATTATTATCTCTGACAACGGATAAAATTGTGATTGTTGTGCCATCAATCTCCTTAGTAATATTTGGATAAGACATACTGTCTCCAATAAGAGACTCTGCTTTCTGTGGGTTCACATCTTCATATGTTCTTTCCGGATAACTTGCAGTAAATGTTCCTTCATCCTCTCCCAAATATATCGTTTCCTCATGAGCTGCCACATCTTTGTGTCCTGCTTTTCCCCATATTCTTGAGAAAAGTTCTCCGTTTGATGCTGCATTCGCCACAACAGGACTTGCTATAAGGACTGCTGCACATGCCACAGCCACTTTTGCTGTTTTAGCTCCTGTCGATGACCATACACTCTTTCTGTAATCCTTTAACATCTTTTGCTTATTTTTCTTATACTTTTCCGAAAAAACATGCTTTTCATTCATTTTGTCAAACTCCTCTATCGAAATATCATACAGCTCTTGATTCTTCATATCCGCCACATCCTTTCATTATTGTTTTAAGTAACAGTTTTGCTCTTTCAAATCGTTTCCGCACATTATCTTCTGAAATTGAAAGTTCCTTCGCAGTTTCTTTTACAGACAATTCCTTTACAACCATGCAGTTAACTACCGAGTAATACTTTGCAGGAAGCTTGTCCATCACTTCTCTGATCTGCTGCTGTTGTTCGTCCAAAGCTTCTGGTTTGCTCCGGTCAAAATCACTATTCTCATCCGAGAAAAATATTAATTCCTGTTCCCGCTTTTTCCGGTTATATATGTCAATGGATGCATGCTTTATTATCGTAATAATATACTGCTTACACTCATCTGATTTTGCATCCTTAAAATCCACATTACTCTTCATCAACTTTAAAAATGCTTCCTGAACCGCATCCTCTGCCAGTCCCTCATCCCTTAATATGCAATATGCAACATGATACATTTTCTGTTCATATAGCTTGTAGCATCTTTCGATAAATCTAATCGATGCTCTTTTCTCATTCATAATGATTACACCTCCTGTAGCAGTTTTAAAATCATTCATCGTACGATTTGTGTTTTCACTATATATAACCGAATTATATAATGAAATGTGACAAAATCTTAAAATTATTCAAAAAACTTCGGAGCTCACCAATCTTTGCTCCAGAGTTCTATAAATCTATTTACAACACAGCTGAATGTAAATGAAGTTCTGCTCCTGAAACAACAGACGCAATCAAGGCTCATATGTACCACATAACAAAATACAATAGTATGCTACATGTTGTATAAATGCACTTTTACCCCCACTGACAAACGAATGAAAATACTACTGTTCCTATAAAACAAACCAACCATATACTTCTTAGTATTTTGTTTTCTTTATAATTCTCCGAACATGGAACCAGCCATTGATCTTGCCTATATTTCAAAATATGTTCCTCCAATGGTTTGTATTCTTTTACTATTATGCTCCACAGTAGCGCAGTAATATTGACTATCACCGAACTATAATAAACAATCGGTGAGTTCGTCTTATCATAAAAGAAGTAATATGCCATTTTCCACATAAATATAAACCATACACAAGATGCAATAATTGTAAATGTACTATCCATTTTCCACTTCAATCCAAACAGTACCAAAGGTAAAAAGCTAAGATTACAGCTATCGGTAATCCTGCCGCCTTTCCATTTCTGACACCTGATTCCAAATGCATATCCCCGATAAAAGAACTACAAATGGAATAAGTATCGTTAAATAAATATTCCAAATTAATATTATATTTCTACTTCCACAATGTCTCATTTTCATAATAATATCCTTATCTTTCAGCCTCTTTTATCTGCCATACTTTTCTTGTAATAATAATACATCCTAATATATTGCAAATCCACAATTTGGAATAGAACAACATTTTTCGGGCACTTTTGGTCAATTTATGATATCCAAAACCACCCGTTTTTTGTCTTTTCACGTCTTTTTCTTGCCTTACTCTGCGTACTTCTCTATAATAATTTTAATTAGATTTTATAGGAGATCTTCAATGAGAATACTTATTTGTGACGATGATCCATCTATCACGCAATCACTATCCCAGATAATCAAAACATATTTCAACAAAAAGAAAGTAAATAATCTCGATATTGTAACCTTTAATGATGGGGACAGCCTTCTTTCTGATAAATCCCAAAAAGATATCATCTTTTTGGATATAGAAATGCCCGGTTTTGACGGCATCTATGTGGGAAATGAACTAAAAAAGCAGAATGAATCCGTTATTATTTTTATAGTGACATCTTACCTCGAATTTCTGGATGCCGCCATGAGGTTTCATGTATTCAGATACTTATCTAAGCCAATAGATAAACAACGGTTATTCCAAAATTTAGATGATGCACTTGAATTATACTATTCTATCAATCAAAAAATCGCTGTTGAAACAAAATCCGGAGTTACATCTGTTTTGACTTGCGATATCGTATATGTAGAGGCAAAGGGAAGAAAGGTTATAGTACATACTGCCACGGCTGATTTTGATTCCACTCAGACACTTCAATTTTGGATAGAGCATCTGCCGCAGGCTACCTTTTTTCCGTCACACCGTAGCTATATCGTAAATATGGCTATGGTAACAAGCTTTGATCACGAGCTTATATATCTTTGTGATGGTCAGTTTACAGCATATTTAACCAGAAGAAAATTCACCGAATTTAAGAGAGCATATTTGATGTTTATGGAAAGTAAGAGGTAATACTTATGAGTGCTGCTGTTTGTTATTTTTTAGTATATTTTGCTGAGGCGTTAATACTGTTGCAATATTCATCTAATGTTTTTGAATACAAAATTTCTTCGATAAAACGATATATATTACTTACAGTACTATTTATCCCAATATATTTTATTTCATTCGCTCATATCGGTTTATTAAATACTGCTTTATTTTTTGTTGCTACTTTTGTTTTTTTAAAAATTTCAACCATGGAAAATAGTGCAACTCTCTTTTTCCATTCTGCAATTATGATTGTAATTATGACTTTGTGA
>ENA-OQHA01000542-OQHA01000542.1-human-gut-metagenome-genome-assembly--contig:-NODE-542-length-18481-cov-7.025989_pt1 | contig 18481 bp, 19 predicted proteins | sample MGYA00242558_ERZ504707 | MGnify/ENA primary metagenome ERZ504707 (study PRJEB26092, sample SAMD00036197) | human gut metagenome | host: Homo sapiens | study: EMG produced TPA metagenomics assembly of...
CGGCAGCGGTTCACGCTCCTGTTCGAGGCGTGGGCCGTGGAGATGGCCCGCCACCTGCCCGTCAGCACGCTCGCCGAGCAATTGGACGAGACCGACACCCGTTTGTGGCGGTCCGTCGCCCATTACGTCGACGAGGCGAGGAGGCTGGAGGACTACATGGGTGTGGAGCCATCGGCATCGACGAGACCAGCCGCAGGGGCCGCAATTACATCACCGTGGTCGCCGATCTCGTGGAGCACGATGTCATCAACGTGACGCCGGGCAAGGACCGGCCACGGTCGAACGGTTCTCGCGTGATTTCATGGACACAACGGGGTCCCGGAATATGTGCGTCTGGTCGCCTGCGACATGAGCCTGGGCTTCCGGAAGGGCATCCGTGAGCATCTGCCCATGCGCGGCGGATCGTCGACAGGTTCCACGTGCCAGGCACGCCAACGAGGCCGTCGACAAGGCCGGGAAGACGGAAGGCCGCTCCAACCCGCTGCTCAAACGGACCAAGTACCTGTGGCTGCGCAACGAGGAAAGCCTGACCGAACTGCAGGTGGAGACCAAGCGCAACCTGACGAGGCAACGGTTGAAGACCGGCCGCGCCTGCCGGATGCGCGAGGTCCTGCAGGACATCTACACGGACAGCCGCACCCCGTCCGAGGCATGGGTGCGCCTGCATCGCCTGTGCTCGTGGATGATGCACTCGAGGCTCGAGCCCATGAAGGACTTCGCCCGCATGATCCGACGCCACTTCGCCGAGATCGTCGCCTACTTCGAGCACCCGTACACCAACGCCGTGCTCGAGGGCGCCGACAGCGTCATCCAGAACGTCAAACGACGGGCGAGAGGCTTCCGCAACATGGACTACTTCGCCACCATGATCTACCTGACCTGCGGCAGACTCGACCTCAAAGCCGTCACCACCACTTGACCATCACCCACCACAAACAGCGAATAGCCAAAAAAATGACGCATGTGCTGTTATACATTAAAACGCACAGAAAATCACACATATACTGTGCGATTTTCTGTGCGTTGCAGTGAGCAGCTACTCAGTTATGCGCGGCGCTTGCGCCAGATGGACAGCGCAGTGCCGGCAGCGGCGAGCAGCACCATGGCACCGCTCACGCCATATACGGCGGCACCGGTGGCCCGGCAACTTGCCGTCAGACTTGGTGTCATCGGTCTTGTTGTCGGTCTTGTCGCCTGCGTTATCGCCCTTGTTGTCACCATCGCCGGTATCCGGCTTGGTGGGCGTTTCCGCCTTCTGCAATGCTGCGATGGCGGCGCTCAGATCAGCGGCGGCCTTGTCAACCACAGCCTGGTCGGAGGAAGCGAGCGCAGCCTTGGCGGCCTGCAGTGCCTTGGCGAGCGCAGCCCAGGAATCAGCCGTGTAATCGGATTCCTTGAGCGCTTCGGCAGCGGCGATCTGCTTGTTGAGCTCAGCCAAATCGACCTTGCCCTGTTCAATGCCGTCAACCGTAGTATCGGATGGATTGACCAAACCATCGGTGTAGCCGTCGTAAGCAACCGCAACAGTGCCAGAGACGCTGGCCGGGAGGGTCACAGTGGCCTTGCCTTCGGCGTCGAGCTTCACGGTCTTGGACCAGTCGCCAGCAGAGAACTTCACCGAACCGGCGAGCGTGCCCTTATCGGCGGCGGTCACCGTGGCGGTGAGCTCGCGGGTGCCGGCGTTGTACACGGCCTTGGTGGTGGAGTCAACAGCTCGATGTGCGTCGGGTTGGCAGCGGTCCAGGACTTCGTCACCTTGAGCACAGACTCAGGCACGTTCACGAACGCACCGTGACGCACCTTGTCCGGCAGACCGCCGTTAGCACCCTGAGTGATGTAGCCCTGAGCGCCCGGCTCGGCTTTGACCGGCTTCTTTTCGTTGTTGAAGTCCGGGTAACGCTTGGTCATCGGGTTGTCCCACGTGGTCTTGGAAAGCTCGGCACCCGTGGTCATAAATGCACGGTAGGCGAAGTTGTCGGACAGCAGAATGTAGCCGTCGTCGTCCTTCGTGTTGAGTTCGTCATCCTTGTTGAGCTTGATGGTCTCTGGTCCTTCGAACGGCAGCAACGCCTGCTCGAGCAGCTGCCAACCGGTGTTCGGGTCCTGACCCGGAGATGCCTCGGTGGTCGGTGCAGTCAGCACCTTGGAACGCTCAAGGAAGATGCTCTTACCAGTGGTGATGTAATCGCCAGCGGCACCGCCCTGCTCATTCTTGGTGAATCGGTAGTAGTAGCCACCGATCTTACGCACGGTGGAATCAATGCGCGAGTAGCCGGTGTCCTGCCACATCTGCGGCTCGGTGAAGTTCACGAAGTCGCGGGTGATGGCGTAACGCACCTGAGCATAGGAGCTATTGCCGGTTTTGTCGTTCTTGACCGGAGTGGTACGGGTGTCATCAGTGAACATGCGGGAAGAGAAGAACACCACGTAAGCGTTCAGGTCATCATCCCAGTAAGCTTCCGGCGCCCAGGTCATACCGGCGTTCGGCGTGTTGATGGTGATGCCGCCGTTGCCGTCGCCGTTGGTACGGGTCCAGTTCATCATATCGGTGGACTCGTAGACCTCAACTTTCCGAGAACCGTTAACCTGGTTCTGGCTCCAGCCCATTGACGAGACCTTGAGATCAGTGGCAATCAGGTAGTACTTGTCGCCTTCGTGGGAACGCAGCACGAACATGTCACGCAAGCCACCCGTGTCTGCATCATTGGTAAGTACCGCCTGGCCATTGTTGCGAGTCTTAAACGTGAAGAAATCGTTCTTCTCAGTGGAAGCCACCCAGGCCTTTTCTCCACCGTTGCTGTCGCTCTCAAAAGTGACGGCCGCATAGCCGGTGTCAGGCGCGATGCGGGTCTTCTCCTTGACAGTGACCTCGATGGTCTTGGTGACCTTCTCACCGCCGTTGTAGGAAGCGGTGGCGGTCAGCGTAACCGGCTTGGAATCACCGTCGCCGTAGGCCGGACGATTGATGATGCCAGCACCACGATACGGGTCATCGGCACCAGTGGTCTTGTTTTCGTACTTCTCGTTAGTGGACGTAATGAGCTTCTCGTCCGAGGACTTCCACGTAATCGCCGAGCCGTTCTTGGTGCCCTTGGCGACTAGCGGCAGATTCTCGGCCGCCGGAACTTTCAGCGCAGCAATCGCGGCATCGAGGTCGGCTGCGGCGGCGTTCTGGGCGTTCATCGGCTCAACGGTGACGGGCAGTTCGGCCTTCACACCACCCAGCTCAGTGGTGGCGGTGATGGTGGCAGTACCAGCTTGACGCCGGTTACAGTACCGTCTGCGGCGACTTGGCCACGGACTCATCGGAGGAGGACCAGGTGACGTTCTTGCTCACGGCGTCGTCCGGAGTGACGGTGGCGGTGAGCTTGGTGGAGTCCTTCTCAATCAGGGTGAGCTTGTTGTTCACCACACCGGTACCGGAAATCGCAACGGCGGTCGGCATGGTCAGGTCAGCGCCCCTGTAGACCTTGATATCATCCATTGCACCATTCCAGTACTCATCGACGGAGTAGAACGACTTGCCGATGTAGGCGGTGGTCGCACCGAGATCGCTCATCTTGATGCCGGTGTTGGCCTTGAAAATGATCAGGGCATTGTTGCGGAACACGGCAAGGTTGGTGCCGTCCACGACAATCTTGTAATCGGCCCAGCTGTTGTCGTTGCCGGAAACGGTGACCTTGGATCCCTGTTCGTTACCCCAGTTGTTGTTGGAGATAACGCCCTTGATGGCGGTCTTGCTGTTGTAGAACATCAGGTACTTGTTGGCGTTGGCCTGATCGGTGGTGTTGGCGTCGTTCGAGCCGTCCTTGCCGACGATGAACGAGAAGAACTTGCCGCTGTCGTCGTGACGAGTCTTGGACGCGAACTCCAGAGTGAAGGAGTCGCCCGCATCCTTGAACAGCTGGTCATCGATCTGGGCGTACTGGCCACCGCCGCGCAGTGAGAGCGCCTCGTTGTTGCTGCGGTCACCGTACTGTTCGATCTTGGCGCCGTCCTTCAGCGTCAGGTTGTACTTGCCGGTCGAATCGGCAATCGCGCTGTTCGTGGTGCCGTTTTTGCCCGTGAAGTCCCAGCTGGCGAGCAGCGTCGGTTCAGCAGCCTTAGTAGTCTGCACTGTCGCGGTATCGGTTGTCTGTGGTTGGAATCTTCCGATTCCATGGCATACGTCGTCGGAACTACTGCCACCATCGTTGATATTGCAATCAACGATGCTGCCATCTTCTTCCAATGCTTCACCGCATCTCTCCTTGTCCTTTGCCTCGACCCACTTGTCGAGTGTCTCGTTCGCCTCTACGTGAACGCAAACATTATTTGCGATGATACCATTACGGCACTGAGACTCAGTGTGCCAGATTCCTTATGTATATAAGCACTTACGGGGGGGCAACCGCCCAGCCCGAACACTCCCCGTATGCCAAAAGCCCCCTTCCAAGCCAATCACTAATACCCCTCAATCGGCACCCCGCTCCGCCAGCCGCCCCAAACTGTTATTAATTTGTTATCTTTACCGCGCTTGCGTGGACAGAGAGCGCTCAGACCTCGAAGATCGCCGCATATTCGTGAGAACCCGCCTAGTCAATGAGATATGGCTTGAAGACACGCTCGGCGACGGGGATATGGAGCATCAGCATGGTGCCGTAACCAAGGATCACCAGCAGGAACAGTCCACCGGGCATGTGGAACCAGCTGGCCGCCAGCAGTGCCACGAACACGGCATCCACGATGACCAGGGCCACGGTCATCGCGATGTGGGAGATGCCGAAGATGAAGGCGTTCTTCAAGGTGCCGGCCACGGTGTTCTCGAAGCGTGCCTGAAGCGCGAACACCCATTCGAAACCGATAAGCCAGAGGATGGTCAGCGCGAATTTGATGATGAGCAGCGGCGTGATCTGCAGGACGATCCATGACCAGACCAGTGCAATCAGCGCCACCAAGAACGGCAGCCACAGCAGTGTGGCTTTGATGAAGTTGGTTTTGAATGACTTGAAGTAGTTGGAGGTTACGCCTTTGCCCTCGCCCTCGATGGAGCGGCGGCAAGCATCATGGCCGGCAGTCAGGGCCGCACCGATGGTGATGATCGGAATCGAAGTGACCAGCATCAGAATGTTGATCCATACGCCGTCAACAAGATTGCTCCACGCGCGCATGAATTTCGAGTCCGGTGCCAGCCAGTTCATCAACTACTCCTTGTACAGCTTTTGGCTCCCCTCAGGAGGGGAGCCAAATTGTCGGGCTCAACCCTTGACCGCTCCGCCTTCGGCCCTGCAATTACGGACTCGCCTACGACGAGGCTCATCATTAGCTTCGCCGCTGTCGCGGCTCAGCCTGGAGCCTGCTGGAAGCCCACTGGCTTCCAGCCATGGGCTGACGACGCGAGTCGTCAGCCCTTGACGGCTCCCGCCATGACACCAGAGACTATATACTTCTGGCATACCAAGTAGAAGACGATGATGGGGATGATGGCCAGCACCAGGCAGGCCATCATGGCGCCCATATCCACGGAACCGTAGCCGCCCTTGAGGTATTGCACGGCGACCGAGACGGTCTTGTACTTGCCGAGGTCGAGCGTCAGGTACGGCAGCAGGTAGTCGTTCCAGATCCACATGGCTTCGAGGATGGCCACCGAGACGATCGACGGCTTCATAATCGGCACCACGATCTGGAAGAAGATGCGCGGCACTGACGCGCCGTCGATCATGGCGGACTCCTCAAGCTCCTGCGGGATGCCCTTGATCACGCCAGTGAAGATGAACACGGCCAGACCGGCACCGAAACCGAGGTACACGATGCACAGGCCCCACGGGGTATTGAGCTTCAGCATGTCGGCGATCTTGGAGAGGGTGAACATCACCATCTGGAACGGCACGATCATATTGAACAGGAACAGGGTGTAGAGCAGCTTCGCGGCCCAGTTGTTCACGCGCACGATCCACCATGCGCACATCGAGGTGCACACCAGAATCAGCACCACCGAGCCGACGGTGATAAGCAACGTCCAGCCGAAGGAGGCGAAGAACTGCGTGGTCTCGATGCCGCGCACATAGTTCTCAAGTCCCACGAACGCCTTGCCGGCAGGCAGGGAGAACGCGTTCTTGGAGATGTACGCCTTCTGCTTGAAGGAGTTGATCAGCACCAGGACGATCGGGAAAATCCAGAACAGGGAGACAACGGCAAACAGCACGGTCCATAATGCGCCATGCTTCACAGGCTTGTTCTCGTTCATCAGGCTGCCACCTCCTTGCTCGTGGTGAGCTTGTTCTGAATCAGGGCGATGACCGCGACCAGGATGAAGAACAGCACGGCCTTCGCCTGGCCGACGCCTTCCCAGCCCATACGGCCGTAGAAGGTGCGGGTGATGTTCAGCGCCAGACCTTCAGACATGTTGCTCGGCGCACCGTTGGTCAATGCGAGGTTCTGATCGTAGAGCTTGAAACCGTTGGTCACGGTCAGGAAGGAGCACACGGTGATGGACGGCATCATCAGCGGGATGATGATGCGGAACATGGTCTGCCGTCCGTTGGCGCCGTCCACGGCCGCGGCCTCCAGCACATCGGTGGGCAGGGCTTGCAGGCCGGCGATGTAGATGATCATCATGTAGCCGATCTGCTGCCAGCACACCAGGATGACCAAGCCCCAGAACCCGTAGGACGCCTTATAGGTCAGGGCGCGGCCCCAGTGGCTAGTACGCCGTTCAGGAGCAGCAGCCAGATGTAGCCCAGGATGATGCCGCCGATAAGGTTCGGCATGAAGAATACCGAGCGGAACAGCGTGGAGCCCTTGATCGCCTTGGTCAGCATGTAGGCGATGGCGAAGGCGATCACGTTGATCACGATGGTGGTCACGATGGTGAACGCGGTGGAGAAGCCGAGCGCGTGCAGGAATTCCTTGTCTTTCAACGCTTTGCCATAGTTCTTAAGCCCCACCCATTCACCGTCGGTAACGGTGGTGAATTCGCAGAAGCTTAAGTAGACGCCCATGATGAAGGGCACCAGGAACCCGATGATGAATGCGGCGAATGTGGGGAGCGCGAACAGCGCCCACCATCTGCGTATCGCCTTGCCAGCCATGCTGATCATGACTTTTCCTCCTCCTTGAGTCCGCTGCGTTGTGACACTGCATCGTGCGCCGGCTGCGGAGTTCAACTCAATGCGAGCTTGCCGATCGAGAACCGCATGCATGGCCTGTCCTCGTTCAAGCCTATGTTCATAGTAAACGTCGAATCATTATATGTCAAACGTTGTCATTTTAGGCGTTTCAAGTTCGAGCATACTCCGGTTCCAGCAATCTTCTTTCACCTAAGATAATGGCTATATAAAGCCAATCTAACGCCGACATAGACACTTTGCAAACGTTTGTAATACAATCGTTGTCATCGCCGCAAATCAATCAATCAGCATGTACACTGGAGTCAGTTGTGCATGTGTATTGCGATTTTCCATTCAACGCAAGGGGGCTGCAATGGCTACGAGCATTCAGGATGTCGCCCGCGAGGCCGGCGTCTCCATCTCCACCGTCTCACGTTCCTTCACCAGGCCGGATCTGGTGTCGGCCAAGACCCGCGAGCGCGTGCTCGCCATCGCCGACAAACTCAATTTCTCACTCTCCCGCTCGGCTGCGGCCCTGAAATCCGGCCGCTCCCTGCGCATCGCAGTACTGATGAGCGGCCATATCCGCCTGTGGTTCACCGCCTCGGTCATCGAGGGGCTCAACGAGGTGCTGCACACGCAGGGCTACGATATTTCGGTATTCCAGATTTCCAGCATCGAGGAGCGCAAGGAATTCTTCGAGATGTTGCCGGTACGCCGTAACGCCGATGCCGTGATTGTGGCGTCTTTCGATATCGACAACAACGAAATCGCGCAACTGGCTTCGGTCGGCGTGCCGATCGTCGGCATCAATTCAGTCGAGCCCGAAGCCCGCGGCTTTACCGCCGCCGTCAATATCGACGATGTGCAGGGCTCCACGCTGGCCGCCCGCCATCTTATCAATCTCGGACATCGCCGCATCACCTACATCAGCACCAATCGCGAGGTGTCGCTGAGCTTCTCCGTGCAAAGCCGATTCGACTCATTCACCGCCTGCTGCCGCAGGGAAGGCATCGAGCCGCAGGTTATCGTCTGCAAGGTCGATGACGATGGACGTTATGAAATCAGCGACGTGGTCAACCAACTCATAAGCCAAGACGAGATGCCCACCGCCATCGCATGCCAAGAGGATGGCATTGCTTTGCCGCTTATGTTCCAGCTGGAGCGCAATGGATTCTCCGTGCCCGGCGACGTCTCGTTGATCGGCTACGACGATAGTTTCTACACCGGCGATATCGGCCTGACCACCATCCGCCAAGATCCGGTGGAAATGGCCCGCGTGGCAGCCCGCATGGCGCTCGATCTCATTGACGAAAAGCCGATTGAGCAACCCTACATCGTGTTCCCGGCCCAGCTGAAGGTCCGCTCCTCCACCTCCCGCGTTAAGTAGGCTCACACAACAAAGCCCACCATGGAAAAAGTGTGAGGCAACCGCACAGTAACGCTCAATCGCACATTGTGGGAAATGGCGAAAAATCGCCAATCTATGGACACACAGTGTGCGATTGAGCGGGTGCGTGCCTCACACTTTTTTGCGGCGGACGATTTTGTGCGAGACTCAGCAATACAAAGCGGCGCCCCCGGAGAAGGAAATGGCAGGGGCGCCGCGGATTGTTACTTATCGGCTATGGGACTCTATGAGACTCAGTGCGAAGCCTCGTATTCGGAAGCCCAACCGTCCACGAAGGCGGTCTTGACGGCATCCCACTTGCCGGTGCCCTGCGCGTACTCGAGCAGTGCCTGGCCGACCTTGTTCTTCCACTCTTCGGACGGCATCATGGTGAAGTTCCAAGAAACCTGGGTCGTGCCGGACTTCTGGTCTTCCACGGCGGCTTCGGTCAGCGGGTTGTCAAACTTGACGTCATCGAAGGTCTTGAACGGGGTGGTGAAGCCCATGTCCTGAGAGATGGCCTTCTTGCCGGTGTCGGAGGTGATCACCCAGGAGAGGAAGTCCTCGGTGGCCTTCTTGTCGGCGTCGGAGGCCTTGTCGTTGATGCACCAGTAGTTCTCGGAACCAGTGGCCAAGCCCTGCTTCTCTTCACCCTTGACACCGGTGTAGATTGGCATCATGCCCACGGATTCGGCCTTCATGCCGGCCTTCTGCAGGTCGGTCCAAGCCCAGGTGCCGTTCTGGTAGAAGGCGGCCTCGCCGAGCGCGAACTCGGAGTTCGCATCATCGCCGGTCTTGGCGCTCAGCTGGGTGGGGTCGGTGGTGGAGTCGGTGATGTACAGGTCGAAGATCTTCTTGTAGTTCGGCAGATAAGTGCCCTTGATGGTGGCCGGCTGCTCGGTGACGTTGTCGTCCTTGAACTCATAGTAGAGCGGCAGGTTGGCCAGATGGGTCTTGAATCGCCAGTCGGAGCTGGAGTCGAAGCCGGCGGAGGTGAACGCGCCCTTGATGCCGAGCTCGTCCTTGCGGGCCTGCATGTCGTCGGCCACGGCCTTCAGGGTGTCGAAGTTGTCGATTTCGTCCATGGACGTGGCTTTGGCACCATCCAGCGCGAAGTATTTGTTAAGGATGTCCTTGTTGTAGATCAGGCCGTAGGTTTCCATCACGTACGGCACACCGACCACCTTGTCGCCGTCTTTCAGGGCCACGTCCTGGTTGGTGAGTTCCTTATACACATCCGTGTTGGACATGTCGGCGGTGTACTTCTTCCAGTTCTGGTAGCCGACCGGGCCGTTCACCTGGAACAGGGTCGGGGCCTCGGTCTTGGCAATCTCGGACTTCAGGGTCTGCTCGTAGGTGCCGGAGGCCGCGGTCTGGACCTTGACATCAACGCCCTTCTCCTTGGTGTACTCCTTGGCCAGAGCGGCCCACTGATCAGCCGCTTCCGGCTTGAAATTCAGGTAGTAGACCTTGCCCTTGGCGTCATCGCCGGAGGTCGAGCTTCCGCAGGCCGCCAAAGCGCCGAGGGACATCGCAGCGACAGCCGCCATCGCGACTGCTGACTTGACTGTACGATTCATCATCGAACCTTTCTCTTTCATCGTCGACCCGGCCGTCCCCGGTCAGGACAGGTACGCTAGCACGCACCTTTACGACTATCGACATGCACTATTGTGCAACGGTTTGCTTCTTTTTGCAAACGATAGCAATATCAGCGCGTCATAAATCATCATTTTCAGGCCATTGTCAACAAATATCCCATTAATTCAGTCATTTTTGCCTCATTATCGCAATGCAAGCGTTCGCAATCATGAGAGCGCTAACATATCTTTCATGCAATCGATTGCCACTTATACCCATCAAAAAAAACAACACGCCGACGCTATCGTTTGCAAATCATTTATCGACATACCGCAATTCCCACCACAAACAATAAAGGCCCGCCCGCAGCAGCAGGCAGGCCAGCGTAATCACAGCGCAACCGGGGCTAGGCGTTCCACCGTTCGATGACGTTATCTCCCTTATAGACGCTGAGCACCGAGTAGTGCGCCGTATCCAAACGCAGCAACCGCGCGAAATGCGGGTCCACGCCCAGCCATTGCGAGGTGAGGATGCGCAGGATGTGCGCATGAGCCACCAACAGCACATTATGGCCGTCTTTCAGCAGCGGCGTAATCTCATCGATGGCGCTCTTGGCGCGTACCGCTGCTTCTTCCAGCGTCTCGCCAGGCCCGGCATGGACCGGCACCTGCTCGCCCGAAGGTAAGGTCTCGACCCAATCGCCCTCCAGCGTGGGCGTCAGCGAGCGCGGCCCGTCACGCCACACATCCCATTCAAAACCGCTGGCCTCACTCACCTGCTGGCGCGTACGCCCCTCGGCTCGGCCGTAATCCCATTCAGCGATGCCGTCCAACACACCGTGTCCGCAAAACCGGCCAGTTCAGCGGTTTGGCACGCCCGCTTCAGCGGACTGGAAAACACACAGCCCTGGCTGAATCCTTCGGGGAAAGCTTCGCGCAGGCGCCTTCCGGCATCCGCTGCCTGCTGCTCGCCGACCGCGGTCAACGGGATGTTCGTGCGCCCGGTATGCTGCCCGGATTCGCTCCACACGGTCTGGCCGTGGCGCAGCAACACCAAAAATCCGTTGCCGCCACGAGAGTTCTCGACGGCAACGGTGCCGTTCACGTTCTGTTCGCTCATGCCTCCACTCTAGTCTGCGCTCGTTCATGACTCCACCATTAACGCCCATCTTTTGCGCTGAGATGATTGAGATGCTATTAGACTGAGAGTCATGAGCGACGAAACGAACACCGACTTCCCCTCCAGCGCCGACCGTGCGGTCGACAGCCTGCACCGCATCGACGAGAAGGTCAACAGGCTGCGCGAGGACCGGCTCAACGACCTGATTCTCTGGGCGACAAGCTCATCAAGTCGCAGTCCCAGCGCTGGCAGGCTTGGTTGCCGGCAAAGCATTCCAGATGATATGGGACAAGGGCACAAGCAAACGCAATCTGCGCAAGGGACTGGCGGCAGACGCGCCGCAAAGTCTGGCAATGAGTCTGGCATTCGCCGCCGTTTCGGCCGCACTCGGCGCAGTGGTTTCGCAGCTGTCGGATCGGGCTCCAAGGCGTTCGTCGACCACCGCATCGCAAGTCCAGCCGCTAATCCCCCGGTTGGATGATGGTTTCTGTTGGCTGACTGATGACTCATCGCTGGAATTTCGTCAAGGAACCATCAGTCAATCGACAGGAACCATCAGTCCAGCACAGTTCCGCCACACAATATCGGCATTTCACTGTGAGGTAATCCACCGTGACGTCCGGCGTCTGCCGTGCGACAATAAAGCCATGGTTACCAACGCAACAATCGAGGCTCTTCTGGGCCGCCGCTCCATCCGTAAGTTCAAGGACGAGGCCATCGACGACGATACCCGCGTCACGCTCGAAACCGTCGCCCAACATGCCGCGTCCAGCCAGTTCCTTAACGACTGGTCCGCCATCCGTATCACCGACCCGGCCACCAAAGCCAAGCTCGCCGAATTCGGCCATCAGCCGTATATCGCCACCGCGCCGTTGCTGTACGTGTTCGTCATCGACGAGCACCGCAACGCACGCATCGCCGAACGCAAGGGCATCGATCCCGCTTCCGACGAATTCCATCTCAAGTACAGCTATCGCTTCACCCAAGCTCAGAACGACGCAGTGCTGGCCTTGCACGCCATGGAGACCGCCGCCTATTCGCTGGGACTGGGCTGCGTGATTCTCGGCTCTCTGCTCAACAACATCCCCGGCCTTATCGACGTGCTGAATCTGCCGGAATACACGTATCCGGTGCTGGGTCTGGCCATCGGCAAGCCCGATCAGAACCCGACCGTCAAGCCGCGCATGCCGCGCACGATGCAGTTCTTCGAGAACACCTACCCGGCTGACGCCGATGGCGTACTCGACCAGCTGCCCGCCTTCGACGAGGAAGTTCACCGGTACTACGATCTGCGCCAAGCCGACCGTCCGGTGGACGCCTTCAGCGATCAGGTCGCCACGATCAGTCGGCAGGATGTCAGCCATCAGACACTGCTCGACAAGGCCGCCGCTCAGGGCTTCCGTCTGGATCAGTGAGACCAGAACCAACGAGATAGCCTCGGATAGGCTCGTCACTGAGTCGTCTCGGTCTCAGCACTGCGACGACTCAGTTCCAACACCTCAACATTTCATCACCGGATACCGGCAAAATTGCACAACCATCCCGCCGGTGTCGCACCATCAACAAACGTTCACATATCAGTCCCATTATGCGGACAACCAACGGCCAGTTTTGCAAGAAAACCCGCCAAACCAGCAGTATCCGCACCAGTGGTGGGAATAGACTGCATGTGGCCGCAATGACTACGAACCGGAAAAGAGGGATTGGATGCGGACGGTTTGGCAAGTCTTTCTACGCGATTGCAGACGTATCTTACGCAATCCCGTTGCCGTTGTGGTGACGCTCGGCGTAGCAATGCTGCCCTCGCTGTACGCATGGTTCAACATTCTCGCCAACTGGGATCCCTATTCAGCCACCGGCAATCTGCAAGTGGCCGTAGCCAATGAAGACCAAGGCACCACCAACGATCTGGTCGGCCATCTCGATGCGGGCCGGCAGGTCGTCAAGAAACTCAAGCAGAACGACGAACTCGGCTGGCGCTTCGTAGACAATGAGGAACAGGCCGTCCACGGCGTGGAGACCGGCGGATACTATGCAGCCATCGTGCTGCCCAAGGATTTCAGCGCCAGCTTGGTCGAATCGGTGACCGGAACCTCCAAACAGCCGAAAATCAAGTATTACGTCAACGAGAAGAAGAACGCGATCGCGCCGAAAATCACCGACACCGGCGCCACCACCATCGATGAGCAGATCAACTCCGCCTTCGTCACCACGGTAGCCACCACCGTTGCCTCGGCCATTTCCGAAACCGGAGACGATCTCGGCCAAGCCACCGGCAAAGTCCAGCACGATACGATCGATGATCTCAATACGGTGATGTCCACGCTGAACACCGTTCAGGATTCACTCACCGACTTACAGGACACGCTGGCCCAATCAGACACGATTCTCGCCGACGCCAAACAGACCACCGCCTCACTCAGGCAGACCGTCGCGGCCGCGCAGAAGGCCTCCCGCCAGTCCGGCACACTGTTGGCGGAAACACAGGCCGGGTCACAAGCCTTCTCCACCACACTGGTCGGCGCGCTCGACACCAGTTCAGCACAACTCTCCGGACTGGCCGTTCACGTCAACAACGCCGCCGGCAGCATCACCGGCTCCTTCAACAGCGCGCAGAACTCCGTTGACACCATCACCAACACACTTCGGCCCCACTGAATGCCACCCAAACGTCAATCAGCGATCTGAAAGACGCGCTGACCAAAGCCGGCATCGGCAAAGACACCACCGACCCGGTCGGCCAGAACATCTGGAAACAAATCGATGCGCTCGACTCATTGATCAGCAAACAGCAGACACAGCTCAACACCTTCCATACCGACACCACACAGTTCATCAACTCCGGTAAAGACGCCACCACGAATCTTTCCGGAGCCATGACCAACACCACCACCGGCGGCATCGCGGCGCTGAATACCGCGCGCGCTCGCTGACCGGCACCGTAATGCCGTCGCTCACCTCATCATTGAACAGTTTCGCCGCCCTGAATGGCACACTGGATGGCACGTTGACTTCGTTATCCGGCACCTTGGATCAGGCCGACGGACTGTTCGACCAGCTTGTCGATACCCTGAACCAAACAAAAACCACCATCAGCAGCACGCAGGATTCGCTGCGCCAGGCGGCCAGCGATGTCGCCACCGTACGCACCGATATCGCCACGCTCGATAGTTCCGCCGCTTACCAGAAAATCCGGGATGCGCTGCATCTGGATGACAAGGGATTCGGCGAGTTCATGGGCAATCCCGTCACCCTGACCACGAAAGTCGTGTACGCCACCGACAATTACGGGTCCGCAGTCACCCCGTTCTACACGAATCTGGCACTGTGGGTAGGCGGTTTCGTGCTGATTGCCATCTACAAGCTTGAGGTCGACCGCAAAGGCATTCGCCGTATCACGCTACGCAAGCATATCTTGGCCGCTGGCTGCTGCTGGTCACCATCGGATTCCTGCAAGCCATCATGCCACCATTGGCGATCTGGTGCTCGGCATCCAATGCGAGCATCCGCTGCTGTTCATCTTGGCCGGAATCTTCTGTTCGTTCGTCTACATCAACATTATTTACGCGCTGGCCGTGGCGTTCCGCCATATCGGCAAAGCCATCGCCGTAATTCTGGTCATTGTGCAGATACCCGGTGCCTCCGGCCTGTATCCAATTGAAATGATGCCGAACTTCTTCCGCGAACTGCACCCATGGCTGCCCTTTACCTACGGCATCAACGCGATGCGCGGCCCGATCGCCGGCCTGTACGCGAACCATTACTGGCTCGACATGCTGCACCTGTTCTGGTATCTGCCGGCGGCGCTTTTCGTGGGACTTGTCGTACGCCGGTATGCGATGAACCTGAACGCGCTGTTCGACCGTCGTTTGGGAGATACCGACCTGATGATCACCGAGCACAACAGCATGGTGAACGAACAGGTGAGCTTGAACTCCGTATTCCGCACGGTGTCCGACAGCAAGGAACTGCGCGATATCATCGCCCATCGCGCGCACCGGTTCTTCGCACGGTATCCAAAGATGATCGTTGCCGGTCTGGCATTGCTGACCGTACTCCCGTTCGTATTCCTGGTGCTGCTGTTCGTCACCCAAGAGAAAATCGCCATGCTGACCTCTTGGATTCTGTCGATTATTCTTATCGACGCCTATCTCATTGTGGTTGAATACGCACGCGAAGCCTACGCCATGCAGCTTGGCGTCAGCGCCATGAGTGCCGACGAGTTCCGCAATGTGATGCTCAACGGATATGTGTGGCGGCGTTTCCACGGCCACGGACGTCACGAAGCGGCGATGGACAGCAATCCGAATATCGGCGAAACCACTGAACGACTCACACTGTTCGGCGATCAGGCCGCCGAGCCGACTGCGCACACCGCACAGTTCGAGCAGTCCGGTCAGTCTGGGCAGTCTGGGCAAGGAGGCGCACGATGAAGCTTATCTGGAAAATATTCGTACGTGACGTGCGCCAAGCCACCCGCAATGTGATCGCCGTAATCGTGGCTATGGGATTGGTGATTGTGCCGGCACTGTACGCCTGGTACAACATCGCCGCCAGCTGGGACCCGTACGGCAACACCAAGGCCTTGAAGGTCGCTGTGGCGAACGTGGATAAGGGCTATAAGTCCGGTCTGATGCCGATCACCATCAACGTCGGCGAAACCGTGACCAGTACGCTCAGGGCCAATCATGACCTTGACTGGCAGTTTGTGGATCGTGCTAAGGCCATCGATGGCGTGAACTCAGGCGAATACTATGCCGCGCTGATTATTCCAAAGAGCTTCAGCTCCGATATGATGACACTGTTTTCACCGAAGATCAAGCACGCCAAGCTCGAATACTATCTCAATGAGAAAATCAATCCGATCGCTCCGCATATCACCGACCAGGGTGCTACCACCGTGGCCACGACCATCGACCAGACATTTGTGAAGACCTTGGCGAGCGTGGCGCTGGATTTGGTTTCCAACGTGGCCGATTACGCGCAAAGCCCGCAAATGGAGCAGTACGTCAACAACGCCTCCAGTCATATTGCCACCATGTCGTCTCGTTTGACCGGCACTGCGTCGCAGATGGATTCCTATGCCAATCTGCTCGGGGCCGCCAACAGCATCATTGATTCCACCGATAAGCTGCTGGGATCAACAGGCTCAGCTGCGGCCACAACCAAAAAGGCGTTGAAACAGACCCGCAACGGCGTCTCCAGCTCGACAAGGCATTGTCCGGAGCCACCGATGGCGTCGGTACGGCATTGCAGCAGGCCGGTTCATCCTACGACACCATTGCCAAGCAAATCGATGCCGCTTTTGCCGATGTGGGCTCACAATCCTCACAGATATCAAACAAGCTAACCGATATGCAATCCAAAGTGGAGGCTCAGGCCGACAGCTTTGGAAAGTATGCCGCCGCTTTACGAGATCTCGCCAAACAAGCGGCTTCACTGCCCGTGGGCGGAGATACCGTTGCCGCTCAACTGAACGCGGCTGCAGACCAAGCCACAAAGGCGCAGCAGAGCATGCAGCAAGCCGCCACCGCGTTGGGCGATGCGGCCACGCACATAGCAAACGGTACTGCCGATGCCGATACAGCGCGTCGAGATCTGAAATCACAAATCGCTGCCGCCAAACAATCGATTACTCAGGCTTCAGACACGTACAAGAGCACGCTGAAACCGCAACTGAACAATCTGACCTCGTCCATGGACGAAGTGACCACGCAGGCAAGTTCCGTAATCGACGGGCTTGCATCGACCGTAAGCAGCGTGTCAGGTCTTTCTGGCGGCGTTTCAGACAGCCTGACGGACATCCAGTCGGCCTTGACTGACGCAGCTAGCGCTTTGACCCGTTCGGCGAAGAAACTCGACAACTTGTCTTCCCAACTCGCCTCTATCACCAATGGCGGCACCATCGACCTGTCTGTGATTTCCTCTGCGAAGCCCGATGCCATTGCTTCCATGCTGGCGGCACCCGTAGCGGTCGACCGCATCGCGCTCTATCCCGTTGCCAACTATGGTTCCGCGATGGCTCCGTTCTACACGATTTTGTCCATTTGGGTCGGTGCGATCATTCTGGTCGCCATGTTGAAAGTATCGATTTCCGACCATGAGAAGGCTCGTATCTTAGGGTTGGGCAATGATCTGCCGCTCGGTTCGGAAGTGGGTCTTCGCGAGGCCATGATTGCCGGGCGGATTGCCGGACCGGCCGCCGCGTTGGATGTGCTGAAGAAGCCGCGTGCCGAGGCTCCCGGCAATGCGCGGCAGTTCGGTTTACGCTTGCACCACGAATATTTCGGCCGATACATGATTTTCGGTTTCCTTGCTTTGCTGCAAGGTACGCTGGTGTGCCTGGGCGATATGTTCTATCTCGGCGTGCAGTGTGAGCATCCGATTCAGTTCTTGATGGTCGGGTGGTTGTCTGCACTGGTGTTCTCGAATATTGTGTATACGCTGACCCTGTCGTTCGGTGATATCGGCAAAGCCATTGCCGTAGTACTGCTGGTTATGCAGGTAGCCGGTTCCGGCGGCACATTCCCCATTGAAACACTGCCGACGTTCTTCCAGGTCGTTTCTAAATGGCTACTGTTCCCCTATGCGTGGATGCGATGCATTCGGCCATGGCAGGCTCATTCGGCATGGAATACTGGGTTTCCATGGGCAAACTGGCACTGTTCCTTGTCCCCTCATTGCTGTTGGGACTTATGTTGCGCAAGCCGGTAATTCGCTTCAACGATTGGGTTATCCGCAACCTTGAAAACACCAAGGTGATGTAAGTGTTGGACGAAGTGTGTCCGAGCGCCCTGAACGCTTAGCAGCCTACGACCTGACGTGTTTGGACCGTAACCTGTCTCAGACACGGCGTTGGCGAGGCCTGTGGAGCTTCTGACGCTAACGTCTACGTGGCTTGTAGCCCTTTTTACGACTGTGTGGCTTGAGTTGCTGGTTCAGCGGTACATGCCGGTAACTGGATTGCGGATCGCGATGCGTGAGATGCCAGCATCCGCAAAATTCGCAACGGTACACCCATAGCTCAACTCCGCGCTCGATTAGGCTTTGATCAGCGGCACGCTGAACCTGCGCCTTATCGTGATACATGATTTTATTCGACGTAGCGCAACGTTTAGGGGTGAAGTAATGCATAGCAGAAGCCAGTGTAGAGCGACCCCATAACCAAGCCAGTTTGGCGGGTTCTAGTGATCGTTGCAACACCTGACCTACCGCAAGGAGGGTCAGGTGACCAGAAGCCACCGAAACGAAGACCGTGGCGGGGAACACCGTTGGACGTTCAACGGCGTCGAATATCCGACGA
>ENA-OQHA01000543-OQHA01000543.1-human-gut-metagenome-genome-assembly--contig:-NODE-543-length-18391-cov-2.057107_pt1 | contig 18391 bp, 27 predicted proteins | sample MGYA00242558_ERZ504707 | MGnify/ENA primary metagenome ERZ504707 (study PRJEB26092, sample SAMD00036197) | human gut metagenome | host: Homo sapiens | study: EMG produced TPA metagenomics assembly of...
CTCTGTGAAGTCCATGGTTCACCGTTGCACGTGTTACAACATCAAATGCACCTTTATCTGGCTCTCCTTTTGTATCCAATTCACTGGATGATGAACTGTCTCCTGCTGCCTGTACTCCTTCTGCTGCCCAGTATTCCGCCCAGCTAAGTCCTGCATAGACATATTTATATTCTTCTTTTACTGCTGCTTTCAAGTTATCAATTGCACTATCAAGATTTTTTTTCGCTGCATCGACTGTATCCTGAGATTTCTTTTCAGCGAGTGCTGTCTCTGCAGACGCAAGTGCTGTCTTTAAAGTATTCCATGTCTCAGCTGTGTAATCACTTTCTTTTAATGCTTTTGCTTTCGTAATTGAGCTTCCAGAGCTGCTGTATCTACAGTTGCTGCTGTACTTGCTTCTGGTGCTGACTGGATTGCTTCTAATGCCGCTTTTTTTATGGCATCAGATGATCTTGTTGCAGTAGATACGGTATCCCAACTATTTAATTGTATCTTCTGTTGCTGACTGACCAGCTTAATTTTGATTTTATTCCCTTTGATTTAGAATATGCTTTGTTAAAATATGAATCGTTACCAGACTCATAGCCATTTTCCGGAGTTACTACAATATCAGAAAACTTTCCATCTTTTACAGTCAAGGCTACTCGGACATCATATTCATTCCATTCATCTTCATCATCATCCTCTGTTCTTGTGACATGTGCAGTCTTCGTATATGTTCCATCTTTTGCCACCTGATCTTTCGTTACCGCCATCGCCGGTACCGCCGGACAAATGCTGGCTGCCATGGTTGCCGACATCGCAACTGCCATTACTTTTGTCTTCATTTCTTTCTTTTTCATAAAAGCCTCCTTAATGAAAATATTTATTATTAAGTTAGTATTTTCTAACTTATAATTAAAAAAATTTTTACTAATCAGACATGTGTATTTTCCACACATGTCTGCATGTTATGTTATTTTATACTCCAAGCCAGATACATAATCCAAGTAATATCAACGCTCTTAAAATTGTAAACCAGATTTCATTGCCTCTGATCTTTTTCACTCCGCAGTGAATATTCTTCTTCGGACATGTATCTATACATTTTTGGCACTGGAAACAGTCGCCTTCTACTTTCCAGGAACCATCCGTCGGAAGTCCGATATTCGCCGGACATTTTCTTGAACATGCACTGCACTTTGGAATGCAGGATTCCCGGTCTCTGCGAAGTGCAAATACCGGCAACACCGGAACCAGTGAGAATACAGCTCCCATCGGGCAGAAATTTCTGCAGAAAAATCTTTCCTCCAGACACATTCCGACAATCAGAAGTACCAGAATGACCAACCCTATGAGATATCCATTCAGTTTAAAATTTCTTGCATGTATCATGGAAAATACATCCCAGGGACTTGTTCCCTGCGCTTTACTATATACACCGCCATAGCACATAAATACGATGATCGCCAGAATTACATATTTCAGATATACAAGTCTGTCTGCAATCCGATCCGGGATCTGCACCGGTTTCTTTTTCATCTTTTACAGATCAGTCTGTATAATGCATTCACTCCATCGCCAAGACTTCCAAATGCACAGGCAAATCCACAAAAGAATCTGCCGAAAACAGCAGTATATACACACACCACAATAAGTACAGTAACAAATGATGTCAGCGCCACTTTTTCACCTGCACCAATCTGTGTAAATATATATTTCACACCTGCAAATGCTGCCGTGTATACCGACGGAATAAAGATAAAATACAGCAATTGGATGATTGCCCTTATCCATATATGTATCTTTTTCAATTGTTTTGCATTCATTTATTTTACCGCCTTTTCTAATGCCTGTTTTGTCGCATTCTTAATTCCTGTAGAACTGAAAGTCGCACCACTGATCGTATCTACTTCTGCACTTTGCGCATCCAGAATCTTCGGTATAATATCTTTCGCCATAGTCAGATAAGAACCATCTTCTCCATCAGCAGAGACAATATTTACTTCCTTAATCTTCTGCTTTTTTACTATTACTTCCACTTTAACAGTTCCACCAAATCCATCCGCTTCTCCGGTATATGTTCCGTCTTTATAAGAACCGTTTTTTGAATCCTCATCTTCTAAACTTTCCGTATTTTCGATTTTGGCATTCAGTTTTGCAATTTCCTCATCTTTTGCTCTGACTTCCAGCACGGAATTATATCCCAATATCAACCCGACGATCACCACAACACTCATCAGGCGCATCCAGAATTCTCTCATTCTTCTCTCTCCTTTAACTCAGTCTCTTTTTACTGTCTTTTTGCAGAAAGCAAGGCGTTCTCACATGCATCCAGGATTGCTTTTGAAGTACAGGTTGCACCCGATACTGCATCAATTCCTTCTGTATTACCTTTCTCGATCAGCTGGCTTGTCACACCTTTTTTATTCGATGTTCCGTTTGCAGCGCGAAGGATATATCTGTCATTCGATGAATCTCCGTCCCCTTTTACATCAGTAACAGCAACAATCTTGTCATCCCGCACTGTCACTTTCAATGTCAGATTATAAGCCGTGAAATCTTCATCTTCATCCGGTCTGCACAGCGCACGTCCTTCATAGATACCATTTTTATATACTGTAGTATCATCTTCGCCATCATCTTTTTTCTCCAGCAGTGCCAGTGCCTGGTTCAGATTCTCAAGAGCCTGGTCCACATCTTCCTGACTGATCTCTGTCTTATCTGCATCAAGCAGCTTCTGTGCGTCTTCCATTCTGGTCTTAAGAACCGCATAGGTTGCTTCTGTATAATCCTCTTGTTTCAGTTCTTCTGCTTCTTTCATCGCTTTTTAAGTTCTGAAGTATCCGCTTTCTTCCTTATCCGGCTCCGTTGTCTGTCCGTTTGTTACCTTTTCTGCTTCTTTTAATGCATTCTTCACTGCATTTATGAGACCATTTGAACTGTAAGTTGCTCCGGATACTACGTCCACATCCGTACTCTGTTTTTTCATAATATTTTTTACTACATCCATTGCACGGTTAAAGAATTTTTCATCATCATGATTCTTTGTTACGAGTACTGCCTTGATTGATTTATCCTGAAGAACCACCGCTACTTTTATCTCACCGTTATACCCTTCTGCCGTTCCGTAATAAATACCTTCTTTATACGGGAAATTGCCTTTGACAGTCGTATTGTCTTCTGTCTTAGAAGTATCTTCCGTCTTCGCATTCACAGACTGTGAATTACCGCTTACTGCAGCCTGACGGAGTGCATCTCTTACTGCACTCTTAATTCCGTTCGAACTGTAAGTCGCCCCGGAGATTACATCTACATTTGTACTCTGCGATGAAATAATATTGCCGATCAATGCTTCTGCACGATTCAGATAACTACTGTCATCATGATTCTCCACAACCTCAATAGACGTAATCTTTCCTCTGCTGATCACAACCTTAACTTTCAAAGTTCCTCCGAATCCGGTTCCTGTTCCATAATAGGTTCCATCTTTATACGCTGCCGCATCCTGCACGTCAGCCAGTGACAGTGTACTTCCCTGTACCGCTGCATTTCCGGACTGGGATTCTCCCGTCTCTCCACTGTCTTTTTCTCCTGTCAATGCATTCTTCACCGCACTGATAATACCATTAGAACTAAATGTTGCGCCAGACACCACATCCACATCCAGAGTCTGTCCTGCAATGATCCTGTCTATCACTGCTTTTGCACGGTTAAAAGAACGCTGCATCGTCCGAAGAACTTAAGATATCAATTGCCGTAATCTGTTTATCTTTGATCGTTACCGCAACAGTCACCTCGCCGGCATAACCGGTTCCTGTTCCTTTATAGATTCCGTCTGCCAGATCAAAAGAACCTTTTGCCTTGCTTTCTGTCTTCTTCGCTTCCTCGGCATCCGTTGTCTTTGTCTCTTTCGTCTGCGCCTGAGCTTCATAAACCGGTGCCTGATAGCCGCTTAACGACACCCCGATACAGGCTGCAACTACAATCGCCGAGGTAGCCGGTGCACCCTGTTTTATTTTTTTGATCACTTTTTCTTTATCCATATCTTCCACCTCTACTTTTCATTACATTTACCTTATAATCCGATTGAAAATCATCCGCGATCCCTTCTGATACGTATAATTGTTCGTCATCCGTAAGCAGGATCACATCAAATTTATCGTTATACTTCTTCCAGAATTTCTCCGCTTTCTCTTTTCCCATGATAAAAAGTGAAGTAGATAATCCATCCGCAAGTGTTCCGTCATCGCTTATGATCGTCACCGAAGTCAGTCCGTTCTCTGCCGGATAACCGGTAGACGGATCAATAATATGATGATATTTCTTCCCATTTTTTTCAAAGTATCTCTCATATCCGCCCGATGTGATAACCGCCTTGTCCTTTGCCTGCAGGATTCCAAGATAATTTCCATCTTCATCCGGACTTTCTACCGCAACTTTCCATGCGCTTCCATCTGGTTTTGCACCAAGAAGCTGTACATTTCCTCCAAGACTTACCAGACCGCTCGTCACACCGCACTTTTTATAAATCTGCATAATCCTTGAAGATGTATATCCCTTCGCAATGCCTCCGAAATCAATTTTCACATTCTTAGGCAGCGTGATTTTTTTGTCTTTTTGTCGTATTGGATCTTCGATGCATCTACATTCTTCAGTAACGCACTCAGTTCATCCTCCGCAGGGATCCGGTAATTCTCCGTTGTAAATCCCCATGCATCCATGACCGGATAGATGGATATGTCAAATACTCCTTTTGTCTGTTTATATATTTTTCAGAGCGTTCATACAAGTACGCCGTGTCATCCGAAACAACAGCTTCCCCGTTTTGATTTAATTTATACACTTCACTGTTTTCATTTCCGGTAGACAACATTCCATCCAGTCGTTTGATCTCTGTCTCAGCTTTATCTACTGCTTCAGATGCATGCTCTCCATATGCTGTTACCGTCATATACGTATCCATCGCAAATATATCGCGACTCTGCTTTTCTTCACTGGATTTTTCGGAATTTTCACTTTTGGAATCTTCTTTTTTATCTGTCTGCGTCTGTGTCGTCTTGGCGGATGCCGTACTGTTTCCACATCCAACGGTTCCCATCGACACCGCCGCACATAAAATGGCTATTACAATCTTTCTTTTCATTCTTTATCCTCTATATCTATAGTTATTTTCATCTATCAATAGTTAGTCTGTATTATTTTCAATTTCACTCTTCTAACTCAATAAATGTACCATATGTTTTTTTCTGCTTCAATTCTTTTTTTGATATTGATATTTATTATCATTTGATTTTGCTATTGATTTTTTCAAAAAAGCGCAAAAATATCCTGAAATCTTTGATTCTTTCAAAAATTTCAGGATATCAGTGGACCTGGCGGGAGTTGAACCCGCGTCCGAAAGCCCATCCATTCGAGCATCTCCCATCACAGTCATTATATTAACATTCCCTCCATGCGGCACCTAATGACAGGTTCCTCACTTTAGTAGCTTCATAAATTCTTCCATCCCCTCAAAGCTTTGGGAACGAAGTGCTCCGCCTGTTTGAAGCCGGTGACCCGAACAGCGGATGATCCGGGGCCGACTGCGGCCTAATTAGGCTGCGTACGCTAATTCTGTATTGTCTGCGTTTATATTTAAGTGGAACTTTTAACGTAGTGTCCCGCTACGGATGGCTTCTCCAACTTCCAGACCCCCGTCGAAACCAGTACAAGCCCTGATTGTAATGCTTTTCTGGTTTGCAGACTGTCTTTACGTAAATTTAATTATAGTCTTAATCAATTTCATTTGTCAAGCCTCTCACCTAATAAAATTTGAGATAATACAGATAATTGGCAACTCCTTCCGAATACATAACAGTGAAAAGAGACATATTCAAACTTCTATTCTATATGCCTCTTCTCACTATACATAATAAACCACTATATTGTTGTAAACTTTTTTCTTACTCTACATCTTTCAATGCATCATAATCTTCTTCGCCGGTACGAACCTTGACAACCTTCTGTACATTGTAAACGAATATCTTTCCGTCTCCGACATGTCCGGTATAAAGAGTTCTCTTCACAGTCTCAATCACTTTGTCTACCGGAATGCTTCCTACGATAACTTCTACTTTAACCTTTGGAAGTACGGTTACATCCATCTCAACTCCACGGTATTTCTCACCGGCACCTTTCTGAACACCACATCCCATAACCTGTGTGACTGTCATTCCTGTTACTCCAAGATCATTGAGTGCAGTTTTCAGTTTTTCATATCTTGAAAGTTTGGCAATGATAACAACTTTATGTATTCCAGTCTCAGGATCTACAGGAGCAGTTACTTTGACAGATGCAGCTCTCTGTGCTTCTGAAGCTTCATCGTAATCATTTTCTCCAAGCTCTGTATTCTCATTGATACTCATGCTTCCTTCTGTGATATCCATCAGACTGAAACCTGCGTATGCAGATGCCAGACCATGTTCTTTCACATCCAGACCTACAATCTCTTCTTCTTCTGTTACTCGAAGACCTACCGTCTTATCGATAATCTTAAATACGATCGTCATGGTTATGATCGTCCATGCCATTACGGTTACTACACCAAGCAGCTGTAAGCCAAGCTGGTGGAATCCGCCGCCGTAGAACAGACCTTTCAATGTGCACTCTGGTGCTGTTTTGTTGCAAAGAGGCCGACTGCGATCGTTCCCCAGATACCATTTAAGCAATGAACTGCAACTGCTCCGACCGGGTCATCTACATGAGCAACATTGTCACAGAACCATACGCCAAATACAACCAGAAGTCCGGCTACCACACCGATGATGATCGCACCTGTTGCATCAACGACATCACAAGGTGCAGTGATTGCTACCAGACCTGCAAGTGAAGCATTCAGACACATCGATACATCCGGTTTGCCATATCTAAGCCATGTAAATATCATACATACAACCGTTGCGATTGCCGGTGCAATCGTTGTTGCCATAAAGATCGATGCAAGCTGTGGACCTGTCGTAGCTGCAGCTCCGTTGAATCCATACCATCCAAACCAGAGGATGAAACATCCAAGTGCACCGATTACAATGTTATGTCCAGGGAATGCATGTACCTTTGTTACTTTTCCATCTTTATCTCTGGTAAATTTACAATTCTGGCTCCTTCCAGTGCGGCTCCGATAAATGCTGTTGTTCCACCAACCATGTGGATTGCACAGGAACCTGCAAAATCATGGAATCCTAAACTTGCAAGCCATCCACCGCCCCAGATCCAGTGTGCCTCGATCGGATATACAACAGCGGAGATCACTGCGGAATAAATACAATAAGATAAGAATTTGGTACGTTCTGCCATTGCTCCGGATACGATGGTTGCCGTTGTCGCACAGAACACCAGGTTAAATACAAAATTGGACCAGTCAAAATTTGCATAATCGGTAAAAATTCCAAGTGTCGGAGTTCCGATAAATCCGCCAAGTGCATCTTCACCAAGCAAAATTCCAAATCCCAATGGGATAAATACACAAGTTCCTATACAAAAGTCCATCAGGTTCTTCATAATAATATTGCCGGCATTCTTCGCTCTGGTGAATCCTGCCTCTACCATTGCAAATCCAGCCTGCATGAAAAATACAAATGCTGCACCGATCAGGAACCAGATTCCAAATACCTGTGTGCCTACGGCATCCTGTATCGCCGATAATACTTCTTTCGTCATAATGTCTCCTCCTTCATCCTTCAGATGTCCGATAACGAAAAAGAGTGTGCACTTCCGTGGTCGACTCACGAAAATGTACACACCCTTGTGCTATCCTTTTATATAAAAGAAAAAGCGCCTCGAAATGATTCTTTCGAAGCGCCCTTGCTTTTATGTCCCGTAGTTTAACGCCGTGAACTTTTTTTGTCAAGGAAATTTCTGACATTTTTCTGACGTCACACACAATTTCGTTTAATTATCACAACAGGATCTTATTTTTCTTATATTTTTTCTACATTATTCCAGACCAAGAATTTCTCCAAGTACTTCTATAATAATTTCATTGGTACAGGATTTTACAAATCCCATCATATGTAATGAGATCTCATCCTGCTTCTGAGCTTCCGTCAGTTCCGGATTTCTGTTCGTTTCATTAATAAGCTGTACCAGATGTGGTGTCAGCTCCTCGTAGGTCTCTAATGTCGTCTGGGTAACCAGATTTCTTAATTCTTCTTTCTTTGTAGGTACCATTCTTTTCTCCTATCTGAGTTTCATCTTGAAATCACGTTCTGCTTCACGTCTCTGATCCTTTTTGGCGATATCCTGACGTTTATCATATAATTTCTTACCTTTTGCCAGACCAATCTCCACCTTTACAAGGCTGCCTTTGAAATATACTTTCAATGGAACGATTGCCATTCCCTTTTCCTTCGTTTTACCGATCAGTTTATTGATCTCTGATTTATGAAGGAGTAATTTTCTGACTCTGAGTGGGTCTTTATTAAAGATATTTCCCTTTTCATATGGACTGATATGCATACCGTAGATAAAGACTTCTCCATTTTCAATACGGATAAAGGATTCTTTGATACTGCATTTTCCCATACGGAGTGACTTTACTTCTGTTCCGTGCAGAGCAATTCCTGTCTCGATCTTATCCAGGATAAAATAATCATGATATGCCTTTTTATTATTTGCAACCATCTTGTCATTACTCTTCGCCATCTCCGGCACCTCCCTGATTCACAATCTTAAAATCAATCGTACGCATCAGACGATCTGCATCCAACACCTGTACTCTTAAGGCTTCTCCCAGTTTGTACACTTTCCGTGTATGCATTCCTATCATCTCATAACGTTCTTCATTGTATTCATAATGATCATCGGTCATATTTGTTACATGGACCAGACCTTCTATCGTATTCGGAAGCTCTACATACATACCCCATTTAGTAATTCCAGAGATCACACCGTCGAATTCCTCTCCGATATGTGCCTGCATGTATTCTGTCTTCTTGAGTTTGATCGTCTCTCGTTCTGCCTCATCCGCACGACGTTCCATCTCACTGGAACGCTTTGCAACTTCCGGAAGGATCGACTGGTAGTGTTCAATCTTACTTTCATTCATTCTTCCCCGCAGGTTATCCTTAATGATCCGATGGATCTGAAGATCCGGATATCTTCGGATCGGAGAAGTAAAATGCGTATAATAATTCGCCGCCAGTCCAAAATGTCCGTCATTCTCTGCCGTATACTTTGCCTGTTTCATCGAACGAAGTGCCAGACGGCTGATCATTGCCTCTTCCGGTGTATCTTCCACTTTCGTTAGCAACTTTTGTATTTCTTTCGGTCTAATTTCATTAACTCCAATATGCATTGAATACCCAAAATTATTGATAAATGTTGCCAGTGTACGGATTTTTTCTTCATCCGGCGCTTCGTGGGTACGGTATACAAATGGAAGCTCCTGCCAGTAGTAATCTTCTGCAACCGTCTCATTTGCCAAAAGCATGAAATCCTCGATGATCTTCGTTGCAACATTTCTGTCATATGGTTTAATATCGATCAGCTTTCCATTCTCATCCAGGATCATCTTCGTCTCCGGGAAATCAAAATCAATGGAACCGCGTTTCTTCCTTCGGGCTCTTAAAATACCCGAAAGCTCCTGCATCCGTTCGAACATCGGAACCAGTTCTTTGTATTCTAAGGTCTCCGCTTCATCATGATCCGTTAAAATCTTCTTTACGCTGGTATAGGACATTCTGCGATCCACATGAATTACTGTCTCAGCGATCTCATGTGCGATCACATCACCTGACGGATCCACTGTCATGATGCAGCTGAGTGCAAGTCTGTCCTCTCCTGCATTGAGTGAACACATTCCATTCGAAAGTGTATGTGGAAGCATCGGGATCACACGGTCTACCAGATATACACTTGTCCCCCTTTCCAGTGCCTCTCTATCAAGTGCACTGTTCTCCTGCACATAATTCGTCACATCTGCAATATGCACGCCCAGAATATAATTTTCTCCCTCTTTTACAAGGGATACCGCATCATCCAGATCCTTTGCATCTTCTCCGTCAATCGTGACCATCTGCCAGTCACGCAGATCCTTTCTTCCATTCATGTCGCTTCGCTGACCGGTTTTGCAACACGCTCTGCCTGTCTTAATACTTTATCCGGAAATTCTACCGGGAGGTCATGCCCTTTTACGATCGACATGATATCTGTTCCCGGATCATTCAGATGACCGATGATCTCCACGATTTTTCCTTCTGGTTTCTTTCCATTCTCTCCATAAGAGGTCAGCTCCACTACAACTTTGTGTCCATCCACTGCCCCTCTTGATTTTTCAATCGGTACAAATATGTCCTGATCCAGTCTCTGGTTATCCGGAATCACGAACCCAAACTTCTTTCCCGGCTTCATGCGGTAAAGTCCGACTACTTTTGAAAGCCCCCGCTCCAGGATCTTCACGATCTTTCCTTCACGGCTTCTTCCTTCCGGTTCTTTTGTAAGTACGATCTCAACATGATCTCCGTCAAATGCACCACAGGTATCATCCGCACCGATGAATACATCCTCTGAATCTCCTTCGTCCAGCACTACAAAGCCAAATCCCTTAAGACTTGCCCGGAACACACCGGTCAGACGCTTTGCATGTCCCCTGCAGTATTTTCCTCTCTTGGAAAGATATATCTTTCTTCCTGCTCCAACGCTTCCAGGATCTGTCTTAACTCATCTCTGTCTTCTTTTGCCACGCGAAGAAGCATTGCCAGTTCCTTGAATTTCATCGGTGTATATAAATCATCACAGATCAGATCATAGACAACTTTTTTTCTTTTATCAAATTTCTTACTCATATCTCTATGCTCCCCTGCATATTCTGTGTTCCAAAAAGGGACACTCCCATACAGGAGTGTCCCTTTCATCTTCTAAAAATATGCTCTATCCTATGCAAATACTTTTAAATTCAACACTGCTGCCAGTACAATAAACAGAATCGCAAGGAATTTTGTCGACTTCACCAGTGCACCTTCCATAGAACGTCCCTTGTTCTGTCCCCAGTAAGTATCAGCGATACCACTAATGGCACCAAGCCTGCTGACTTACCTTCCTGCATCAGTACGATAACTGTTAAAGCGATACAGTCTATTGCAAATATTATCATTAATACAATCTTCAAAATGTCCACTATTCACACCTCCTGCGGATAAACCACATATATTCTATCACAGGATGACGATAAGGCAAGCTAATCTCTTTCGAAATCTTGTGTCAGACAGCATTATATCTGTACATTTTCTATTTTTTCTTCGAATGGGTTCTGATATACAGCCACATCCCCCAGTCTTTCCTCTATCCGCAATAATTGATTATACTTTTCCACCCGTTCCGAACGGCATGGAGCTCCTGTTTTGATCTGCCCTGCATCTGCCGCCACTGCGATATCTGCAATGAACGAATCGGCAGTCTCGCCCGAACGGTGTGAGATTACCGTCTTATATCCGGCATTCTGCGCCATCTTTACTGCTTCAAAGCTCTCCGTCAGTGTCCCGATCTGATTCACTTTGATCAGTATCGCATTCGCCGCTTTTCTTCTGATCCCTTTGGCAAGTCTTCTGGTATTCGTCACAAACAAATCGTCTCCTACCAGCTGCACCCGCTCTCCGAGCCTGTCCGTCAGCGTCTTCCAGCCTTCCCAGTCATCTTCATCCAATGGATCTTCAATGGATACAATCGGATATTTTTCTATGATATCTTCGTAATAATCAATCAGTTCTTCTGCCGAACGGACGATCTTATATCCTTTTTTCTTTGCCTCACCGTCGAATACATATTTCTTAAAATTCTTATCATATAACTCGGATGCTGCTACGTCCAATGCGATAGCTATCTCTTCGCCTGGCTTATATCCGGCCTTTTCCACCGCTTTTACCATCAAACGCAAGACCTCATCTGCATTGTGAAGATCCGGTGCAAATCCTCCTTCGTCTCCTACTGCAGTACTGTATTCCAGCGTTTTCAAAACTCTCTTCAGCTCATGATATACTTCCGCACACATCTGAAGTCCGGTCTTAAAATCTTTCGCCCCTACCGGCATAATCATAAATTCCTGAATATCAATCGTATTATCCGCATGTCTTCCGCCATTCATGATATTCATCATTGGAACCGGAAGTTTTTTCACATTTGTGCCGCCAAGATACGAATACAGCGGAAGTCCCAACGCCCCGGCCGCCGCTCTTGCAGCCGCCAGCGAGACTCCAAGCATGGCATTGGCACCAAGATTGGATTTGTTCTTTGTTCCGTCAAGCCTGACCATCGCCTGATCGATCGCTACCTGATCCAGTACATTCATGCCGATCACTTCCGGCGCAATCCTTGCATTGACATGATCTGCCGCCTGCTGCACACCCAGTCCTCCATATCGTTCTTCTTTATCCCGTAATTCAACTGCTTCATATTTTCCGGTCGATGCACCGGACGGAACACTTGCTCTTCCGCAGAATTCATCTCCGGCAAGTACTTCCACTTCTATCGTCGGATTTCCTCTCGAATCAAGTATTTCTCTTGCGTATACATCCGTAATGGGTAAATACTTATACATTATTTCTATCCTCCTCTTTATAGAAGATAGTATGTTCCGATCCGAAGCAAAACATTCAGTTTTTAATCTGAATCACGCTATTTTGCATTATTATATATAAAAATTAATACAATTCTTTATAAATCTCTGCCATCTGCTGCCAGGTCAGTTTCACATAGCTTTGATTCAGGAGTCTCTGCTGTGTCTCTTCAACTGTCTTCGCAAAGCTCTCGATTTCTTCTTCCTTCATTCCATATTCATGTAACGGTTTTCTTGCAATGATCTGATCCAGAAGTTTCTCAATCTTGGTATATACTTCATCTGATTTGCACTTTAAAATATTGCTTAAGAAATTATTTAATTTCTTTATTCTGCCATTTGGATCTAATTCCTGATATTTTGCGAATACAGCTGTCAGGACTGATAGTTCGCTTCTCCATGTGTGACATGATACACGCCACTCAGAGGATAAGACATGGCGTGCACCGCTCCTGTTCCTGCATTGCCGAATGCAATACCGGCAAGATTGCTTGCTGTCAGGAAATCATCCAGCAGATTCATTCTGTATTCTTCCCCATGTTCAGCAATCTTCTGGAATCCTTCAATGATCATCTCCATTGCCTTCATACTGAACATCTGTGTATATAAAGTTGCTTTCGGCGATACATAGGATTCAATCGCATGAATGAACGCATCAATCGCACTTGTCGCAAAAAATGAATACGGAAGACCGGTCAGAAGCTCCGGAATCAGCACTGCTCGATCTGCATAGATCTCATCGACAGCAAGTCCCATCTTTGTATGTAACTTCGTAAACTCTGCAATTGATACATTAGAAACTTCCGAACCGGCACCACAAGTCGTCGGCACTGCGATCAGAGTCTTCTCTCTTTTAAGCGGTACCTTCCTGCCAAAGATCTCTTCGGCGGTGTAATTTCCTTCAAGCACCAGGATCTTCGCCATATCGATAACAGCTCCTCCTCCGATTGCAATAATTCTGTCACAATCCGTCTTACGGAAATCTGCCAGCAATGCATCGATCATCACATCTGTAGGCTCACCTTTTCCATATTTACTTTTAAATTCCACATGTGCTTCCAGCCCAAGTGGTGCAAAATATGTCTCATATGTACTTTTACTTGCAAGAATAAAATCATTCTTACCTATATTATATTCTTCTGCGAAATCTTTTGCGTGTTCAAATTTCTGTACTTCTGCCTTCTGCCAAAAAAGTTTCATTTTTTCTTATCCTCCCGGTCATTTTTCTGAATATTTTGTCTCTTAATAATATACCACCAATCCGTTGACTTTTCCAGACACGAGCGTTACAATCATTGAGGATATGAAAGATTTCTTTCATAATTTCTTTCATATCCAAATAATTACAAAAGGAAAACTGGGGAATTTTCAAATGAAAGAACATTTAAAAAACTTTGCACTACTCACTGGCAGTACACTGATCATGGCAGTGGGTATCTACTTTTTCAAGTTCGCCAACAACTTCACGTTTGGCGGTATCACCGGTTTTGCGGTACTCGTTGCCAAGTTCACTCCTCTTTCGGCCAGTTGATTTTTCCTTCATTGCGAATATGCTCCTTCTGATCATAGGGCTTTTCGTTCTCGGGAAAAATTTGCTGCACAGACTGCATACAGTAGTATCCTACTTTCTGTCACGCTGTCCGGACTGGAACGTATCTATCCAATGAGCCACCCGCTTACCAACGAACCATTGCTGGAACTGATCTTCGCGATTGTACTTCCTGCCATCGGTTCGGCCATTCTGTTCAATATCGGAGCATCCAGCGGGGGCACGGATGTTATTGCCATGATATTGAAGAAATACACCAGCGTTGACATCGGAAAAGGCTTGCTTGCTTCCGATATCTTATTCACAATCGCCGGTTTCTTCGTATTTGATATTAAGACGGGTCTTTATTCACTGCTCGGTCTTACGATGCGTTCAACACTGATCGACAGTCTGATTGAAAGTCTGAACCGCTCGAAGTATTTCCACGTGGTATGCAGCGAGCCGGAACCAATCTGTGAATTTATCAAAAATGACCTGAAACGAGGTGCAACAATCGTACTCGCACAGGGTGCCTTCACAGGCGATGACAAATATATCATCCTGACTGTACTTAGTCCAAATGAAGCAATCAAGCTTCGTAATTTCATAAAAGCTCATACAACTGGTGCATTCTTACTGATATCCAATACCAGCGAGATTATAGGAAAAGGGTTCCACTCTGTGTAGTGAAACCCTTTATTTTTTCTCCGTATTCTCAATGTCCAACAGATCCAGGATTGAATGTGACATCATATACTGATAAAATTCCATTGCATCTCCCGCCGAAATATTTTTGCTTTCCCAGATAAGCCAATATTTCAGTCCATTCACCAATGATATTGCATGAAATTCCAGAAATACCTTTTCGTCGACGTGTGGCATATTACTTAAGTGTTTTAACGGATGATGCTTTACCAGAATTTCTTCCATATGGAAAACCTGTCCATACAGCATCTCCTCAAAGGAATTCTGCCCTGTTACTTCAAATACCTTTTCGTAATAAGTCTTGTCTTCTCCAAATCTCTGGAACAAAAGCTGCAGAGACTCCATTACATGTTCCTGCTCCATAAGTTCTGAGACTTCTTTAAATACGTCTTCCCACAGAAGCCATTCCATCACTTCGTATTTGTCCTGAAAATAATTATAGAACGTCGGACGTATCACCCCTGCTGCATCTGTGATCATCTTGATCGTCAGTTTTTCAAATCCTTTTTTCGCCACCAGTTCTTTAAATTTTTCTCCCAATAGTGCTTTTGTTAATTCACTTTTGCGCTCCATCTCATCACCTTAATTTTTCTCAGATAACTTGTAGTAAATTATTATACCCCAGCTATCCGGCAAAATCTACCGTCAAATTGCTCCATTTTTACGTATAATAATGGAGAATTACGTCGAAACTGGCAAGTAAAAGGAGTGCTCCCCGACCCAGTATGCACGTCTGTTTTCTTTCAGTCCCAGTCTGTATCCTGCAAATATACCGATTACCGCTTCCAGAACCGTTACCGGGAATAACACCAATGACTCTTCGATCATGGCTGTATCCAGGAATCCAAGTCCCATTCCGACAAAGAACGCATCGACACTCGTTACCAGTGCAAGAAGCGTTGTTTTCTTCCATTCGATCTCATCTTTTCTGCGTTCCAACACCTTCTTTTTACGGATTCCTTTGAGGATCATATAGATGCCAAGTGCCGCAAAGATCAGCACTGTCAGACCTTCCCATCTGTCAGCCGCCGTCTTCGTTCTGGTAATAGACAGTAACGGCAGCAATGTGATCAGGTTTCCAAGTACCAGTACCCCAAGCTGAATACCGCCAAACAGAACGCTTAAGAGGACCAGATTCTTCCATCTGATCTTTGAAAATCCGGCTCCCATATAGCCGCCGCCACAAATACATCGATCGATAATCCAACGGATACGATCAACAGTTCCATCGTTGACAATTGCATCGCCTTCTTTCTTTTCTCCTATTTTAGCCTATTTAGAATCGTTTTTGAAGAAACAAATGCTATATAGATACCGAAATCGTACTACATTTTCCTCTATTTGTATAAAAACCAAATATACTCGATATATAAATATGATATATAGTAACTCCCGTAACTCTTTTATTCCTGAATACTTTGGTATCTAAAAAACGAGAAAGCTACGCTCTTACGTAACCTTCCCGCTTTCTGCGACATATATAGTATCAACTTTAGGATGTGTCTCTTATATTATATCCCGATTAGTGATGGAATAAACGGATTCCGGTAAATGACATCACCATATCATATTTATTACATGTTGCAATTACATTGTCATCACGTACGGATCCACCCGGCTGTGCAATGTATTTTACACCACTCTTATGCGCACGCTCGATATTATCCCCAAATGGGAAGAATGCATCTGATCCAAGTGCAACATCGGTCAGTTTGTCCAGCCATTCTCTCTTGGCTTCTCTTGTGAATACTTCCGGTTTCTCTTTGAAGATTGCCGGCCATGCATCGTCTGCAAGCACGTCCATGTAATCGTCTCCCATATAGAGATCGATCGCATTGTCTCTGTCTGCACGTCTGATTCCATCCACGAATGGAAGATTCATAACCTGCGGTGACTGTCTGAGCCACCAGTTATCTGCTTTGCCTCCTGCAAGACGTGTACAATGGATTCTGGACTGCTGTCCTGCACCGATACCGATTGCCTGTCCGTCTTTTACGAAACATACAGAGTTGGACTGTGTATATTTTAATGTAATCATAGAGATTGCCAGATCAATCTTAGCCTGCTCTGTCAGTTCTTTGTTCTCTGTCACGATATTTGAGAAGAAATCATCGTCAATCTTTAATTCATTTCTTCCCTGCTCAAATGTAACACCGAATACCTGCTTGTGTTCGATTGGAGCCGGTACATAATCCGGATCGATCTGGATTACATTGTAGTTTCCTTTTTTCTTTGCTTTTAAGATTTCCAGCGCTTCCGGTTCATATCCAGGAGCGATCACACCATCGGATACTTCACGTTTGATCAGTTTGGCAGTATCCACGTCACATACATCAGACAGAGAAATAAAATCTCCGAAAGAAGACATACGGTCTGCGCCTCTTGCTCTTGCGTATGCAGATGCAAGCGGAGATAATTCTCCGAGATCATCTACCAGTAGATCTTTGCAAGCGTATCACTCAGTGGAAGTCCGACTGCGGCACCTGCAGGAGATACATGTTTGAATGATGTAGCTGCCGGAAGTCCGGTTGCTTTCTTTAACTCACTTACAAGCTGCCATCCGTTAAATGCATCCAGGAAATTGATATATCCCGGTCTTCCATTCAGAACCTTGATCGGCAGTTCACTTCCGTCTTCCATATAGATTCTGGAAGGTTTCTGGTTCGGATTACATCCATATTTCAGTTCTAATTCGTTCATATCTATTCTCCTTATCGATTCCTCTTACTGGTTCTTATTGATGATCTTTGTCTCATATGTACCTGTCGCGATATCAATATAGCGTACGAATAATGATACTTTGTTGTCCGCATTCAGGCTGTTCCATAAGCTGTCGGCAAATGCATCCATATCATCCGGAATTGCGATCAGTTTTGGTTCTCCTTCAAAGCTCGGAAGCGGATTGCCGTCACATTTGTATGTATGGATGAAATGTCCTTCTCCTGCTGCAGGATTCTCATATGCAAATGTATAACGGTTGCAGCTTTCCGGATTGCCGTTGTTGCTCTTTAGGATTGACATTGCGTAGTTAAATGTTCCATTTTCAATATGCATAACACCAGAAATTCTAGGTGTGTAGTTCGGTCCGTCTGGTTCGAATTCACGGCTTCTGAGTGACTGTTCAAATGTAAGCTGCTTGTCCATGCCCTCGTAGATGGTATCTGTCTGATCTCCGTTGGTTACGATCGTCTTGTTGCCAAGTACTCGTACCGGTGCATAAATGATCAGGCTTGGATCAGTCAGTTTGGATGGATCAAATGCCTGTGTGCGGATGCCTCCCCTTCTTCTACAAACACACGGTTACGGCTGTTCTCACTTCTTCCCATAATAAAGTAAGCAGTTACAGCTTTGGTCCCATCTGCACTCTTTCCTATAATAATGCCACGTCCCGGGTAAGAATTGCCCTGCAGTTTCCTTCTCGATTGATAACATTTCCATGAATACATCTCCTTTTCCTATGTGGTTTTGAACGTTTCTATCCCTATTATATATAAAACCTTCTTATTTTTCCACCCCTTTTATAAGTATAATTAAAAAGTTCGTTTTTTTATAAGTACAATTTAACAATTTGAAGCACAAAAGCGACCTAT
>ENA-OQHA01000544-OQHA01000544.1-human-gut-metagenome-genome-assembly--contig:-NODE-544-length-18385-cov-4.303757_pt1 | contig 18385 bp, 25 predicted proteins | sample MGYA00242558_ERZ504707 | MGnify/ENA primary metagenome ERZ504707 (study PRJEB26092, sample SAMD00036197) | human gut metagenome | host: Homo sapiens | study: EMG produced TPA metagenomics assembly of...
CGAGGGCCGCATCGTACAGCGTCTGCCGTTCGGATTCGAGTTCGGCGACCTTTTCCGGCGAGGCATCCAGATCCTCCAGATCGAACGCCGCCTTGTCCCGCCAAGCGAGCACGTCGGCCAAGGTGGGGGCACCGACGGGCGAGGTCGCCAAGCTCGTGGATACGGCCGTTGATCTGGTCCAGATCCTCCACGCTGCCTTCGTCGCCCAGCTCCTGGCTCAGGGCGAACACCACGTCGCCCAAATCGGCATTGATGGATTCAAGCCGATCGGCCTGCTCGGAGAACGTGCCGCCGACGCGAATCGCGCGCAACGAGGTCACCGCATGATTGATGAGTTCCACGGCCGAAGCGCCGTCGGCGGCGTCCACATCCACCTGCGAGGCATCCAGCGCGCCCAGCGCCGAACCCACGCCTTGGGCGATGTCGGCCGCGTTTTCGATGCGTTCGCGGCGCGCCTTCAGCTCCTCATCCTCCCCCGGCTGCGGTCGATTCGGTTGATGCGGTCGATGGATTCGCGCAGGTAGTCGGCCTGTTGGCGGCAGAGGATTCCTGCGAGCGCAGGCGTTCCAGCCGCTCATCCATGGCGGCCAGCGCATCCCACGCCTTGCGGTAGGCGGCCAGTTCGGCTTCGTCTCCGGCCACCCGGTCCAGAAACTCGCGTTGCCGTGAGGAGGCCGCGATTTTCAGCTGATCGGTCTGGCCATGAATGGTAACCAGTTCGCCGGCGATGGCCCCCAGCACCGAACGCGGTACGGACTTGCCGCCGAGCACAGCCCGCGAACGTCCGGAAGCGCGTACGGTGCGGGAAAGGAACAGTTCGCCGTCTTCGGGGTCGACGCCCGCGTCATGGGCCTTGGCCACGGCCGCGGCAGCACCGGTGAACCCACTGTCGCATCGCCAGAACCGGCATCGTTGGTGTCGCCGGAATGTTCAGATGCGACGGCATCATCCGAGAGCGCGAAAATCGCCTGGGCCCAAGCCTCGTCCGCCCCGGCCGAGACGCGCGAGGATTCGGCGGCCCCGCCGGAGACCAGTCGGATCGCGGAGAGCAGCATGGATTTGCCGGCACCGGTCTCACCGGTGATGGCGGTCATGCCTGCGGCCGGCGCAATGGTGGCTTCTCGAATCGGCCCCAGATTGCGGATATCGAGTTCTTCGAGCATCAGGATCCTGCCTTGCCGTCACGTTCGCCCGGCTTGTCGGGCTCGGTACCAGCGACGCCAGCGTCACCGGCAACGGCAACGCCAGCGCATACGCGGCCGCCGGGAACGTGTGCCCGTGATGCAGCGACTGGCTCGAGGCCTCGTTGCGCGCGTGCTCGCGCCAACCGACCACGGGCAGATCGAACTTGGAGACCAGACGGTTGGTGAACGGCACGCCGGAGAGTCGGGCGAGGCGCAAGGTATCGCGCGATTCGCGCACCATGACGCGCGTACCTGCGGCAGGGCGCGCTGACGGCGTCCATCGCAGCAAATCCAGCCTTCGGACATGGAATCGTCCAGAATATCGATGGTGAAGGTCGAGCCGGAGCCGATGATCAGCGGCCTGGCGAACAGGGCGTGCGCGGCCAACGGAATCAACTGCAGGGCCTTGACGTTCGGCCACATGACCGGACCGCCCGCGGAGAAGGCGTAGGCGGTGGAACCGGTGGGCGTGGAGACGATGACGCCGTCCGCGCCGAACGAGTTCATCTCCACATCGTCCACGCGGATGGACAGTTCGACCATCTTGCCCCGGTCGGCGCGTTCCAGTGTGATGTCGTTCAGCGCCCAATCCTCAATGGGCTTGGTGGCGCCGGGCAGCCAGACGTCCACATGGGCGATCATGCGTTCGTCGATCGAATAGTCGTGGGTGGAGACCCGGCGGATCGCCTCGTCGATCTGGAAGCTTTCGAATTCGGCCAGGAAGCCGACATGCCCCATGTTCACGCCGAGAATCGGCACTTGGGTGCAGTGGACGAGTTCGGCGGCGCGCAGTATCGTGCCGTCGCCGCCCAGGACCACGACGATTTCGGTGTCGTCCGACACGCACGGCGCTGCACGCCGAAATCGGGGGCCTCGGTGTTGTCGATGATGGCGACTTCGAAACCGGCCACTCGCAGCTGGCTCACCGCCTCGGCCACTACGGTTCCGGTCTGCCTGAGCCTGGTATGCGTCACCACCACCGCGTTGCGCTTGGCCATGGCATCCTCCTGTCGATTCGGTCGCACTGCTCATTATTCTAACCGCAGACACCGTCATCAGTCGTACAGGTGTTCGAAAAATGCTGCTTCGTGGCGCGTCGCCGGCAACGTTCCACAGAGTCGATTATCGTAAGGCTTCGGCATACAATGGCGTACAGCCGCGCAATCACCGTACGCGTGCCGTGCGCAGCGCGATGGCATGCCGTATGACCGTACAGCAGTATCAGTTGAGGAGCTTGAGGACCCATGGCCAATGACTTCGACGAATCCTCCGCCAATGAGGAGGCCTCGAAGGGACTGTCATGGTGGTATTCAGCCGATGTACTGAGCCGAGACAAAAGCGATAAAACCGCCAAGCGCATTCGACGTATCAGCATCACCGACCGTCTGCTCAGGCACCCGGGCCGTCTGTCCATGGTGTATTTCGGCGCACTGATCATCATCGTCACCGGTTTGCTGCTGCTGCCGATCTCCACATCGGACATCATCTTCACCAATTTCCCGATCGCGTTCTTCACCGCCGTCTCGGCCCTGTCCACCTGCGGCATTCCGGTGGTGAACACCGGCGAATACTGGTCGATGTTCGGCCAGGTCGTCGTCCTGTTCTCCATCCAGTTCGGCGGTCTGGGAGTCATGACCTTCGCTCGATGGTGGCTCTTGGCGTTTCCCGCAGACTCAAGGTCTCCCAGCGTATGCTCACCGCGAACGAGCTGGGCACCACGAAGCTTTCCGAGGTCAAAGGCGTGCTCACCGTGGTGCTGGGCACCTCCATCATCGCCGAGGTGCTGACCTTCGTGCTGCTGCTGCCCGACCTGTTCCGCGTGAACCATGGCAATATGGGGCGTACCTTGTGGCAGGCGCTGTTCTACGCGGTGTCGGCCTATAACAACACCGGTTTCACGCCGGATGCCACTGGTCTGCATGTGAACCGTTGGGGCGTGGGGCTGCCGATTCTCATCAGTGCATTCATCGGAACGCTCGGCTTCCCCGTGGTGCTGAATCTGGTGCAGTGCGCACGCCGGCGGCTCAGCCCGAAACGTTGGACATTGCACACCAAACTCACTTTGGTGACCACCGCTGTGCTGGTGGCCACCTCACTGGCTTGGTTCCTGCTGGTCGAGTGGAGCAATACCGGCCTGTTCCCCGCAGATGACCCCGGCATGAAGATGCGCCGTGCGATGAGCGCCGCCGTCATGCCCCGCTCCGCCGGTTTCGATATTTCCTGGGTGCCCGAAGTCACGAATGAGACCAAGGTGTTCATGAGCATACTCATGTTCATCGGCGCAGGTTCCTCATCCACCGCTGGCGGCATCCGTGTCACCACGTTCGCGGTGATTCTCTTGATTTGCCGCGCCGCATTCACCGGCCATCGCGATGTCACCGTGTTCCGCCGCCGTATCCCCCGCCGTATTCAGATGACCGCCGTGTCCGTGACCACGGCCTGCTTTGCGTTGGTTATGGTCGGTGCGATGATGCTGATGTTCACCACCGGCTGCGCGTTCGTGGACGCCGTGTTCGAAGCCTGCTCGGCCTTCTCGTTGGGTGGTTATTCGGTGGGCGTGGCAAGCGCCGGCAATCCGGCCAGCCTGTTTATTCTGTCCGCCGAGATGATTGTCGGACGACTTGGCCCGTTGACCATCGCCTACTCCATCAGCCGACCGATGGCTCCCGAACCTATTCGTTATCCGCAGGAAAACATTATCGTTGGCTGATCGGCCATTCAATCGGCGCCCAGCAATCTGACATAGAGAGGACCATCATCATGGCAGCAAAACCGAGCGGCAACAAAAGCGTGCTGGTCATCGGACTGGGCCGTTTCGGCGGGTCCGTGGCCGCCACCCTCGACCAGATGGGTCAGGATGTGCTCGCAGTGGACAAGAACCCGGAGCTTGTGGCCCGTTGGTCCGCGCATCTGCCCACCATTCAGGCCGATATGACCGATGTGCTGGCCATCGAGCAGATCGACGCCTCCCAGTTCGACACGGCCGTCGTGGCCATCGGCGACAGCATCGAGCTTCGGTGATCATCACCGGCAACCTGCTGGACGCCGGCGTTTCCGACCTGTGGGCCAAGTCCGTGTCCCAGGAGCATGCGCGCATTCTGCAGCGCATCGGCGCCCGCCACATCATCAACGCGGAGACCGATGCCGGCAAGCGCGTGGGCCATCTGGTGGCCGGCAATTATCTGGATTACATCGAAATCGACGGGCCGTACACCGTCGTCAAGGTCCACACGCCCCTGTACGCGGTAGGCCGCAGCATCGAGGACGTACAAGTACATGACAAGTACGGCGTGACCGTGGTGGGCCTCAAGGCCCCAGGCAAGGAGTTCCAGTACGGCTCCAAGGAACTGGTCATGCATCGCAACGACGAACTCATCCTCATGGGCAAGCAGGATCAGATCGACCACTTCATCCAAGGCTAACCCCCTAACTGCGCTCGCTATACCCCCTATCTGCTCACATCGTGACCGATATAACCCCCTCAACATGGATGCGCTCATTATTGTGGCAATAAGCCATAAAGCTGTACGTCCATATTAATAAGGGGAGTTTTATCATCATGGGCAAGCATACGCAGAATTGCACGCTGATAGGCAAAGGAGTCTACGGCACCATAGGAGTGGACCAACGTTCCCGTCTTGCCGATGGCGCGCATTTTCACACCATGATTGTGACCAGCACCCTCGAGGCCTCAGTTATAGAAGGGGACAAACTGGTCATCAAAAGCGGCATTGTGCGGTGTGATGGTGATATTCGCGTATCCAGCATCAGCGGCAGCGGCGACATCGAAGTCGGCGGCGACATTATTTGCGATGAAATAACCTTTACCGGCAAACTACGATGCAACGGCGATATCGTTTGTTCCGGAAATCTGTCCGTCAATGGCTCCCTAGGCACCCGTCATATTAGCGGTCAGACAGTCCGCTTGAACGGCGTGTTGAAGTCATGACGTCAACAGCAGGGCTCTGGAAGTTCATCCACTCCGCAGTACGATGTTTTCCCGTTTTGATATGGATGGGTATGAGGATGGCAGCACGGTTCGCCATATCACAGCCGTCACGGTTGAAGCCAACCATCTGCAATGCCGGACTTTGACGGCGGACTCCGCCATGCTACGCAACGGCAGTGCGGTGGAAAGCGCCACGTGTGCCACCGCACTAGGCATCGACCGTACCTCCAGCGTGCTGCTGGTGAACGGAGACTGCAACGCATTCATCTCAAGACAGCGTAAAGCAGGTATTCCTCATTACCGTGGGTGCCGATGATGGGACTATCGGCAGTGGCCACCACGTCAAGTCCGTGCTGTTCAGCACAGGCGACCACGTCGTGTAATGCCCGCTCCCGCAATGCCGGATCTTCAACGATGCCGTTTTTGCCGAGTCCTGCCCGGCCGACCTCGAACTGCGGTTTGACCAGTAACACAATCTGCGCACCGGGAGCCGCGATGCGCGCGATTACCGGGATCACATAGGTCAGGGAAATAAAGGAGACGTCGGAAACGATCATCGCCGGCCGGTAAGGCAGGTCGTCGGCCTCTACTTCGCGAATGTTGACGCCGCTCATTTCGATGACGTGCTCGTCATTGGCGATGCGCGGGTCGAGCTGGCCGTGCCCAACGTCGAGCGCTACGACTTTGGCCGCTCCCCCGCGCAACAGTACGTCGGTGAAGCCACCGGTGGAGGCACCGATATCCAGACATTCCAAGCCTTCCGGCCCGGTAAGGCCATTGCCGGCAAAGGTTTCGAACGCGCCCAAGAGTTTGTAAGCGCCTCGGGAGACGTAGTCGTCGCCCTTATCCACGGCGAGTTCGCTGTGCCCGGCTTTGACCATGAACGATGGCTTGGTGATGGTCTCGCCGTCCACGCGCACATGCCCGGCCTTGATGAGTCGCTGCGCTTTGGCCCGCGATTCGACCAGTCCCGAAGCCACGAGCATCATGTCAAGTCGGTCAAGTGGAGTCGCGGGATCGATATGCTGCTCGGTCATATATCTTCCTTTCGGCCCACCATCCACCAACGGGGTGGCTCGGCATGGAGCCACCATCTAGCACTTCACGTCATCTTCCGCTGGCGGGAGAATGAATCACCTCTGCTAGCTGCGGCTGTTATCAAGCTCGTGTTGTAAGGATTCCAGCACGTTGCGATAGGTCTCAAGCTTGCGGTCGTTGTCTTGTTCATCGATATCCGCAAGTTCGGGGTATCGCTCGGTGACCGGCGCATGTTCGCTATCCGTAGGCATAGGACTATGCTCGATGGCGAACACCGGTACCGTGGCCTCGCTAAGCTGTGCGCCTTGGTCGGCGGCTTCCCATGCGGCGCATACGGCGGCGCGCAGGCCGTCCATACTGGTGGGGTCGCTGACGTGTACCTGGCCGTTTTCAAACCAAGCGCTAGCCTTGCGGCATTCCCAAGTACCGCTCTCATCGCGGACCGGCTCCGGTTGGGCTTCGCCGAGTTCACGCAGATCAGGGGCGATGAATGTGGGCTCAGGTGTGACGGAGCCAGCATCAGTTCGGTCGGGTTGGTGACACCGGTCAGCACCGCCAGCGAATCGTAGTCGCCGCGGTTACCGGCCTCGATATCGGTGTCGAGGCGGTCGCCAATGGCGATGGACGCCTCCTTGGGCACCAAATCGTGGCCTTCGGCGGCGTTCAGTTCGCGGGCCTCATCGTACATGTACGCTTCCGGCTTGCCAGCGGAGGCGACCGGTTCGACGCCGGTGGCCGTGATCACGGCGCGAATCATCGATCCGCAACCGGGGGCGATGCCCAGTTCACGAGGAATCGTTAGGTCGCGGTTGGTCACGAAATACGTGGCTCCGGCCTCGACCGCGAACGCGGCATCGGCCATCATCTGCCAAGTCATATCCGGATACCAGCCCTGAATGACGGCCTGCGGGCGGTCCTGAGGACCGTCCACGATGGTCAGGCCGTTGCGGGTGACCTCATCGCGCAAATGCTCGGCGCCCAATACCTGTACGCGCGCGCCGGCGGGCAACGCCTTGGCCACCATACGGGCGGCCACCACCGAAGAGGTGATGACCTGCCACGGCTCCACGTCCAAGCCGAAGCCCTTGAGCTGGTCGGCCACCACGTGCTGGAAGCGCGAGGAGTTGTTCGTGGTGTATTCGATGGTCATGCCGGCGGCTTCGGCCGCACGAATGGAATCGGCCGCGTATTCGACCGGGATTCTTGCCGCGATACACCACGCCGTCGAGGTCCAGCAGCGCAAGCTGATAGGCCTCGGCGAGCGGGCGATCGGTGCCTTTGAGGAAACGGGTCATTACGCCGTTCACTCCTCGGTTTCGGTTTCGGGTTCGGTGGAGTCGGAGTCGGCGGATTCGGCGGAATCGTCAGCCTCGGCGTCATTGGCGGAATCGGTCTCGGTCTCGTCGGCCTCATCAGACTCGGCATCACCGTCTTCAGCCTCGTCATCCTCATCGCCGTATTCCTGCTCCGGATCCGGGGCGTACTGCGCCTCATCCGGATCGATGCCGAGCTTTTCGAGCACGTCGGAGTCGTCGGTGATGTCTTCGAGATCGTGATCGATCACCACGTCGTCGCTGTTTTCGTCAATCTCCTCGTCGGCATACTGGTCCTCAAGACGGTCCAGCAGGTCGTTGAGCTGCTCGGCTTCCTTGCTGCGGCCGGCCTCTTCAAGGAAGTACTGCTCGGCCTGCACGGCACGCATGCGTACTCACCCGGCAGCCCCTGGGAACGGCCGACGGTGTGAACCACTTCAATGGCCTTGTCCACATCTCCAAATCGCCAAGGGCACCGGCGTACACCAGGAACATCTCGACCTTGGGAGCGCCATGCAGCTGCTTGCCCTCATCGGACAGCGCCAGTTCCACGGCCTTCTTCGGCTCTCCGACGCCACGCTCGCAGTCAGCATGAACGGCAGGTAGTCGAGGAAGCCGTTCATACGGTAGGCGGTGCGGAACTCACGCAGGGCCAGCTTGTAGTCGCCCTGACGGTAGGCCACGAACGCAAGCGTCTCGCGGGCGAAGTCGATGCGGGAGGCCTGACGGGCCACCCACTTGGCGTGCTCCAAGGCAAGTTCGGGGTCGCTCTCCTCCAGCGCGAAAGCGGCGAGGATGTGCAGACCAATGTTCTCCGCGTGCTCCTTGGACAGGCCGCGCAGACGTTCGCGCTCATCCTTGGACAGCATCGACCATTCCATGCCCTTGGGCATCTTGGGCTCGTCGGGACGACGGTCGGTGTACGGGTTCTGCGAGGGGAAGCTCATCGTGCCGTCGGAGTTACGGCGCGGGCGCCTCATGTATTCAGAGCGCTTCTCCTCACGGTACTGGCGCTTCTCTTCCTGCGAAAACTCGCGGAATTCGCCGTCACGACGGTTGTTGTCGCGGCGATCGTCACGACGGTTGTTGTCGCGGCGATCGTCACGGCGGAAGTCACGAGATCATCGCGGCGGTCGTCCCTGCGGAAGTTGCGGCGGTCGCCATCACGGCGATCGTCGTCGCGACGGAAGTTGCGACGCTCACCATCGCGGCGGAAATCACGACGATCGTTATCACGGTGCTGGTAGCGCGGATTCTCGCCGTTCTCGCCTTCGTGGGAACGGTAGCCGCCTTCGCGGCGCGGCTTGAAGCCTTCGCCGTCACGGCGCGGACCATTGCCGCGGTAACCGCCCTTGCCGCCGAAGCCGGAGCGGCCGCCCTTGTGGAAGCCGCCGGACTTGCCGTACGACTTGCGGTAGCCGCCGTGGCCCTCGCCATCACCGTCACGGCGCGGCGCCGTAGCCCTCGCCATCCTCACGGCGACGCGGCTTGAAACCCTCACCATCATGACGCGGCTTGAAACCGCCCTTGCCGCGCGGCTTGAAACCCTTGCCGCCGCGGTTGCCGGTCGCGATCGCCATACCCCTTATGGCCGCCGCCGTAAGACTTGCCGGAACGCTCGTTACCTTCTGCCATTACTTGTTTTCCTTAATTCGTTGTTGATTAACGGTTTTCCACGCGCGAGCGCCTTCTTGCCACGACGGATAAGCGCGAAGCGGCCTGCCAGGAAGTCGGCTTCGGCCAGCACCTGCTCCTCATCCTCGATACGGTTGTTGTTGAGATACACGCCACCGGACTTGATGGCGCGGCGTGCCTCGGAAGCGGACTTGAACAGTCCGGCAGCCTGGGCGGCGTCGATTACGCGATCGCCGGGCTTGGAGACGGGGAAGACGTGCTCGCCGTTCTCGTCGACCACCTTGAAACCGTCGAGCACGGATTCCAGCGTTTCCTCGTCGATGTCTTCGAGGTTGCCACCGCGGCCGAACAGCGCACCGGAAGCATCGATGGCAGCCTGGGTAGCGGCCTCGCCATGCACGAAGCTGGTGACCTCCCAGGCAAGGGTCTTCTGGGCCTCGCGCTTGCCGGGGTTGGTCTTGGATTCCTCGACCAGTCGTTCGATTTCGGCCTTGGGCAGGAAGGTGAACGCCTTCAGCAGGCTTTCCATCTCCACGTCCGGGCGGTTGATCCAGACTGGTAGAACTTGTACGGGCTGAGCATCGTGGCGTCGAGCAGACGGCGTTGCCTCGGACTTGCCGAACTTCTTGCCGGAAGCATCGGTGATAATCGGGCTGGTGAACACGTTGACGTCCACACCGCGCACCTTGTGGATCAGGTCCAGGCCGGAGGTGAGGTTGCCCCACTGGTCGGAGCCACCGAGTTCCAGCGTGCAGTGGTATTCGTCAAACAGGTGGAGGAAGTCGTTGCCCTGCAGCACCTGGTAGCTGAACTCGGTGAAGGAGATGCCTTCCTCAGAGTTCAGGCGGCGGGCGACCGTGTCCTTGGCGAGCATGGTGCCCAGACGGAAGTTCTTGCCGACGTCACGCAGGAAGTCGATGACGGTCATCGAGGCGGTCCAATCGTAATTGGACACGAAACGTACGGCGTTCGCGCCTTCGGTGTCCAGAATGCCGCCGATCTGATTCTTCAGGCGATCGGCCCAGCCGGCCACCACGTCCTCGGGTTAAGCGTACGTTCGCCGGACTGGCGCGGGTCGCCGATGAGTCCGGTGGCGCCACCGACCAAAGCGATCGGATGATGGCCCGCAAGCTGCAGGTGACGCATGTTGATGAGCTGCACGAGGTTGCCGATATGCAACGATGCAGCGGTGGGATCGAAGCCACAATAATAGGTGATGGGCTCGCCGTTCAGTGCTTCTGCGAGTCGATCCCGGTCCGTGGACTGGGAAATCAACCCGCGCCATTCCAGTTCCTCAAGCAGGGTGTTGAAACCCGCTTCCTTGAAGTCGGTGACGTGAGCCATAGCTTGTCGCTTCTCCCTATCGAATTGTGAATAAGACTGCCCAATTGGGCACAGTCAAGTTTCGCAGAACATGGCGACAGTGCCGAACACCAGCCGAGCCGCGCGATTCAGTAAAACGCCTTATTCTAGCGGCGCGGGCCCATAAGTTCGCGCAAAGAGTCGATGATGTCCTGACGATCCGGCACCTGGAACTTCGGGAAGGACTTAAGCATACGCTTCTGCTGTGCGTTGATGACGCCATTGACGGCCCAGCGCAGACGCTCAACCGTATCCTGCGAAAGCTCACGCATCCTGTCGGATACCGCACTGGAGCCCCACTGCCACGTGCCACCGGCGCGTGCCGCCACATCCTGCACCACCTGAGAGACGGAATCGAGCACCCGCTCGAATTCGAGCATGCCCGCAACCGTGACCGCCAAGTCGATGATGGTGATCAGGGCCAGTACCGTGACCAGCGTATGCAGCATCGGCAGCGGAATCATATCCGTGACCCGCTCGACATATGGCTGCGAACCAAGTACCACGCCCACGCCGCCGAGGCCGAAAATCAACGCGCCCAGCAGGCAGACGCGGCCTTGGAGGTTGAAGCGGAAGTTCGAGTAATCCCACCAGCGGGCGTGGAACAGCTGCTCCATGACCCACGAGGTTGTGTATTCGAGTATCGTGGCGCCCACCATCGAAATCAGGAAGATGATGATCGGGTTATGTACGTTGCCGAGAATGGCGACGCCGAGTATCGCGCCGGTGCCGTAGATCGGGCACAGCGGGCCGTTGAGGAACCCTCGGTTGACCAAGCGGTGCTGTTGCAGGAGACGAGAATGGACTCGTACATCCAGCCGACGAAACTGTAGAACAGAAACCAGAGGAAATAATGTTCGAGTGTGATGATCATCGACGGGCTTCGATCTCGGCGTAAGGCTTCGCGGCGGGCAACGCGCGCTTGTTGAACCGGTCGAACGAGAAGGTCTCGGCGGTGGCGGAGCATTTGTCCGCCAAGGTGACCAGATAGCCTTCGATATAGCGCGGCGGCACCGGGGTCATCGGGAACATGTGGTTCTCGATGCTGTTGCGTTCGATATCGTTGAGCTTGAAGTCCTTCAGGGCATTGACCAGGGCGGCGTGGCCATGGGTGAAGCCATGCCACTGGTGTTCGCCGTTATCCCAGTCGTGCCAGTCGTACAGGAAGTAATCGTGCAGGAGGGCCGCGCGAATCAGGGATTTGAGGTCGACGCGGTACCACAGGTGTGCGCGGTCGGCCATCCACACAGCCAGGCAGGCGACACGCACGGAATGTTCGAACGTGGTGACATTGCCGTGCTGGTAGCAGCAGCGTTCGATCTGCATGTGGCGATGCTCGATGACCTCACGGCCGTGCTTGGCGACCAGGCGTTGAATCTGCGTTCGGGTGAGCAGATGTCCCACGATTTTCGGTCCTTCCCGTTTGTTGGTTCAGTGCAATCCCCTGTTGTGAATTACGATTACCCGGCGATATTCAAGAATCCATCGAGTAATACCGTGACCGATTGTAGGGCACAAATATGTCCGTGCACACTCATCCAAAAGAACGACAACGGGAACCGTTAATCGTGGTGGGTTTCAAGATAGTCGAGATAACCTTGAAAACCGCCATCGAGGCTTGCTACATCGTAGCCGCGATCGGCAAGGATTTCAGCTACTTCCTCGCTCCACCATCCTTGAGCACAATAGACTACGACAGTTCGATCTGTGGGCACGGTTTTGAGCACATGGGCCAGAGGGTCGAGTGGTGCATTGATGGCACCTTCGACCGGGTGGGCGGCGAAGTCGGCTGGTTCCCTCAAGTCGAGCAGCGTGACCGTATTCGGGTCGAGCTTGGCAAATTCCGCCGGCGTGATGCGGCGGTACGATGCTTCACTGCTCTCATCGTCATCGACCGCATTATGCAAAGCAATAGGCATGTTCTTCCCCTCTCGTTCTGATCTTGGCACCCCTCAAGGAGGGGCACCACATAGCTCTAAATCGCGCAGGCCGGCTGAATATAGTTGGCCGGATCAATAGCAGTAATGGTCGGCTGCTCACCGCACATCGGGCAATCCGGCACATGCTTTGGCAGTGGGACCCGTCGAATATTCATGGTCAGGGCATCCACAGTGAGCATGCGAGCCACGAGCGGCTCCCCCACGCCGGCAATCAGCTTGACGGCTCAGTCGCCTCCAGACTGCCGATCACGCCGACCACCGCGCCCAGTACGCCGGCTTCCTTGCAGGTCGGAATCTCACCGGCGGCGGGCAGGTCGCGGAAGATGCAGCGGTAGCAGGGGCCTTCGCCGGGAATGACGGTCATCACCTGACCGGCGAATCCGACCACGCCGGCATGGATATACGGCTTGCCGGCCAGCACGCAGGCGTCATTGATGAGGAATTTTGCGGCGAAGTTGTCGGTGGCATCGATCACCAGATCGTACGGTTCGATGAGGCCGGCGATGTTGCTCGCGTCGACGAGCTCGTAGTAGGTATCAACCGTCACATCCGGGTTGAGCGCGCGGATGGCTGTGGCCGCGGATTCCACTTTGGGCGCTCCGACACGTGCAGTGGTATGGATGATTTGGCGTTGCAGATTGCTCATATCCACCACATCGCCGTCCACCAGTCCGATATGGCCGACGCCGGCCGCCGCCAGATACAGGGCGGCCGGAGAACCAAGACCGCCCGCTCCGATGATGAGCACGCTGGAGGCCAGCAACCGCTTTTGCCCTTTGACGCCCAGCCCCTTCAAAATCAGATGGCGCGCGTACCGCTCCACCTGTTCATCAGTCAATGCCATGTTTTCTCCATGTTTCCATCTCCCCTCAGTCCGCTACGCGGCCAGCTCCCCTCAGAGAGGGGAGCTAATAAAGTGTCAGTGCAAATACCCCGTAGTCGGGCTGGACGGCACAGCCTGTCCCTCGGTCACTTTGCCAAGGCCAGACAAATACGCCGCACGACCAGCATCGATGGCGTGCTTGAACGCCTCAGCCATCAGCGGGATATTGCCAGCAGAGGCAACGGCCGTGTACGCCATCACCGCATCCGCACCCATCTCCATCGCATCGCAGGCCTGGCTCGGACGGCCGATACCAGCGTCGATGATGACCGGCACATGCGCGTTGGCGATGATGATTTCGATGAAGTCACGCATGCGCAGGCCATATTGGAGCCGATCAACGAACCGAGCGGCATAACGGCAGCGGCACCGGCCTCCTCCAGCTGACGGGCCGCAATCGGGTCCGGGAACATGTAGGGCATGACCACGAAGCCTTCCTTGGCCAGCATTTCGGTGGCTCGGATGGTTTCGGCGTTGTCCGGCAAGAGGTACTTGGTCTCGTGTTCGATTTCGACCTTGACGAAGTCGGTGTGGCACACTTCGCGTGCCAGTCGGGCGATACGCACGGCTTCCTCGGCGTTGCGCGCACCGGAGGTGTTGGGCAGCAGCGTAATGCCTTCGGGAATGTAGTCGAGCACGCTGTTCTCGGTGGTCTGCGCGCGGCGCAGTGCCATGGTGACGATTTGCGTGCCTGCATGTTCGACCGTAGCTTGATGAGGTTCAGGTCGTAGCGGCCGGAGCCAGAATGAATCGCGACTGGAATTCGTGACCGCCCAGGTTCAGCGGCTTGTCTTCCACCGGGAGAATCGGCGCGGCGGTGCCGACCGGATTGGTGACGGCGGGCTGCGGCGGCAGCGGAGTCGCCTCAACAGATGCTTCAGTAACCGGATTAATATTGCTCATAGCTTTTCCTTTCATCCACCCTGTACAAACTGCACAATTTCCATGACGCACTGGTCGTCGAGCATGGCGTCGGCACGCTTATCGCGCGGGATAATCTCACCATTGAGTTCGATGGCCACACGCTCGGCGCGGAATCCGTGCGCTTCGAGATAATCGGCGACGCTGACCGGCGTCTCGAGCGTGACCTGCTCTCCGTTGACCTGCATAATATCCTTTCAGATAGTAAAAAAGGGTGCACGAAACGAACCGTACCTTAAGTGGTGCGCCCATTCATGAACCCAATCATGCGACCGTTCGACCGCTGTGATGTATTGGCTCCATCACGACCGTCTCACGGCTGAATTATGCAAACGGAATGAAAGCTGTATCGGAGAACCCGGCAAATCTGCGACAACGATTCCTTACGGCGGCATGACCCGCGTCAAGTTCCCCGGTCGAAGTCTGGCGACTTCCTCTCAGCCTCACGGCTCCCGTTCGTTACGGTTTCTCAGTGTATGCCGTTGCAGTGACAACAACAAAATAGAGCTCCCTCATCAGAGGGAGCTTCATTGGGACTAGAACGTGCCGGGGGCTTTGTAGGCGGAGCATCCGACGTGGATGCGGGGAAGAGCTTGAGTTCTTCGACCTCGGCCTTGGCGTCGGCGATCTGCTCGCGCACGCGACCGTAAGCGGTGCCGCCCTTGCCGTTGCGGGAGTCGACCGAACCGTGGCTGGAGAGCACTTCGCGTACTCCCGGAGCCTTGTCGGCCGGCAGGAACGCGGCGAAGGTCTCGATGAAGTCATTGTCGGTCAGATCCCACAGTTCCTGGCCGCGGCTTCGGCGAGCTTGACGCAGGCACCAGAGAGCTCGTGCGCGTGGCGGAACGGCACCCCGTTCTTGACGAGCCATTCGGCGATGTCGGTGGCCAGCGCGAAGCCGGTCGGAGCTTCCTCTTCCAGGCGGTCGCCGTCGAAGTGCATGGTCCTGACCATGCCGGTGAAGGCGGGCAGCAGCACTTCGAGCGTATCGACCTGGTCGAACACGGCCTCCTTGTCTTCCTGCAGATCGCGAGCGTAGGCGGTGGGCAGGCCCTTCAGGGTGGCCAGCAGGCCGGTCAGATCGCCGATGAGTCGGCCGGACTTGCCGCGGGCGAGCTCGGCGATATCCGGGTTCTTCTTCTGCGGCATGATGGAGGAGCCGGTGGAATAGCCGTCGTCGAGCTTGACGAAGGCGAACTCCTGGGTGTTCCAGATGATGATCTCCTCGGACAGGCGGGAGATGTCCACGCCGGTCATGGCGGCCACGAACGCGAATTCGGCCACGAGATCACGTGCGGCGGTGCCATCGATGGAGTTGTCGGTCACGCGGGAGAAGCCGAGCTCACGCGCCACGGCCTCCGGGTCGAGGCCGAGCGTGTTGCCGGCCAGTGCGCCGGAGCCGTACGGGAGGCGTTGATGACGCTTGTCCCAGTCGATCAGTCGCTGCACGTCGCGAATCAGCGGCCAAGCGTGGGCCATGAGCTGGTGCGCGAGCAGCACGGGCTGGGCGTGCTGCATGTGGGTGCGGCCCGGCATCACGGTGCGGCCGGCCTTTTCGCTCTGCTCGATCAGGGCGTGACGAGGTCAAGCAGGAGTCCGGCGATTACGCGGGAGTGACGGCGCAACCACATGCGAATCAGGCAGGCGATCTGGTCGTTGCGGGAACGGCCGGCCCTGAGCTTGCCGCCGAGTTCATCGCCGGCAATGTCAATCAGACCGCGTTCGAGGGCGGTGGCCTCGTCCTCATCGTCTTCGATGGGGCGAAGGAGCCATCGTCAACGTGGCGCTGGAGCGTGTCGAGCGCATCCTCCATGCGCTGCAGCTCGTCGGCGGTCAGAAGTCCCGCACGGCCGAGAGCACGGCGTGGGCGCGGGAACCGGCGATGTCGTCGTCGGCCAAGCGCCAGTCGAACTGCGTGGACTTGGACAGTCGGGCCAATTCCGGCGACGGACCAGACGTAAAGCGACCACCCCACAGGGCCAGATGTTCGTTGTTCTCAGTCATGAAGACTCCTTGAAAAGTGAAAATAGCTGTGTTTAAGCGTAGCAATGTGTTCAAACATACAGTTGCCCCCGCTGGCGAGGGCTGTCACATGGAGTGTGACTGAGGACAGTCCTTTCAAAGACCACTCCCAGTCAGCTATGCCGACAGCCTCGCAGCGGGGGCGACTGAGTAAGAATTACTCGACGGTGTTCTTCGGGACCTCGATGCCGTTGCCGAACTTGACGTCGCGCGCTGCGGCCACGCGGGACGGCAGGCCGTAGATGTCGATGAAGCCGTTGGAGGACTTCTGGTCGAAGGTATCGCCGGAGTCGTAAGTGGCGAGCTTGTAGTCGTACAGCGAGGAGTCGGAACGACGGCCGGTCACGACGGCGCGACCGCCGTGCAGGACCATGCGAATCTCACCGGACACGTACTTCTGGGTGTCCTCGATGAAGGCATTGAGCGACTGGGTTGCCGGGGAGAACCACTGCGCATCGTAAACCAGCTCACCCCAGCGCTTGTCGATGTCGCGCTTGATGCGGTGCTGTTCGCGTTCGAGGCAGCAGTTCTCGAGTTCCTGGTGAGCGGTGATCAGGGCCACGGCACCCGGGGCCTCGTACAGCTCGCGGGACTTGATGCCGACCAGGCGGTCCTCGATGAGGTCGATGCGGCCGACGCCCTGGGCTCCGGCGCGGCGGTTCATCTCTTCGATGGCCTGCAGCGGAGTGACGTCACGTCCGTCGATCTTGACCGGCACGCCTTCCTTGAACTCGATGACGACTTCATCTTCGACCGGCGGGAAGGCCGGGTCGTCGGTGTAGGAGTAGCAGTCCTTGGTCGGGCCGTTCCACGGATCCTCAAGGAAGCCGGTCTCAATGGCGCGGCCCCACACGTTCTGGTCGATGGAGTACGGGGACTTCTCGGTCTGGGTGATCGGCAGCTTGTGCTCCTTGGCGAACGCGATCTCGACGTCGCGGGTCAGGGACAGGTCGCGAATCGGGCTGATGGCCTTCAGTGTCGGGTCGATGGAGGCGATGGAGACCTCGAAACGAACCTGGTCGTTGCCCTTGCCGGTGCAACCGTGGGAGATGGTGTCGGCGCCGAACTGGTGGGCGGCGCGCACGAGGTGCTTGGAGATCAGCGGACGGGAGATGGCGGAGACCAGCGGGTAGACGCCTTCGTACATGGCGTTGCCTTGAGGGCCTTCATGCAATATTCGTTGGCGAACTCGTCACGGGCGTCGACCACGTAGGATTCGACGGCTCCGCAGGCGAGGGCGCGCTGCTTGATGGTCTCGAGCTTTCGCCGCCCTGGCCGACGTCGAGGGACACGGCCACGACGTCCTTGCCGGTGCGCTCCTTCAGGTACGAGATGGCGACGGATGTGTCAAGACCGCCGGAGTAGGCCAGAACAATGCGCTTGTTATCTGCCATTGGTTCCCTTTCGTTCAAGGTCTGAAAAACGAACTGATGCAAGTATATACAGAAGACTGTATATTTATGCACGGCGTGTTGGTTATTTGGAGGCGAGGCTTAGTAGCCAGTCGGAGCGGGAGACGGCGGTGTCGTCATTGGTGCAGATCACCATGACGGTGTCGTCTCCGGCGATGGTGCCCAGCACGCCTTCGATCGGCTGCCTGTCAATCACCGAGGCCACGTATTGTGCGGCACCGGAAGGCGTGTGCACCACAACCAGATTTCCGGCGGCGGCCACCGAGGTGACCAGTCCGTTCAGCACGCGGGACATCTGTGCCTCACCGCGCTCCCCTACATCCTCACCTTCCGAAGCAACGACGCTGCGACCCACCGTGTAGGCCACCGTGCCGTCCTTCAACCGGGTCTTCACCGCATGCATCTCATCAAGATCGCGGCTCAGCGTCGCCTGAGTCACCGCAATACCCTCGTCGATAAGGATTTTGGACAGCTGTGATTGCGAGGTGATGATATGCGTGGCGAGCGCCTGTTCTATGGCACTCAGCCGCGCCGCCCTGCTGGCAGGGCGCTGCAGGGACGGACCGGTTTCACTCATGCGAGCAGGCTTTCGTCTCCACGGGCCTTGCCGGTCAGCCAAGTCAGCAGCGCTTTCTGTGCGTGCAGACGGTTCTCGGCTCATCCCACACCACGGACTGCGGGCGTCGATCACTTCAGCGGTGACTTCCTTGCCGCGGTAGGCGGGCA
>ENA-OQHA01000545-OQHA01000545.1-human-gut-metagenome-genome-assembly--contig:-NODE-545-length-18381-cov-2.649721_pt1 | contig 18381 bp, 20 predicted proteins | sample MGYA00242558_ERZ504707 | MGnify/ENA primary metagenome ERZ504707 (study PRJEB26092, sample SAMD00036197) | human gut metagenome | host: Homo sapiens | study: EMG produced TPA metagenomics assembly of...
AGAAAAAAGAAAATTACGAACAGCAGGTCGCTTCCCTGGAAACTGCCTTCAACAGCACATCATGCTGATGGAACACGGCAATACCACTTATCTGGAAGTGCTGACGGCACGTCAGACCTTGCTAAGCGCCCAACTGTCGCAAACCGCCAACCAATTTAAAGAGATACAAAGTATGATTAATCTCTATCAGGCCTTAGGCGGAGGAAAGAAACTGTAGTCTGTTGTTTTTTGATCAAAAGCTTCTTAACCGGTCACATTCTAAGCTCATTCTTACTTATCATTCACGCTTCATATTCATTATACTGAGAGCCTGCCGGTTAAGGGCTTTTGTTTTTCTACCATAAAATCCACACATTTCAGCTATTTCACCAGCTCTTTCCTGATAAAAGATTTCTGTCTTCCACGACGCCGTTTCTATCAATCAGCCCCGGATTCAGAGCATCATTACAACCGGCGGGCTCCTTCGTTCTTCCGTCTGTTTTCGTTCGATTCTTTCCGATAAGAATGCCCCTGTTCTTTCCGTCCCGGACGATATTCCGGACGTTTGTCTGATTCGTGACGCCCCGGACGGGTAACCGGCTTTTCAGGACGAGGCGATGGAGAAGGCTTGACAGAAGGCTTCATTACGGGACGTCCCGGACGGCCTGGACGAACGGGAAGAGGTTTGGGAGGTGCAGGACGATGAATAACATCCGGACGGGGAACCTTTTGGGGATGCGGATGCAGTCCCGGACGGAAATCATGTTTGCGGAAATCATCCCGGCAACGATAAAAGCCGGTATATACAGGATGATGATAGCGACCCGTAAAATGACGGCGATAATAGCTGGCTCCTCCAAAATGACAACGGGCATGAGCACCCCGATAAGTTAAATAATGAACCGGACGGGAAAAATAAAAATAATCATAATCCGTATATACCTTATATATTCTAAGGTAGCATACGTTATTCAAGGCGGAAACGGGACGGAAAAAATATTCAATTCCCATAAAACGCACATACTCCGGACTGGAAAGGATCCAGCGTAAATCATCGTTCCGCTCATCCAGAAAACGGTAATACGCATCAAGTGCAGCAGCATCCGCCCGGGCCATTCCGGAAAGATAGGGAGTAACATTGCTGAGGAAATCAAAATTAACCTCAAACAAATCATTATACTGATTCTGATTCAGATGCAACTCAAAGGCCATACGATCAGTCAGGAAACGGGCATTTACCCGGATATCTCCCAAGCCGGAGGCCGAAACAGGAAGCAGCATACAGGAAAAGACTGCCAGCAACCAAAACTTTTTCAAATACTGTTTCATACGCTTTTTCTTTTTTGATTACATTGCAAATTTAGCAAGGGAAAAAACTTCTTACAACAGATAATCCCCATGTTTGGATAGGAAGTCTCCTATTTTCATGGGGCATTTCCCTATTGGCACATAACAGCTTGTCCCGCCTACCGGCATTTCATCAGTAACAGGATTCCTCCGTTCGCCCCTTTATCAGCCAGACGGATTCCTGTATCTTCCAAAACAATCAGACGTTTCTTATACAAATCTCCGACAGCTTTCTTGAATGTCTTCTTGCTGACACCGAAAGTCTCATAAATCACGCCGGCATCAGTTTTGTCATTCAAACTGATATGTCCGCCTTTTTCCTTGATATATTGAAGCAATGTTTCAGAGAAGTCATCCACTTTTTTGGCTCCGTAAGGCTGTAACTCAAGGTCGATCTTGCCGTCTTCACGCACCTGCTTGATATACGCTTTCAGCTTCATTCCCAGCTTGACCGGCTGGAAAATCTCATTCTGATAAAGCATACCGCTGAAACGATTGTCAACAATGACTTTAAATCCAAGATCTGTCTTTTGCCAGACCAGTACATCAACCTCCTCACCCCGGCGATACACGGGCTTTTCATCCGACAAATAACGTTCCACCTTGCAGATGCCACAATGCGGAAACTTCTTCATCCAAATGTACATGCACGATGTACCGGTTTCCCTTCAGCATCTTCATCTTCTGCTCACGGAAAGGAACAAACAAATCTTTCATCAGTCCCCAGTTCAGAAAGGCTCCGAACTGATTGACCCAGGCAACTTCCAGAGAGGCAAACTCACCCACTGCACATAAGGATGCAATGTCGTTGCTACCAGACGTTCTTCCATATCCAGATAAATAAAAACGTTCAGAACATCTCCCGGTTTGCATCCGGCAGGAACATAACGTTTGGGGAGAAGAATTTCTCCGTCTTCATCTCCATTCAAGTAAACTCCGAAATCGACTTCCTTAACAACTTCCAGTTGATTATATCTTCCTAACGCTATATGACTCATAATCCTTTTATTTGGGGATAAAGGTACGGATTTATCTTCATATAAACGTGATTTCAGTATACGAATCTTGCTTTTCTGCTCTTTTCTTTATCCATCTCTGCCCCAACAAAGAAATACCGCACAAGAATATCTGAAATAAACTCTATCTTTGCAGAAGAAACCTGATTCTAATAAAAACAAAAGAAAATAGAAAAAACTAATTGATCATCTGCTGGCCGGAATATCCGGAATACTGACTACCGCATGCCAGGAAAAGAAAACAGAAAAAATTACCGTAAACTGGGCAACCTTCAACATTCGCTATGACAACCCGGCTGACAGCCTGAACAACTGGAAATACAGAAAAGACACCGTCGCAGCTTTTATCAAAGCGAACCAGCTGGACATTGTAGGCATGCAAGAGGTTTTACACAACCAGCTGGAAGATCTCAAACAGCGTTTACCCGAATATGCAGAAGTGGGAGTTGGACGTGAGGACGGAAAACACAGGGAGAATATGCTCCGCTATTCTATCGGAAAGACCGGTTTGAAGCATTGGACAGCAATACGTTCTGGCTTTCACAATATCCCGACAGCGTAGGTTTCATCGGATGGGACGGTGCATGTACCGCATTGCAACCTGGGCCAAACTGAAAGACCGGAAAACCGGAAAGATCTTCATGCAGTCAACACCCACTTTGATCACATCGGAGTAGAAGCACGCAAAAACAGCGCTTTGCTGATCATTCAGAAGATCAAGGAAATCGTAGGCGACCAACCTGCCGTATTAACAGGCGATTTCAATGTTTCTGACCAATGGGATGCCTACACGACGATCACAACTAATTCTTTCGTTCTGAAAGATGCCTATAAAATCGCAGATAAACAAGAGGGAGTTAACTATACTTCCATGATTTCGGACGCGAACCGATCGACAAACGCGAAAAAATAGACTTCATTTTCGTAACACCTCAGATAAAAGTAAAAGATACATCCATACCTCAGGAATCTCAAGGTGAAACCGGCTTCCTGTCCGACCACAACCCTCAATTGGCCACACTGGAATTCTAAATTTATTTCCACGAACCAAAATCTTTTTTCATCCGTCTTCCGCTTCCCTGCAATCATCCATTCAGGAAACGGAAGACGGCTTTTTCAACTTATATAAAACTTTTCAAACACTTTTTTTGCTAATTAGAAAAAAAATAACTTGCAGCAAGTTATCAATAAAGTAGGTCTGTATAAAAGGAGGTGTCTGCAAAAACAATAAAAAAGACTAATAAGACAAAGTATTCCACTGAAAGGATATATGTGGAAAATATAAAGTTATCTAATACCTAAAAAAACAATATGAAAATAAACAAATTAATAGTAGCAGCTATCATCACACTTATAGTTACTACAACAAGTTATGGAATTTATACTTACAATAAGCATAATTCTATGTCTGATTTAATGTTGGCTAACATTGAAGCTTTAGCTGACGATGAAGTTTCAATAACAGGCTGTCAACCTAACGGAGGTACATGTGTTATCTCAATAGGTGGAACCCATATCATAAAAGATGATCAACATCCATAATAAACAAAGAAGTGTGTTAAGAGAGCGAATATTATTAACTCTTTTAACACACTCTTATATATAAATTTCTATTATGAAAAGACTTTTTTATTTGTTAATCCTAACAATCAGCCTTCTGGGATGCCACCAAAAATCCTTATTTCCAGAAAAAAGAGCTCTGACAGGCAAAAGTTTGAATCTACGAGACAGCTTAAATCAGACAACAAGAATATTCGCCTGGAATAACAAACTATATGTCAAAGACTTTGACGGCACACATTTCATTCTGGTATATGATCTGCTCCAGAAAAAGTTCAGCCGTTGGATCACTAAAGGAGAAGCTCCTCATGAAGCCCTGTCCGTACAATCATTAGGCATTCATAATAATCAATTGTATATTTTGATACAGGTAATCAAAACATAAAAATGTACAACGCCGATAACGGAGATTTTATATCTGGAAACGGCAGAATCAAACCATACGCAACTTTATTTGCCCGTCCTATAAATGATTCGCTATCAGTAGGATGCCCTTATTCGGACAGCATACGAGTCATCATGTTTGATAATACCGGAAAAACTTTGATAAAAAATTATGAATATCCTTTTGAATCATCGTTCTCCGCTTCCTATGCACACATGTTCGCTATGATGAACGATATAGTTGTACATCCAGCCGAACACAAATTTGCCATGGCCACTCAATATGCTTCCGCACTGCAAATATTCGAATGGAATGAAAAGATATCCGTCTGCTTATAGAAAAAGATATGGAAGCTCCGGAATATGATATGAAGGATAATTCATTTCAGGTAAACAATCGTACTAAATGGGGATATCTCTCATCCTCAGGTGATGAACAGTTTATTTATTTACTTTATTCAGGAGCTGTACAAAGTCAGGTAAAAAATCCTTGCATAGGAAATCACATTCACGTTTTCGACTGGGACGGCAATGCTATTGCAGAGCTGGAAGTTCCGGAAATGTTAAGTGCTATCTCTGTCTGTAATCAAAAACTTTATGGTATTCAGTCTGACGATTCTTTTGGATATGAAATTATGGAATATGATTTAAAGACACTTAACTTAAAATGATTGCCAGCATTAGCAAGTCCCAACAATCCATTTTCAAATTTACCAAGAATCAGCTGTCTTCCGCTTCCCTGCAATCATCCATTCAGGAAACGGAAGACGGCTGATTTTTATATCCTATCCGGAGTATAAAAACTCATTTGATCTCTCCCTGAAAAATCTGACGCCGGTAAAGAGCCGGCGAAATACCATAGCACCGCTTAAAGAATTTTCCGAAAGCAGACTGGTCACTGAAAAAAAGCTGGTCTGACACACTTTGTATACTATAATCCGGATTACGCAAAGCCAGCTTGGTTTCTTCAAGCAGAAGTTCATCAATAATCATACGGGCCGTTTTCCCATATAAACGCTTCGTGACCGCCGTAAGTGTATTGGCCGAAATCCCCAACTGCTCACAGTACCACTTACTTCATGATGTTCCAGACAATGTACATGAGCCAAATGAAGAAAATGACCACCCGAATCTCCCCACTTATAAAGCTCCGCAGGCTGAAGCACAGAGCGGCATTGACGGAATACCACATTCCATAATTCACATAAAAAGCACACATCAGACTTTGGACAAGCTCTCTCCGAAACACATCGATCCGTTCCGTCATTGATGAAAACAAAGCAGAAACCAGTGATTCCATTCTGACAGCATCTTCGGAAGAAAATAAAATAAAAGGACTTTGTGCAAAAGCCATCATCCGCTCAGATATACGGGTCCTGAGCTTGGACGTTACTTCATGGAAAAATCCAGTCTCTGCGGCCATCAAATAGACTTCCACCTCTCCTTTCAGTTCAATATTTTCCCAACGGTTAGGAAGCACGAAATCAATATAAGCCGGAGCAAGCAAGCCTATCCGATTACCATTCAATGTAAGATGCAGCTCCCCACGCATAATAAACAATGCAGCATGATCATGGCGTCCGTCCGGTAATCCATAATTCAGCAAGCCTCCGTCACCTTCCAGCCTGACCATCACCAGCTCATTTCCACAATTCACCATGTCTCCCCTGCATTCATCAGTCTCCTTGTCCCGAATCCAGTCAGATACAAAATCCTTTAAGTTTCTCATACTCCCTTATTTATTCATCCTTTCAGGTTATACCCGATAAAAATCCCATGCACCAGATTCTTTAAGAATCATTCTCTAAAGATGACGTAAAAGTAAGAGGAAGAACTTATAAACCGAAGTTTTTCACTTATTAAAAATTATAAAGCAAAAAAGTCGTAAAGCGTGAATTCAAACCAATCGCTGGTGAAATCGAACCAAAAGAAGAACTTGCATTGCCAATAACTTGCGTCATAAAACTTTAAACGAATTAAGTTAAAAATGAAAAGATTGTTTTTACAAGCAAGTGCATGGATCCTTTGTATCCTGCTTGCAACTGCCTGCAAGAATGCCCCTCAAAACATGAATGGAGGAAGCTACAAAACGATGGAAGTAACACGAGGCACACGCACACTGAACCAAAATTATACCGCGGTCATCAACGGACGGCAAAGTGTGGAAATACGCCCTCAAGTAAGTGGAACCATTACGCAAATCTGTATTGACGAAGGTGCCAAAGTGAAAAAAGGCCAGACTCTGGTAATTATTGACCAGGTACCTTATGAAGCAGCCTTGCAAACAGCCGTTGCAAATGTCAAGAATGCAGAGGCCGCAGTTGCAACGGCCCGGCTCATGGCAGAAAGCAAAGAAGAATTATTCAAAGAACATGTTGTTTCTGATTTTGATCTGCAAACGGCACGAAACAGTCTCTTTCAGGCTGAAGCAACTCTGGCACAAGCCAAAGCCGACGAAATTAATGCCAGAAACAATCTGTCATATACAGAGGTTAAAAGTCCTGTCGATGGTGTATCCGGCATGCTGCCTTACCGATCGGAGCTCTTGTCGATGCTTCGATCTCTACTCCGCTGACTACGGTTTCCGACGACGAAGAAATGTATGTGTACTTTTCGATGACAGAAAGCCAGATTCTTTCCCTGATACGTGCAAACAAGACACTGGAAGAAGCGCTCAAGCAAATGCCGGAAGTTGAACTTCAGTTAAGTGACGGTCTGACATATAATCACAAAGGCAAAATTGATGCCATCAGCGGAACCATTGATGCTAATACCGGAGCCGTAAGTCTGCGAGCAACGTTCCCCAATCCGAAACACATGCTTCGGAATGGAGGAAGCGGTACCATCATTTTCCTTATGTAAAAGAAAATGCACTGATTGTTCCACAGGAAGCTACTTACGAAATACAAGATAAGATTTTTGTCTATAAGGTTGTAGACGGAAAAGCCACTTCAGCCCAGGTAGAAGTGTTCCCGGTCAACAACGGAAAGGAATATATCATTGAAAAAGGCCTGAAAGAAGGTGATATCATTATCGCAGAAGGTGCCGGACTGATACAGGAAGGAACAGTCATCACTCCGTCTGATTCCAATGACCAACCGGCTCAATAATCATTGAAAAGGAGGATTTATCATGAAACTCAGAACATTTATCGACCGTCCCATTCTGGCATGCGTCATTTCAGTCCTGATTTTGATGCTGGGACTTATCAGTCTCTTCAATTTGCCAATGGAACAATATCCTGACATTGCACCGCCTACCGTAATGGTTTCTACCAGCTATACGGGTGCCAATGCAGAAACCGTACAAAAAAGCGTTATCGTTCCTCTGGAAGAAGCCATCAATGGTGTGGAAAACATGACTTACATGACTTCTACATCAACCAACAACGGCTCTGGAAGCATCACTGTTTATTTTAAACAGGGAACAGATCCCGACATGGCTACCATCAATACCAAAAACCGTGTTTCCGAAGCTGAAGGACTGTTACCTGCCGAAGTAACCAAAGTTGGTGTCACCGTTGAAAAACGACAGAACAGTACCCTAAAAATATTGACTCTATACAGTCCCGACAACAGTTATGACCAGACTTTCATCAACAACTATTTCAAGATCAATATCGAACCTCGCCTGTCCCGTATTACAGGTGTAGGAAATGTCAATGTGATGGGTGGAGATTATGCCATGCGTATCTGGCTGAATCCACAGGTTATGGCACAATATTCACTGGTACCCGATGATGTCATCAGTGCGTTGGGTGACCAGAACGTAGAAGCTGCAACCGGAACATTAGGAGAAGACTCGGAGAATACTTACCAGTATACTTTAAAATACCGCGGCCGTTACGAGACATCTGAAGAGTTCGGCAACATCGTTATCAAATCACTTGCCAACGGAGAAGTCCTCAGACTAAAAGATATCGCCAAGGTTGAGCTGGGAGCTCAAAGCTATGCTTACAACAGCGAAATCAACGGACATCCGGGAGCAACGTGTATGATTTCACAAACAGCCGGTTCAAATGCCAACGAAATCATTCAGGAAATTGATAAACTGACAGAGGAAATTTCCAAGGAACTGCCCAAAGGCCTGGTTCTGTCCGACCTGATGAGTACAAAAGACTTCCTGGATGCCTCTATCCATGAAGTTGTAAAAACTTTGATCGAACCATTCTGCTGGTTATCCTGGTTGTTTACGTTTTCCTTCAAAGCGTACGGTCAACCATCATTCCGGCAGTATCCATTATTGTTTCACTGATCGGAACATTTGCTTTCCTTTATCTGGCCGGATTCAGCCTCAACCTGCTGACACTCTTCGCACTGGTTCTGGTTATCGGTACGGTAGTCGATGATGCGATCGTCGTAGTCGAAGCCGTACAGGCGAAATTCGATGAAGCGAACGCTCGCCTTACAAGGCAACCACAGGCGCCATGGACGGAATTGCTGCCGCCATCGTTACCACTTCTCTGGTATTCATGGCCGTATTTATTCCATCTTCTTTCATGGGAGGAACCAGCGGTACATTCTACATGCAGTTCGGTCTGACCATGGCTGCTGCAGTAGGTATATCAGCCATCAATGCCCTGACATTAAGTCCGGCCTTGTGTGCGCTTATCATGACGCCTCACATTGACACGACCACGGGACAGAAATTAAGTTTCTCGACCCGTTTTCACCATGCTTTCGAAGCATCGTTCAACCGGCTTATCCTGCGTTACAAAAATGGAGTAAAATGGTTTTTCCGTCGCAAATGGGTTGTCGGAACGGCTTTGGTAGCCAGCATGGCCTTACTGGCGGTATTGATGAAGACAACCAAGACCGGTCTGGTTCCTGATGAAGATATGGGATGTATCTTCATGAACGTCACGACTCCTCCCGGAAGCAGTCTTTCACAGACCATCAAGGCGATGTCTGAAGTAGAAAACAGCATCAAGGATATTCCACAAATCATGAGCTACTCCAACGTGAGTGGTTACAGTATGATGGGAGGACAGGCTCCTTCCGGCGGTATGCTGATTATCCGTTTAAAGCCCTGGGAGGAACGTCCGGAGAAAAAAGACGAAATTAATGCTGTCATTGCTGAAATCTACAAACGTACGGCTAATATCAAATCGGCAAAGCTCTTTGTCTTTGCCCAGCCGACCATCATGGGTTATGGTATGGGAAGCGGTTTTGAACTTTATGTACAGGACCGTGCCGGAGGTGACATCAATACACTTCAGAAATACACAACCGATTTCATCGCTGCCCTGAACCAGCGTCCTGAAATTCAGATGGCGTATACTTCATTTGACACCAAATTCCCTCAATACACCGTCGAAGTGGATGCTGCCCGATGTCAGCGCGCAGGGATTACAACGACTGATGTTCTCAGTGTCTTATCCGGTTTTATCGGAGGTAACTATTCGTCAAACTTGAACCGTTTCTCCAAGCTTTACAGAGTCATGGTACAGGCAGATAAAGTCTATCGCCTTGACAAGGATGCCCTGAACAACATGTTTGTACGAACCTCATCCGGAGAAATGGCTCCCATCGGGCAGTTTGTTACACTGACCAAGGTATACGGAACCGAAACACTGACCCGGTTCAATTTGTACAACTCCATTCAGGTTAATGGTCTTCCTGCCGACGGATACAGTACCGGAGAAGCCATTGCTGCCATTGAAGAAGTAGCCAAACAGACACTCCCCGTTGGATACGGATATGAGTTTGGAGGTATTACACGTGAAGAAGCCGGAAGCGGAAGCAATACGATCATTATCTTTGCTATCTGTATCATCTTTGTCTTCCTTATTCTTTGCGCACTCTACGAAAGCATTTTCGTACCGCTAGCTGTCATGCTCAGCGTACCTTTCGGATTGATGGGAAGTTTCCTCTTTGCCAAGATGTGGGGACTGGAAAACAATATTTACATGCAGACCGGTCTGATCATGCTGATCGGATTGCTGGCTAAAACAGCCATTTTGCTGACCGAATACGCATCAGCCCGTCGCCGTCAGGGCATGACCATCGCTCAGGCCGCTGTCTCGGCAGCCGGTGTCCGCCTGCGTCCGATTCTGATGACGGCTCTTACCATGATCATCGGATTGCTTCCGCTGGTATTTGCTTCCGGTGCAGGAGCAAACGGAAACATCTCACTCGGAGTAGGAACAGTTGGCGGTATGATTGTGGGTACACTTGCTTTGCTTTTCGTTGTTCCGACCTTGTTTATCGTGTTCCAGACTTTACAGGAAAAACTAATGCCGGCACGCAAAAGAGACGAGGATTAATCAGAAAACAATTTCAAATTAAAAAAAGATGAAAAGACTATTTATAGCTGCCCTTTCTTTAATGGCAACCGGTTGCGGCATATATAACCGATACGAACGGCCTGATTCCGTCCAGGTGGAAGCAGACAGTCTCTATCGCACGGAAAATGCCCCCGATACAACATCCTCCTGCTTCGCTCAATGGAGGAACTGTTTACGGATCCTTATTTGCAGTCGCTCATCCGCCGCGGTCTGGAAGCAAATACGGACTTACAAACTGCTGTTCTGCGCGTAGAAGAAGCTCAAGCCACTCTCCGTTCGTCCAGACTGGCCTACCTTCCTTCAGTACAACTTGACCCGCAGTACGCTCTCCAGCTACGACGGAAGCAAAACACAAAAGACATATTCTCTAGGTGGTTCTGCATCATGGGAAATCGACCTGTTCGGCAAACTGACAAATGCCAAACGTCAGTCACGGGCCGCTCTCCTGGAAAGTGAAGCCTACCGACAGGCCATGCAGACTCAGGTCATAGCTACCGTAGCAGAAAGCTATTATTCACTGCTAATGCTTGACGAGCAGATCAGAATAACCGGACAGACGGTTGAAAGCTGGCGGGAATATGTTCAATCCCTGCAAGCCCTGATGAAAGCAGGAGAAGCCGACCGGGCAACATTAAGCCAGGCTGAAGCTTCACGCCTGAGCGCCGAAGCCTCTCTCCTCTCTCTTCAGCAACAGGTGTCTGAACAGGAAAACGCCCTGTGCAGTTTTATTGGAGAAGCTTCCAGAAATATTGAACGCGGCACTCTGGACGAGCAACAGTTTCCACAGGAAATGTCAGTAGGTTTACCTGTTGAATTGCTATCCCGGCGTCCGGATGTCCGTCAGGCTGAAGCTTCCCTGATGCAAGCTTTCTATGCGACCAATTCCGCCCGTTCAGCTTTCTATCCCAGCATAACCCTGAGCGGAAGCGCCGGATGGACCAACAGTGGAGGTGCTGCCATTGCAAATCCCGGCGCCTGGTTGCTGCAAGCCGTAGGATCTCTGGTTCAGCCGCTCTTCAACCGCGGACAAAACATTGCCAATCTGAAGATCGCCAAGGCCCAGCAACAGGAAGCCTTACTTGCTTTCAAACAATCTTTGCTCGATGCAGGACAGGAAGTCAACAATGCGCTGACCCAATGGCAGACAGCCAGAGAACGCATCCGGCCGGAGAATGAACAAGTAAAACATCTGGAGACAACTGTCTCTGATACCCGCCTGCTGATGAAATATGGTACCATCAATTATTTGCAGGTACTAACCGCACGTCAGTCCCTTCTTTCAGCCCAGCTGAATCTGGCCTCCGACCGATATAATGAAATACAAGGTGTTATAAATCTTTATCACGCTCTGGGAGGAGGATGCTGACAGTATCCTCACTTCATCTATTCATGCAGAAAAATCCGTATGCCTCGCGACGAAGCGTACGGATTTCTTTTTTCAGGGAGGTCAAACCTGTCAATTAATTGCTAACTTTGTCCCATCATTATCAAGCATTGAAACATCATGAACTATCTTTCCAAATGGCGCCGAAAATGGCATCAGTTCCTGCACGACGAAGACCTGAAACAACGAATCTATTCCATCGTATTCGAATCTGATACCCCTAAAGGGAAACTTTTTGACATCATTCTGATCGGAAGCATTACGCTCAGCGTACTGCTCGTCATTCTGGAAAGCATGCACATATTTCCCCATTCGGCTTATCTGGCCCTGCGGATCACGGAATATATCCTCACGTTTTTCTTCACCGTAGAATATCTGGCACGCATTTATTGCCTGAAGCAGCCCCGCAAGTACATTTTCAGTTTCTTCGGCATCGTCGACCTGCTGGCTACACTTCCCGTCTACCTGAGCTTTTTCCTTCACGGTTCCCACTATTTGCTGGTGATCCGTGCATTCCGGCTCATCCGGGTGTTCCGTATCTTCAAGCTCTTTACATTCATCAACGAAGGCAATCTTCTTCTGCGCTCCCTGTGGATCAGTGCTCCCAAGATTTCCATCTTTTTCTTTTTCGTGCTCATTCTTGTCACCTCCATGGGAACGGTCATGTATATGATTGAAGGAAATGTGCCCGACTCGCAGTTCAATAACATTCCCAACAGCATCTACTGGGCCATTGTCACGATGACCACAGTAGGCTATGGGACATCACTCCCGTTACACCGACCGGCCGTTTCCTCTCGGCCGTCATCATGCTCATCGGTTACACCATCATTGCCGTACCTACCGGAATCGTTTCGGCTACCATGGTAAGCGAACATAAAAAACAGGAGAAACGCCGCTGCCCTCGCTGTCACCGTGACGGACATGAGTTTGAAGCCCTCTATTGCAAATACTGCGGTGCCAGACTGAAACAGGAAAAGCCTGAAACGCCCGAAAAGGAACGTCGTGCAGACGAACGTTTCTGATTCTGAAAAAAGGCCTCGGGCTTTTAAAAAACGTTTCGACGTTTTCATAAAAAGATTTCGGCGTTTTAAGGAAAAGAATTCGACGTTTTTCTTCAAAGACGGGCTCCGCATAATCACCTGAATTACAACACATCATTAAAGGCATAGTCAAGAATCGTCCAGTGCAGTTCCTGACTGACTTTACTTTCGGGAATTTATTTTCAGACTTTGCTGGCCGGAACTGTTGAAAAGACATACCTGACAAAAAGAACAATTTCACTTTTTTTCTCATCCGGGCATAGTGGATTTATACCCGAAACGCGTCATAATAAAATAAACACCCGCTAAAATCACTGAAGGATGAACAAAGCAAACATAGACATCGATACTACTTTCAAATACTACTACCGGCCCTTATGCCTGTATGCCATTCATTATGTCCGGAACATGGAACTGGCAGAAGACATCGTACAGGACAGCTTTTCCGCTTTATGGGAAAAGCTCAACGAACAGGAGCATCCGATTGAAAACCTCAAAGCATACCTATATACCATGGTACGCAACCGCAGTCTGGACTATCTGAAAAAGGAACAACTTTTCGACATGTCCCTTTCTCCTGCCGATCTGGAAGAAACACTTACTGATGAAGAGGCAGAAAATCGCTCGCTTATGGAAGCACGGATGTGGACAGCCATTGATGCTCTGCCTGAACGATGCCGGGAAGTTTTTCTGCTGAACAAACGTGATGGCATGAAATACAAGGAAATTGCCGAACTCTTCGGCATCTCCGTCCATACGGTAGACAACCACATCACCAAGGCACTCCGGCTGATCCGGGAGGGTGCGAAAAAAATCTATACCTTTCTGTTTAACTAATATTCACGAGGAAGCCATAGGGACATTTCACCAATTCTTCCTCTTAGCGATGTAACTTCAAACTACAGATGTATGAAAGAATTAGAAAACAAATGCCTCCGGTTTGTCCTGCATTACTATCAGAAAGATAAACTGGATACACCGAAAGCCTTGAAAGCATTCAAAGAGAAAAACCGGATCTCGGTACACAAACACTCCTCTTTCCGTACTTTCCTGTTTACATCAGGAGCAGCTGCCATAATCCTGCTGGCAGTGGCTCTGCATACAGTGCTCCGTCCGGATTCCGAACGAACCGTGATTACCGCACATGCCCAACGGGTGAACTATCTGCTTCCGGACAGTTCTCTCCTGACCTTGCACCCTTATTCTTCGGTCAGCTTCTGCAAGCAAACCTATCAGAACGAACGACGTGAAATTCAGATGAAAGGAAAAGTTGCATTTACTGTCAGACACGATGAAACCCGCCCCTTCCGTGTACTGGGCCGGCTTACACAAACAGTCGTGCTGGGAACGCAGTTCACAGTCGACGAAAGCCGGCAGGACACCGCTTCCGTGCAAGTAACAACAGGTAAAGTCCGGCTTACTTCGCTACAGGGAACGGAAAGTGTTATCCTGACCAAAGGCATGACTGCACAAATCGTCAAAGGGGAAACGAAGCCCCGGGTGATCTCTCAAAAGCAGGAAATCCGGAAAGGCAGCTTCCAGTTTGAAAATACACCGCTGTCTCAGGTCCTTGAACAACTGTCCCGATATTATCAGGTACGCCTCACGACACAAACATCCGACAGACAACTGACAGCCCGATTTGAAGAACGCAGTCTGGACGAAATCATTGAGATCATTGAAAAGGTGTTGAAGGTCAAAATCAGAAAGGAGAAACCATGAGAGTGCTTTTCAGTATGCTGATCGTCTGCATCTGGCTGAGTGCAACCGCTCAGTCCGGACAGACAGAGATGAGTAAAGCCATCGGTCAGATGCAGCAATTGTATGGAGTGAATTTCGTGTACGATGCCTCTCTGACTGCTGTCAGACCGAAACAAAAACCCCAGCCTGACAAAACGCTGGCTGAAAATCTCAGGCGAGTGTTCGGAGGAACGGTATCCAATGGGAAATACAGGACAAGTATGTTCTGCTGTTGCGTCCCAATCTGTATACCTTTTCCGGCTACATCCGCCTGGAAAACGGAGAGTCGCTGATCAATGCAACCGTATTCGATGCCGGAACCAAACGGGAACTCTCAGCAATGAACACGGTTTCTTCAGCATGACGCTCCCCGAAGGGAATCATGTCATCCGCTTTTCATATGCCGGTTGTCAGGAAGTGAACAAAGCAATCAGCCTGCAGGCCGACCACACGGAAACCGTTTATCTGAAAGAAAACATCACTTCATTGGGAGAAGTAGAAATCAGGGCCGACCTGAATTCACCTCTCCGCACGACACAAACCGGCAAGATATCACTGACTCCCGAACGGCTGAATCCCGGATTTTCACTGTTGAGTTCACCCGATCTCGTAAAGACTCTTCAGTCGCTTCCCGGCATCTCGTCCGGAACAGAACTGCTTTCCGGATTATACGTTCACGGAGGCAGGAATGATGAAATCTGTTTCTGCTTGACGGAACTCCCGTTTATCAGATCAATCACCTGGGAGGGCTGTTCTCTGCATTCAATACGGATATCGTCAAGAATGTGGACTTTTACAAAAGCGGATTCCCGGCCCGTTACGGAGGACGGACCTCTTCCGTCATCGACGTGCGTACCAGAGACGGAAACATGAAAGAACATCACGGCACTTTTTCTATCGGACTCCTTGACGGAAGAATCCAGTGGGAAGGTCCGATCGTAAAAGACAAGACTTCCTTCAACATTGCCATGCGAAGAAGCTGGGCAGACCTGATTACTGCCCCGGCCTTCCTCCTCCAGAACCGTCTCAATCCGAATGACAAGCAGAATATGCGTTATGCCTTCCATGATATCAACGGCAAGCTGACCCACCGCTTTTCCGACAGAAGCCGGATCTCGCTGGGTCTGTATTCGGGCAACGATCTGCTGAAAGGAAAGAGCAATCAGAAATTCCAGATCTTCTCGGACGAAACGCTTCAGGAACTTTATCAGGCTAATTTCAAGCTGAGATGGGGAAACCTGAACACGGCACTGGCATGGAACTATCAGTTCAATCCGAAATTATCGGGCAACTTTGCAGCCGTCTATACGCATAATTCTTCCATGTACGATTATCTGGAAGACGACCGTTACCTGAAGGACAAGCAGCTACAGTCCCATACACGAATGGAGCGCTACAACCATTCAACCATTCACGATGCAGGCTATTCCGTCGAATTTGACTACCGCCCGAACGGAAAACACCACATCCGTTTCGGAAGCAATTACCTGTATCATCTGTTCCGTCCGCAAAGCCAGGCTTCAAAGAACCTGAGCGGAAACCAGGAAGAGGCAGACAGCATCTGGAGCAGAAGCCGGAATATTCATAGAGGACACGAACTGTCTGTGTATGCGGAAGACGACGTGACTCTAAGCCGTAAGCTGAGGGTCAATGCCGGACTTCGGTACACACTCTATCAGACAAACGGATCGGCCTTTCACTCTCTGGAGCCTCGTTTCGCTCTCAGCTATCAGTGGACTAAAGATCTGACCCTGAAATTGTCCTATACCGAAATGAGTCAGTTCGCCCATCAGCTTTCAAGCACTTATCTGAACCTGCCCACCGACTGCTGGGTTCCTTCTACTTCCCGCATACGGCCGATGCATTCCCGGCAACTGGCAGGAGGTCTGTACGCCCGGCTGCTTCCGCAACTCAGTCTGAGCCTGGAAGGTTACTACCGTTTCACGGAACGTCTGCTGGAATACGACACGGGAAACAATCTGATGCTTCCTGCCGACAAATGGGAAAATCTGGTTCGGACCGGAAACGGAAAGAGTTATGGTCTGGAAGCCCGCCTGACTTTCGCCAATACACAGAATGCGCTGGAGGCCAATTACACCTTGTCGTGGACAAAAGAAAAATTCAAGGACTTCTATCCGGACTGGTATCCCGGGAAGTTTGACAACCGGCACAAGCTGAACCTTGCGTTCAGTCACAAGTTCAATCAGAGAATTGACTGTTATGCTGCATGGACTTACCACAGTGGAGACCGCGCAACGGTGCCCACCCAGTACGTTCAGGGACCTTCCCTGCCGGGCATCCCTGACTCCGGTTATGCGGAACTGATTTATGAAAGGCCGAACAACATCACACTGCCTGCCTACCACCGGCTGGATTTTGGAATCAACTTCCGACGCACAACCAAACGGGGATTCGAACGCATCTGGAATATCAGTATTTATAATGTCTATTGCCGGATCAATCCATTTTACACCAAGGTGGAGCAAACAACAGACGGAAGTTTCAGAGGAAAAAGCTTCGGAATCTTTCCGATCCTGCCTTCTTTCAGTTATACACTTAAATTTTAAACACATGAGATTGAATAAATACCTGTCGGGAGCGGCTATCCTGAGCCTGATTTCCTCCTGTACTTATTATATCCCGCTGGACAACGTAAACGAACCTTCCAAACTGGTATTGTACTGTTATCCAGGAAACGGAGAAAACACAGTTGTCCGGCTCTCGCGCAGCCTGCCGGTCGGAAGCAAAAATATTCCGGAATTCTCAGCAGAAAGAGCTGAAGTACATTTCTTTCTGAACGGAGAGGAGCAGCCTCTTCAGTGGACGGACGACTCACTACCCGGAATCCCGGCACAGAGTTTCTACCGGCCGGGCAGACTGAACGACAAGGATCTTGTCAGAATCACGGCAGCGGCAGATGAGATGAAAGCTGTCACATCGTCAACTGTCGTTCCGGCTCCGTTCCTCGCCGACTCCATCCGGATGGAACGGGAACCGTCGGATCCCGGCAAGCTTCTGTTCCGGATTCATTTCACAGACCGGCAGGACACAGACAATTACTATGCAGTAAGAGTGGAATGCAGACAGACGAACTACCTTAACGGAGATTATAAAGAATGGATTTATGCTGTCAACTTTGATCTGGACAAAGAGCCGCTGCTGAATACGAACTCCGGTCTGGATGACATTCTGATGAGAGAAGAAAATTATTATCAGGACCTTTATTTCTGGGACGACAGCCAAATCCGCGGAAAGAGTTATACTCTCCGGCTAAGGGCTAATTATCTGCCCGATTCTGAAGATACCTATGACACACCGGAAGGAGAAGTGCATACCATCTATAAATACCAGTATCGGATCAGTCTTTACAGTTTGTCGGAAGAATTCTACAAGTATCTGAAATCCATGAATGACCAGCACAACAACGAACTGGGCAAAACCGAACTGGCACCGATTCGTGCCACCTATACCAACGTCACAAACGGTATCGGTCTGGTAGGGGATGCCGGTTCACGCAGACCGGTTGGCTCGACAATCTTCCGGCAGAATAAGATATCTTCAGCCCGCCCACTCTGCATGGCGGTCTTCTGATTTTATTGCCGCCGGATGAGGATAATTCACGACTTCTCCGTATCTTACCTG
>ENA-OQHA01000546-OQHA01000546.1-human-gut-metagenome-genome-assembly--contig:-NODE-546-length-18357-cov-1.960998_pt1 | contig 18357 bp, 18 predicted proteins | sample MGYA00242558_ERZ504707 | MGnify/ENA primary metagenome ERZ504707 (study PRJEB26092, sample SAMD00036197) | human gut metagenome | host: Homo sapiens | study: EMG produced TPA metagenomics assembly of...
TGTGTTTTCTGACGTAAGTTCTTCAGGACTGTAGGCAGACAGGGAATAAGTACCGGGGAGGTCTATTAGCCGGAAGTGATATCCCTGGAATTCAAAGTAACCTTCTTTGGCATCCACTGTCACTCCGCTGTAGTTTCCTACGTGTTCGTGTGATCCTGATGCGATGTTGAATAAAGAAGTCTTTCCACAGTTCGGGTTACCGACAAGGGCGACATTGATGGTACGCCGTTTTCCCTGGGCTATAGCCTCATTTCATTGTCGTTTACAGGAATTGTTTCTGAAATACCTCCATGGTAGGTGGTGCCGGTACTCAGGTTGCGGGCCTCTTCTTCGCTTACGACTTCGATCATGGAAGCTTCCTGACGCCGCAGGGAGATTTCATATCCCATAATTTTATATTTGATAGGGTCCTTAAGCGGAGCATTGAGCAGCACTTCTACTGTTTTCCCCTTGATGAATCCCATTTCGATGATACGGCGGCGGAACCCTCCGTGTCCCAGGACTTTGATGATAACCCCCTTTTCTCCTGTTTTCAGATCAGATAGTTTCATATAGCGATACTTTATTTAAAGCAATTCTAAATTCCGTGCAAAGATATAGCATTGTCTCCGATTGTGCAATTAATTTAGATCGTTTTTAAATAATTAATCCGCATCTTGTTCCGGATGGAAGCAGGATGCGGATGGAAAAATGTGTTGAATGCTTTTCTTTACTTGGAAGGATTCGGGAAGAATTTCTTCTTGTAGTAAGAATTGGCGGTATAGAGAGCTGCGGCCGGATTGTTTCCCGTAACTCTGTCTTTGGTGACCAGGGTAGTGACGTATACTTCGGAATATTTGTAGAACAGGCTGTCATGTCCCACGCAAAGTCCGATGACAACATTCAGATCAGTATGTGCTTCATTCAGCAAGCGTGCCTGTAAGATGGGGTTACACATGGAAGCTCCGATGCTTTCACATTGTGGAGGAATTCCCATGGAAGTCTTGCTTTGTCCGGCCACCTTGCAGATCACAGAATATGGCTCAAAGTTATTTGCGCGGAGAATCTGGGCAAAAATACGTGCTTCGTTGATGAGTCCGATGCAATTGGCTATTCCGATTTTGTGTGCATTGATCTTACGTGCAAATTCCATGATTTCCTGAACTCTTGTCCATTGGCAATATCCTTCATATTCCACTTCAGCACTGGCAATCATGATTTCCCGGTTTTTACCTTCGTCATATCGTTCCAGAGCCATTGTCTGTCGTTTTTTTTTCAAATGGGTTGTCGGACAGAAGGGAGGATAAGTGCGGTCCTTGAATTTGCAGTTTTGTGTTCCGCAGTCTACACAGGTGTGGGTTTGTTCTTTTTCCATTTTTTGTATGAATGATTGGTTGTTTCTTTGAACAAAGGTATGTTTTTTTAGCTCAGGATAATCAAATGAGAAGGATATTATCATTAAAAATTTCATCCGGTTTTATGGGATTTCAAGTGCAGTTAACCGCGATTTCTCCAAAGATTTCTGTTAATGGAAGTTTATGGGTGTTTGTGAGTTCTTAAAACGTGTTATAAAATAGCGGTTTTTGCTGATTTTATTTGCGGAATCCCCAAAAGTCCCTACCTTTGCAATGTGTTTTTCATAGTATTAGATTTAAGGTTAACAAAGGTTGGAGTACAGCGGTACTCCTTTTTTTATGTCCATACCCCAAGTTTCCGGGTATAAAAAAAGGCTGTCCCACATTTCTGTGAAACAGCCTTCTCAAATCAATCAGATTAATGAATTTCGATAACACGATTAATCTTGGCCTTTTCCTCTGGAGTACGTTTAGGCAGATCAACGGTCAATACACCATCGGTGACATTTGCGCTGATTTTATCTTTTTCAACATCGTCCGGAAGGACAAGTGCTTGTTCGAATTTGGAGTATGAGAATTCGCGACGCAAATATTTACGGTTGTTATTGTTTTCTTCTTTGGTCTCATTCTTCTTTTCCATACTGATGACCAGTTCGTTGTCTTCACTCAGATGAATGTTAAAGTCTTCCTTTGTCATACCTGGAGCGGCAACTTCTACCTTATAATCAGTATCACTTTCCAGGACATTGATGGCCGGAGCTGTTGCATTGGCTTTTACCATCCAGTCGTTGTCGAAGAAATCATTGAAAATGCTCGGTAACCAATTCTGATTGTAATTTTTTCTAATCGGTGTCATAGTTGTAATCTCCTATATTTAGTTTTTTGTTTCTTGTTTCTGAACCTCTCAGCCTTCAGGGCTTTCGTGATTCGCCTAAGAATGTGCAAGATGTATGCCTGTTGTCAGTTTGTCAGAGAGTATGAACTCTTTTTTAAACGACTGAAAACTATTTTAATCAGAGGCACGGAGATTTTAAACTATTGAAAGCTTTATTGAAATAAAAGAACTGACATATAAGGGACACTTTGGCAGTGGCTGTCTGGTCTCCTTATATGTCAGTCAAAATAAAGTCTGTCCGGTTCAGGCCGGAATGCATCCGGAAAGGACTTCTGCCAGTTCGGCCTGTCCGTTATCGGTTGCCAGCTGGATACCTTCTTTTAAGGTTTCCAGACCTTCCGGAGTCGTTACAAAAGCATCAAAAACCTGAATAGTCTGGATCTGGTTGATGATGAAGGTGCGTGCTTCCGATGATGGGCGCAGATTGCGTGATGTGGTCTGTGTCCAGATTTTCACTGAACATTTCCTGAAACATCTGTTTGTAAGGCAAGCTGTAGCTGTTTGTTTGTGGCTGGAAACAGATATAATGCAAGTGCCGTAAGGAGATTCTTCCGTTCTTATCCTTGTAGGTTATGCGTACCGGATGATAGCAGCAGATTGCCGTAAGGAGTGTTTCGGCAACTTCCGGGCCATTTCCTTCATTGGAGAAGTCACAGGTGATTTCAGGAGTGGAATACGGATTTTTCATTCCTTCTATCCGGCTGATTTCCTCATTGGGAATGTAAATTCTTCATCCAGAATCAGTTCATGACCTTCGACGCCCCAGTCAAACAGTCCATTCTTGATATGGATGTTTTTGGTTGTGAAGATGTGCTGGCTTTTCCGGACGGTCGTAATGCGTATATATTCATATTGTTCGCTTAACTCCTGCAGCGTATTCTTTGTATCCTTCTGTGACGGAGCAGACGGTGATGTTTGTTCTTGCTCCAGCGCTTTGATCGTTTCTTGCAGGATTGTTATTTCGCGGAGGCTGATGAAAGCTTATCTTCGGTTTCCTTCTGCTGTTTTTCTGCTGTGAGCCGTTTGGATTGCTCATGCTTCAGTTCTTCAGCAATCGATTTCAGTTTGTTTTCAGAACCGGTCAGTTTTTCTTTTGCTTCGTTGATCTGAGCTTCCAGTTCTTTATTGGCTGAAAGAGTTTGTGCAAGTTTGTTTTCTGCAACTTGACCTTTCGTTTCGGTCTGGTCCTGCAGTTCTTTCAGCTGGTCTATTTCCTTTTCCAGCTTTTGGGAGTATGTTTGCGCTTCTTTCAGACTGGAGAGCAGTTCCTGATTCTTGGAAGTATATTCTTCTACCTGGAAAGCCAGCTGGCTGTTTCTGCTTTCGTTTTCATCCAGTCGGGTGTTCAGTCCCTTCAGACTGGCTTCTGACTGCTGAAGTTGTTGTTCCAGCTTCTGAATGTTACTCCGAAGAGTAGTCAGTTCTGTTTCGGCTTCTTTATTCTGGTTTTCACTGTCTTTGTAGCGGATATCCATCTTTTGGATCTGGATAAGAGCTTCATTGAGTGCAGTCTCTGTTGTTTTAAGTCTCTCTTCTTTTTCTGAAACGGTCTGGGAAAGAGCATCACGTTCAGCTTCAGTACGGCGTATTTTTTCCTGCAGCTCCTGGATGTCTTGCCGGGCATTCAGCAAGTTCTGCTCCTTTTGCTGTAAGAAGTGTCAGTATCTTGATGGAGATTCTTTATTTTTTCTTCGTAAGATCCTGTTGGACCTTCAGACTGTTATTCAGCTGATTATATTTCTCCTGAAGATCCTCCAAGGCTTTTCCCTTGTCTGAGATATCCTTCTGCAATTGTTTGATCAGCTCATCTTTTTCGTCGATGTGACTGTTGAGCTCCTTGTTTTGCAGACATATTTCCCCCATGGTCTTCTGGTGTTTTTCCTCGTTTTCCCTGACGCTGGTCTGATAAGCAGTCGCTTCGGCTTCCAGACGGCTTATCTGCTTTCCATGGAACTGATTTTATCTGAAGCGTGGCGTAACTGTGTGGAAATTTTGACATTCTCACCTTGTACCCGATTAAATTCGGCCTGTAATTCATCAATATCAATTCCTGCAAACTTTTTCAGCAGTTGAAGTACGTATTTGTTCATTGTTTGTCTGTTTGGTTTAATTATTCCTGCAAATAACGTGAATTTTATTGAAAAATCCTATCTTTTGATTAAGTTTGCAGTCCAAAACGAAATGAAAAATGGAAGATTTTGTATCAATCAACGTAAATACAGGAAGAAGCAGGACAAACAGCTTGATCAATCGTAAAATGATTTTCCGTATATTGGGAATTCTGCTTTCATTGGAAGCTGCCATGTTTTGGTGTGTGCGAGTGTGTCGTGGTATTATCGGGAAAAAGAATATATCTATTTCATCTATTCCATATTGATTAATGTGGGAGTAGGGGGAGTACTTTTGCTGTTGGGCCGTAATGCACCGAATATGGTGACCAGACGGGACGGCTATTGCATTGTGGCTTTTACCTGGCTGCTGTTTACCGCTTTTGGTATGCTGCCTTTTTATTTGAGTGGCGAGATACCCTCCATTACGGATGCTTTTTTCGAAACGATGTCTGGTTTCACTACAACTGGAGCTACGATATTGGACGATATTGAAGCGCTTCCTTATGGAATGCTTTTCTGGAGAAGTTTTACGCAGTGGATTGGCGGATTGGGTATTGTGTTCTTTACCATAGCGGTATTGCCGATTTTTGGAGTCGGTAATCAGGTCCTTTTCTCTGCTGAGGCCACGGGAGTTACCCATGATAAGATTCATCCCAAAATCAGTGTAATGGCCAAGTGGATCTGGACTGTTTATTTGATCCTGACGCTGACTCTTATTGTTTTGCTGGTATGGGGAGGTATGAGTGTCTTTGATGCCGTGTGTCATTCTTTTGCTACGACGGCAACCGGCGGATATTCTACCAAGCAGGATAGCATCGCTTATTGGAATTCTCCGTTTATAGAATATGTGACGGCTATTTTCATGATTTTGTCAGGCGTAAACTTTTCTCTTTATTTTATGTGTCTGAAGGGAAAATGCAAGCAACTTTTCCGGGATGATGAATTCAAGTATTACCTGATGTCGATCGGTGGTGTTACTCTCTTGATAACAATCTCCCTGGTCCTTCAGAATCATTATGGCATGGAAGTTGCCTTCCGCAAGGCGTTGTTTCAGGTTGCTTCATTACATACTTCCTGTGGATTTGCAACAGATGATTATGTAAAATGGGCACCTTTTACATGGATGCTGCTGATCTATACAATGCTGGCAGGAGGATGTACTGGTTCGACCGGTGGAGGAATCAAGAATATGCGTCTGCTGATTGTGATCCGTAATATCAAGAATGAGTTTAACCGGTTGATGCATCCCAGGGCAATTTTGTCAGTGAAGGTTAACAGACAGGCTGTTTCTCCGGCCACTATCTCTACGGTATCTACGTTTATTCTGTTTTATCTGATCTGTATTTTTGTCAGCTGGACTGTGCTGATGTTTCTGGGTATTGGCTTGACGGAATCTTTCAGTCTTGTTGTTTCCAGTCTGGGTAATGTCGGCCCTGGACTTGGAGCATTCGGACCGGTCTTTTCCTGGAGTGCACTTCCCGATGTTGCGAAATGGCTTGTATCTTTCCTGATGCTGATCGGACGTCTGGAATTGTTTGGAATCTTATTGATGTTTGCTCCCAGTTTCTGGGAGAAGCGGTGATGGGAAACGCTTGTGTACGGCTGATAGAAGGGCCGTTGGTGTTTTGTCGGTGAAAGGAGAACACCGGGCACTGTTGCAAAAAAGGTAAAAAAACGATTCGTTGTATTGATGAAAAGAATTCGGCGTTTGCAGCAAAATGTTTCGGCGTTTTAAAAAAATGTGGCGGCGAATGGAGACACCGGTACTTAAATGAATCTGCGGGCCTGAGAATTGTGATGCAGGTACTACAGTTCGTATAAGGAGGAAAAATAGCCGAAATTCCCGGAATGGAACTTGAGGATAAAAGAATGGCATGTGCAATGAAACAGAAGTATGGATTTCATGAGCACATGCCATTATATTTGGAGAACAGTTAGTCTATAAATCTTTTGGCCAGATCCTGGAACTGTTCGATTCTTCTGTCGCGCAGGAACGGCCACCAGCGGCGGACGTTTTCGCTTCGGCTCATATCGATTTCAACCACCAGGTTTCTTCTTTGAGATTGCTGGCCTGAGCGAGAAGTTCACCTTGAGGACCGGCTACAAAGCTGTTGCCCCAGAATTGAATGCCATTGGTCTGGCCGGAAGGATCAGGTTCAAGACCAACCCGGTTGACTGAGATGACAGGAAGCCCGTTGGCTACGGCATGTCCTCTCTGTACGGTTACCCATGCGCCGAGCTGTCTCATCTTTTCTTCCTGCGTATCACTGCTTTCCCAGCCGATGGCAGTCGGATAAATCAGCAGTTCGGCTCCTTTCAGTGCCATTAGCCGTGCTCCTTCGGGATACCACTGATCCCAACAAACCTGGACGCCCAGTTTTCCGATAGAAGTCTGGATCGGTTCGAAACCTAAGTCACCGGGAGTGAAATAGAACTTTTCATAATAGGCTGGATCGTCGGGAATGTGCATTTTCCGGTATTTTCCGGCGATGCTTCCGTCGGAGTCAAAAACGACGGCTGTATTGTGGTACAACCCCGGCGCCCGGCGTTCAAAAAGTGAAGTGACCAGTACAATGTGATATGCTGCAGCCAATTCACTGTAGAAACCGGTAGAAGGACCGGGAATGGCTCTGCCAGATCGAACATGTTGGTGTCTTCAGTCTGGCAAAAATACGGTGTATTGTGCAATTCCTGCAAAACAACCAGTTGTGCTCCAGCCTGTGCCACAGAGGCAATGTTGCGGTGAAGCTTTTCCAAATTGAATTTGATATCGTTGGAACATGCTTGTTGAACGATACCGACGCGAATGATCTTCTTCATATTTAACGGTTTATTTTACTTCTTTGGGATATTGCATGGTGACACAATGAAGGGAACCATGCTGCTGGATCAGGGCTCTGCAATCAATTCCGATAATCTCTCTGTCAGGAAAGGCTTGTGCCAGAACATCCTTGGCCTGCAGATCCTTGTCCGGCTGTGCATATGTCGGATATAATACAGCATCGTTCATAATCAGGAAATTGGCATAAGTTGCAGGCAGCCGTTCTCCTTCTTCACTGTAAATAGCATCAGGCATGGGGAGAGGAAGCAGCCGGTAGGGAAGACCTTCAAGAGTACGGAATGTCCGGAGTTGTCTTTCCATAGCCTGCAGACTCTCATAATGTTCATCTTCAGGGTTTGTACATTGTACATATACGATGGTATGGTCCGGACAGAGACGCGCCAGAGTATCTACATGGCTGTCTGTATCATCTCCGGCCAGATAACCATGGTCAAGCCACAATATCTGCTGCAAATTAAAGCGTTCCTTCAGATAATCTTCCAACTGTGCACGGTCCATCGTATCGTTTCTGTTGGGAGCCAGTAAGCAGGTGGAGGTAGTAAGCAGGGTTCCGCATCCGTCGCTTTCAATGGATCCGCCTTCCAGAACGATGTTGCGGCAATTGACATAACTGCCCTTTAAGCAATCAGCCTTGATCAGTTCCGAGTTGATCAGGTTGTCTTTATTGGCAGCAAACTTCATGCCCCATCCGTTGAAACAGAAATCAAGCAGCAACGGAGCTGATTCGTTTTGGAGCAAGGTGATAAATCCATGATCGCGTGCCAGGTATCATTGGTCGGACACGGTATGTAACAGATGTTGTCGCGATAGGCAAAATTTCAATACTGCAGGAACTGAGGCGCGACAAGCAACAAGGTTGCCGTTGAGCAATATGAGTGGCTATCTCCAGAAAGCATTTCTCTACTTCTTCCAGCATGTATGCCCAGTCTGTATCCTTGTGAGGCCAGGTTAGCTGAATGTAGCTTTGAGGATGCCATTCCGCCGGTAAATAATAGTTTTTTATTTCCATCATAGCTGTTTGTTATGTATATGTGATTCACTTAATTTTCTTTATTGTCTTTGTCTGGCGAACTTGTTTTCTCCTCGTCAGCCGGTCGGGCTATTGTCTGTGGCTGAGAGTATTTCTCTTCGTCATTCTTCTTTTGTCTGGAAGTCCGTAGTTTTCTACGGCGCAGGAACCAGTCGATAAGCTCTTTCCAGTTGCTGAAATCTTTGTTGTACATAATACCGATACCTTGTGTCGTTAAGGTTGATTTGGTAAAGTACCGGTCATTTGTCTGGTTGTATCCTCTTAATCGGAAATCTCCGTTTTTACTTAACAGCCAGATGGCTTCAAAGTCTCCCACGAAGTTTGTGTTCCGCATGGTATTTTCCCGGTAGCCGAAGTTACCGTTGATGATCAAACGGTTGTTCAGCATTCGTCCGGACAGGATTGCTTCTGCTTCCACATCACTCCATCCTTTTTCGCCGGTCGTCAGGTTAGTTCCCAGATTCCAGTTCTGGCTGTCAATGACTTGTGAAAGCATGTTGTTCAGTTGTCCCGACAGCGTGCTGAAAGCCAGAGAGCTGGTTGCGTCAGACTGGCTGGCATTGTTATAGTCGTATGCATAGAACTTACCAACACTCAGCAAGTAAATGATTTGTGTATTCATTTGTTCTTCTGTACTGGTAAGACTTCTCACCAACTCCCGGTCTTCTTCATTGACCGTTGGCAGTTCCAGATCGAAGGTCAGATTAGGAGAGGTAAGATTTCCGGTCAGATTCAGCAGACAGTTGACGCGTACATTTCCTTTTGATGATGTTGCATTGGCAATCAGATCGTTAAGAGATGCTGAATTGACGGTGTATACTGCCTGTACATTTAAGTTGGCAGCTTTGGGATTTCCGTTGAAAGTAACAATACCTCCCGGCTGGAGCGTAAAGTCTTTGCGGATGACATTTTGCATACTCATTTTATAAATACCCTGCGCTATATTGTAGTTTCCGAAAATCTGGAAATCGCCTTTATTGAAAAGTTGATACGCAGGTTTCCTGTTCCGGTAGCTGAAATATAGTCACCCGCAGCCGGTCCATGATAATCTTCATGTTCGGCTTCGGGCGTAGGCGTCGATCTGCAAATTGATGTGAACATCCAGAGGGGTATCATCATCTTCTTCCTCTTCCGGGCGGTTCAGATAGTGATAAACCTCAGTCTGTATGATTTCCTGTTTGCGCTTGGGGGTACGGTCTACGAATGTAATAAACTGGTTATTGGTGGCTTCAGCCGCCGTACCCAAAACATAGGCAAAAGCTGTATTTCTGTCCGCCCGCATGTTCCCGTCTACATTCAAAGCATTGTCTCCTCCTCGTATGGATACATCGCCGGTTGTGTAAATTCTTCCATAGAACGGGAAGTCCGGTGTTTCTCTGCTGGTATTATAAACCAGCATATTATTGGTGTTGAAGGCGAACTGATAGGCTAAGTTTTTCAGTTTTGTATGTCTTAATGTTCCCTGGGCCGTTCCGTGGTTTCCCTCAGCATCCGTCAACTGCACGTTCTGAAACTTGAATTGTCCGGAAGTGATATGGACAGAGTCTGCCTGCGCTTCGAAGCGGGTATTAAGGATATTAACTTCATTCCCATATTGGCTTTGACATCTCCTTCCAGGTCAAGTCCTGAGAATGGTCCGTATAATCTGACATTTCCGTGGGCTCTTCCTCTTACATCGGTGAAAATACTCTTGACAAAAGGCTGTAGAAAAGCCAAAGTTGTACCTCCGGCTTGTATATGTAAGTCGAGTCCTTTCAGTTTGGGTGAAACATAGCCGTTTACCATAGTGGTATGGAGACTGTCCTCCCGAATATCAGCAAGCAGGCGTACTCCTCCCAGCTCTTTGTCCCAACTGCCGGTGATGTCTGCCTGTCCAAGCAAAGCGTCATTCAGGGAGAAATCCTTTACATTCAGTTTTGCCAGCATGACAGGTTCATCAAGAATATGATAGAGAGAGACTTTTCCGCTGGTCAGTCCATAGAACTTGACAGCATGGAACTGGATCATATCCATAATATAAAGCAGATTAATGTTTTTCATATTTACCAGACAAGAATCTGCGCTGGTTTTCCAAGTCTTCCGTTAATCCTTAAATACTGGTCTTGATGTTCAAACAGGAAGTCATTTATTTCAATGCTGTCCTTGGCTATGCTGATGGCTGCAGGATGAATGTGCCAGGTTGTGTCATTCAGAACGACACGGCTGGGCAGGATATCTATGTAGGTTTGTATTTGTTTCTTGTCAGCTGATTGATTGAAACTGGCAATTGCATCAATTTCCCCACTGTAAGTTACGTTGGTGTTGTTTCCCCAATTCACTGTAGTGTGCAGACGGTCGTCTTTTGCATTGGCATTCAGGCTGAGGTTAAGCATGCTGCCTTTTTTCATCATCATGTTTGCCCGGACCTTACATTGCAGCTGGTTTCCCGGATTTTCACAGAGAATCGTTCCCGATTCATAGCGGGTATTGTTATAAATGAATTCCGGAAAATATCCGTTTACTTTCAGACGGGTAAGGCTGTCATTGAAGTAGCCGTTTAAGGTTGCCGGCATTTTGAGATCCAGCGGAATACCAATGACTTTAGACAACAAGTCGCTGTTTTCCATTTTTAAATCAAAACGGAAATCGTTGTTGGATTTGATTTGTTTGGTTTCTGCCGTCAAAAGTGACGGGATGTAACGCTGCACTGTTTTGATGAGTGCTGGCGGAAATGGTTTGATAAGAATAATTCCCTTGTATAGTTCCTTGCAAAAAGGGAGAATTGATTTTTATTTCTTTTTCTATACCTTTATTCCCAGCTGTAATGGTCAGATTGGGCATAAAGTAAGATAGATTCTCCATCGGATTTCTGACGGACAAGCTGTCCAGTTGGATTCCCCCTTGCATATCGTCAATCGAATGACCGGAGAAATCTGCTGTCAGGTTTAATGAGATATCTGTATTCTGGTATTTATCAGTCAGCCGGAGTGCGTTGGGCCGGAAGTTGCGCATGATAGCCTCAGATTAAATCGGGTGTTTTTTGCGCCGTATTGAAATTTCCTTCAATATTGATCAGCCCATTCTCGTCATCCAGTGCGAGGCGTCCGTTGAAGCTTCCTGGACGGTATTGTCCGTCCAATGTGATATTCTGATATTCATAATGATTGTATTCCAGAGAAGAAATCACTCCTTTAATATATGATTCGGGCTGGTTGTTACGATATTTGAGTCCTTTTAGTTCAATGTCGAATGCAGCATTTCCGAATTTGTTTCCTTTGGCTAACAGTTTTCCTATTCTTAATTCCTTGCTCTTTATCTTTCCGGAATAAGAATGCGCATTTGTCAACGTATCAGTATGCATGGTTACGTTAGCCTGTACATTTCCGGCTCCACTCCGGATCAGACCGTGCATAGTCAGCAAATGGGGATACCCCGAAACGTCTCCGTTAAAATGGAAATAATTGATTCGTTTCAAGATTTCCGGTAAGTCCTTTTTCCCGGTCAGATTCTGATGCAGCCAGTTAAATCCCTTTTCATTGATGTCCAGATGGGATACCTTGCCGAATATATATGCAGAAGAATTTTTGCGTTCTCCATTGAAGAGTGCTTCAGCCTGAAGCTGGAGGTCTTTATCCGGATTGGTCAGATAAAAATCACTACATTGGATATGCCGGTTATGTCCGTTAATCGAGAATTGTAACTCGAACGGATCGTTGAAGTGCTGAAAGGCTGGCAGAAAGCAGGACAAATCGGATAGGGTGACTGAAGCCTGTACCTTCCCCATGTAACGTATGTCTTGTGGCATGCCGGACGTTTGCCTGATACTGTCATAGGCAGCAGACAGCGTATCTACTCGGAATGTTGTTTTGGGCAGACTTATTTCTATGCCGTTAGCTTGTAATCCCTGATGGTTTGCGGTAGCACGCAAGGTGATACGTTTAAGTTTGAGTCCGCATTGCTCATTAAAACTCATACGTCGTATCTGCGCATTCAGAGAATCATTTGAGAGGCTTTTAAGGCTAAAGTTGCCGAAAGGTTTGTAATTCCGATGTGGTTCGTGTTGAATACACCCGGAGTTTCCGGAGCAGACAACAGGTCATAATGAATTTGTCCACGACGAATAAGGATCGTGTTAATCCTTAAATCAATATTGCTTTTTTCTTTCGTACTGTCTTTCTTCGCGAAAGTATTCAGGATGAATTGGAAATTAGCATCTTCATCAGGAGACGGTTTGTTCAGTCTGGCGTTGAGGCCAAACAATTGTACGCTATTGATGCGTATTTTCCCTTGCAGGAGTGAAGGAATATCCACTTTTGCGGAAAAGCGGGCTATTTTAAGCATATCTTTTCCGGAGCGGTCCTGAAGTGATACATTCTGAATGATGATGCGGTTGAGAAGACCTAAGTTGATATTTCCTATATTGACTTCAGTGCGAAACAAACGATGCAATTCCTGGCTGGCATAATGACTGATTTGCTTTTGGACAAAAGGGATGCTCAAAAGTATGATTATTCCGAAGTAGATGACCAGTGTCAGAATAATAAGGGTTCGTATGGTATGTTTTATTCGCTTGAAATGACTCATTGTTTTATAAAAAGTCTACAAAAGTACAATTTTTTTTGTTTTCAGCATGATCCGGCTAGTTAAAGGAATTAAAGAACCGGTTATAATATGTATTATTATGCGTAAAATGGAATATATTGGCTTCAAAAACAAATATAAAGCTTTAAATGTTATGTAAAATGAAAAAATATTCGGAATTTTGCACGCGGAAAAGTTGAATATTAAAAATATTATTATTGAAAGAGTAAAAAAAGTATGTATTACGTAGAGAACAGAAAGTATCCTTCTCCCTTTGTTTCCTTATTGCCGATTGTGGTTTTGATTATTTTATTGTTTTCACGATCCGTTTGTTTGGAGCTGATGCTTTGGGAGGTGGCAGTCAAATCTGTTTGCTGGTGACAACGGCGCTTTGTGCCGGAATAGGCATGGTCGGATACCATATCCCCTGGAAAGATATAGAACATGCCATTGTAAATAATATTGCGGGGTAAGCACGGCCCTGATTATTCTGTTGATTATCGGAGCACTCTCTGCTGCCTGGATGTTGAGTGGGGTAGTTCCTACTTTGATCTATTATGGAGTACAGGTTATTCATCCGAAGTTTTTCCTGGTTTCTTGCTGTATAATCTGTGCTGTTGTGTCAGTAATGACTGGCAGTTCCTGGACTACCATTGCTACTATTGGTATTGCTTTGCTGGGAATTGGTAAAGCTCAGGGATTTGAGGAGGGATGGATTGCCGGGGCCATTATATCAGGAGCCTATTTCGGAGATAAGATCTCTCCTTTGTCAGATACCACAGTATTGGCATCTTCCGTGACAGACACTCCGCTTTTTACGCATATACGTTACATGATATTTACTACTGTTCCGTCTATGCTGATCACTTTGGCTATTTTTACAACAGTGGGATTTATGAATTCTTCTGAGTTGGGGACTGATGCCGTACTATTTACAGATGGCCTGGCTGAGCGGTTTCATATTTCGCTCTGGCTCTTGATCGTTCCGGTTATTACCGGAATTTTGATCGCGCGTAAGTTCCTTCTATTGTTACCCTGTTTATTTCTACAGCCTTGGCGGTGATTTGTATGTTGTGCTTTCAAACGGATGTCTTGCTGGAAATTGCCGGTACGGTACAGAATAGGGGAGAAGCTTTATATCGGGCCACATTGACTTCTTTGTTCAGTGCAACTCAATTAACAGCCTCTTCTCCGGAATTAAGTGAATTGATAGCAACTCGTGGCATGGGAGGTATGATGGATACCATTTGGCTGATCCTTTGCGCCATGTGTCTGGGCGGTGCAATGACAGCTTGTGGTATGTTGGGAAGTATTACTTCGGTTTTTGTACGTCTGACGCGACGTCTGGTTGGAATGATTGCCTCTACGGTAGGAGCCGGTCTGTTTTTGAATCTGGCTACGGCAGATCAGTATATATCCATTATTCTTACCGGAAACATGTTTAAGGAGATTTATCGGAAGAATGGCTATGAATCCCGTTTGCTGAGCCGTACAACAGAGGATGCTGTTACTGTTACCTCTGTATTAATTCCATGGAATACCTGTGGAATGACACAGGCAACCATTCTCAGTGTGCCAACACTGACTTATTTGCCTTATTGTTTTTTTAATCTGCTCAGTCCGTTAATGAGTATCCTGGTGGCTAGCTTAGGTTATAAAATATATCGGATAGGGACAGATGTAAGTGAGAAAAAGAATGTTTAACCCAATATAATAGATAGCATGAAGAAACATATTACTTTGGCTTGCCTGGCTGCCTTGACTTTGACGGTTCAGGCGCAGCAGGGAGGCATTTCCAATGAAATGCTGAAACAGATTCAGTCCTCGTATAAGAATACGTCGGCAGATAAAGCGATTCGCAATGCAATAGGAGGTACTGATATCCGGAAACTGTCGTTAAATCAGGAGAATCAGCAAGGACTTGATACTGATTTTTCCATTAAGGTAGAATCAAAAGGTATTACAGACCAGCAGTCGTCTGGAAGATGCTGGCTTTTTACAGGTCTGAATGTGATGCGGGCAAAGGCTATCGCCCGATATAATCTTCCTTCTTTGGAGTTTTCTCAGGCATATTCGTTTTTCTGGGATCAGTTGGAGAAGTCCAATCTGTTTTTGCAGGGAGTAATTGATACGGCAAAAGAGCCGATGAGTAACCAGACAGTAGAATGGCTTTTCAAACATCCTTTGAGTGATGGCGGTACATTTACGGGAGTAGCTGATATCGTTTCAAAATATGGATTAGTTCCCAAAGAAGTGATGCCTGAAACTTATAGCAGCGAACACACTTCTCAGATGTCGTCTCTGATCGGACTGAAACTGAAAGAATATGGGCTGGAACTGCGCGAAAGCGTACAGAAAGGAATGGATGTCAAGAAGATAGAGGCGCGTAAGACCGAAATGCTGGAAACGGTATATCGGATACTGGTGTTGAATCTGGGTGTTCCTCCTACGGAATTTGATTATGTCCGTAAAGGATGTAAAGGGAAATCCTGTTGAGACAGAGCATCACACTCCAATGAGTTTTCTGGAGAAATACGGAGATAAGAATCTGCTGACCAATTATGTGATGGTGATGAATGACCCTTCACGTGAGTATTATAAATGTTATGAAATAGATTTTGACCGTCACTGTTATGACGGTAAGAACTGGACATATGTGAATCTTCCGGTAGAGGAAATCAAAGAGATGGCCATAGCTTCCTTGAAAGATAGTACACGTATGTATTTTTCCAGTGATGTGACTCAGTTGGACTCTAAGCGAGGATTGCTGGATGTGAATAATTATGACTTTGGTTCTCTGTTGGGAACGACTTTCGGTATGGATAAAAAACAGCGAATCCAGACTTTTGCCAGTATGTCAGCTCATGCTATGACTCTAATGGCTGTAGATCTGGATGAAAACGGAAAGCCAAAGAAATGGATGGTAGAAAATAGCTGGGGTGCTCAGTCTGGTTATAAAGGACATTTGATCATGACCGATGAATGGTTTAATGAATACATGTTCCGTCTGGTGCTTGAGACCAAGTATGTACAAGAAGGTCCTTGACATATTCAAGCAGAAACCAGTTCGTCTGCCTGCCTGGGATCCGATGTTTGCTCCTGAAGAGTGACAGATGTTTTATGAAATTACCGCCGGTAATAAGCTTGAGACTTATGCCGGCGGTAATTCATTTGTAGCTTTTGTTGAAGAAAAACAGATTCCCTTTGGCTAAACTCTGTCTTTAAGGAATTATTTCTTTAATTAGCACAGGAATTCTTCTTGATTTCCTTATTTTTTGTTTATTTTTGCACGCAAATTATAAAACCATTTTTTATAACCCAATATGGCAAATTTAATAAAATTGCGTAAAGGCTTGGACATAAACCTGAAAGGCAAGGCTGCCGCTGAGGTTGTGGCTGTGAAGGAACCGGGATTTTATGCTTTGTGCCCCGATGACTTTACAGGTGTAACTCCTAAGGTGGTCGTAAAAGAACAGGAATATGTAATGGCCGGAGGTCCTTTGTTTATAGACAAGAACCATCCAGAAGTACAATTCGTTTCGCCGGTAAGTGGCGTAGTAACAAGTGTGGAGCGTGGAGCTCGCCGTAAAGTGTTGAGCATTACCGTAGAGGCTGCTCAGGAACAGGACTATGAAGAGTTCGGAAAAGAGAATGTGAGCAAGATGGATGCCGTCTCAGTAAAGGCTGCTTTGCTGAAGAGCGGCATGTTTGCATTTATCAAACAGCGTCCGTACGATATCGTAGCAGATCCTACCGTTGCTCCGAGAGCAATTTTTGTTTCTGCTTTCGATACAAATCCGCTGGCTCCAGACTTCGAACTGGCACTGAAAGGTGAAGAAGCAAATTTCCAGACTGGACTTGATGCTTTGGCTAAGATTGCAAAAACCTATCTGAGCATTAGTGTTAATCAGAAGGCTGTTGCATTGACTCAGGCTAAGAATGTAACCCTGACTGTTTTTGATGGTCCTCATCCGGCAGGAAATGTGGGTGTACAGATCAACAACATTGCACCTATAAATAAAGGTGAAACTGTATGGACAATTGATCCGCAGGCTGTAATCTTCATTGGCCGTCTTTTCAATACAGGTCATGTAGATTTGACGTCTGGTTGCAGTAACCGGCTCTGAAGTGAAGAAACCGTCTTATTGTAAGTTGAAAGTAGGTGCATTGCTTACAAATGTGTTTGCCGGTAATGTTTCTACAGACAAGAATCTGCGTTACATCAGTGGAAATGCTTTGACTGGTAAGCAAATTACTGCTAACGGATTCTTGGGAGCTTTCCATAGTCAGGTAACCGTCATTCCGGAAGGAGACGATGTACATGAAATGCTGGGTTGGATCATGCCGCGTTTTGATCAGTTCAGTACCAGTCATTCATACTTCAGCTGGCTGATGGGCAAGAAGGAATATACACTGGATGCCCGCGTAAAAGGAGGCGAACGTCACATGATTATGTCAAACGAATACGATCGTGTTCTTCCGATGGACATTATGCCGGAATATCTGATTAAAGCAATCATTGCCGGAGATATTGACCGTATGGAAGCACTGGGTATTTATGAAGTTGCTCCGGAAGACTTTGCTTTGTGCGAATTCGTTTGCTCTTCTAAGATGGAACTGCAGCGTATTGTACGTGAAGGACTGGATATGCTTCGTCGCGAAATGTGCTAATACTAATTTAAAAAGAATCCATTAAATAAATGAAAGCGTTAAGAAATTATCTAGACAAGATAAAGCCGAACTTTGAAGAGGGAGGCAAATACCAGGCTCTTCGTTCTGTATTCGACGGTTTCGAAACTTTCTTGTTCGTCCCGAATACAACATCGAAGACAGGTACGCACATTCACGATGCGATTGACAGTAAACGTATCATGTCGCTCGTGGTTATTGCTTTGATACCGGCTCTGTTGTTCGGTATGTATAATGTAGGTTACCAGCACTTCCTGGCTACAGGCGCAGAAGGTAGCTTTATTGAAAAGTTTGTTTACGGTTTTCTGGCTGTACTTCCTAAGATCATCGTATCTTATGTTGTCGGTCTGGGTATTGAGTTTGTTGTAGCTCAGTGGAAGAAGGAAGAAATTCAGGAAGGTTTCCTGGTGTCAGGTATGTTGATTCCGATGATCGTTCCTGTTGACTGTCCGTTGTGGATGCTGGCTGTAGCTACTGCTTTCTCTGTAATTTTTGCAAAGGAAGTATTCGGTGGTACAGGTATGAACATCTTCAACCCTGCATTGATTACTCGTGCATTCTTGTTCTTTGCTTATCCGACCAAGATGTCCGGTGATGCTGTATGGGTATCTGGTGACAGCATTTTCGGAATGGGAAAGACTGTTGATGGTTTGACTGCTGCAACAGCACTGGGACAGGCTTCTACAGCTACTGATGCGATGGGTTATCCTGCATTCTCATTGGATATGGTAACAGGTTTGATTCCGGGTTCTATCGGTGAAACCAGTGTTATTGCTATTGCTATTGGTGCAGTTATTTTGTTGTGGAGCGGTGTTGCCAGCTGGAAAACAATGTTGTCTGTATTTGTAGGTGGTGCCTTCATGGGCTGGGTATTCAATACCATCGGTCCGGATACA
>ENA-OQHA01000547-OQHA01000547.1-human-gut-metagenome-genome-assembly--contig:-NODE-547-length-18355-cov-4.956002_pt1 | contig 18355 bp, 22 predicted proteins | sample MGYA00242558_ERZ504707 | MGnify/ENA primary metagenome ERZ504707 (study PRJEB26092, sample SAMD00036197) | human gut metagenome | host: Homo sapiens | study: EMG produced TPA metagenomics assembly of...
CGCCCAGCGTTGCGGAGTATGCCTGAAGACCGCGTTCCTCATGCGCCAGCGCGTCATCGAGTGCATCCGCCGATACACGCCCGTACTGCGTTCCGAGGCAGGCATGTCCGTCCAGTTGGACGAGACGTACTTCCGTGAGAGCTTCAAAGGCAACCACACGAAGTCCGCCGTGTTCGTCATGCCCCGCAAGGCACACAAGCGCACCAAGGCATTAAGGAAGCGCGGTCTGTCGAAGGAGCAGATATGCGTGGCGACCGGAGTGGATGACGCAGGCCGGTCGTTCCTGACCGTATGCGGGCGCGGCATCATCTCCAAGGATCGCGCCATGAGCGCGTTGAAAGTCCACATCGGACGCGGCACCGACGTGCTGACCGACGGTGCGCCCGCCTACGTGAAACCGCTGGCCGAACTGGGCGCGAACCTCACGCAAGCCTCCGCCGACGGTCACGCGATCAACAGGGTGAACACGCTGCACGCCCGTTTGGAGGATTTCATGTTCGGCTTCCACGGCGTGTCCACGAAGTACCTGCAAGCCTACTTGGACTGGTTCCAATGGCTCGTCGCTTTTACCGATGGGTTCGGCGAGACCGACGACGACCGATTGCTTGCCCGCCAGCTCGGCAACGGCCTGTACCGCATCCGCCGTCGCGACTACCAGCGTATGATGCCGCCGTACATGGAGTACTGGCAAAAAGCCGCATGACATCGTGCATACGATGTACAGTCAGAACATCGAAACATAGGACAAGGAGGCGCGTATGGCGAGCATACCCACCACGACCATGAGGATAGAACCCCAGCTCAAAGAGGAATCCAGCCAAGTGCTCGAAGACCTGGGACTCACCCTTTCCGGCGCGGTCACCATCTTTCTCAAGGCCGTGGTCAGGGAACAGGGGCTCCCGTTCGAGGTCAAGAAGGAAACCTCGAATGGCAGATAAGGTCATCCGCATCAAAGACCTCCGTCCTCAAGACGTGCGTGGCGACCGATATACGCTGCATCGCGGAAACGTACTCGATGCGTATCCGGATTGGGAGGCCCCCGACCTGATAGTCAGCGATGGGGCCTATGGCGTGCGAGGATTCCGAGGTGACACCGTGAGTGCAGATGGACTCGTGGACTGGTATGCGCCTCATGTGCCCAATGGTCGAAACGAGCGAAACCTTCGACCTCGCTGTGGTTCTGGAACACCGAGGTCGGCTGGGCCACGGTGCATCCGCTGTTGGAGGCGAACGGCTGGGAATACGTGCAACTGGTCACTTGGGACAAGGGGCTGTCGCATATCGCAGGCAACGTGAACGGCAACACCATTCGACAATTCCCCGTGGTCACCGAGGTTTCCGCCCTGTACCGTCGCAGGCTGACGCTTCCCACAGAGGATGGCGGAGTTCTCGGAGTGCAGCAATGGCTACGTGCCGAATGGCGGCGTTCCGGCCTGCCGCTCTGCCGTGCGAACGAGGCATGCGGTGTGAAAAACGCGGCCACTCGCAAGTACCTCACCGCCGACTGGCTATGGTATTGGCCGCCCGGGGAAATGGTCGAACGCATGGCCGAATACGCGAAGAAAAACGGCAAGCCCACCAGCCGTCCTTACTTCTCCATCGACGGGCATACCGAAATCATGGCCGAACAATGGGACTCCCTCCGTGCCGTATGGAACCATGTCAACGGACTCACTAATGTGTGGTCACGCCCACCGCTTCACGATGGAGAACGCCTCAAGGGGACCCTGCAACGCAGCGCGCCACGAGTCTACAAACCCTCCAAACAATCAGCGGCGCATCTCAACCAGAAGCCTCTGGATTTCATGGACCGTCAGATTCACGCCGCATCCAATAAGGGGGATGTGGTCTGGGAGCCATTCGGCGGGCTGGCGTCCGCATCCGTCGCTGCCGTGCTCACCGGTCGCATCGCCTATACGGCGGAAATCGACGAGGAATTCCAGAACCTGGCCCTTGGACGATTGGCGGAAGCCGAAGACGAGTACGACACGAAAAACGCAAATGACACGATGACCCTCGAAAGAAGGCAGGCATGACCGATTACGACGGCAAGGACCGACCTGAACACTACGAGCTTCCCGACGGGGACGAACGGACCGAACTCCGCAACGGCATAGTCCGAGCATTGTATGCCCTTCCGATGCACTTCACATCGCCCATCAACGTCGAAGGCATCGAGGTCAATGACCTATTCTCAATCAATACACTGCTCGGCGGCACCATCGAGGCCCAGACCGTCATGCTGTTGAACTCCCTGCGCAGTATATGGGACCCGCAAGGCAAATGGGCGGACAAAGAATTCCGACGCTATCCCGAATCCTTCCCGGACGTAAGGCTTGTAGCTCCAACAAGGATGATTCGCCGCTCATCGGCATCGAACTGAAAGGGTGGTATCTGCTTTCCAAGGAATCCGAGCCATCTCTACGATACAAGGCATCAGCCGACGCAGTGACTGAATGGGACTTAATCTGCTGTGTTCCTTGGGGATTGTCCAACGTTCTCAGCGGCAAGCCCGTGGTCTACGAACCCTACGTCGAACAGGCGAAATTCGCCTCCGACATGCGCACTTACTACTGGAATCATCGCAGAGGAGACAACTCCAAACGAGACTGTGGCATCCATCATCCGGAAACCACCCCGTATCCCAAACCGGGAACGCAATATGTTGATGTTCCCAATCAAGACGGAGGAGGCAACTTGGGCGTATCGCCAGAGTGGATGGTCTCATGGCGAATTGGGTGGACGAATCCATGGACACGCTCATGGCGGGTATCGAAGCGAAGTACTGGGTGTCGTTCTTCAAGCTATTCTCAGAAGGCAGACCAAAAGAGGAAATCGAAGCGGAATTGAGCAACATCGCTCGCAAGGTGCGTCAGGCTGGCCGGCCCGACCACAAGACGTCCATGCTGGAAGAGCAGCTACTCGCACATTTGAGCGCCATCGTCGATCTGTCCCTGAAGTAGACTGACATTTACCCGCTTGTTTGACTTTTCAGCACAGTTAAACAAGCGGGTTTCTGTCATATATCCTCTTAGGTCAACCTTGGTCTAACAGAGCCTAAGGAAATGTTCAGCAGCGGCGAAGGTCCGGCAGCGGTCCGGAAGCACCATATGAACTTGACGGCCATATCACTGAGATAGATACAGGATTGATTGATACGGATTACATGAACGCCAACTTCACCAAATGGCTCAAGGCGCTTGGCGGAGGCGATTCGGCCCTGTTGGCATCAGCCGAGGAGGAGTTGCATAAGTCGTTCGCTTCGCTCAGCCAAGAGGAACAACGGTATGCCGAACTGTTCATGCATGATGTGGAACGTGGCGAAATCGAGTTGGAGGAAGGCAAGACGCTACGCGACTACATCACATATTACGCGAACAGCGCCAAAAACAGCCAAGTGGAGCAAATCACCAAGGCGTTTGACGTGGATGGGGCGTTGCTCAACGAGATGATGCGGCTTGACCTTACAGAGACAACCCTGAACGAATTCGGACGATTCGACCGGTTGAAAGCGTCGGTTAACAGGTCTTTGGCAAAGGCGTTTTTCGATAAGCCGGATAGTCCGGTCTCCCAATTCACGGCGAATCTTCTCGCCACGAAGCTGCTGAAGAGCTTTATCCTTGAGGGAGGATTCGATTTGGACGATCGGAAATAGCGGGGAGAAGCATGGCTGTTGTTGACGAAGCGAAGCTGAGATACTTGACTTCCTCTCCCGCGAGGATCGTGTTCGGCACCACCGGTACGTCGAGGAAATGAAGCAATACGACATGATGCGTTCCGGCGACATCAACGCCATCGCCGAAAGCACACGTCTGTGGGACTCCGGACTGTACGGCTACCTGTCGGACGATCCGCTCAAAAACGCGAAATACCGGTTCGTCACCACCATCACGCTCGCCACACGTTTCGCCATCGAAGGCGGTATGGACGAGGAGGACGCCTACAACGCCTCCGACCTGTACATCCAGAACCTGGAAAACTGCAAAACGCCCGACGACGTGCGCCGCCTGCACACCGACATGATGACATTCTTCACATGGGCCATGGCCGACATGCAGAAGGCGGAAACACATTCCAAAGCCGTCAACGAATGCCTGGACTACATCCACTACCATCTGCATGAGAAAATCACCGTGCCCATCCTCGCCGAGCATGTGCATCTGAATCCCACGTATCTGTCGGAGCTGTTCAAACGCGAAACGGGCACGGCCATATCGCAATACATCACCGACAAGCGTATGGAAGCGGCCGAGAACATGCTCAAATACTCGGAATACAGCTTCGACGAGATCGCCCAGATCCTCGCATACCGGTCGCAAAGCCACTTCTCGAAGGTGTTCAAAAACATTCCGGCATGACGCCGGGGGAGTACCGCACCAAGTACGCGCAGAACGGCATCTGGCCGGAGTGATTGCGATCACGGCGTCTACCACGCCGGTTGCGGTGAACCGCCGGTGACGGCACCGCGAAATTCGGGTGTGCCAATCGTGAAATCGACGTGTCCGCGCGTGCGAAACACGCGCGAATCAGCTACGGTGGAAGCATTCAATGATGATGCGCGCCACCGGCCGAATGAACGGCGGAACAAGGAACGTGCGCGCAGGATGTGGATGAAAGCGAAGGAATAAACGAATATGGGAATGCCCCTTGATCTGTATGTGATCCGACATGGCGAGTCGGAGGCGAATGTCATCATCAGCGCCGGCGAACAGGGTGACAACTCGCTGTATACGCAGGACAATGTCACCGTGCCGGACCGTTCGTGGAGGCTCACCGCCACCGGACGCAAGCAGGCCGACTGCATCGGCCGTTGGCTCGTCGCGCAGCAGCCGCTGTTCGACCGCTACCTCGTTTCGCCGTACGTGCGTACGCGTGAGACGCGGCCACGATGGCCCTGCCGAAAGCGAAATGGGAGGAGACTCGCGTGCTGCGCGAACGCTCCTGGGGTGAGATCAACACCATCACGAAGGACGATTTCAAAACCAACTACGCGCGCAACTGGATGTTCAAGAACACCGATCCGCTGTACTGGCGTCCGCCGGCGGGCGAGTCCATCGCCGACGTGGCCGAGAACCGCGTGCACAACCTGCTCACGTCCCTGAACCGCAAATCCGATGCGGAATCCGTGGTGATGGTCAGCCACGGCGACCTCATGCTGGCGCTCATGCTCACCTTGGAAGACCTGTCCGACGAGGAATTCATGCACCGTGCGGCCTCCGACGAATGGAAGATCACCAACTGCACGTGCTTCCACTATTCGCGCCGCGACCCCGCCACCGGACGAACGCACAAGCGGTTCCGTTGGGAGCAGACGGCGCGTCCCGTACTCGACGAGACGGATGGTCGCTGGGTGGTGAAAGTGGATGATTGGCGTGAATTCAAGCGTCCCGTGCTGTCGAACGGCGATTTGGTGGACGTGGTGCACGCCGTCGACCGTCACCTGTGACGCTGCCGGTATACGTTTTGTGACTGCGATTTAGCCCCCTATCGCTCTGTGGGGCGTCACGTATCGGCGCTTCCGCTACAATGGCGTGTGATTGCGCGGCGCGCGTTCTTGTTGCGCGTCGTAAAGAGAGTTAGGAGACAATCGCATGTCCAATCCAATCGCGGGCCTGTTCACGTGGAAGCTCCACGGCGACGGCAAAACGCTGAAGCCCGGCGAGGTCGTCGAACCTGACGAGAGGCTGACCTGGCCGCGCACCGCGGAAATCGGCGCGCAGCACGTCATCGCCATGTTCGGCGCCACGTTCCTGGTGCCGATTCTGACCGGTTTCGACCATCCACCACCCTGTTCTTCACGGCCATGTCGACCGCGCTGTTCCTGCTGATCAACAAGAACATGCTGCCGAGCTACCTGCTCGTCCTTCGGCTTCATCGCCCCGATCGCGGCCGTCGCCAGCGCCCACAAGGGCCTCGCCGTCGCATCCTTCGGCATCATGGTCACCGGCATCCTGCTGGCCCTGATCGGTGTGCTCGTCCATTACGCGGGCGCCAAGTGGATCGACATCATCATGCCGCCGGTCGTCAACGGCGCCATCGTGGCCATCATCGGCTTCAACCTGCTCCGAGCGTGTGGAACAACTTCAAAGTCGCTCCCGACACCGCCATCGTCACCCTCGTCGCGGTGCTGCTCGTCGCAGTGCTGTTCAAGGGTCTGCTCGGCCGACTCAACATCCTCATCGGCGTGATCATCGCTACGCGTACGCCTGCTTCCGTGGCCAGGTCGACTTCTCAGCCATCGGCAAGGCCGCATGGGTCGGTCTGCCGGAATTCCGTCTGCCGCAGGTCGACTTCACCATCCTGCCGATGTTCATCCCGGTCGTGCTCGTACTCGTTGCCGAAAACGTCGGCCACGTCAAGTCCGTCTCCCAGATGACCGGCCGCGACTATGACGACCAGATCGGCACCGCGCTGTTCGCCGACGGTCTCGGCACCACCATCGCCGGTTTCGGCGGCGGCTCCGGCACCACCACCTACGGCGAGAACATCGGCGTGATGGCCGCCACCAAGGTCTACTCGACCGCCGCATACTGGTGCGCCGCCGCGTTCGCGCTGATCCTGAGCCTGTGCCCGAAGTTCGGCGCCATCATCAACACCATCCCCGCCGGCGTGCTCGGCGGCGTGACCACCCTGCTGTACGGCATGATCGGCATGGTCGGCATCCGCATCTGGGTTGAGAACAAGGTCAACTTCGACAAGCCGGTCAACGTCATGGTGGCCGCCATCACCATGATCATCGCCGTCGGCCAGTTCGAGTTCGCCTTCAACGGCATCTCCTTCAACGGCATCGCATCGGCACCGTCGTCATCCTCGTCGCCTACCACGGCCTGAAGGCCATCGGCAAGGCGACCGGCACCATCGCCAAGGACGATCCGGACATCCTGTAACGGATCGCATCTCACGCTGGCTAGTTCAACGCCCGTCGGCCAAAAAGGTCGGCGGGCGTTTTTCATTGCCGTTTTCGTCAATCGATTGACATGTTGCTTCGCATACGTTTTATGATGGTATCTATAAGCGATTGCGCAATGTGGCAAAGGAGACAACATGAGCACTGCGGCAGGAAAGAAAATCGCGATTGTGACCGGTTCCGCGCTTGGCTTGGGATATGAGCTGGCACGTCAGCTGATCGGCAAAGGCTGGTTCGTGGCCGGCATCGATTTCAACACGGCCCGTCAGGAGGAACTGTCCCGCACGTTCGGCGCGGACGAATACCGCGCCTTCGTCGGCGACATCAGCGACGAGGCGTTCGTGAAGGACTCCGTCGCGGCCATCAAGGAGATCGGCCACATCGACCTGCTCATCAACAACGCGGGACAGCCGTCGTTCAAAAAGCCGGTCGACTACGAGGCCGCCGACGTGGACAAGTGCCTTAAGGGGCTCAAAGGCATGATTCTGTGGAGCGTCGAAACATTGAAGGCCGACGGCGAGCAGGACCTCAAAATCGCCAATGTCATGTCCACCGCCGCCACACGCGGCAACGCCAACGAATCCGTCTACTGCGCCACCAAGTGGGGTGAGAAGGGGTATACGACAAGCCTCAAGGCGGCCTACAAGGGAACCAGTGTGAAGGTTGTGGGCGTGTATCCGGGAGGCATCGACACCGACTTCTACCATGACAGCCACGATTACGTGTCGTTGGACAAGCAGCATTCCTTCATGAGCGCCGCGGAACTGGCCGAAGTGGTGCTGTTCAACCTCGTCAACGACGCGAATCTGACGGTTTCCGACATCCTCATCGAACGCAACTACCGGTAGCGTCGGCCACCAGTCACAGCCAAGGCAAAAGTATCGGGCATGGGCTATTGTTAACAGGTTTGCGCAACGTGCGCAATGTTTGACATGAAAGGCCATTGTGCCCGATACCGCTGTGATTGAAAATGAAGATGCCCTCGCCGCCGATTTCGATGAGGCGGGCGAGGAGGAGGAACGCCCCCAGACGTTCGCCGAACTCGGCGTTCCCGGCCCGTTGGTACGCGTGCTCGCGGCCGATGGCAAGAAAACCGCTTTCCCGATCCAGGCCGACACCCTTCCCGATTCCCTGGCCGGTCGTGACATTCTCGGCCGAGGCCGTACCGGCTCCGGCAAGACCCTGGCGTTCTCGATTCCGCTGGTCGCACGCTAGGTGAGGTCGACGCGACGAGTACGAGAACATGAGCCAGTTCCGCCATGAGGTGGAACAGGTGCGCAAGGGGCATGCCGAGGAACGGCGCGCCGACGATTTCCTGCCGCACCCGCGCGGTCTGGTGCTCGCTCCGACCCGTGAGCTGGCCAACCAGATCAACGACGTGCTGATGCCGCTCGCGCAGATGTACGGCATGACCACCACCACCGTGTATGGCGGTGTGCGCTACGCCCGCCAGATCCGCGATCTAAGGGCCGGCGCCGATATCGTCGTCGCATGCCCGGGCCGTCTTGAGGACCTGCTCGAACAGCATGCGCTGACCTTGGAGAAGGTCGAAGTGGCCGTGATCGACGAAGCCGACGAAATGGCCGACATGGGCTTCCTGCCGCCGGTCAAGCGCCTGCTCGGCCAAGTGTCGTTCGACGCGCAGATCATGCTGTTCTCCGCCACCCTCGACCATGGCGTCGACGAGGTGGTGAACACGTTCCTCACCGATCCTAAGATCCACAGCGTCGACTCCGCCACCGCGGCCGTCGACGAAATGACCCACCACGTGTTCGAAACCACGCAGGGCGACCGTCATGAGCTGGTCCGCACCTCGCTTCCGGCAAGGGACGCCGCATCCTGTTCACCCGCACCAAATTCCAGACCCAGAAGCTCGCCAAGGACCTGACGAAGAACGGCATTCCGGCGGCCGAGCTGCACGGCAACCTGAGCCAGAACCAGCGTGACCGCAATCTCGCAGCCTTCGAATCCGGCGACGTGAACGTCATGGTCGCCACCGATGTGGCGCCCGCGGCATCGACGTGTCCGGCGTGGAGCTCGTGGTGCAGGTGGAGCCTCCGGAGGACCCGAAATCGTTCCTTCACCGCTCCGGACGTACCGCGCGAGCCGGCCATTCCGGTGATGTGGTGACCATCGTTCTGCCGAACCAGCGCCGCCGCACCCGCCGCATGCTGCATGAGGCCGGACTGAAGGTCAAGCCGATCGAAGTGACCCACGATTCCCCGGAAGTGTTGGAATTGGTGGGCGAGTCGGCCGAACCGCGTTTCGGTTGGACGCTTGAGCAGTCCCAGCCGGCGGGCAATCCGCGTCGCAGGCATGGCAAGGGCGGCGACGGTTCCGCGGAAAACGGCGGGCGCTCCGGACGCAACCGTTCCGGCGGACGCAACAAGGACCGTGGCAAGGACAAGGGCGGCAAGCCGTTCAAGTCCGAACGCAAGGACCGCGCGAATCGCAAGGGACGTGAAGAGCGCGCCGAAGTCGCCGAACGCGAGCAGCGTTTCGAACCGAAACAGAATCGCGCCGAACGTCGCGCCGCCAAGTTCGAAGGCCGCGACAACCGCGAATACGAGGCACGCGAGCATCGTTGGGAACATCCTGAAATCCAAGAGGAGAAGCGCGAGAAGCACGAGGAGAAGCGCAACAACAAGCGTCGCGAAAAGTACGCGCGGCTGCATGAGCAGCAGCGTGCCGAAGCCGGCGAACAGCGTGGAACCGACAATCGCAAGCGGCGCTCCGACGAGCGTTCCGATCAGCGTGGCCAATCCGATAGGAAGCCCGGCAAAAAGCAGTATGCGAAAAAGCAGGGCGCGCCGACCAAGAAGCAGCGCAAGGCCGAAGCCCGTGCCGAACGCCGTTACGAGGACGATCGCCAATACCGCAGGAACCGCGACGAACGCGACGACCGCCGTCAGGGCGGCAAACGCATCCATCGCAAGGAAATCCGCGTGATTCATGACGAGCGAGGCGAGGACGCGAAGCGTTATGACCGTCGCATGGAAGCCAAGTATGGCGATTCCGGTCGTCGTGGCGGTCACGGAGAACGCCACGACAAGCATGCGGGCGAAAGGCAGGGCAAGCCGTTCCGCAAGCATGCGAAGATCCGCAAGGCGCCGTTCCGCTCCCGCTGACGTACGTCAACGGTCAAGCAAAAAGCCGTTCATTCCAGCAATCGCAAGGAATGAACGGCTTTTTCTATACGGGATATCGCAGTATCAGCCGTTGACCGGCTGATACTGGTCGAGCGCGGTGAAGCAACGTTTATAGACCATCAGCATGATGATGCTGTCCGCCAGCAGCGTAAGCGCCGCGATGGTGGCGAGAATCATGAACTGGTATTTCGCCGCGTCGATGGGGTTGCCGCCGGCGATGATTTGACCGGCCATCATGCCCGGCACCGTCACGATGCCGGCGGAGGCGAGCGACGCGGTGGTGGGCAGCAATCCCAGACGGATCGACGAGACGATGCTTGGACGTGCCGCCTCCCACGTGGTGGCACCCAACGCCAGCAGCGTGTCCACTTCGTCACGACGTTCCTTCATGCTTTCAAAGAACCGGCTCAACCCCACCGCCAACGCCGAAACGGTGTTGCCCAGCAGCATGCCGGTCAACGGCACCACCAATTGCGGCGCATACCACGGTTGCGGACGGATGATGAGCTCGGTGACCAACGAGATCATGATGAGCATGGTCACGATCAGACTCAGGAACACCGGTCCAGCCAAGCCCTTCGGAACACCTTTCGCACGCGAAAGAGTGATCTGCACGGCCGCGATGAGCATGAACGCCACAAGCAGCAGCACCAGCCACGGATTGTTCGAACGGATGACGTACTCCATGATGAAGCCCATCGCGCACAATTGCAGCAGCGCACGGCAAGCCGACCACAGAAGCGTGCGCCCCACGCCCATACGCATGGTTTCGGAGATGCCGGCGGCGATGGCCACCATCACCAGCGCGGCGATGAGACCCCAGATGTCGATCGCATAGTAGTTGCCGTTCATGCGACGCTCCCTTCTACCGTGTTACCCGTCGAAGTACTACCCGTCGCAGTACCGTCCGCTTCGGCGTTGCCGGACTGCGTGAGCGTGCCATCGGCAAGACGCGTGACACGTGTGGCATGGCCATCCGGCGGCCGGTGCCGGATACGAACGATCGCCATGCGTCCGCCGCCGCTTTGGCGAGGATACGCGCCACTTTCTCGGCGTTGTCGTCATCCAATCCGGCGTCCACTTCGTCGGCGAGCAGCACCTTCGGACGGGTCAGCAACGTGCGCGCAAGGCTCACGCGCGCCGCCTGACCGCCGGACAAGTCGTGTGGCGGACGGTTCAGATCGATGTCGGCGCAACCCATATTGTCCAAGGTTTCACGGATTCTGCCGTCCGGCAACGCGTCGGTGGGGGAGATCCTGCGTGGTCCCTGCTTCGTTCTCGCCGACTGGCGTATGGCAAGCGTGAACGGCAGACGAATCGCCTGCGCCACCGTCTCGCCCAACAGCACCGGCTTCTGCGGCAGGTACGCGACCTGCGCGCGCCACTGCTGCGGGGTGAAATCGTCGGCGGAACGGCCATCCAACCGTAAATCGCCTGACGCGCGCGGATTGAGCCGTGCGAAAGCGGTCAGCAGCGAGCTCTTGCCTGCGCCGGACGGTCCGACCAAGTCCACGATTTCGCCAGGCTCGATGGCGAAGGACAATCCGGAGAATATGGTGCGGCGTTCGCCGTCGACCATAATCGAACAGCGCACGTTCGATGCTTCGAATACGTATGTCATAGCCAAAACCATACGCCAATAGCGAACGGTTCACGGCGGTTTCAGGGTTTTCCCTGAGTTTTGAGGCGAAATCAGCCATAAGGATGACGCGTGCCCGTTATTTTGCGTACTACAACTGTCAAGTTGAAGGAAAACCTATATGTTGGGGATGGGAAATATGCGTCAGTGGCTTATGAACATAAGCCTGGTCGGAGGCTGGTTTCCGGCGGCGGCGTTCGCCGTCGTCGCAGTGCTGTCCGTAACCCTGCTGGTTAGCGCGGCCGTTTCGAAACGGGACGGACGCATACTGGCTACCGTGCTGCCGATCGGCGTTGAGGCCGTGTCCGGAATGGTCGGCTATGTGGTAGCTTGGCTGCTGTCCGACGTGTTCGTGGTGTTCGACGTCGGATTGGGATCGTGTGATGTCTTGGGTGGCGGCTGGTTTCGCCATCGCTGGTTTCGCCATCGCGCATATCGTGTTGAGCAGGGGCATGATGCGCGTGGCCGCGGCCATCTTGACCGTATTCGCGATACTGGCCGCGGCGATCGGCATCGACCAATCGTACGGCGAATACGCCACCATCGGCTCGCTGTTCGGCGAGGATTCCTACAGCCAAGCCGATCTGACCGGACTGGCCAAACGCAAGGACCTCATCACCGTCGCACAGTGGCGCAAACAGGCCGCCAACGGCACAATCCGCAATATTCCGGCGAACGGAACCGTCAACAAAATCGACATTCCGGCCACGAAATCGCAGTTTGAAGCACGCAAAGCCTCGTCTACCTGCCTCCGGCGGCATTGGCCGACTCGAAACGCAAGCCGGCCCTGCCGGTCGTCCTCATGCTGAGCGGGCAGCCGGGCAGTCCGGGACGCGTCTTCCAAGCCGGCGGCATCCAAACCATGATGGACGGATATGCGAAAACCCACGACGGACTCGCCCCAATCGTCATCGCAGCCGATCAGCTTGGCACCGATTCGCACAACACGCTATGCGTGGATTCGAAGGTGTACGGCAATGCGCTGACCTACCTGACGCAGGACGTGGTCGACTGGGTGAAAACCAACCTGCCCGCCGCACAGGATGCCAAGGATTGGGCCATCGCCGGATTCTCGCAAGGCGCCACATGTTCGCTGCAGATCGGCGTGAACCATCCCGACCTGTTTGGCACCATGATTCCCACCGACAGCGAAATCAAACCGACCAACGGCAGCCGACAGGAAATGATCGACCGGTTCTTCGACGGCGACACCACAGCCTATGAGAACCAAGTGCCGGTCAACGCCATCCGCAACCACGCGCCCACCCATCAGATGCTCATCATAGGCGCGGGGGAGAAGGACACCACCTCAATACGCAACGTCAAAACAATCGCGCCGGTCGCGGCGAAAGCCGGCATGCGCGTCGCCGCCGTCGAATCGTCCGGCAACGCACACGACTGGCACGCCGTGCAGGACGTGCTGCGTTACGGGCTCGCCGTATTCGGCCACGACACCGGACTGGATGGTGCGAACCCGAACCTATCCGACTATCCGAATCTCAAACGCATCACGATATGACGATCCTGAACACAAACCCGCAAGCCTGAGAATCCCAGAAAAGGAAAGAAATGACTCAAACGCAAACCGCGCCTGCTAAACCAGCCGAGGCATCACCCGCGAAACCACTGTTCGGCTTCTGCGCGCTGCTCGCCGATCTGGCCGGATGGATCAGACGACACCTGCTCACCGTCTGCCTCGTGCTGTTCGTCATCCTCATCAACGTGGGCACGCAGATCGTGTGCGCGCTCATACGTCAGCCGTTCCCGCCGAGCCTGGCCAAAGTAAGTTTCGAAGCGCTCGCACGCGGCCGCTGGTACACCGCGCCGATATCCATGCTGTACGTGCCGAATCTGGGCCGTCTGCTCATCGACGTTCCGCTCATGCTGGTTGCGTTCGGCCTGGCCGAATCGGTGATCGGCAAAATCAAAACCGCATGGGTGTCCGTCATCACCACACTGGGTGGCGTGGCCTTGGGCATGGGACTGTGCTCCCTATCCGACGGGCGCAGCCCCCAATGGCATGCGATCTCGCATGGTGGCGCCATCCTTGGTCCGCTGATTCTCGTCGCCGGCACCCTTATGTGCGCCAGCGCGTTCACAACCATGCTGTGGCGCCGCCGTATCCGCGTGATCGGCTATGCGGTCGTGCTCATCATGTTCCTCTACCGAGGCGAGGTGAGCGACTACTGCCTGCTTGCCACTTCGGTGATTGGCCACGTGCTCGGCTATCTGATGGCCTCCTGCACGCATGGCGACGAATACCGGCATGGCGCCATCTACGAAATGCGTCGGCTTATCGGCATCGTCGCGGGCGTGCAGGCCATCGGTTCGCTCGTCGCCGTCTCGTCACGCCAATCGTTCGGCCTGCTGTCCATGTTCGGACTGTTGACCGGCTCCACCGACTTCGACACCGGACGTGTGGTCGACTGCCTCAGCGGCGCCTCGCATACGGACTGCTTCACGCAATACCGCATGATGCGTTTCACCATGCCCGGCAACTGGCTGGTATCCATCATGCCGACGCTGATGCTGCTGCTCATCGCCTGGGGTCTGTATCGAGGCCGTCATCTCGCAGCCGCGCTCAGCATCGTGTTCAACGCATGCACCATTGCGCTATCGACGGTGTTCTATGTGGCTATTCCGCTGTCCTACGTGGACGGCTCCGACGCCGGTGCATACATGGACGCGATATCCGCATTGCAACGGCACGGCGCATTCCACGCGATGCTGGCCACGATGGCGTTGCCGCTGCTGTGCATCGTCATCATCATCCTGTTCCGCGCATGTTTCACCATTCGCACGAAAAGCGAGACCGTGCTGCGCGGTATCGCCATCACGTTCGCCGCATTCGTATTACTGGGATTGCTGTACGTCGGCTACGGCCTGTCCATGCCGTCCGGCTTCAACGAAACGCCGCTGCTGGTCGATCTGATCGCAGACTACGTGCAGCGTTTGCTGCCGATTGGCCTGCTAAGTGGCGTGGAACCGGCGTTCGTGCCGGTCGGACTGCTTTCCGAAATCGTCTACCAGTACGTCGGACCGATGTTTTGGCTGGTCGCGCTGTGCTGCACATGGGGTGGTCTGCGTGACCGTTCCATGATCAACGACGCGTACCGTCACCGCGTGGACGAGATCATCGGACTCGGCGGCGAATCCATGTCGTTCATGGCCACTTGGAAAGGCAACGATTACTGGTTCTCCGCCACCGGCCGTTCCGCAATCGCCTACCGCGTGTCGTACGGCATCGCATTGACCGTCACCGGACCTTTCGGCGACCCAGACGAATATGAGGACGATCTGCATGCGTTCGCCGGCTTCTGCACCCAACGTTCCCTGACGCCGGTGTTCTACAGCGTGCACGCCGAACAACGTGACGCGTTGGTCTCCGCCGGCTGGAACGCGCTCGACGTCGGCACCGAAATGGTGATCGACCCGGCCGCATGGCAGACGCGCGGCAAGAAATGGCAGGACGTACGCACCGCCATCAACAAAGCCAAGCGCGACGGCATCACCGACGTGCTCACCACATTCAAGGAATCGCCGTTCTCCGTGCAGACGCAGATCCGTGAGATCTCCACGCAATGGGCCGGCGAGAAGGCCCTGCCTGAAATGGGCTTCACCCTGGGTGGCGTGGACGAGCTGGTCGATCCACGCGTCAAACTGCTGTACGCGGTGGACACGGACGGTAAGGTGCTGGGCGTCACCAGCTGGCTGCCGACCTATGAGAACGGCAAAGTGGTCGGATGGACGCTCGACTTCATGCGTCACCGTACCGACAGCGTCAACGGCATCATGGAATTCCTCATCGCCCGCATGGCCGAACGGCTGCGCGACGAAGGCGAAGTGCGATTCATGAGCTGTCCGCGGCGCCACTTGCCGGCATGAGCGGCGAAGGCCACGAACAGGGGGAGAGCGCCGTGCTCGACCACGTGCTGCAGATGGTGGCCGACATCATGGAACCGGCTTACGGATTCCACTCCCTGTTCCGCTTCAAACTCAAGTTCCATCCGGATGAAGCCAAAGTGTACATCTGCTATCCGGATCCGGCGAAACTGCCGCAGATCTCGCTTGCCGTCGCGCAGGCCTACGTGCCGTCGCTCACCCCAGCCGAAGCCATGCGATTCGTACGCACCATCGTGCCTACGAAAATGAACTGAAACCATGCGACCGGTTGACGGCCCGTCATCCCTGAGATGGGCCGTCGCTTTGGGTGCGCTCGGGGCTACACTGGGGAAGGTTCATAAAAAGTACTACGTTTCTCCATGAAAGGGAACAGTATGTCAGCTGAAGCAAACGTCGGCGTCGTCGGTCTGGCTGCCATGGGCGGCAGCCTCGCACGCAATCTCGCTCACCACGGCAACAAGGTCGCCGTGTTCAACCGCACCTACGCCCGTACCGAAAAGCTCATGAACGAGCACGGCACCGAAGGCGAGTTCTTCCCGGCGAAGACCCTCGAGGAGTTCGTGGACAGCCTCTCCAAGCCGCGCACCGCCATCATCATGGTCAAGGCCGGCGAACCCACTGACGCATGATCAACGCGCTCGCCGACCTCATGGAACCGGGCGACATCATCGTCGACGCCGGCAACGCCTACTTCCCGGACACCATCCGCCGTGAGAAGGAAATCAGTGCGCGTGGCCTGCACTTCGTGGGCTGCGGCGTTTCCGGCGGCGAAGAGGGTGCCCTCCTCGGCCCGTCCATGATGCCTGGCGGTTCCGAAGAATCCTGGAAGACCCTGAAGCCTATCTTCGAATCCATCGCGGCCAAGGCCGAAGGCGAACCGTGTGTGACCCACATCGGTCTCAACGGCGCCGGCCACTTCGTCAAGATGGTGCACAACGGCATCGAATACTCCGACATGCAGCTCATCGCCGAAAGCTACGACCTCATGCGCCGTGGCCTGGGCATGACCCCGGCCGAAATCGGCGACGTGTTCGAGGAGTGGAACAAGACCGAACTCGACTCCTACCTCATTGAAATCACCGCCGAAGTGCTGCACCAGGTCGACAAGAAGACCGGCAAGCCGCTCGTCGACCTCATCGTCGACCACGCCGGCATGAAGGCACCGGCACCTGGACCGTGCAGACCGCACTGTCCCTCGCCGTGCCGGTCACCGGCATCGCCGAAGCCGTGTTCGCCCGCGGCCTGTCCTCCGAAGCCGACCTGCGTGAGGAAGCCCAGAAGCAGGCTTCGCCGGCCCCGACGGCAAGTTGAACCTCAACGACGACGAGAAGAAGGCTTTCATCGAGGATATCCGTCAGGCCCTCTACGCCTCCAAGATCGTCGCTTACGCACAGGCTTCAACGAGATCACCACCGCCGCCAAGGAATACGGTTGGGATATCGACCTCGCCGCCGTGGCACGCATCTGGCGTGGCGGCTGCATCATCCGCGCGAAGTTCCTCAACCGCATTTCCGAAGCGTTCGAATCCGGCGAGGCCAACGTGTCACTGCTGTTCGCCCCGTACTTCAAGAACGCCATCGAAAACGCCGAGAAGTCCTGGCGTAACGTGGTGGCCCAAGCCGCCGTCAACGGTCTGCGACCCCGGCGTTCGCCTCGTCGCTGTCCTACTTCGACGGCTGCGTTCCAATCGTCTGCCGGCCGCCCTTATCCAGGGCCAGCGTGACTACTTCGGCGCCCACACCTACCAGCGTGTGGACCAGCCGGGCGCGTTCCACACCCTGTGGGCCGAGCCGGGCCGCGAAGAGATCGAAGCCTGATCTTTTCCTTGCCTCTGTGTCAGGGCGGATATGCCAGAGGTCTTGCGATGTGTTCCATTGCAAGACCTCTGGCATATGCATATTACTGAGCTGCGATATTGCCGTACCGTTGCATTGACGGAGCATAGTGTCGCTCCGTAAGCAGAACGAATGGTACTTGTGGTTGTGATGCATCCCATTTGCGTTTCTAGGGGAGTCTAATGCCATCGTCTAACCTCCTTCCGAGAGGTTTTCGGAAGCTATGGGGCGAAATAGGCGGCGGATTGGGATTCCGTAGGTGGTTTTTGCGTTCCATAGGTGGTTGGTCTTGGGAGGCTGCTGCGGAAAAGGCCGGAAACCGGCCTTTTCCATGACCCCGATACTTGGGGCAACCGCCTACGGAAACGCGAAACCGCCTACGAAGCTGCAGTCCAGCGGGAACCTGCGTCAAAACGACACTCAACAATCAATCAACACTCAAAAAAAGGGGTGTCTCACGGCATGAGTCGCGGGACACCCCCTGTTACCTGTTTCGGATGAACCTCACAACTTGGAAGCGGCACCCTCGTCAATGAGCCAGAGCAGTTCCTCGCCATCGGCGTAGGAGCTTGGGACATGCGGGTTGTTGCGCTGGGCGAAGGCGGCCTTGACCGCGCCGGCCTTACGCTCTTCGGAGGTGAACACCCACGTATGCTTCGACCGGGCGATCATCGGCACGGTCAATGTCAGGCGCAGCGGCGGCGGTTTCGGCGAATCGCGCACGCCTGCGACCAGCACGTGCGGGTCGTCGATCTCGGCCTCGCCGTGGTCGGGGAACAGGGACGCGAAATGCGCGTCCGGCCCCATGCCGAACATCGCGATATCCAATGCCGGATTCTCGCCCAACTGCTCGATGAGCTCGCGCTGGTACTCCGCGGCGGCCTCGGCCAGCACCGCATCGGTCTGTTCGGGGGAGGCGGCG
>ENA-OQHA01000548-OQHA01000548.1-human-gut-metagenome-genome-assembly--contig:-NODE-548-length-18344-cov-6.148707_pt1 | contig 18344 bp, 22 predicted proteins | sample MGYA00242558_ERZ504707 | MGnify/ENA primary metagenome ERZ504707 (study PRJEB26092, sample SAMD00036197) | human gut metagenome | host: Homo sapiens | study: EMG produced TPA metagenomics assembly of...
GTTTTTGTTGTAGTTTTGCAGAACTGACAACCTTTTTAGGAATATAATGTTTAACCTGTCAACTTTGTCAGGAATTAATCTTCAAACTGACAACTATTTCAGTACACTTCAAACGCTTCGACGTTTGAAACCAAACGCAAGGACGTTTTAGGGAAAACGCAAGGGCGTTTAAAAGCAAACGCAAGGACATTTTGAGTGAAACGTCCTTGCGTTTTTTTATGCCTTATTTTATTACCCGGAAATATTCCGGTTTGCGGGGTTTCGCCGGAGCCGACTCTCCATCAGGATAACCCAAAGAAAGGGCACCGATTCCCATCAATCCTTCCGGAAGGCCCCACTCTTCCATCAACTGCTTGCCTTCTTCCGTAGCAAACATTTCCCGTTCGCGGTGAATCCAGCAGCTACCCAGTCCCAGCGCATGAGCGGCCAGCATCATATTTTCGAGTACGCAACTGCCGTCTTGCACCGGATTGTTGGCCAGCGAGGGCGCAAACACCAGCACGTAGGTAGGCGCATCGTAATAAGGGTTCGAAGTCACTCCCATAATCTTGGCATTCATTTTTGCCAGCCGGGCAAGCACTTCCTTCTTCTGCACTGCCACAATGTAGGGCGACTGCATGCCGCGTGAGGTCGGCGCATAAGTACCGGCTTCGAGTACGGCTTTCAACTCTTCATCCGTAATCTGCTCCGGTTTATACTTGCGGCAGCTACGGCGTGTTTCAATTACTTTCAAAAAATCATTTTCCATATTGTCACTCTTATTTTATTCTTAATATTACATTCCTTTTTTATGACTTGCCCTACCGCCGTTTTTTGGACAACAGGGTTTGTACAATAGTCTGCATGAGGTAAGTGCGAACGTCTGTATTCTCCACACATTCCAAAGGGAATCCCAGCACAAAAGTACGATAATCTTCTCCACGATAAACCGTACCGCTACCGTAATTTCCATTGGTATAGGCAAACGCAGAGTAAGCTCCTTCCACCGGCATCACACACTCCATGGATGGAACAGCGTAAATGCTTTCATTAGCTCCGCCCTGAATACGGAAGCTTGTACCGGCTCCCTTCACCGGAGCGGAAGAAAGGTTACTGAAACGACCTCCGTACGTGCATTTCAACACATTCTTGCCGAAATCGTCTTTCTGCAAATTCGCTCCCCATTTCGAACCGCTGACCAGCAAACGACCTCCCTGACGGCAATAACCGGCCAGTGCCTCTCGCATGGAAGCAGAAAAGGTCTTGGCATCGGCACCACAGATTAAATCGACCATGTCATAGTGAGTCAAATCGGTACTTCCACTTTCCAGGGTTTCATCGCTGCATGACACGAACGAATAGCGTCCGGCACGCTGAATGGCCTTGCCATGTACGAATACATAATCACGGGTATTGCCTGCAATCAGTCTTCCTTCCAAGACATCATCACTTACTCCCAGTCCGTCGCCCGTTTCCAGTCCGGCTTTGTCGCGGTTGAATCCCTGCTGGTATCCGCAATAAGCAGGTGTCTGTCCGTCAGGAATGCCCGGATCGGCTTTCAGGTCGAACCCTTGCAACAAAGCAGAGTTGACTTCTGCCGGTCCCGACGTGGCATCGAATCCGTTGACGATGAGCAGGGTACCTTTGCTTCTCTTGGCTTTATAGGCAGACAGGATCTCGGAAGGGAAACTCTCTCCTCCCCGGTTCACAGCCGTCACCTTGAAGCTGTAAGTCAGTCCCGGCTCCACTTTCACCGTATATTCCGGCTTGCGCACATACACCCCATTATCGAATCCGCCATAACCGACACGAGTATAAACGATGTATCCCTGAGGCTTGGCAGTGGGTTCCATCACATCTTCCACCGGATTCCAGTTCAGCGTAAAGGTATTTTTCTTCTTTCCTTCACGGATGGCAAAGTGATTTACCGGAAGCGGCTGCACCACATAGTCCGTACCGTGCATGGTAGAGAGAAACTTCAGCACGGACTTATACACGGAGCGTCCCACCGTAAACTTGAAATCCGGATTATGCCCCCACTTCATATCGGCAAAATTCTGGTGTGAGAGTAATTCCAGAATCATGGAAGGCACAGCCGGCAGACGGGTTTCACTGTAGTTCCGGTTCCACATGCTTCGTCTGGCCCACTGCACGCCAAAACGGGAAGAGATATCACGCTGCAATCCAGTCAGTACCATGTCAGTCAAGTCGCGCGAAGCATAACGGGATACCCCACTGTTCAACTTTCCGTCATTGAAATCTGTGGTATAGATACCCAGCGAACCCACCAGTTCATCATCAGTCTTGAATCCGGCATCACTGTGCAAACCCAGAGTCATTTCAAACGGTACCTTCAATCCTTCTTCTGTCGGATTGTATACCGAACCGCCACTCAGGTAATTCACCGTCAGCGAGCGGGCATTGATGTCGTCCGTATAATCATTCTTTCCTTCACTCTTGCTGTATACCGGATAAGGCATTCCGGCCCACTGTGCCCAGTAGCGCGCTCCTTCCAGGTAACGGGGTACTCCGCTCACTTGTCCGCCCCTCACAATGTTTCCCATACCGCCACCAAAACGGACCGCATCGGCACAAACTACTCCTTTTTGGGAACTTTCGTTACTCAACACCACCATGCCGTAGTCGTTCCGTCCTTTATCGAATTCAAAGGTACCCAGATATACCCAGGTTCCTCCTCCCATCTGCTGGTTGACCTTAAATTCCGTCACCCCGCCGTTATGGAACACCAGGTACTTGGCATCCGACACACTCTCCGGCAGGGTCTGATAACTTACGTACACTGCGTATTTTCCTTTCTCGGGAATATCAGGAATCCACTCGGCAAAGGCTTTTTCAGGCTGCCCCTGAGTAGGAATAAAGCGGGCGGTACCGTCTGTAAACGGGTTATAGTTGTCGGGATACTGCTGGTATTTCTGGGCAAAACCCGGTTTATCGGTATCCTGCCAGCGGTATTTTTTATCTTCCACTTCCAGATAATGACTGCCTTTTGTGCAGGTATTGTTGTCCACAATCACTTCATAACGCTGCCAGTCGCGCTCACGTGGCGTAAAGACTACTGCCCCGGCATTCTCCAGCATCGGAATCAGGTAAGGCACCACGAACGACTGCGTAAACAGGTCTTCCGTAGTACAGAACAGTCTGGGCCGCTGCCAGCGCCACTCATTCCGCTCGTTCCGGTACACCTTGCCATGCTTTGCCACAAGGCTATATGCCGTCCCTCCAGTCCCCGGCTGATTTCATACGGACGTGACACATTTGTCACCCACGGATTTCCCTTCGCCTCCAGCTTGCCATACAGACGCGTCTTGTCCTGTTTCTTGCGGTACGCATTAGGCACCAGTCTTCAATGAGCTTGCCATCGGCATACACCTGCAAGGTATAATAATTCACCGGTCCTGGTAGCGACTGCTTCAACAAACGGTAGATAGCCGACACGTTTTCTTCCGTAAACGGCTGATAGCCAAAAGCCGGATTGGCATATACACGCAATACCTTCTTCTCATGCTCCACCTCAAAACGTTCCAGCTTGCACTTACCGATACGGGCATACGAAGTCTCATAACTGGTAAAAAAATCTTTCAGACGTTGCTCTGTGGTCTGTTCCAGACTTTGTCCGGACACCGCCCCTGCCAGGCAAAGAAAGCCTGACAGCAAAATAGCAAATTTATCCATATACATTTTATAGGGTTGCCACAAAGGTACAAAATATCACAGATTCTTGTTCATCCAAATAAAAAAAGCCGTCCGGCATCTTTCGGATACCGGACGACCAATGCATTTATTTTCGACTGACTTTTATCAGTTGTTTTCCGGACGAAGTTACGTACGGTTACTGCAGTCTGCCACATTTCGCTTTCACGCAATGCTTTCAATTCTGCATTCAGTTTTTCACGATAATCAGGCTGAGAGTTGCTGTCGATAGAAATCTGAGCTTCGTTTCCTGACTTCACGCTCTGATACAATTTCTGTACAACCGGTTTGATAGCATCGTGGAACGGGCCCATCCAGTCAAGTGCACCGCGCTGTGCAGTAGTAGAGCAGTTAGCATACATCCAGTCCATACCGTTCTTAGCAAACAGCGGCATCAATGACTGAGTCAGCTCTTCAACTGTTTCATTGAATGCTTCCGACGGAGTATGTCCGTTTTCACGAAGTACTTCATACTGTGCCAGCAGCAATCCTTGAATAGCTCCCATCAAAGAACCACGTTCACCAGTCAAGTCAGAAGTAGCTTCACGCTGGAAAGTAGTTTCAAACAAATAACCTGAACCGATACCGATACCCAATGCGATGGTACGTTCGTATGCCTTACCCGTAGCATCCTGGTAAATAGCATAAGAAGAGTTCAAGCCACGGCCTTCCAGGAACATGGTACGCAAAGAAGTACCTGAACCCTTCGGAGCCACCATGATTACATCTACATCTGTCGGAGGAACTACGCCTGTACGGTCATTCCAAGTGATGGCGAAACCATGAGAGAAATACAGTGCTTTTCCTGCAGTCAGACAAGGTTTGATAGTAGGCCATACAGAAATCACAGCTGCATCCGACAACAAACACATAATTATAGTAGCTTTCTGGCAAGCTTCTTCAATGCTGAACAAAGTTTCTCCCGGTACCCATCCGTCAGCCACAGCTTTGTCGTAGGTCTTACCCTGACGCTGTCCGACAATGACGTTGAAACCGTTGTCACGCAGGTTCAAAGACTGGCCCGGTCCCTGTACACCGTAACCGATAACAGCAATGGTTTCGTCTTTCAATACTTCACGTGCTTTTTCCAATGGAAACTCTTCGCGGGTCATTACATTTTCAATAACTCCGCCAAAATTCATTTGTGCATAATTTTCTTACAATCTTTTTACGCAGCCTGAAGCTGCTAGTTGTTAGTATAATGTTAATCTCTAAAAATCACTTTACTCCGGACTACGACCTCCGAGCCGTTTTTCTTCACCTCTACATCGTATTCGTTTTCGCCCGTCTGTTCCCGATAGAAACTCAAGGTATCTCCGTAATAGCTTTCGGCCACATAGGCCATCTCAAACCGACGGATACGCTTTTCACGGAACATTTCCATAGGGAACAAATCCAGAATATGCTCGATGTACTTGATGCTGTTCACGTGGCCGTTCAAGTCAATGTCACTGTATTTCACCTGACATTCGCCCACCAGCTCCGGATGACTCACCTTGATGCGTCCGGGTTTGTCAATCGGACAGTCCTTCACGCATACATAGTCAACTATCGACCCGCCGTGCAATGTCAGCAAATCGGCCGGCTTGCGGGTTTCCATACTGATCATGGCCCATATCGAACGGGCATAACCGATGGCTTTTCCGTCTTTATCCAGGATGGCAAAATTTCGGTCCGTAAACAGACGGTACACATTTTCCACCCACGTCTGTATGGAGAAACTTCGTATGCGCGAGGCATATCCTCCAGTTCTATTGCCAGTCGGGAAAGTACCCACGTGTAATGATTCTCATTCAGCGTGGCAATACCAAATCCTCTGTCGGCTGCATGAAACCCGGCGCAGTTCAGCAAATGGTTGCCCAATACGCCCATAGTCAGCCGTTCCATAAAATCCACATGAAACGGTTCGGCTACAAACCGGTAAGTTCCAACTTTACTGTCCTCTGTCATATCTCAATCCTTTTGATTCTGATACCGTTCTTCGCGGTGTGCCAGGTACTCATTCACCCGTTCAAAGCAACTTGTCGAAACGGCAATACGCCCGGAGCGTACAAACTGCAACACACAGTTCAGCTGTTTCAACTCCTGATACAACGACGTGATGTCATCGCTCATTCCCACCATTTCCACGATTGAAAAAGTAGGATTCACCTCTACGATATGAGCACTGTAACGACGAATCACCTTCGAAGCTTCCGGATTGGCCTGAAACTCCGGAGTAGCAACCTTGTACATGGCTACTTCACGCTGGAAAATCTCCTTATCCGTGAAATAATGCGCCTGAATCACGTCTATCTTCTTCTCGATTTGTGTCACCACCTTATCAATTACATCTGGAGTAGTCCAGCAAGTAATGGTGTATTTATGCACTCCCTTTATGGAAGAAGCCGACACATTCAGACTTTCAATGTTTATCTGACGACGGGTAAACACAGCCGTAATCTGATTCAATATACCGGCAATGTTTTCCGAATGAACGATGATTGTATATAAAGTCTTGTTGCTATTCATAATTCACCTCCTTCTCCTCTCAACATTCCATTAACATATAGTTGACCGAACTTCCCGGAGGAGTTATCGGCAACACGTTTCCTTCTTCTACCACACAAACCTCCAACAGGAAAGGACCGTCGGTCGACAACATTTCCTGAATGCCGTCGTTCAGTTCCTCACGGCTCATCACTCTTCGTGAAGCAATTCCATAAGCCGAAGCAATCTGCATGTAATCCGGATTCATCATCGGAGTAAAGGAGTAGCGACGATTGAAGAACATAGCCTGCCACTGACGTACATTACCCAGGTAATTGTTGTTCATCAATATAATCTTGACCGGAGACTTCTGTTCCATCACCGTGCCCAGTTCCTGCATGGTCATCTGTAAACCTCCGTCACCCATAAAGGCACACACCGTACGGTCCGGACGACCGAATGTTGCACCAATGGCAGCCGGAAGACAGAAACCCATGGTTCCCATACCACCGGAAGTAACGATGCTGCGAGGTTTCGTGAATTTGAAATAACGGCAGGCCATCATCTGGTTCTGACCTACATCGGTCACCAGAATTGCTTCATTATGGGTAGCTTCGCTGACTGCATTCACCACTTCACCCATATTAATCGGTCCTTCTTTCGGGAATACTTCTTTTTCGATTACCTGATTGAATTCCTTCTCCTCGTATGGTTTGAAGCTTGCAATCCACTCCTCGTGTTTCTGCGGCTGAATCAATTCAGTAAGTAAAGACAAGGTACGTTTGCAGTTTCCGAGCACCGGTACATCTACCGCCACATTCTTTCCGATTTCCGAAGGGTCTACATCTAAATGAATTATTTTGGCCTGTTTGGCGTAGGTTTCCAGTTTTCCCGTCACACGGTCATCGAAACGCATACCTACGGCAATCAGCACATCACATTCGTTGGTCTTTACATTCGGGCCTAAATTACCGTGCATACCCAGCATACCTTTATTCAGGCGGTGATTGCTTGGCAAAGCCGACAAACCTAATAAGGTACAGCCACACGGGATGTCTGCTTTTTCTACAAAATTCTGCAATTCTTTCTGTGCATTACCCAATTCTACTCCCTGGCCAACCAGCACCAACGGACGTTTGGCCGCATTGATTAAGGCAACCGCCTCAGCCACTGCCGTAGAATCAGTTTCAGGATCCGGATCATAACTGCGAATGAAATCAACGTTTACCGGTTCATAATCCGTCATATCTACCTGCGCATTCTTGGCAAAGTCGAGTACCACCGGTCCCGGACGTCCGCTACGTGCGATATAGAACGCACGCGCCACAGCCCAAGCCACGTCTTCCGCACGGCGAATCTGGTAACTCCATTTGGAAATCGGCTGCGTCACGCCCACCAGGTCAACTTCCTGAAAGGCATCCGTACCCAGCAATCCGGCTCCCACCTGACCAGCAATCACCACAATCGGTGTACTGTCAATCATGGCATCGGCTATTCCTGTAATAGTATTGGTAGCCCCCGGACCACTTGTCACCAGGCAAACACCTACTTCTCCCGATACACGGGCAAAACCTTGAGCCGCATGTGCAGCCCCTTGTTCATGACGAACCAGAATGTGATTCAATCTGTCACGATGGTCATACAACGCATCGAATACCGGCATGATAGCCCCTCCCGGATAGCCGAAAAGCGTCTTCACACCTTCATGCTCCAAAGAGCGCATCAATGCTTCCGAACCTGATATTTTTTCTTTACTCATAAGCCTCTCTTTATTCTACGATTCTCACTCCACCTTTATCTGCTGAGCTCACCATGCTGGCGTATGCTTCAGTGCCTTCGAAACTTTCCGGTCGCGTGTCACCGGTGTCATCGGGCGCTGGGCCAGTTCTTCATCTGAGAGCTTCACATTGATAGAGCGATTAGGAATATCTATTTCAATGATGTCACCATCTACAATCTTACCGATGTTACCTCCGGCAGCTGCTTCCGGAGAAATATGTCCGATACTCAGTCCGGAAGTTCCTCCACTGAAACGTCCGTCAGTAATTAGCGCACATTCTTTACCCAAATGTTTGGATTTAATATAAGAGGTAGGATACAGCATCTCCTGCATACCCGGACCACCTTTCGGACCTTCGTGAGTAATGACTACTACATCACCGCTCACAACCTTACCTCCCAAGATTCCCTCACAGGCAGCTTCCTGCGAATCGAACACCTTGGCTGGTCCGGAGAACTTCCAGATGCTTTCATCCACTCCGGCTGTTTTTACCACACAGCCATCCTGTGCGATGTTTCCTTTCAATACAGCCAAACCACCATCCTTGCTGTACGCATGCTGCAAGTCGCGGATACATCCGTTGGCACGGTCGGTATCCAGTTCCTTATAAGTGGCATTCTGTGCGCCTAACTGAATACAGAACTTACCGCCCGGTGCACTTGAATAAATGCGCTGTGCCTCTGCATCGACTTCCGGTACACAAACAGCATATTTTGCAATAGCTTCTGCCAGCGTCGTACCGTCTACACGGCGAACCGTAGTATCCAGCAGTCCGCCTTTGGCCAGCTCGCCCAGAATGTTCAGGATACCTCCGGCACGGTTCACATCTTGAATATGGTACTTCTGTGTATTGGGAGCCACCTTGCAAAGACAAGGCACCCGGCGTGACAACATATCAATGTCGTCCATCTTGAAATCCACCTCCGCTTCGTGAGCCACGGCCAGCAGGTGAAGCACCGTATTGGTAGAACCACCCATGGCAATGTCAAGCGTCATGGCATTCAGAAAAGCCTGACGAGTGGCGATACTGCGTGGCAGCACACTGTCGTCTCCTTCCTCATAATATTTATACGCATTCTTTACAATCAATGCGGCTGCATCCTTGAACAACTGCTTACGGTTGGCATGAGTTGCCAAATGGTACCATTTCCCGGAAGTGCCAGACCGATAGCCTCATTCAGGCAGTTCATAGAGTTGGCAGTAAACATACCCGAGCAGCTTCCACATCCCGGACAAGCATGACGTTCAATTCCAGCTACGTCTTCATCGCTTACCGTCGAATCGGCCGACTTAATCATGGCATCAATCAAATCCAGATGCTGTCCGCCCCACTCTCCGGCCTCCATCGGTCCGCCAGACACAAACACAGTCGGAATATTCAGACGCATGGACGCCATCAGCATCCCCGGGGTAATCTTGTCACAGTTGGAGATACACACCATCGCATCCGCCTTGTGTGCATTCACCATATATTCTATGCTGTCGGCGATGATGTCGCGCGAAGCAAAGAATACAACATCCCGTCATGCCCCATCGCGATTCCGTCGTCGATGGCAATGGTATTAAATTCTGCCGCAAAGCATCCCAACTTCTCAATTTCTGCCTTGACCTGCTGACCGATTTCATGCAGGTGAGTATGCCCCGGTACAAATTGTGTAAAAGAATTCACGATGGCGATAATCGGTTTTCCCATCATTTCCTTTTTCATTCCATTGGCCACCCACAATGCTCTGGCACCTGCCATGCGGCGACCTTCCGTGCTCATCGAACTACGTAACTGATGTTTCATTTTCCTCACTCTTTAATTAAAAAGCCTCTCTCATCGTCTGGTGAGAAAGGCTTTCCATATTATCACAACTGCATGATTACATACACGAAACCTTCTCACCTCTTGGTGCCACGACCACGACGCGAATAATATGCAGGACTGCCAGGTTTACCAATGTATTCAGTGTAATCATATCTGTCTTCTCTCGTTTTTTGTTTACAGATGCAAAGGTAAAGGGTTTTTTGTAACACGCAAATAAAATGACACTTTTTTTTCAAATAAATTATTATTCGTAAGAAAGTCCGCATTTTTGTTGTCAGTTTATCATCTTCATATTTTCATATTCAACGCATAAATTAGGCAGATTCATCTCTGTAAAACTTCTGAATCTAAGTCTTTTCATCCTATTGTTCTTTCCCATCCCAACATCTATTTATTTAAGAATATATCTTGATATACCTTATTTTATTTCATTTAAAGATTCCAATTCTTATTCTTTTTTAATATCTACGCGTTTTTTAGAAAAAACATTTGGATATTGATGTTTTTTTATATCTTTGCCACCAATTAAAATTCAACTTTAAAAACAACTAAAGCTATGAAACATTTTGGAAAAATGATTGTTGGTGCTTGCACCGTTTTAACCTTAACTTGTACACCTGCGCAATTGCTTGCTCAAAGCCTTTCACCTTCCACTCAGTGGGAATGGAATAAAGGTACCATCATAATAAAATCCCCGGAACGTCCAGCCGGACAGGAGTCTGTCATTGGTTTGACTGTACCTAAAATGAATGTCGTACGCGTAGGTTTCGTAGGACTGGGAATGCGTGGTCCAGGAGCTGTGGAACGTTTTACTCACATTGCCGGAACTAAAATCGTAGCTTTGTGTGACTATGAAAAAGAACGTGCAGAAAAATGCCAGAAATACCTGCAGAAAGCTTGTCTTCCTGAAGCAGCTGTGTATTCAGGCGCAGAAGGATATAAAGCACTCTGCGAACGCGAAGACATTGACCTGGTATACATTGCAGCCGACTGGGATCACCACTTCCCAATTGCCAAGTATGCCATGGAGCATGGAAAGAACGTAGCCATCGAAGTTCCTTCGGCTATGAATCTGGAACAATGCTGGGAACTTATCAACCTGTCTGAAACTACTCGCAAGCACTGCATGATTCTGGAAAACTGCTGCTATGACTGGTTCGAAATGAACACCCTGAACATGGCACAGCAGGGAGTATTCGGAGAAGTACTCCGCGCACAAGGAGCTTATATCCACAACTTGGATGATTTCTGGCCTTACTACTGGAAAAGCGGAAAAGAAGACAAACTGGGATGGCGCTTGCGTTACAACAAGGAAAACCGTGGCGACGTATACGCTACTCACGGCCTTGGCCCTGTAGCTCAGGCATTGAATATTCACCGTGGTGACCGTATGGCTACCCTGGTAGCAATGGATACAAAATCGGTACACGGAAAAGCATTGGTAGAAAAAGCAACCGGCGAACCTTGCGATGAATTCCGTAACGGTGACCACACTACTACACTTATCCGTACAGAAAACGGTAAAGTAATCGAAATCCAGCACAACGTAATGAATCCTCAGCCTTACAACCGTCTGTATCAGCTGACAGGAACAAAAGGATTCGCTAATAAATATCCGGTAGAAGGCTATGCCGTAGACGCTGCTCAGATGAAAGCTTCTGGCGTACAGCCGAAGTAGACAACCTGAGTTCTCACTCATTCCTTCCGGAAAAAGAAATGGAAGCACTGGTCAACAAATACCAGCATCCTATCTTGAAGAAATACGGTGAAATGGCAAAAGAAGTAGGTGGACACGGTGGTATGGACTTCATCATGGACAGCCGTATGGTATACTGTCTGCAGAACGGTCTGCCATTGGATATGGACGTATACGACTTGGCTGAATGGTGTGCATTGGCCGAACTGGGAGCTATCTCTATGGACAACGGATGTGCAGCTGTAGCCTTCCCCGACTTACTCGCGGACACTGGAACGACGTGAAAGGCTTCCACCATGCATTTGCTACTCCGGAAGATGAAGCCGCTGCCGAACTGGCTGCTGAAACTGCTACCCTTTCACTCAAAGCACAGGGTATGAAAGAATGGTTGGCAAAATCAAAGAAAGCTGAAGTATCAAAAGAAGAAGCTGAAGCACGCGTAAAACAACTTTCTGATCAGCTGGAAAAGACTCAGAAGAAAGCTAACGGTGCAGAAAGCAAGGAACTGAAAGATGCAGTAAAACAAGCAGAAAAGATGCTGAAACAAGCTCAGAAAATGCTGAAATAATCATATTTTACCAAAGGTATTAGTTCCTATATACCTAAAACTAAAAGGCCGGTCCCAATTTTGAGAATCCGGCCTTTTTCTTTATCTGACACCAGGCATTTTCGGACTGCTCCATCCTGTTTAAATTCGAATATATAGATAAACCTTAGAGTTCCCACAATATTTCTCCATAGAAATGCATCTGTCATTTTGTTCATTTTTTCTTCTCCAAGAAAGAAAATTCAACCCTCAGGTTTATCCTTGTATGTACCTGCGAAGGAGAATGAGTTTAGAAAAATCAAGAAGAAATAGGATGTTACGCAAGAAAAGACAGGAGAAACCAACAAAGATATTTTATCCGCAAAAAGGGAATAAATAATTAAAACAAACGTCATTTGGTCACTTTAATTTTTTTCTATTTCCGCTTGAAATAGAAAATAAGTCTTCAAAAGTCTTCATTTTAAGGTCCGCGAAAAAGACTCAAGTGCGTTTGATCCAAAGCTCCTAAGAGTTTTCAGAAAAACGCAAGGACGTTTTAGGCAAAACTCCTTTGCGTTTGACTCCGAACGCCAAAGCGATTTTTCCGGATTTTCATTTTTCATTCTCTCGCAACGATCATTCCATTCCTATTCTACCCCCTCTACAGATAGCTGTAGCGCAGGTAAGATTTTCAATTCCAAAAAGGCAGCTGCACGGATGGAACATTTTGTATCAAACTACGGTTAGCAGATTTTTCAAATTCAATACTTTTTGTCAGCAATTATCCGTAACAAACAAGCATTTTAACAAAAAAGGAATGTCATTCCCGAAGCAAGAAAGACTCTTGAAAGCCTTTGCGGGAATGACATTCCTTATTTCAATCTATCTTTGGCGGCGCACTCACACGCCCGGCATCTTAAATACCCAAAGATTTCTTCACTGCATCTACTTTTTCTTTTGCATCAGCTACGGCACCTGCATAGCACTTCGGACAGTGCATTTCGCCCTTGATTTCCATGTAGAACTTAATCTTAGGTTCTGTTCCGGAAGGACGTACAGAAACTTTTGTACCATCGGCTGTAAAGAACTGAAGTACGTTTGATGTTTCCGGCATATCCAGGTCTGTAGCTTTTCCAGTATTGTCGGTAGCCTTCAACGTCTTGTAGTCTTTCACCAGTACTACTTCCGAACCACCTAATTCTTTCGGCGGGCATGCACGGAAGTTGTCCATCATGGCCTTGATTTCGTCAGCACCTGTCTTACCCGGTTTCACTACGTTGACTGTTACTTCCAGTGAGAAGCCATATTCTACGTAGATTTCCATCAGCACGTCATACAAGGTCTTGCCCTGGTCTTTAGCCCATGCACAGATTTCAGCCAGCAATGAACATGCAGAAACAGCATCTTTATCACGTACAAAGTCTTCTGCCAGGAATCCGTAGCTTTCTTCACCACCACCGATGTATTGTTCCTGACCTTCACGCAGACGGATTTCACGGGCAATCCATTTGAAGCCGGTGTAGCAGTCAAGCATCTTGATGTGGTTCTTGTCGGCTACCTTCTTAATCAGTTCCGTAGTCACGATGGTCTTCACGATGAATTCGTTGCCTTTCATCTTGCCCATAGCGATACGGTTCTTGATGATGTAGTACAAGAAAATCAAGCAAGTCTGGTTACCGTTAATCAATACCCATTCGCCCTTGCTGTCCTTGCAAGCCATACCTACACGGTCAGCATCCGGGTCGGAAGCCATCACGATGTCGGCATCGATTTCTTTTGCCAGCTTGATGGCCAATGTCAGTGCTTCTGCATTTTCCGGGTTCGGAGATACCACTGTAGGGAAGTCACCGCTCTTCACCATCTGTTCGGCTACGCAATGTACGTTTTCAAAGCCCCACAACTTGAGTGACTGCGGAATCAGTGTCATTCCGGTACCGTGAATCGGAGTGTACACAATCTTCAGTCTTTCTGACGCTGGATTACTTCCGGGTCGATAGACAATGTGTGTACCTGACGCAGGTATTCGTCGTCAATTTCCTTGCCTACAATCTGAATCAGTTCTTTATTGCCCTGGAACTTGATTTCGCTTACGCTGGTAATCTTGTTCACTTCGTCGATGATACCTTTATCGTGTGGAGCCAGCACCTGTGCACCGTCTTCCCAGTATGCCTTGTAACCGTTGTATTCTTTCGGGTTGTGAGAAGCAGTGATATTGATACCGCTCTGGCAGCCCAGGTGACGGATAGCAAATGACATTTCCGGAGTAGGACGCATATCTTCGAACAAATATACCTTGATGCCGTTGGCAGTAAAGATGTCGGCAGAAATTTCTGCAAACTTACGGCTGTTGTTACGGCAGTCGTGACCTACCACTACTGAAATGTCTTTCTTTCCGGCAAAGCATTTGTTCAGGTAGTTAGCCAAGCCCTGAGTAGCAGCACCTACTGTATAGATGTTCATTCTATTGGAACCAGCTCCCATGATACCACGCAAACCACCTGTTCCGAATTCCAGGTCTTTGTAAAACGCATCAATCAAATCGGTCTTATCCGGATTTTCAAGCATGGCTTTTACTTCGGCCTGTGTTTCGGCATCGTATGCTGCGGTCAACCACGTTTGAGCCTTCTCTGTACACTGTTTAATTAATTCATTGTTTTCCATGATTATAATGTTTAATAAATAATAAATCGTTCTATAAGAGACAGACAAAAATAAAAGATTCAAAGAAATTATCCTAATAAAAACCTTCGTATTTTTTAGAGTCAATCCAAAAAGATTGTAGCTTCAGGATTTCTTAATATCTTTGTAACCGCTTAACAAATACGAAAAATGAGACAAAAAATGATACTGGCACTGGTTTTGGGAGGAATGCTGTCTGCCCAGGCCCAGCACGTCCAGGAGAGCAAGTTCTGCTCTCCTTTTGATTTTCCGATTCTGCTCAGTGCCAATTTTGGAGAACTTCGTCCGAACCATTTTCACAACGGACTGGACATCAAGACGCAAGGCGTTACAGGTAAACCGATTCACTGCATTGCCGACGGTTATGTGTCGCGCGTGGCAGTGCTGCACGGAGGATACGGACAGGCCATTTACGTGACGCATCCCAACGGACTGACTTCGGTGTATGGACACGTGATTTCCTTCGCAAAAAATATACAAGCTTACGTACGCCAATATCAGTATGCGCATGAAACGTTTGTGTGCGACCTGAAATTCCAGCCCGGACAATTCCCGGTGAAAAAGGGAGACATCATTGCCCTAAGCGGTAATGAAGGGGCTTCGGCCGGACCTCACCTGCACCTGGAGCTGCGACGCACTGAAACGGGGGAATACATTGACCCGATGCCGTATTTCAAGCATCTGCTGAAAGACAGCAAGGCACCTGTAGGCAGCCTCATCGGTATTTATCCATACAGGGGAAAGGGGTGGTCAACGGGTCCAGCCATAAGAAACTCCTCGCTATCGGCAACCTGAAACAGCCTGTACACGCTTGGGGAGAGATTTATACTGGCATCAGCGCCAAAGATTACATGGACGGTACGTCGAATTTCTACGGGGTGCACTCGGTTACGCTGTATGTAGACTCTGTGCAGGTATTCAACAGCACAACCGACAAGGTACTACCCGATGAAAACCGGATGATCAACGGCTTTACCGACTATGAGGAACTGACCCGCACCCGCCGGCTCATTATGCGTTCTTACAAGCTTCCGGGCAACCGGCTGCGACTGCTGCACCCCAACGAGAACCGGGGAGCTGTGACCATCGACGAGGAAAGGGATTATCACTTCCGGTATGTACTGGAAGACAACTTGGAAATCGCAGGACCTATCAATTATCGTAAAGGGTAAACGGCAGGATATTCCTGAATACAAGCCGGAAGCCAATGAAATGCTATATTGGAACCGGACCAACGTCATTCAGAAACCGGGTATGGAACTGGTGGTGCCACGCTATTATGTGTACGAGGATGTTCCGCTCCGCACGGACATGCGGGGAGACAGTTCACACATCGCCTTTGACTACATACTGGATGCCGGACGAACACCCATTCACAGCTACTGCGACTTGTCCATCGGCCTGCGCCACATGCCCGTGGCCGACACCACGAAATACTACATCGTGCAGAAAGCCGGAAAATGGCGAAGTTCCATGGGAGGAAAATACGCCAACGGATGGATAAAGACACGCGTACGCTCACTCGGCACCTTCTCTGTGGACGTGGATACCATTGCCCCGCAAATCACTCCTATCGGTCAGGGCGGATGGCGCACCAGCCGAAATATCCGTTTCCGGATAAAGGATATGGAATCGGGCATCGGAAGCTACAAGGTATACATCGACGGCAAGTTCGTATTGTTTGGCCTGAAAAAAGGCATTTTAGTGATTCAGAACCCGGAGAAAGTAAAGAAAGGGGTATCGCACAAACTGGAAGTGACGGTAACCGACCAATGCGGAAACATGACACGCAAAGAATACAAATTTTAAAACCGCCTTTTATTTTTAAATCATAAAAAACAATCTGTTCGTATGAAAATGAAAAGATTACTGCTGGCTGTCCTTCTGCTGACAGCATACATGGCCAACGGATGGGCATGTACAACTTCATCGTAGGAAAGAAGGCTTCGGCCGACGGTTCCGTCATCGTTTCTTACTCTGCCGATTCTTACGGTATGTTCGGCTATCTGTGCCATTTCCCGGCTGCACAGCATGCTCCGGGCACCATGCGCGACATCTACGACTGGGATTCGGGCAAATACCTCGGTAAAATCAAGGAAGCCAAACAGACGTACAATGTCATCGGCAACATGAACGAATTTCAGGTTACTATCGGAGAAACGACTTTCGGCGGACGTCCGGAACTGGTGGACAGCACCGGCATCATGGACTACGGAAGCCTGATTTACGTGGCACTGCAACGTTCACGCACCGCCAAGGAAGCCATCAAGGTGATGACTGACTTAGTGAAGGAATACGGTTATTACAGCAGCGGTGAGTCTTTCTCCATTGCCGACCCGAACGAAGCATGGATTATGGAAATGATTGGTAAGGGACCGGGCGTGAAAGGAGCCGTATGGGTGGCTGTACGCATTCCGGACGACTGCATTGCCGCACATGCCAACCAGAGCCGCATCCATAAATTTGACATGAACGACAAGGAAAACTGTCTGTACTCGCCCGATGTCATTTCATTTGCCCGTGAGAAAGGTTATTTTAGTGGGGTAAACAAGGATTTCAGCTTTGCCGATGCCTATTGCCCGCTCGACTTCAGCGGCTTGCGTTTCTGCGAAGCACGTGTATGGAGTTTCTACAACATGTTCAGCAAACCAACCGGACAGTCTTACCTTTCTTACATTCAAGGTGACAGCAAAGAACCGATGCCTTTGTACGTAAAACCCGACAACAAGGTTTCCGTACGCGACATCCAGCACGCTATGCGTGACCACTACGAAGGTACGGCCCTCGACATTACAAAGGACATGGGAGCCGGCTGCTTCCAGATGCCTTACCGTCTGTCTCCGCTGACGTTCAAGGTTGACGGTCAGGAATATTTCAACGAACGCCCCATCTCTACTCAGCAGAGTGCGTTCGTATTCGTATCGCAGATGCGCTCTACCCTGCCCGACGCCATCGGGGGTGTGCTCTGGTTCGGACTGGACGATGCCAACATGACGGTGTTCACTCCGGTGTACTGCAACACCGACAAGGTGCCTTATCCGTATCAGCAGGAGAACGGTGACTGCGTGACTTTCTCATGGGATTCTGCTTTCTGGATTTACAACTGGGTGGCCGACATGATTCGTCCGCGCTACAACCTGATGGTGGAAGATATGCGTACCGTACAGAATACGCTGGAAGATACCTATGCACAATCGCAGGAAGGCATTGAAAGTGCAGCCCTGAAACTGTATCAGCAGAATCCGGCCAAGGCTAAAGAATACCTGACCAACTATACGCACATGACGGCTCAGACTGCCGTAGACAGCTGGAAGAAGTTGGGAGAATTTTTGATTGTACGCTACAACGACGGTGCGGTAAAACGCATGCAGAACGGACAGCTGCAACGTCCGGAAACAGGAAACACGGCTCCGCTGGACCGTCCGGGATACAGCAAGGAATTCTTGCAGGAACTGGTAAAAGCAACCGGCGAACGCTATAAAATGAAAGAGTTGAAATAGGATATTTTTCTGCTGCTTTCTCATTCTACAATCAAAAGTTATGATTATTTTTGCAAAAAATAAAGCATATAAGCGAATCAGAACAAGCTAAATGATAGAGAAACATATTGTACTCGAAGATATCGACCCGGTAATCTTCTACGGCCCCAACAACGCCACATACAAATGATCAAGGCCCTGTTCCCGAAACTGAG